>Ga0164243_10000931_pt1 | contig 51004 bp, 50 predicted proteins | sample OricompcompostOP_FD_108781 | JGI IMG/M metagenome (GOLD analysis project Ga0164243, IMG submission 108781) | Organic Plus compost microbial communities from Emeryville, California, USA - Original compost - Organic plus compost (OP) | ecosystem: Engineered > Solid waste > Mixed feedstock >... | reverse complement strand
GAACATTATCTCGCCCGTATCGAACGGCTCGATCCCGCCCTCAATGCTTTCGTGCATCTCGACAAAATTGGCGCGCGGGCTGGGGCGGCGGCGTCCGACGACCGATACAAGGCAGGTAAACCGCGCGGCCTCCTCGACGGCATTCCGGTAGCGATCAAGGACAACATTCTCGTAGTCGGCATGCCCTGTGTGTGGGGCACCAGACTGTTCGCCGATTACGTGGCCGATCGCGACGAATTGCCGGTGACGCTCCTGCGTGAGGCGGGCGCCATCATCGTCGGCAAGACGAACGTGCCGGAGTTCACGTTGCGGGGCTTTACAGGTAATGCCGTTTTCGGCGCGACCGGCAATCCCTGGAACCCGGAGTTGACACCGGGTGGATCAAGCGGCGGTTCCGTCTCGGCCGTGGCTGCCGGCCTCGTGCCTTTCTCGCTTGGTACCGATGGTGGCGGCTCGATCCGCCGGCCGGCCGGCTATACCGGCATTGTCGGGCTGAAGACATCGATTTCGCGGATCGCGCGTGCTGACGGCCTGCCGCCGCTTCTTGCCGATTGCGAGGTCGTCGGCCCGTTGGCACGGACGACCGATGACGTCAGGGTTATTATGAGCGTGCTCGCCCGCGCCCATGCCGACGATCAACGCTCGCTTGCTTTCGCCCCGATCCCGGATGCCGCCACATCGCCCCGTGCGCTCAAAATTCTGTTCGTCGAGCGTTTCGGCGAGGCTCCCGTCGATCCCGAAATTGCCTCCATCTGCCGATCGGCCGCCGTCTCGTTCGAGGCTCTTGGACACAAGGTTTCCTTTGGCGACATGCCTGTCGATCTCGGTCCCGTGACGGCCAATTGGCAGATTCTTGCCAATGCCGGTCTTGCAAAACTCGCAGCGGACAGGCCCGAATACTTCGATCTAGTCTCGCCGCCTTTCGCTGACCAGGCCCGCGCAGGCGCGAGGCTCCCGGCCAGCGATTATGTCGATTTCATTGATACGATTTCGTCTTTCCGCGTCGAGACGGCGCGTGCCTTCGAAAAGATCGACGTCATCATCACGCCGGCCTCCGCCGCCAATCCGTGGCCAAAGTCGACGCAGTTTCCGCCGCTGATCGATGGCAAGGAGGCGGGTCCCCGCGGCCATGCCGTCTTTACCGGCTGGGTCAATGCCTGCGGTCATCCGGGCCTGGCCGTACCGGCCGGATGGAATGCGGACGGTCTGCCCGTCGGCATGCAGATGGTCGCTGCGTTCGGCGCCGACGATCTGTTGCTCGATCTCGCACAGCAATACGAGTCGGCGCATCCCTGGGGTGATCGCTGGCCGGAGATGGCGAACTAGTCATGGCTATCTTTTCTCTGAAGGCAACGGACTGGCTGTCGTTGCGCCGGGTTGCCGTCACGCTTGCGCTCGGCGCCGTCGGCGGGGCCCTGATGCAGGCCAGCGGCTTTCCTGCAGGCTGGCTGTGCGGTTCCATGGCGGCGGTGATGATCGGCGTTCTAGCGGGCCGCGATCTCAAGGTGCCCGAGCGGCTTCGCGGTTTCGCCTTCGTCTTTCTCGGCGCCTCCATGGGCACCAGCCTGACACCGGAGACCGTTGCCAAGATCCAGACTTGGCCGCTCAGCATCTTGATGCTGATGATCTCCGTCATCGCGACCATGGTTGTCGGCACGCAATATCTGGTGCGCCGACACCAATGGGATATCATCTCGGCGCGCCTGAGCTCGGTGCCGGGGGCTTTGTCAGCAGTGCTGGCGATCGCAGGCGACAGCAAGGGTGATATCGGCAAGATCACCGTCAGTCAGGGACTGCGCCAGATCGTGCTGGTCTGCATGGTGCCTTTTATGCTCTATTTCAGCCCGGACGTCGCCCCGGTCGCCAAGGCTGCGGTCGCCTCCCTCCGTGACCTTGTCCTGATGCTGGCGGCCGGTGCCATCGGTGCTGCCATCTGCATGATACTACGCATTCCGGGTGGCCTTCTCGTCGGCGCCCTGCTTGGCAGCGGATTGCTGCACGCTATGGGTTGGGTCAGCGGCACGATGCCATCTGTCGTTCTCGTCCTTGCCTATATCTTGGCCGGTTCGGCGATCGGTGCACGACTGCGCGGCATGTCGATGGCAGTGCTCAGGAGCATTTGCGTGCCCGCGATCGCCGGCATCATGGCAGCGATCATCGTTGCCGCCATTTTCGCCGCAGCGACATCGGTGCTGGCAGGGTTGCCGTTTCTCGAAGTCTGGCTGGCCTTTGCACCAGGAGGCGTGGAATCGATGACGATCCTTGCCTTCGTTCTCAATCTCGATCCGAGCTTCGTCAGCTCTCACCATATCATCCGGCTGATCGCCCTGATGCTCCTGAGCCCGATTTGGACGATCGGCCTGCAGAAGCGTCCGGCTGCATGATAACCATCAATCAAACGAGGCAAAAACAATGAGCGAAGCGCTTTGGACCCTGTCGGCGACTGAACTGGCTGAAGGCTACCGGAACGGTACGATCCGTCCTTCCGAGGCTCTGGCCTCCATCCTTGAGCGGGTCGCAGCCGTCGATCCGCAACTGAACGTCTTTGCGCTTCTTGATGTGGAAGGGGTTCGAGCAGCTGCGGCCGATAGCGATGCCCGATTCTTGAAGGGTGAGCCACTTGGTGCGTTCGACGGAATTCCGGTGACGATCAAGGACAATATCAACGTGAAGGGTCTGCGCTGTGCCTGGGGAAGCAATCTCTATCTCGATCAGATATCGGCGGAGGACGAGTTGCCGGTGGCCCGGTTACGAGCACAGGGTGCCATAATCCTGGGCAAGACCAATGTCTCTGAGTTTACCCTTGGGCGGGGGACGGTTCACACGCTTGCCTTCGGTACGACCCGCAATCCCTTTAATCCGGAACTGACCACCGGCGCATCGACCGGTGGCGGTGCGGCCGGTGTTGCGGCGGGGCTCGGTCCGGTGGCACTTGGCACCGATGGTGGTGGCTCGATCCGCCGGCCGTCGTCCTATCAGAACCTGGTCGGCCTGAAGCCCTCGACCGGGCGCGTCGCCCGCGCCGACGGTCTGCCGGTGATCCTTCACGACTTCGAGATCATCGGGCCGATCACTCGCACCGTCGACGATCTTGCCATGGCGCTCTCCGCCATCGAGGGGCCAGATCCGCGTGATCGCCTATCCTATGGCTTTACGCCCGGCGCGGTTGAGCACGTCAAGCCGGGTCTCAAGGTCCTCTACGTGCCGAAATTCGGCGCCTGGGACGTCGAGGAGCCGATTGTGAAATCTTGCGCGGTGGCCGCTCGCAATCTGGCTTCCCTTGGTTTTGAGGTTGAGGAAGGCGACGTGCCCTTCGATCTCGATCTCTTCGAGACATATTGGCCGCTGATCGGCGGCGCGGGCCTCGCTTGGCTCATGAAGGATACCGATTGGGAAGGCAAAATCGGCGACGCCTATCCGCCAATGATTGCGAAAGGCAAGTCCGCGACCGCGATCGACTACGTGTCGGCGCTCGATGCTGCCCGGCAAATCTATCTGCAGCTCGCGGCAAAGTTCAGCGAATACGATCTGATCATGACGCCCTCGGCCGGTGCCATGCCGTGGAAGGCCGACCAGCCGGGTCCTGCTTATCACCGGGCCTTCACAGGGTTCGTCAACGCTGCCGGTCTGCCGGCCATCAACATCCCCTGCGATCCAGCCGATGACGGCATGCCGATCGGTTTCCAGCTGATTGCCCCCTTTGGCCGCGATTGGCAACTGATCTCGATCGCTAAGATGTTCGAGGCGGCGCATCCTTGGGCTCATCGCCGGCCGTCGCTCTGATGGCCATCATGCCGGCGCGATCCGTAAACAAAGTGAGAAGCGAGACCGAAGCAGCGCTCAACGTCATGCTGATCGTATCATCGTCGATTACCTCGACCTTCTGGACACTCTTGAGTTCCGCGCGCGACGTGAGGATTCGAGGGTCTTGTAGCGGTCGATATTGTAACGCACCGCCTCGGCGTTGAAGGGCTCGCCGTCCTGGAATTTGACGTCGTGACGCAAGTCCATCGTCAGCGTCTTGCCGTCATCCGACCATTTCCAGGCAGTGGCAAGCATTGGGATGACATTGCCCTTGTCGTCAATGTCGACCAGCTTGTCGCAGAACATCTGCAACGCGATACGGCCGACGAAAGTGCCGTTTGTCGCGGGGTCGAGCGAACCGGGATCGGCGCGGATGCCGATATTGAGTTCCTGCGCCGAAGCGGGCGCTGCGCCAACCAATAGACATGCCAGTATCAATCCAGAGATTGTCGTGTGTTTCATACCTATGCTCCTGTCACTGCTATGACCGGATCATTCCGACAAACGGAGCTGCCGAAAAGGACCACATTCCCGAAGTCCGTGGGCCAGAGGCTTGGCGGCGTTCTCCATGGTACGGCTTTCGGGATACGGCGATAGAAAGCCCGCGCAATTGTCCGGCGGACAGCAGCAGCGCGTGGCACTGGCCAGATCGCTTGTGTTCAAGCCGTCGCTGATCTTGCTCGACGAGCCGCTTGGAGTGCTGGACAAGCAGCTGCGTGAGAACGTGCAGTACGAGCTGAAGCGAATCCATAACTCCCTCGGCGTGACGATGGTCTACGTGACCCACGACCAGATGGAAGCGTTGACAATGTCGGACAGGATCGCGCTGTTCGATCAGGGTAAGATCCAGCAGATTGCGCCCCGACGGAAATCTACGAGTCGCCGCGGACGCTTTTTGCCGCTGAGTTTCTGGGCGAAAGCAATCGCCTCAAAGGCACGGTGTTGAGCCGGCAAGGTCTGACGGTCGCTGTCAAGCTGGAGGCTGGAAACATCTTGCAGGCTTCGCTCGTCGTTCCTGCAAAGGTTGGAGACGCCGTATGGGTCAGTATCCGGCCTGAGCGAGTGCGGATTTCGGAAGGCGACGATCCTCAGAACAAGATTCAGGTGCAGATTACCAATATCACCTACCTGGGTGATGCGGTTCGCTGCATTCTCAGAACCCCTAATAACGAAGAGGTCGTCATGAAGCTCAGCGTGACGGATGCTGAACGCATGCCCCGGGCCGGGCAATCTCTCCATGTCTGCTTGCAGCCGAAGTCGATTAGCGTGTTTCCTCAGACCTGATGCTTCAGAGAGCGCCAGACGACAAGGGTGGGCCGGTTCTTCAGTTATGTAGATAGCGGCTGCGACCGGCGGCCGCTCCGACGATCTTCCGAAAGATGCCGGTCATTTAGTCACTTCGTAGAAACGCCGATGACTGTTTTTAATTTTATTTTGAAAGTTATTTTTCATCGTCGAAATGAGCCGCGCCGGATAATCTCGATTTCTCAAGTGGCTACGGTGCCCGGCTCTATGGGGGAAAACAAATTTCCCGAGTGATTTCGCACAAAAATCGGCACTTGCCTAATCTTTTGGCGTAAAGCTCACCAGACAGCTTGAAGAGCACTTTGCAAAAAAAATTTCAACGGTAAGCTGATAGCGTCAGTAACCGATGAGACATGCCATGACTTCTTCGAACGCTTCACGCATCCCTTCCCTACCGTACGCGGATTCCCGGTTCGAGCGTCTTCTCGACGGGTTCGAGCCGAGTTTCGAATTCGAGCCGGTCGGCCCTTTGCCTGAGAGCGAATTTGTCGATCGGCTGCGTCGCATCAGGCGGGAGGCCGTCGTCGCGGGGCATGACGTGGTCCTGATCCACGCGGACTCCATCGGCTCCTACAAGGTCTCGAATTCCTATCTCAGATACGTTTGCGACTGGGCGCGGGAGGGGGTTCTGGTCGTCCCCACCGACGATGACCAACCTCTCACTCTGTTTTCCATCTTCAGCAGCTCGGTCCTGCTGCCGCCGGCTGGAGAGCCGGTTCTGGTCGAGGATATCTGGCAGGTCGGGACCTGGGGACGGGAAACCTACAATCGCCCCGGAAAGACGGTCGACAGGGTCGTCGAGGCGGTTGCCTCATTCCTGGAGGGCAAGGGGCTCTCCATATCGCAGATCGGCCTGATTGGCGATGCAACGTCCGCGCCCTATTGGAACGGGCTGAGGGCCAGACTTCCGAAAAGTTCCTGCGTGCATGCCGAAGCCATCATCGATCGCATGCAGAAGATACGGTCTCCGCGGGAGCAGGCTGTCGTCCGCGCCGCTGCACAGTTGGCCGATATCGGCATTCAGGCGGCCTATCATGTCATCAAGCCGGGTGTCACCGATTACGAAATATACGCGGCATTCACCTATGCCCAGATGTCGCGGGGTGGGGAAACCGGAGATGGCTACCAGATCGGCATCAATCGTTACGGCACGCATTGTGGCAAGCCTTACGGCCATATCGTGCGCAATGGTGACCTGATCAATCTTTATATCTCGGCAGTGATCTATCAGGGATATACGGCGCAGATCGCCCGTATGATCGCGGTCGGCGACATCACCGAAAAACAGGAAGAAGTCCTTCAAATGTGCGTGGAAGGCGTGGAGAAGGCCGCATCCCTCGTAAAGCCCGGCGCCCTGATTTCCGACGTCGCCAATGCATCGTTCGATCCCTATATCGCCCGTGGCTACCTCAAATCCGCCGACAGCCGCATCATGCCCTATAACTGGGTTTCCGAGGATGACGGCAGGCCGCGCCTGATCCCGCGCAAGCATGTGGTGGACGAGGACTGGGAGCGCCAGGGACGAAAGCTCATGCATGTCTATCCCGCGACGACCGGTCCGCATAATCCGAATGTGGGCCATTCGGTTTCGATGCAGAAGTTTGCCAACTACAACATCCAGTCGAACAATCACGACAAGCTGGAAGAAGGCATGACCTTCGTCCTGCATTCGCAGTGGCTGGAACCCGAGGTCGCCGGTTGCAATGTGGGAGATTGCTATCTGGTAACCGCCGATGGGGCAGAAAACCTCAGCTGCCATACTCCACTCGCGCCCCATCGCATCAAAGCTAGCTGACCAACCAAACAAAAAGCAAAAACCTCAGAAGGAGAACCAGAATGCTCAAGACCATCCACCGCCGCAACTTTCTTGCCGCTACCGCTGTATTGTCTCTCGCGCTTGCGGCTAGCACCGCGGACGTAAGCTACGCCCAGTCGGGCGAAAAGGTTACGTTGAGGATCGCCAACTCGCAGTGGCTGGACGCCCTGCGCGGCAAGAATCTTTGGGCCGTTGTACAGAAATACCAGGAGGTGGCGCCGAACGTCACGCTCGAACAGGAGGCCATTCCGTCAGCCGAGTTTGCCGACAAGCTGACGACAGAGATGGGCGCGGGCCAAGGCCCGGATATCGCCATCATGCAGGAAGGCGTGTTCTACGCCATGGCGGACGCGGGCTTCCTCGTGGATGTCGGCAAGGCCGCGGAAGGCGTCAAGCTCAACAAGACCAATGACAACGGCATGATCGACGGCACGCGTTACGGCATTGCCTGGCAACGCGCCGCCTATGCGATGATCTATAACAAGCCGGTTCTGGATGCCGCCGGCGCCAAGGTTCCGACCACCGTCGAGGAACTGATCGCCTCCGCCAAGGCCGCATCGGCAAAGACCCCCGGGGTCATCGGCTTCAGCGCCCGCCATCAGATGAACGACCTCAGCGGCTGGTACATGGATTTCCAGAGCTGGGCTTACGGTTATGGGGTCAACTGGGTCGACAAGGATGGCAAGCTGACCATCGACACGCCGGAGGCCGTCGCGGCTGTCGCCGCCTTCAAGCAGACCTACGATTCCGGCATCATCCCGATCGGCGACAGCATGCCGACCCAGCGTACCCGCTTCAAGGAGAAGCATGTTGCCTTCTCGATCGACAATTCCGGCGGTACGCTGAACATCGCATCCGGCGGCGCTTTGGCGAGTGCCGATATCGGCGGCGCCGCCATGCCGTTCAAGAATCCCGGCGCTCACCAGCAGATCTTCCTCGGCGTCAGCGAACACAGCAAAAATCAGGATGAAGCGATCAAATTCCTGGCATGGCTCCTGACCGAACCTGCCCAGAAGGCTTTGCGCGAAGCCTCCGGCCCGGATGCGCTCGCAACCGACGTTCCGGTCAGCGAAGCCTATGCCGCTGCCAATCCCTGGGCGCCCACCTTCGTGAAGCTGGCTGAAAACTCGCGCAGCACTCTTATCCCGGGCTACGAGGTAGAGACGATGGAGATCATGCGCTTCGTCATGCAGGCCGTGGAAAAGGTCATCCTTTCCAACGTCGACCCGAAGACCGCGCTGGCCGAGGCGCAGTCTGCAGTGGATAAACAGTTCTGATCTTGTCCAGCCTATGGAACAGACGGCCATGACAGGCTCCAAAATCCGGAACGGCATGACGCGCCTCGTGCCCTATGCCTTCATTCTGCCGCCCATGATCTACCTGATGGTATTCATGTTCTGGCCGCTGGCGCGGCAGATGTACATGAGCCTTACCAACACGAAGATCATCAATCCCAACCGGGGCCGCTTCATCGGCCTCGGCAACTACGAACGGCTCTTCGACGACCCGGCGTTCTATCTGTCGCTGAAGGTAACGCTCCTTTATGCGGTGCTGGCGGTCATTTTCGGGGTCGCGCTCGGCGTGATCTCGGCTTTGGCGATCGACAGACCGTTCAAGGGCCGCTCGATCGTGCGGGCCATCCTTCTCTTCGGCTGGGCCGTGCCGAACGTCGCAGCCTCGTTGATCTGGCTGTGGATGTACAACGACCGCTCCGGCATCTTCAACCGGATCACGGAGTTCGCGGGTATCGGCCGCTTCGGTTGGCTGACCAGTATCGATCTTGCTCTTGCTTCGATCGTGGCGGTGACCGTCTGGCAGGTGGCGCCTTTCGTGATGCTTGTCGTGCTTGCCGCGTTGCAATCGGTCCCACACGAGGTGAGAGAGGCTGCCCGCATCGACGGTGCGGACGGATTGAGCACCTTCCGGGCGGTCACGCTGCCGCATATCCGGCCGGCCGTGCAGCTCGCCTCGCTTCTTGTTTGCGTCTGGTCCATCCGCCGGTTCGATATCATCTATCTGCTCACGGGCGGCGGTCCGGTCGGAACCACGAGCACGCTTGTCGTCAAGATCCGCCAGACGGCATTCGAAGGCCACGAACTCGGCATGGCGAGCGCCTATGGCGCCGTCGGCCTGGTTCTGGCGCTTGCAATCGCCGCTGTCCATTACCTTGCCGAACAACGCCGCATGAAGTGGATGTCCCGATGATGCCGCTCAGGAAACTCATGCTCAAGGTTCTGCGCTACCTGCTGATCGGATTGCTGGTCGTTCTCGCCGGCTTCCCCGTCTACTGGATGGCCACCACGGCGTTGTCTCTGAATTCCGAGCTTTACGGAACCGGGCAGGTCATCTGGCCTCAACTTCAGAACCTTCCCGAACTGTGGCGCGAACTCGGCCAGGTGCCGATCGGGCTCTGGCTTTTCAATACGCTGCTGATTGCGGCAGGCGGTACGGTGCTCAGTCTGACGCTCGGTTCGCTTGCGGGCTATGCGCTGAGCCGCTTCCGCTTCCATGGCAAGGGTCTCGTCGGCTTCCTGCTGTTCATGACGCAGGTCGTTCCGGAAGCACTCATCCTCGTTCCACTCTACGCCATGTTCATCACCTTCGGCCTGTTGAACAGCCTGATAGGCCTGGTTCTCGCGAATGTCGGCTTCTCGCTGCCGGTCGCCTGCTTCGTGCTAAAGGGCGCAATGGATGCCGTTCCCTACGAGATCGAGGAGTCGGCGATCATCGACAATTGTCCTCGTTTCAGCGTCCTGACGATGATTATCCTGCCGCTGATCATGCCGAGCATTGCGGCGGCGGCGGTCGTCGCATTTTTCGCAGGTTGGAACGAGTTCCTGTTTGCTTCCACCTTTCTGATGGATCGCGGCAACTGGCCCGCCAGCGTCGGCCTTGCTTCGTTCGTTGGCCAATATGAAACCCCGATGTCGGCCGTCATGGGCGCAGCGCTCGTCTTCAGCCTGCCGGCCGTCGTCTTCTTCCTCCTGATCCAGCGTAAAATCGTTGCCGGCCTGACCGCCGGTGCCGTCAAGGGATAATTCCATGCCCGCTTTGACCTTCAAGAATGTCTCGAAGAACTTTGGTGATCACTCCGTCATCAAGGCTTTCAACGCCGATATCCATGACGGGGAGTTCCTGGTGCTGCTCGGCCCTTCCGGTTGCGGAAAATCTACTTTGCTGCGCATGATCGCAGGCTTGAGCGACATCACCTCCGGTGATCTGCGCTTTGACGGCCAGATCGCCAACGATTGGGAGCCGAAGCGGCGCGGCGTGGCATTCGTCTTCCAGACCTACGCGCTTTATCCGCATATGACGGTTCGCGAGAATATCGCCTTCCCTTTGATCATGGACGCCTTCCGCAAGTGGTATCACCTGCCGGTCGTCAACATCATTGCCCGGCATCGCCTCATGCGTCGGTCCGATATTGCAGAGCGCACACTGAAGATGGCGCGCCAGCTCGAGCTGGAACCGTTGCTCGACCGCCGGCCCGCCAGCCTTTCCGGCGGCCAGAGGCAACGCGTTGCGCTGGCCCGCGCCCTGGTACGCGATCCGTCGCTCTACCTTCTCGACGAGCCGCTCTCCAACCTTGATGCAAAGCTTCGCACACAGATGCGCTCGGAAATCTCGGCGCTGCATAACAAGGTCGGCAAGACATTCGTATATGTCACCCATGACCAGGTCGAAGCCATGACCATGGCGAGCCGCATCATCATCATGGACAAGGGCGTGGTCCAGCAGGTGGATACGCCTGACAATGTGTACGACAATCCGGCCAACACCTTCGTAGCAAAATTCATCGGCTCGCCCCCGATGAACCTTATCCCGGCCTCGGTCCGACCGAGCGGGCTCATGCTTTCAGGGGAGATTGCCGTCGAGCATCGCGAGGCCCTGCCGAGCCGCCGGGAAGCGATGTTCGGCATCAGGCCCGAGAAGCTCGAACTCAAGCCGGTTGGCGAAGGCCGGTTGCCGGCGCGCGTTGCGGTCATCGAGCGACTGGGAGCCGAAACCGTCATCGGGTGCCGCTTCATCACCGGGAAAGACGATGCTGGCGAATTGCTGATCGAGCAGGATCTCGTCTTCGTCCGGGTCTCCGGCAATCCGAAGATGCAGATTGGCGAAGCGTGCTCGCTTGATTACCGGTCCGAGGACGTTCTTTGGTTCGACGTCGACACCGGACAGCGGCTTTCGTGAAAAGAGAAAAGATCATGCAGAATTTCCATGTTTCCGCCACGGGCCACAGCCTCAACTATCTCCCTGAATATGTCGCCGTCTGGCGGGGTTTCTTCGAAGAAGAAGGCTTGGACGTTACCGCGAGTGTGCCGTCGCCCTGGGATCTGGTTCTGAGCGACATTGGTTCAGGCAAGGCTGCCGCGGCGCTCGGCGGCATCTGGGTTCCTTCGATGTTCCATGGACGCGGCAAGCGTTATGTCCCGTTCGCGCAGGTTGCCGCGCGTGCGCCGCTCGCCATTGTCGGCCGCGAGAAACCGGAGGATTTCGACTGGAAGGCAATGCCCGGCAAGACCATCTCCATGAAGGGCAGCAACGGTGCCAGCGTCGGCCTTTTCGTGAAGCTGTTGCTGCGTGAACAGGGTACCGACCCGCGTGACGTCCGATTCGTGCAGGATCTTGACGGGAAGATGCTGACGGACCTCTTCGTCGGCGGCATGGGCGATTACCTGGTGATCGATTATCCGTCGGCCGTGACGCTGGAAACGAAAGGTGGCGGCCATGTCGTGCAGGCGCTGCCTGTCCTGGGCGGCAATGTCCCATGGAGCGTCTATTATTCCGACGGAGAGGCCGACGACAGACAGCTCGATACGCATACCCGTTTCGCCAGGGCGCTGGGGCGCGGCATGGATTGGATTCTTGTCAACGAGGCCGAAAACTATGGGGACTTCCTCGCAAAGACCTTCCCGAAATTCGCGCCGGAGCTTCTGGTCAAGCTGACGAACATCTATCGCGCCAATGGCATGTGGACGACGCCGCGCATCGATCCCGGCGCCTATGCCCGCTGGCAGGGCGGCATTTCAGACGGGCATCTGACGCCGGCTCCAATTCCTTATGGCGCGTTGATCGACGAACGGCCGACAGCGAACCTCATCAAGGCCTGATACGGAAGAACGGTAAGAGACATGCGCATCGCCGTCATCAATCCGAACACGACCGCGTCCATGACAGACCGCATCGCTGTAGCGGCACGAAGCGTCGCAAGTCCCGATACGGAGATCCTGGGACTTCAACCACCGCTTGGACCGGAGGCAATCGAGGGACCTTTCGACGGTGCATTATCTGTTCCCGGCCTGCTGAAAGAGATCGTTGCCGCCGAAGCCGACGGCGTCGACGCGCATATCATCGCCTGCTTCGACGACACCGGCCTCGATGCCGCGCGCGCCATAGCGACCAGGCCAGTGATAGGCATCGGGGAAGCATCGTTCCATGCGGTGAGCCTGGTCGCGCACAGTTTCTGCGTGGTCACCACCTTGTCCCGTTCCGCGCCGGTGATCGAGGACAATATCCTTCGTTATGGTTTCAGCCGGCGTTGCCGTCGCGTCTTTGCAACCGATATTCCGGTCCTGGAGCTGGAAAACCCGGCAAGCGGGGCGGTCGAGAAGATTTCGGATTTCATCCGCAGGGGCAAGGAAATCGGCGCTGAAGGCGTAGCTCTCGGATGCGCGGGCATGGCCGAGTTTGCGCTGGACCTCCAGCGCATGCACGGCATCCCGGTGGTCGATGGCGTAACGGCGGCTATCGGACTCGCGGAGACGCTTGTCAGATGCCGGCTCTCTCCCTCGAAGTCGGGCATCTGGGCAACGCCCACGCGGCGTCACATCCTGGAAAGGGTCTGATCGCGTTCAACGTCCGATATTTGTCTGGGGCGTCGATACGTCATCGAGAAGCTTCACCAATCGGTCGATCTTTTCATAACGTTTCAGGCTCTCCTCGCCCATTGCGGTCGCAACGCTCCAGGCGAGGTAATTGATGATCGTCAGGGCCGCCACAAACGAGTTGAAAGGCGAGGGGGACTGACATCTGCAGCGCAGCACGTGTTCGGCTGCCTTGGCGCTCGCGGCGGCGCTGAGGTCGGTGATGAGCACCGTGACCGCGCCGGCCGCGCGTGCCTCCTTGATGATTGTCGGCAACAGGCGAGGACGCCGGCGAAAAGCGATGATGAGCATCACATCCCCCTTCGCGACCGACGCGATCTCGTGGGAATAGCTTGCGCCACCGGCAGGGAGGACCTGGACATCGTTCTTCATCAGAGTGAAGTAGTGAGCTGCCTGATGGGCCAGACCATAACCGCTGCGCAAGCCCATGATCCATACGCGACGCGCCTGCACGATGGCGCTGCTGACGTCCTGCAGCGTTTTTCCGGACAAGCCTTCCGCCGTGGCCCGGATATTGTCCACGTCCATTTGGACGGTGGTTGCTATCGATACTTCCTCCAATGGTGCGCGATCGGGATCGGCAAGACCTGCTCGGGGTGATCCCCAATGCTGATCGGCGCGGATCTGCCTCTTGGCATCAGGATATGTTTTATAACCAAGCGTACGTATCAGGCGCGCAGCAGTTGCCTTGGAAACAGCTGCCTTGTCGGCCAATTCTCCCGCCGTGTAGCTTGGGAGCTCCATCTGATATTGCAGAAGGACATCGGCCAGGCGCTTCTCCGCGGGAGACATGGTCGAATAGATCGCATAGATGCGTGCTTCCAGCGAGCGGACCGGCGGTTGCTTTAGAGATGCCTTGCCGGAGGATTTCACGACCACTCCTTGCTGCTACGGTGATTGCCGATTTACTCAAAAGGCAGGCGCCGGGCAAGTCGTGACTCCCTTATCTTCGAGCCGTCCGAGGACTTCGTAATGGCCGAAGATGCGGTCAGAGTTGCGCGCGGATCATATCGGATGCTTTTTCGGCGACCATGATGGTCGGAACGTTGGTGTTGCCGCCCGGCTCTTCCGGCATGACTGAAGCATCGACAACGCGAAGTCCTTCGATGCCCCTGACTCGCAGCGCGGGATCGACGACGCTGTCCGGCGTAATTCCCATCGCGCAGGTGCCCAATGCATGTTGGCGCACAAGCGCGGTGGCACGAATGACAGCCTCCAGCTCGGCATCGCTTTTCGCACCCTTGCCGGGAAACATTTCCTCTTCGATCAATTCCTTCTGCCGGCCTGAATTGTAGATCTCACGTGTCAGCCGCATGGCCTTGATCATGTCGTCCATGTCCGAACGCTCGGCAAACAGGTTGAACTGGATGCGGGGAGAGGCGTCCGGATCGGCTGAACCGAGCTTCACCCACCCGCGGGAGCGGGGATAGAGCGTTCCGACGCGGGCGGTAAAGGAGTGGATCGCAGGGGCGGTGAGGCCTGGGAACCAGAGCTTCGCGTCGTTCGCGACCGAAGAACAGACGAGCTGTACATCCGGCCGATCGAGATGCGGCTCCGTTTTGGCAAAGATCACCGCCGCGGCACCGTTATTCGTAAACGGCCCTTTCCGGAAAAGGTGCCAGCGCGCGCCGGAGACAACGGCCCGGTCGAGGCGCAGCTGTTCGAGGAAGGTGCCTTTGTTCCTCGCCTTGAAGATCGCCAGCATGTTTGGATGTTCGGAGAGGTTCTGCCCGACGCCCGGCAGGTCATGCAGAACGTCTATTCCGAATTCCCGCAGATGGTCCGCCGGTCCGATACCGGAAAGCATCAGCATCTGCGGTGATTTGTAGGGGCCAGCTGAAAGAATGACCTCGCGATCAGCATATACTTTTTGAAGTCGCCCGTTCTGCCTGTATTCGACGCCGATCGCCCGGCCTTTCTCAATGAGGACCCGGCGCAGCACCGCACCTGTTTCCACGGTGAGATTCTGCCGCGCCAAAGCAGGGCGGAGATAAGTTTTCGCGGTGCTTTGGCGCACGCCGTCGCCGACAGCCAGCTCGATCTTGCTGACGCCTTCGGTGTCGGCACCGTTGTAATCGTCCCGGTCCGGCAAACCATAGGTGAGAGCGGCGTCTTGCAATGCATCGTAAAGCATCTGCGGGTGGCGGGTCTGTGAGACTTTGATGGGACCGTCGCCGCCATGGTGTTCGCTCTCGCCGCGCCAGCTGTTTTCGAGCCGCCTGAAATACGGCAGAACATCCCGATAGCTCCAGCCATCCAGGCCGCGCTGGCGCCAGGTGTCGTAATCACGCGGATTGCCACGTGCGAAGATCATGCCGTTGATCGAGGACGTGCCGCCGAGCGTGCGGCCCCGGCGCAGGAAAATTCGCCGGTCGTTCAGCCCAGGCTCGGGTTCGGTGGAGAACTGCCACGTATAGTGCTTGTTGAAGGACATCATGTAGAAGGCGATCGGCAAGGCAAGCCATGGATGCCTGTCCGGCCGCCCGGCTTCGAGCAGCAGCACGCGCACATCTTGGTCTTCCGTCAGCCGGTTGGCGAGGACACAGCCTGCCGAACCCGCACCGACGATGATGTAGTCATAGGTGGAGGTCATGTCTTTGCCCGAAAAAGAACGAGCTTCCGCGCTTGAGCGGAAGCCCGGGAAATGATCAGCCAGCTGGCGGGATATTTGCGATCCGGATGAATTCGCGCCAATCGGCGATCGCCTTGATCAGCATCTGCTGGGTGGCCTCCGGCGTGTTGACCCAGGGGTCGCCGCCGGAATCGTTGAGGAATTTCACCGTATCCTTCTGCGCCAGCGCAGCGTTGAACCAACCGTTGATCTTGTCCACCACGGGCTTCGGTGTTCCTGCCGGCACGGCGGCGGAGAACCAGGTCGTGACATCGATCGGAAGTCCAAGTTCCTTGAGCGTGGGGATGTCCGGGATGGACGAAATCCGCTCGCTGCTCGCCACGGCAAGCACCCGCAGGCGTCCTTCACGCTGCTGGGCGAGGGAGAACACCGGGTCCAATGTGCCGAAAGCGAGCCGGCCAGACAAAAGATCATTCAATGATGCAGGTGCAGATTCATATTTCACCTGCACCGTCTCGAGCTTGGCGGCCTGCTTGTAGAGTTCGCCCAGTACCATGCCGGAATTGGCGGCAGCCGCATAGGAAGCGTTGCCGCCTTCTGCCTTCAGCTTCGCGGTGAGCTGGTCGAGCGTCTTGATGTCGCTCTTGGCATCGACGACAATCATGAAGGCTTGGCGATTGATCGTCGCCACCATCTGCAAGTCTTTGGCGACATCCACCGGCGGCTGCTTGAAGCGCGACGGAATGGATCCGATCGTCGTGCCGGCATCCATGAGGATCGTGTAGCCGTCGGCCGGCGCACGGGCGACATACCGGGTTCCAATGCTGCCTGCGGCACCAGGCTTGTTCTCGACCAGGACGGTCGCCCCGCCCGCCTGCGCCTTGATCTTCTCGGCCATGAAGCGGACCAAGATGTCCGCGCCGCTTCCCGCCGGGAAGGTGCAGATGATATGGATGTCTTCGCCGGGATAGTCCTGCGCCTGGACGCCGAGCGGCGATACCGCGGCAAGCGCCAGCGCCATGAAAGTTCTGCGAAACATCGTGTCCTCTCCTCCCTTGTTTGCCGGACTGCAGCAGCCGGCGCGACACACGGTTTCAATCACCAGCACGGTCTCCTCCGCCGTGCCGATCCTTTGAGAACGGGGCTTCATGCCCCGAATGCCTCCGCTCGAGCCGATCGCCTCAGAGCGACATGGCGACCGATTTCAGCTCCGTATAGGCCTCGATGCCTTCCCGTCCGAGCTCGCGGCCCCAGCCGGATTGCTTGAATCCGCCGAAGGGCAGGGCAGGGTCCAGACCCCCGCCGTTGACCCGCACCGTGCCGGCTTTGAGTTTCTTCGCCATCTTGTGTGCGGTCGACAGGTCACGCGTCCAGAGAACGGCGCCGAGGCCGTAGCTCGTGGCATTCGCTTCCCGGGCGATGCGGTCGAGATCGGCCTCTTCGTAGGACATGGCACAGAGCACAGGTCCGAAGATTTCCTGCCGCACCACATCCATATCCGGCCGCGTGCCGGTGAGTACCGTCGGCTGCACGAAATAGCCTTCGCTGCCGATCCTGCCGCCTCCTGCGCGGATCTCGGCGCCCTGACTCCTGCCGGAAGCTATGAAGCCGGAAATCCGATCGAGCTGCTCTTGCGAAACGACAGGTCCCATCTGCGTGGAAGCCTCCAGACCGTTGCCGACGCGGAATTCGCCTGCTCGCCGGGAAACGCCGTCCACCAGCCGGTCGAATACGTCGCGATGGGCATAGAGACGCGAACCGGCATTGCAGATCTGCCCGGCATTCGAGAAAATCGAGCGCGCCGCGCCTTCGATCGCCCGGTCGATGTCCGCATCGGGGAAGACGATGACCGGCGTCTTGCCGCCGAGTTCCAGCGTGACGCGCTTGAAATCGCCGGCAGCGGCCTTGATGATGATGCGGCCGACGTCCGTCGAGCCGGTGAAGGTGACCTTGTCGACGCCCGGATGCGCGGTGATCGCGGCGCCGGCCGTCTCGCCCAGGCCGGTCAGGATGTTGATGACGCCTTCCGGAAAGCCGATGTCGAGAATGAGCTGGCCGAGCTTCAGCGCCGTCAGCGGCGTCTGTTCTGCCGGTTTGAGAACGACTGTGCAGCCGGCCGCCAAAGCCGGTGCGATCTTCGATACCGCCATCATCAGGGGCGCATTCCATGGCGTGATCGACCCCACGACGCCGACAGGCTCGCGCAGCGTATAGGCGTGCCATGTGCCCGGGTTGGAAAGCGAGACGGTCTCGCCGTTGAGCTTCGTGCACCAGCCTGCATAGTAGCGCAGGACCTCGATCGCGTGGGGCAGATCGACGATTTTCGCATCGTTCAGCGGCTTGCCGTTGTCGAGCGTCTCGATGAAGGCAAATTCCTCAGCCTTCGCCTCCAGCGCATCCGCAAGCCGCCAGATGAGTTTGGCGCGGGCGGCCGGGGTCATCTTCGACCAGGGGCCGTCCTCGAAGGCGCGGCGGGCAGCCGCCACGGCGAGATCCACATCCGCCGCTTCCGCCGAGGCGATCTCCGCAAGGATTCTGCCGTCCGCGGGGTTATGGGTGGAAAAGGTTTTTCCGGAAGATGCCGCGATCCATTTGCCGTCGATCAGCAGCTTGTGAGAACCGCGGATAAAATCCGTCACCGCGGCAGGAATCGCCGCCATCGAGACGTTGACGCTCATTGTTTCCTCCTCCCCGCCACTTCGTGAAGTGCTCCTCTGCGAGTATCAGGCGACCTTAGTATTCATGATGGACAAATGCAATCCATCATCGTAGAAATCCTTGCCAATGAGATCATCACGACGGGAGGAAAACGTGACAGATCGGATCATCGGGTTTATCGGGCTCGGCAATATGGGCTCGCACATGGCGGCGCATCTGGTGAAGGCTGGATACGAGGTTCTGGCCTATGACGTCGACGGGGACAAGAAGGCCGCTTTCGCGCGGGAGCATGGAACCGAGCTGCCCGATACCCCTGCCGATCTGGCCCGAGCCTCGGTGATCCTGACCATGGTGCCGACTGGCGCAGTCGTCCGCTCCGTGCTGGACGAGGGCGGGGAGAAGAGCCTGCTCCGCAGCCTAAAGCCGGGCAGCCTGATCATAGACACGACCTCGTCGCCGCCGGAAAGCACCCGGCAGCTTGGTACTCACCTCGCGCAATACGGGGTTTCCCTGATCGACGCGCCTGTCTCCGGCGGCTGGATGGGGGCTCGCGACGCCAATCTCGTCTTCATGATGGGCGGCGACAGCGAGGAGGCCGTGGACCGGGCCGCTGCCGTGCTTTCGCATCTGGGAAAGAAGATTTTCCGACTCGGGAAGCTCGGTTCCGGCCATGTGATGAAGTCGATGAACAACTACGTGTCGGCGGCTGCCTATGTCGGGGCCTGCGAGGCGCTGATCGTCGGCCGGCAATACGGCCTCGATCCGGCCATGATGGTGGAGGTGTTCAACGTTTCCACGGCGCGCAGTTTCGCTACCGAGACCTCGATCAAGCGCATCATCGCAGGCAATGAGAGCCGCAATTTCGCCCTGGACCTCTTCACCAAGGACATCAAGATCGCCGCCGACCTCGCCGACGCCAAGGCAGTCAAGGCGACAGTCACGCATGCCGTTCTGGACCGCATGACCGAGGCGCGTGACGCGATCGGCGGCTATGGCGATCACACCAAGGCATATGCCTTCTGGGCGGGCGAGGTGGGAGAGGATCAGGGCCGGTGAGGTGCCGGATTCGACACGAAGAAACCCCGGGGGCAGCGGCGCTGGTTTTTCCTCAGGTTCTGGCGGGGCTAAGCTGACGGAAGCGGCTGCCGTGAAAAACCAGCGGGGCGACCGCAGGATCGCTTCGCAGGGCTTCGATGGCGAGAAGCACCAGCACATGGTCGCCGGCATCGATTTCCCTCTCGATGGAGCACTCGATGTGGAGCGATGCGTCGGCAACGAACACCGCTCCCCTTTCCGACGCCTGCCACGGCACCGAGCCGAAGCGGTCCGCGTCTTTCGCGGCAAGCGCACGGCAGACCTGACCGTGGTCTTCCGCAAGCACGCTCAGGCCGATGCGCAGCAGATGACGCAGGACTTTCCAGGTCGACGATTGGCGCGCGATACAGACCGAGACGAGCGGCGGGGCCAGCGAAACGGAGGTGAAGGAACTGACGGACATTCCGACCGGCGCGTCGTCGCACAAGCCACAGAGAGCCACCACGCCGCTTGGAAAACAGCCAAAAGCCCGGCGGAGATCCTCGGCCGCAAAGCGGGGATGCTGGACATGCCAGCCGGTGGCCCCCGGGCGGGAGACCGCATCACTGCCTGTGGCATTTCTATCCATTGGCATCGAACTCCCTAAGCACTCCCGTGACGATCGCCCAGCTATCGGTTCCGGCCGGCAGGCCGTGGTAGAGCGTGGCGTGCAGCAGGATCTCGCGCAGTTCTTCGCGCGTGACGCCGTTGCCGATCGCGCCCTTCACATGATTGCGGAGCTGATTGGGGCGGCTCTGGCCGACCAGGATGGCCACGGTCAGCATGCTGCGGATCTTCAGCGACAGACCTTCGCGGCTCCAGACTTCGCCGAAGCAGATGCGAGTCACCAGATCCTGCAGCGGTTCCTGAAAGTCATCCACCTGTTCCAGGCTTTTCACCCCTTCCGGGCCGAAAATCTCGGCCCGGAGCGCCCGCCCGCGTTCAAAGGCGTCATCGCTCATGCAGTACGCTCCCAGACGGCTTCATCGATGGTGCAATCCGACAGCGTGAGCGTTTCCAGCCGGGGCAGGACCTCGCGCGCAAACAGGGTGAGACTGTCGGTGGTTTCCGCATGGTCGAGAGTTCCGGCTTGCCCCATCATGAGCAGGTTCCCGAAGCCGCCGACTTCGCCATAGAACTGTTTGAGCTGCTCATAAACGTCGTCGGGCGTACCGACGAACATCAGCCCCGCACTCATATATTGTTCCACGGTCGCATCGGCGGGGAGGGGCTGGCCGTTGCGCATCCTTTGCCGGTTGGCATTGGGGCCGGCCTTGATCATCCGGATGGTTTCGTCGACCGACAGGAAACCGGGCGTATTCCTGAACTGCGGATCGAGCCGCATCGCCGTGTCGAAATAGCCCTTCATCTTCTCGGCGCGCCGGAAGGCTTCCTCGCGGGTAGACGCGGTTGCCACGACGCAGAGATAACCGAGCTTGTTCTCGTGTGGCTTTCGCCCATGTGTTTCCTGATAGCTTTGCCGGTAACCCTGGAAGACCGAGCGGGCGACGGCGCCCGACAGGAAGGTCGCGCAGGTATAATCATATTTGGCGTGGAGTGCTGCGCTTCCAGCGCTCGATGCCGTCATCCAGATCGGCGGGTTAGGCGCCTGGATCGGCCGAGGCCAGAGGCTCACCGTCCGATAATGGAAGTGCTCGCCTTCCCAGGAGAAGGGCTCGTCGGTGTTCCGGATCGCCGCAAGGATCATGTCATGCGCTTCCCAGAAGCGGTCCATGAAACGCGTCGGATGACGGTTCGACATGAACACCTCGTAAGAAGCGCCCTTGACCAGGCCGACTTCCAACCGTCCGCCGGAAATGGCGTCGACCATCGCGATCTCTTCAGCGACGCGCATCGGATCCGTCCGGTTGGCAAGCGGAATGCCGAGCGCGAGCAATCGCGCTCGCTTCGTCTGCCGTGCCAGGATCGCAAGCGTGGTCATGCATGAGACCGACATGCAGGATGCGGTGGAATGGTGCTCGTTGACCATGATGTTGAGGCCGAGCTCGTCGGCCAGCATGTATTCGTCAAGATAGCGATTGAGTAATGCGCCTGCCTGCTCCGGTTCGCAGTGCTTCGAAGCGAGATTGACCCCCATCGACCCGGGAAGCGACCAGGCCGGCGTATAAGCCTGTTCACTGAATTGCCAGACCCGCATGATCGTGCTCCTTTTTGACGATGGGATTGCCTGCAAAGTGGAGAATCTGCGCCGCAAGTTCCTCGGGCCGGTCGGAATACAACCTGTGCCCGGCATCCTCGACGAATTGGAGTTCGGCATTCGGGATCAGATCGGCGAAGGCACTTCCGCTTGCGGCCGGGATAAGTGCATCCTGTCTGCCCCACAGTACCAGCGTCGGCAGCTTGAGCCGATGGAGGCGATGGCGGAGCTTGGGATTGTTCAGATAAGGCGACCAGCCGAACAGGCTGACCGCCTCACGGTTGCGCAGGACCCGGCGCAATTCGGTTTCGCTCAATGCGGTCAGGTCGGGGGTTTTCCTCTCCGTCCTCTGCTGGCGATGCTCGGCATCCGCGGCAGTCAGCATGAAGATGTCCGTCATCTCCGGCTCGTCGCGATCTGCGACCTTCAAGCCGAGCGGGGCCGCCAGGATGAGTTGCGATATCCGCGTATCGTTTTTGACCAAGGCTTCAGTTGCGAACCAGCCGCCAAGCGAAAGTCCGACGGCCACTGCATCCTCGATGTCGAGTTTCTCGATAAGGTCGAGGAGGATATAGGAGGCATCATCCACGCTCGAAACATGCCTGGGCATATCCGAAGCGCCGAAGCCAGGGGGCGACACCGCAATCACCTCGAAATCGGAGGACAGGCGACGAATCAAATCCAGCGCGCCCTCGATCCCGTCCATTCCGGGCACCAAGAGGAGCGGTCGGCCGGACCCGGTCCGGAAAATTTCAAGCGCGACATCACCGGCGACTACCACTTCGCCGCCATCTATCGGAACTGCTGGAACGGGCTTCATGCATGCGCCTCCCCGGTTATGAGGAAAGCGTGATCCTTCGAAGCCTATCAGTCCAATTCTTTATCAGCAGTAATCCGATGCCTGTAGAGCATCGATCAGGCGGGTACCCGCTCAGATGCGGCATCATCAAAGACGTCGATGAGGTTGGTGAGCGCAGGGGACGGATTGTCCTTTCGCCAGACCAGAACGAGTTGGAAGTCTACCGCGAGCCCCTCGACGTCGCGCAGAACGAGATTACGCGGAAGGCGGGGCGAGACCTCCGAGCCCACCAGACCGAGACCCATTCCTGCTGAAATGAGGCTCAGCTGGATCGAGATCGTGGAGACCTCCTGGATGATCAAGGGCGAAAAGCCGCTCTGCACGCAGGCTGCCAGCAGCCGATTGTTGTAGCGCTGGAGATTGTCCCGACTGAGCCAGACGAGGGGTTCCGGCTCCAGATCACCGACCTCGATGCGTTTTATCGATGCCAACCTGTGGCCTTGGGGAACGGCCAGGCGGATCATGCTGCGGCAGATCGGCTTCCAGTCCAGCACCCCGGCATCATCGCCACCAAGGTTCACGTCATAGACAATCCCCGCATCCAGTTCGCTTTCGTGGAGGGCGCGGATCTGGTGTGCCGACCGCAACGGCAGAAGCTCCACCGCGACCTTCGGATGAGCGATGCGAAAGCGATGGATCCGGTGTGGAATCTCGTCGTGCCAGGATGCGATATCGTTGAAGCCGAGCGAAATCCTTCCAGTGCTTCCCGTCGCGAAATCGCGCGCGCGCCGGCTTGCCGCCGTCACCTGGGACAAGATCGCATTTGCATCATGGGCGAAAGCCCGGCCGGCGGCCGTCAGCCGCACGCCGCGTGGAAGACGCTCCAGAAGATCGACGCCGATTTCCTCTTCCAGTTGCCGGATCTGACGTGACAGTGCCGGCTGCGCAATGCCCAGGATTTGTGAAGCACGTCCGAAGTGCTCCAGTCGGGCAACGGCGGAGAAATAGCGGAGATGGCGCAGTTCCATGCAGGTTCGATATCACCAGGGTATCAGAACGGCAACAAAAAAGACTTGGACGGTAAGGCTCTGCTGGGCAACACTGCTCTGTGCAGGAAGGAGGAACCTGCATCGGGAGGAACGAGATGGAGCCTTTGCAAGGCAAGATCGCGATCGTCACAGGCGCGGCCGGGGGCCAGGGGCAGGCAGAGGTAAATGCCTTTGCCGCCGCCGGTGCCTTCGTGCTCGCGACCGACATTCGGGACGAAGCGCCCGTTGCCTTCGCGCAGTTCGGCGACAGGGTCGCGTATCGCCACCACGATGTTTCCAGCGAAGAGGAGTGGCGGAGCGTCGTCGAGAGCTGCCTCGATCGCTGGGGCTGTGTCGATATCCTGATCAACAATGCCGGCATCTACCGGCCCGCCTCGATGATGGAAACGAGTCAGGAGCTGTTCGACCAGCATGTCGATGTCAACGTGTGCGGCGTCATGCTCGGCATGCAGGCCGTGGCCGTCCCCATGATGAAGGCCCGCAGCGGCTCGATCATCAACATCGCGTCGGGCGCGGGATCCAAGGGCACGACCGGCATCTTCGCCTATTCCACGTCCAAATGGGCCGTTCGCGGAATGACGCGGTCTGCAGCCCGCGAGCTCGCGGCCTTCGATATCCGGGTGAACGTCATCCTTCCCGGCCTCATCGACACCGCGATGATCAGCGGGCGGGTGGGCAGGGAAGATATCATCAGTCGCGTTCCGCTCGCACGGCTCGGCACTTCGGAGGAAGTGGCGCGCATGGCCCTGTTCCTGGCGGTCGAGGCGCAGTCCTACATCACCGGAAGCGAGTTTACGATCGACGGAGGATACAACGCCTGAGGCTTCGCTTCGTCGCGCAGTTCAGGTCGAGTGATCGGCAACGCATTTTCGCTGACGGCACAAGGGAGGAAACTGTCATGTTGAAATCGATCATTGCTGCCGTTCTCGCGGGCGCCCTGGCGGTTAGCGCTGCTGCCGCACAAGATTCCTATCCGTCCCGGGACGTCCGCTTCCTCTGCGGCTTTCCCGCCGGCAGCGGCGCGGACATCATGGTACGCTTCTTTGCCGAACAGATCGGCAAGCATACCGGCCATACCATCATCGTCGAGAACAAGCCTGGCGCCGGCGGCATGCTGGCGCTGGCGGAGACAGCACGCGCCGCGCCCGATGGCCACACGATCCTGTTGGCCGGGGGCAATGCCGTCGCCATAAACGCGAACCTCCTTCTCAAGCCACCCGTGGATGCCGGCAAGGAGCTGAAGGTCGCGGCAACCATCAATAAGATGCCCTTCGTGCTTGCCGTCTCCGGAAAGTCACCCTATCGGAGCCTTCCGGATCTCACGGCGGCAATGCGGGAGCGCGGGGCGCAGGCAACCTACGCCTATTCCTCTCCCTTCTCGAAAGTCATCGCGGAATCCTACAAGACTTTTTCGGGTCTTCAGACCGTTCAGGTCGCTTACAAGAGCATCACAGATTCCCTGAACGACGTGGCGAGCGGATCTATCGACTTCGCGATCTTCGATCCCGTTCAGGGGCTTGCCCGCCGGGACGATGGCGCACTGCGCATCCTTGCGATCTCGACCGGCGAGCGGACGACTGCAACCGGTGATCTGCCGACCTTCCGCGAGCAGGGCGTCGATATCGATCTTCCTGGATGGTGGGGTGCGCTGGTGCCGGCCGCAACGCCCGATGACGTGGTGCAAACCATCAACGGATGGTTCGAGGCCGTGCTGCTGGAGCCGGAAGTCCAGGCTTTTCTCAGGAGCAGCGGTGCGGATCCGCTCAGCCTTTCTCCCACCGACGCCAACGCCTTCTTCCTGAAGGAGATCGAGACCTGGGGGCGGCTGGTCGACATGGCGCACATCGAAAAGCAGTAAAACGAAAAGCGCCGTTCGGAAGGCAAGGCTAGCCAAGAAGAATGGTGAGGAGGGACTGATGTTAAAAAGCCTGTTGGCAGCAAGCCTGTCGCTTTTTCTGGCCATCGGCCTTGTCGGACCCGCTGCGGCCGAGGAAAACTACCCGTCGCGCGACGTATATTTCCTTTGCTCGTTTCCTGCCGGCAGCGGCGCTGATGTACTTGTCCGTTTCTTTGCCAACAAGATCAGCCAGGAGATCGGCCGGACTGTCGTCGTCGAAAACAAGCCCGGGGCCGGCGGCATGCTCGCGCTGACCTATCTCGCACAGGCGAAGCCCGATGGATACACGATCCTGCTCGATGGCGGCAACGCGGTCGCGATCAATGCAAACCTTCTGAAGAACCCGCCGATTGACGCCGGGCGCGACATCCGCGTGGCAGCAACCCTGAACCGGATGCCTTTTCTTCTCGCCGTCAGTGGAACCTCTCCCTACAAGAACCTCACGGAGCTGACCGAGGCGATGAAGAAAGCAGGCCCGGAGGCGACCTATGCCTATTCCTCGCCGTTCGCGAAGGTCATCGGCGAATCCTACAAGGTCGCAGCGAATCTCAAGACAGTAGATGTCGCCTATAAGAGCATCGTCGATTCCCTCAACGACATCGCAAGCGGCTCGATCGACTTTGCGATCTTCGACCCGGTGCAAGGGCTGGCGCGGCAGAAGGACGGCAAGCTTAAGATCCTGGCTATCTCGACCGCCAGTCGGACGCATGCGACAGGCGATCTGCCGACCTTCCGCGAGCAGGGCCTGGACGTGGACCTGTCCGGCTGGTGGGCTGCCCTGGTGCCCGCGGGTACGCCCGGGCCGATCGTGGAAAAGATCAACGCCTGGTTCAAGAACATCTCGGATGACGGTGATGTCCGAACCTTCCTTGCCAATGCCGGAGCGGACTCCTTCCATCTTTCGGCATCGGAAGCGAATGCCTTTTATCTGGAGGAGATCGTCTCCTGGGGCCGGCTCGTCGAGATGGCGAAGATCGAGAAGAACTAGGGTCTGCGGTAAAGCAGCAAGGTCACGGCCGGTTCAATTCGGCGATGCGCTTGCCTTGGGAGGCGCGCCGATCGTCGATCCGGTTCAGCGCTTGTCGGTGGTGGCCCTCACGAACACAACCTTCGAAGGTCTGTCCGGCAAGTTCCGTACTGATCTTCGGAACGCCATCTACGATAATGTCGCTCATCGTTCGTCCTCCTAAAGGCGCTCCAACAGATGAACAAGCGCTCTCGTTGACCATCGAGTCCCGAGCTTTCGCCATTCGGGCGAAAAGGCTCTGCAGATTCAAGGCCAGGCGGCGCGCGGCATCGGCTCGAGTGCGGTCATCTCGGGCGACAGCGCTGTTCCGAAGCCGGGAACAGCGAGCGAATCTATGTGGACCTCTCCTTCGATCAGACGCAGGCGCACGCGTCCGTCCTGCCGGTGGTAGAGGTCGGCGTGGGCGGCAAGGAATGCCTCGGCCTCGGCTTGCGGACGGTTGCCGAACCCGTCGATGAAGTGATGCGCGTTCTTTTCGACATGCGAGAGCCCCAGCCAGCTGACTAGCGCAAGGTCCTGTTGCAGGGCGATGCCGGGCTCGCAGGTCAGGTCTTCGGCCGACAGAAAATAGCGCCCAGGTTCCTGACGATTCCAGACCTGCGCACGCGCCGCGTTCACGATGGATTTGTAAAGGCCTTTGCAGACCTTCGACGAGACGCCGGTATAGCCAAGCGGCCGGGCGCGGGGGAAGGCGTCGAGCGCGCCGTCGGATTCGTCGATGATGACCGGGATGCGGGCGGCAAGGGCACTCACCGGCTCTTTCAGAGCGCGGTCGCGGCGGATCGGCTGTTCGAGGCAGAGGATCGTCCGGACGAAGCGGCGCAGGGCGGGCTCGGCGCTGAGGCGGGCGAAGAAAGCCGCGATCCCGTCGCCGTCGGCGAATTGCTCGTTGCCGTCGAGGGTGACGCGATAGTCGATCCCGCTCGCGTCCAGCAGCGCTGCGATCCGATGCAGGCGGTCGAGATCGGCTTCAGGGTCGCCGCCGATCTTGATCTTGTAATAGCGGCAGCCATAGGTGGCGATGACTTCCGAGAGCGTCTCGGGCAGACCGTCGTCGACACGGCTCTCCTGGTCGGCCGCGACGAGCGGGTCGACGAGGCCCACCGTATGGCGGATCGCTATGGTCGAGGCAGGGCGCAGCGAAGCAAGGAAGGCGTCGATGTCGAAACCCGAAAGCTCGGGCACCAAGAGGCCCGTGTGCAGGCCCGCGAGGTTGGCCGACATGGCGCGGGCAAAGCTCGTCTTCTCGGCCCGGCACAGGGCATCGAAGACAGCGCGGTCGAGCATCGCCGTGCCGAAGCTCGCGATCAGCGGGTTGAGCGATTGCGCCGCGCAAGCGGAGGTCAGGGGCAGATAGTTTTCTTCGAAAAGCCCGTAGGCCGTCTGCGAGCCCGAGGCGCGATAGGCCTCGGCCGCAAGCTCGATGGAGCGGCGCAGCTGGTGGTGATTCTGTTCGTCCGTGAGCGCAAGGTTCTTGTCGAACCACTTGGCGCTCAGGGCCTCGGCCGACCAGCCGGTGGCCTCGCGCCCGTCCTCGAGCCGGATACGGACTGAGACCACGGCCTGCCGGCCGCCGGTCGCGGTCTTGACGCCGAAGCGGAAGGGAATCCGCAGCCGATAGGGCCGCTCGAAGCAGAGGACGTCAAGGACCTTCAGCCGCGGTGCGGTCATGCCGGGACGAACCTCGGGTCGCTGCCGCCCCGGCGGCCGGTCAGGATGTCGTAGATCTTCAGTGACAGCGCCCCGAACTCTGCGGTGGCACGGCTTTCGACCGTGCGTGGGCGCGGCAGATCGATGTCGAGGATCGTGTCGATCCGTCCTGGGCGTGGCGACATGATCACCACGCGGTCGGAAAGGAACACGGCTTCGGGGATCGAATGGGTCACGAAGAGGACGGTCTTGCGCGTGTCGGAGGCTTCGCCCCAGATCCGCAGGAGTTCGAGGTTCATCTCGTCGCGGGTCATCGCGTCGAGCGCGCCGAAGGGCTCGTCCATCAGGAGAAGCTCGGGGTCAAGCAATAGGCCCCGGCAGATCGCCGCGCGCTGCTGCATGCCGCCCGAAAGCTCGCGCGGGAGCTTGTTCGCGAAATCCTTGAGGCCGGTGAGCGCGAGGAGTTCCATCGCCCGGTCACGGTATTTGCGGGGGTTGAGGCCGGCCAGCTCCGCCGGCAGCAAGACATTGTCGAGGATCGTCCGCCATTTCAGCAGAACCGCCGCCTGGAACACCATGCCCACATTGGGGATCGGCCGGGTCACCTTCTGCCCGTCGACGGTAACGGTGCCGCCGCTGCGTTCGCGCAGCCCCGCCACCACCCGCAGGAGGGTCGATTTCCCGCAGCCCGAAGGCCCGACGAGCGAGATGAACTCGCCCTGCCGGACCGAAAGGTTGATGTCGCGCAGCGCCTCGACCGGACCCGAGGCGGTGCCATAGGTCATCGAGACCCGGTCGAGATGGATGGAAAGGTTGTCCACGCGGTTCCGCCTGTCGTCAGAGGATCATTTCACGTCGAGCGGGAGCTCGATCTTGCTCAGGAAGGAGGCGTCGTAGGTGTCTGTGCATTCCACCTTTGTCGACAGTCCCATATAGGTGTTCACGAGGTCGACCGAGGCGCACATCTTGTCCTTGTCGATGGCGCCGATGCCGTGATCCTTGAAGGTCTGCGTCTTCATCAGCTCGAAGCCGAGGCCCATGTTCTCGCGCAGGGCGGCGACGTCGATCTCGGGCACGGCCTTCTTGTAGATCTCCATCGCGCCGTCGGGGTCTTTCATGACGTCCTGCCAGCCCTTGTAGGCGGCTTCGAGAAAGCCGCGCAGGGCCTCCGGGCGTTCCTTGATGGTGGCCTCGCTGGTCATGATCGACATGGCGTAAAGCTGGAAGCCGTAATCGGCCCAGTTCAGCGTGACGGCATTCCCTTTTCCCACGGCCTTCTCCGCCAGCGGCAGGCCGGTGGTATAATCCGAAACCGCGTCGGCACGGCCTTCGGCAAGGGCGGCGTATTTGGCGGAAGGCTCGATATTGACCCACTTGAGGACGTTCGGGTCGAGCCCGTTGGCACGGGCGAAGGCCGGCCACATCAGGCGCTGGCTGTCGCCGGGAGGAGCGCCCACGGTCTTGCCCGGAAGTTGCGAGGGCTCGGTGATCGGGGCCGAAGCCTTGGAGAAGAAGTTCATCGGCGTGCGGTCGAAGATGATGCCCACGACCTTGACCGTGGTCCCGCGTGCGCGAGAGCCGATGACGACCGCCGCATCGGCAAGGCCCGCATCGGCGCGGCCGGTATCGACCTTGGCGATCGAATCGCCGGAGCCCTTGGAGTTTTCAAGCACCACATCGAGGCCCTTCTCGGCGAAGTAGCCCTTTTCCTTGGCGACCCAGTAGGCGGCGTGGTCGCCCACCGGGAACCAGTTCAGTGCGAAGGTGAATTTCTCATTTGCGGAGGCCGGGGCCGCCGCGAGGATCGCAACCATGGCTGCGGTGGTCATCAGTACAGTCTTCATCCTTCTTGTTCCCCTTTTGACGATTATTGGATGGTGACGATGATCAGGCGTCGGTTCCCTCCGCCCAGGGCGCGAGGTAACGCGACATCAGGCCAACCGCTGCGAAAAGCAGAAGGCCGATGATGGAGATGTAGATGAGCGAGGCAAAGGCCAGCGCGGTGTTCATGCTGCTCTGGCTGGTGACGATGACGTAGCCGAGCCCGGTCTGCGAAGCCACGAACTCGCCCACGATGGCGCCGACGACGGCCGAGGTCGCGGTGACCTTGAGCGCCGAGAGGATGTAGGGATACGCATTCGGGATGCGGATCTTGGCGAAGACCTTCCATTTCGGTGCGCTGAAGACGCGGCCGAGATCGATCATGTCGTGGTCGATCTGGGAAAGGCCGACCGCGGTGTTGATGACGACCGGGAAGAACCCGATCAGCGCCCCCATCAGGATGTTGGGGAAGATCCCGTAGCCCACCCAGATCAGGAACAGGGGAGCGATGGCGACCTTGGGCAGGGTGTTGAGGAAGACGAGGAACGGCATCAGTGCGCGCGAGATCACCGGCGACCAGGCGATCATCGTGCCCAAAAGGACGCCGCTGCCGGCCGCCAGCAGGAAGGCGCCCACGATGGCGAGGCCGGTGGCCCAGACATGGCCCCACCAGTCGATCGAAGGGTCGAACATGGCCTCGGCGACCGATATCGGGCTGGGGAGCAGATAGGGCTTGAGCCCGCCCCACGTGACTGCCGCCTGCCACAGCGCGAGGATCACCGCGAAAAGGACGATGGCGGGCACCAGGTTGAGGAAGTCGTCGCGCAGTTTCGCCATCGGATCAGTCCAGCCAGCGCGCGAGATTGGCGCGTACGAAATCGTCATCCGCCAGATCGGCGTGCAGGCGGCTCACTCGGGTGAGCTCGTCGGCCTGGCCGGGCGAGAGGCCCTCTTCAGGATCGAGACACCAGATTCCTTCGAGCAGGCCCTGACGGCGCAGGATCTCGTGACAGCCGGCGATGCAGCCGTGGAAATTGTTCGCCACGTCGAAGAAGGCGCTGTTGCAGTCGGTCACCCGGGCGTCCAGGCCAAGAAGCTCGGCGGAAACGGCCTCTTTCGCGGCCTCGGTCCGGCAGCGATCGAATATCTCGACCGCGCCCTTTGTCCAGACCGACCAGTGCCCGAGAAGCCCGCCCTTGAAGCGCATGGTCACCGGCTGGCCGTCACGGATCACGGTAAAGGGGGTGATCAGATCGAGCACGATATGGTCGTCGTTGCCGGTATAGAGGGTGATGCGGTCCTCGGCCTCCGCCGCGACGACGCCGCGCACCACGTCGATGGTGCGATAACGGTTGAAGGGGGCGACCTTGATCGCCACGACATTCGGGATGGCGGCGAAACGGGCCCAGAAGCTCGCGTCCAGATGCAGGCCGCCCACGGCCGGCTGCAGGTAGAAGCCCACGAGCGGGATTTCCTCCGCCACCGCCTGGCAATGGGCGATGAGCGCGTCCTCGCTTTGCCCCTTGAGCGCGGCAAGGCTCAGGAGCCCCGCATTGTAGCCAAGGGAAACCGCGATCCTCGCCTCGTTCATCGCCTGCGCCGTGGGGCCGGCAAGGCCCGCGACCATGACAAGCTGGCGGTCGGTCCACCGGGCGGCGGTTTCGGCCGCGAGCGACAGCACGCGGTCGTAAAGCCCGACCTCGCGGATGGCGAACTGGGTTGTGTGCACGCCCACGGCCAGACCGCCCGAGCCGGCGTCGAGGTAATAGCGCGTCAGCGCCCTTTGGCGGCGCTCGTCAAGCTGCCGCTCGGCGGTCAGCGCCAGCGGATGCGCGGGAATTACCGTGCCGGCGCGCAGAAGGTCGATTGCAGCTTGCTGAGCAGCGGGAGAGGCTTTTCCGGTCATGATCCGAACTCCGGTCGGGGCAGGGAGAGGCGGGGTGCATCCATGATGAAAACCGGTTCAGAACGCGCCGCTGCGGGCCTCGAATTTCGTGGGTTTGTTATAGGCGACCTCGCCGCGGGCAACCCAGTCGGCGGTCCAGTCGAGCATCGCGCCCAAGGGCACGGTCGGATAGCCGAACAGGGCATTCGCTTGCGCGGTATTGGTCAGCCAGGCGGTGGTGGCCTCGGAACCGACAAGGCGGGGCTCGACGCCAAGGCGTGCGGCCAGTTCCTGCACCAGCCAGCGTACCGAAAGCGTTTCGGGTCCCGAGATGTTGATCGGGCTCGTCACATCGGAGCAATGGGCAAGGCAGCGCAGGGCCTGTGCGTTGGCGTCTCCCTGCCAGATCACGTTGACGTGGCCCATGAGCGACAGGTCTATCTGCGTTCCCGCCTTGATCCGGCTGGCGAGGTCGTAAAGCACGCCATAGCGCAGGTCGATCGCGTAGTTCAGCCGGAAAAGCCGCCCCGGCGTGCCGTGGACGCGGGAGAAATGCTCGAACATCCGCTCGCGGCCAAGGCAGGACATGGCATATTCGCCGCGCGGTTCGGCCGGAGTGGTCTCGAGCGCGCCCTGTTGCAGCACATCCACCAGCGGATAGACATTGCCGGTCGAGAAGGCGACGATACGCGAGTTGCGATAGGCATTCGCCACCAGCGCCGGGCAATGGGTGTTCATCGCCCAGGTCAGCGCCTGATTGCCCGAGGCTCCGAATTTCATCCCGGCCATGAAGATCGCGTTGCGCACCTTGGGCAGCGCGTCCACTTCGGCCTCGTTGAGAAGATCGGCCTTGATGGTCTCGATTCCCCACGATTCAAGCTGCTCCTGCAACCCGGATTCGCTGAAGCGGGCCACGCCGATCACCCGTTTTTCGGGCGCGGCGCGCTTGGCCATGCGTGCCAGCGTCGGGCCCATCTTGCCCGCCACGCCAAGGATGATGATGTCGCCATCGACCGAAGCCAGATCCCGCGAAAGTGCGGGCGTCGGGCGGGTCATGAACTCTTCGAGATCGGCCACCGAGTCAAAACGCGCGGGCAGCGCGGTTTCCGCAAGGCCCGCATCGTTAGCAACTGTCTGACGCAAGATCGCCCCCTGTATTTCTTCGTTGCAGCCACACTAGCCGCGCCACAGGAAGATTTCAACTATTTAGTTGAATTTTGTATCCGCATTTTTCAAATCCGCATAAATCAAATATTTTTCAATGACTTGAATCTGTCGAGTGCCGATCTGACCGAAGCTAACGAAGGCCAGAGATGCGGTTCCATCGCGACGCAGCCCTGGTAGTCGTCGGCCTTGAGCGCGCGGATCTGCCCGGCCCAGTCGACATCGCCCTGGGCCAGCAGCTCCCATGTGCCATCGGGGTGGACGCGGGCATCCTTGAAGTGGACGTTGCGCACCAGATGGCAGCAGGCGGCATAGCCTCGGGGCCAGGGGATATCGCCGTCGATCAGGGCATTGGCCGGGTCCCAGTTGAGCCCGAGGGGCGTGCCCGTCGCCGCGATCAGCGCGGCCGAATGCGCGCCGGTATTGGCCCAATGGCTTTCCTCGTTCTCTATGATCAGCGAAACCCCGGCCGAATGTGCCAGTTCGGCGGCGCGCGCCAGCACCTCGGTCACCTGTCCGGGTGCCGGTCCCGAAGGTTGCCCGCCCCGGTGAAAGCTGAAGGCGATCAGATGCCGCGCCCCGACTGCCGTGGCGAAGTCGAGCGACTCGGGCAGGAGCCTTTCGACATGCTCGCGCAGGAGCGCCTCGGCACCGGCCCAGGCATCGTGGAATTCCCGGTCCATCCAGGCGAGGTTCGAGGTTTTCGGGGCTTCGAGCGGAAAGGGGATCTTGAAGAGGCCCGGGGAGATCGCGCTGATATGCACGTCGAATGCCGAGATCGCGCGGAGGAGGCGCCGCCGCTGCGTTGGGCTGAGCCGGGGTACGCGCGCGTCATGCATGCCACGCAGCTCGAAATGCCGCACTCCCCATTCGAGGCCCAGCTCGAAAGCGGTTTCGGGCGAATCCGACAGTTCGTCGGTGACGATGGCAGGGATCATGGCAACCTCGCTCGGACAGTTCGCGCGCAAGGTTAGGCCGGGGCAGGGAAGCGTTCAACTGTTTGGTTGAATTCCTCAGGGGCGCAGCCCCGCAAGGGTGAGCGTGACGATATGGTTGCGATAGGCGGCAAGCGCCTCGGGGGCCGAGAGGTCGCGCCCGAAGATCGCAGACATGGTCACGCCATTGGCGAAATAGAAGAAGGTCATGCCGGCGATGGAGATATAGAGATCCAGCGGGTCGACGCCCTTGCGGAAGACGCCCTGGGCCTCGCCCTCGCGCAGCGTGGCGCCGATCATGTCGATCAGCGGCGAGTTGGTGCGGAGGAAGGCGTCGGAATCCTTGACGTGGGGGCCGCCGAGAGCGTTCTCGTCGGCCAGCATGCGGATGAATTCGCGGTGCTGCGCCAGATAGTTGAGCGAAAAGTCGATCAGCCGGATGATGGCGTCCTGGGGCGGCAGGGATCGCAGGTCAAGATCCTGCTCGCGCAGGCGAATCTCCGAATAGGCAGCCTCGAGCGCGGTGCGATAGAGGTCGTCCTTGCTGCCGAAATAGTAGTAGACGAGCTGCTTGTTGAGCCCTGAGCGGGCCGCGATCCGGTCGACGCGGGCTCCGTTGAAGCCCTGTTCGGCAAATTCGGCGCGGGCCGCGGCCAATATCACGTCGCGGGCATTTTCGCCTGCCTTTTGCGCTGTGCGAGGCCGGGGTTTCGCCATGGACAATCCGCTTTCTCCGAGCGCCCTGATAACCGCCTGCGGCCAGCCTGTCCAGTATCTCCCCGAAATCGCGGTCTTCGCGGAACCACCCATGTTTCCGGCAAGGACAATCGCGCTGGGCCCGATCAGCGATCAAGACTGACCTGCGGAAATCACAGAAATGAGAAATGGCTTTGCTGGAGCTCTGAATTTGTATCGGAAATTGGCTTCGCCATCATTCCATTGAGGTGCGGATAAACGACGTATACGACAATGAACTTTATGTGGTGGCACCCCGTGCCGCGACGCTCCAGGGAGTGAATTCCGCGCCATTTTCCGTGACATAGATCTCGTCGTGGAGATTGGACACGACGCAGACATGGTTGGGAACTATTGTCAGTCTCTCGCCGATTTTCGGCTTCCTTTCGGATCTGGAGAGATCGACGATTCCGTGCTCCTCGTTGAGCCGGACGATGGTGGCGCAAGGATATTCCTCGATCAGGCCGTAACCGCTTCCGACTGTGGCCGGGACCAGATCGCTCGACAGCGTCTTTGAGCCGGCATCAATGATGGCGCGATCTTCGGTAGGACGACTGACCACAGTTGCAAGGACGCGCAATGCGCAGCTTTCCTGCGGCTCCGATGTAAGCCCGACGATCGTCCTGTCGTTATAGATATAGGTTCCAACCCGCAGTTCGGTCAGGTTTTCGACGGCGTGCGCGCTATAGGCGCCCGGCGTTCCGCCCCCCGAGACGATCTCGAGCTCAATTCCCTCCCGCTCGAGCAGCGTACGGGTTTCCCGGACGAACGGTGCGGTCTTCGGGGAGATGGGATAGGTCATCAGGCCCTTGAATCTCAGGAGTTCGACGAGGCGGATGGCTTTCGCCATCGCGACCGCTTCCGCCGGGGTCTGAACGCCGGTTCGTTCGCCGCCACTTTCGAACTCGACGAGCACGTCGATCGGCGCCCGGGCTAACCGGGCCGCTTCGGCAATCGTCGAAATGCCATTTTCGGAGTCCACCGCGACCGTCAGCTTGATGCGCCTGGCGAGAGCGGCAAGTCGCTGCGCCTTGATCTTGCCGATGAGCGGATAGGACAGCAGGATATCGTCAACGCCGGCATCTGCCATCACTTCCGCCTCGCCGAGCTTTTGGCAGGTGATGCCGACAGCGCCGAGCTCCATCTGACGTTTTGCAAGGGCGATCACCTTGTGCGTCTTGATGTGAGGCCTCAATCGCAAGCCATGGCGGTCGCAATAGGCCTGCATGCGAGCGAGATTGTCTTCAACGATATCCAACCTGACGATCGGGACCGGTGTATCGAGTTCGTCGCGAGTCATGCGGCATCTCCCGGCATTGCTCCGATCGCGGAGATTTCGATCCGGATATCAGGATCTGCGAGGCGGGCCTCGGTACAGGCGCGGGCAGGCGGTGGAAAACCATCCACCCAATGATCGTAAATGACGTTCATTGCGTCGAAGTCATGAATGTGCGGCAGGAAAACACTCACGGATAGAAGCCGGGTTTTGTCCGTACCGGCCTCTTTCAGGAGGGCATCGATTTTGGCGAGGACTTCGCGGGTCTGCTGTTGAAGATCGCCCGACCGCGTGTCGGCGACCTGGCCGGCAATGTAGACGAGGCCATTATGCACGACTGCCTGGCTCATGCGCTTGGAAACCTGGTAGTGATCCGTCATGTCTTCTGTACCGATCTGCTGTGGCTGCGGACGACCGGGCATGTCAGAGCCCGGCGCTTTGAAAGAATCGCTGTGTCCGTTCCGATTTTGGATTGGAAAAAATCTCGGCTGCAGGGCCGAATTCGGTCAGCACGCCGTGGTCCAGGACCATGACATGCGATGCGACATCGCGCGCGAAAGTCAGTTCGTGGGTGACGATCAGAGACGTGCGCCCGCCGATGGCAAGGTCGCGCACCACTTTCAAAACCTCTCCTGTCAGTTCCGGATCGAGTGCCGAAGTCGGTTCGTCGAACAGCATGACCGAGGGCTTCATCATCAGCGCACGGGCGATGGCGATCCGCTGTTGCTGCCCCCCCGACAGGTTACGCGGATAGGCTTGCGCCTTTTCGGGCAACCCGACCTTGCGCAGCAACTCCATCGCTTCCTCCGTCGCCTGCGCCCGACTGAGGCCTAAAACGCCGATCGGGGCTTCGACGAGATTCTTGATGACCGTCAGGTGCTGGAAGAGGTTGAACGACTGGAACACCATTCCGATATCCGTGCGGTACTGGGCGATCCTGCGTTCCGACAGGCGCCGTCCGTTGTGATGCAAACCGTCAGGTGTGAGCGCCACGTCCCCGACCCGGATCTCGCCTCCGGAAATCTTCTCGAGGTGGTTGATGCAACGGACAAGCGTGCTCTTGCCCGAGCCGCTGGAACCCAGAACCGCGACCGTTGCCCCTTTGGGAATCGATGCGGTAACGCCCTTCAGAACCTCCAGCTCGCCGAACGATTTCCGGATGTCGCGGAAGTCGATGCTGATCTCGCCCGTATCCATGGAGTTCTCCTGGCTCATCGGGCAGCTCCATAATAACCGGCAGTCGGCAGGTGGCGCGTCAGCCAGCGGACAAGAGACGAAATCGCGAACACGACGACAAAATAGATAACCGCGACCAGTGTGTAGATCGGCATCGTCAGAAAGGTTGCACTGACGATCAGGCCGGCCTGGTACATCAGGTCGGGGACCGCGATGACCGAGACGATCGACGTCGATTTGAAGCAGGTGACGAACTGATTGAGCATTCCCGGCACGGAGCGCATGATCGCCTGCGGCAGCACGATCTTGGCCATCAGGCGCGACGGCGTCATGCCGAGCGACGTGCCCGCTTCCACCTGTCCCTTGTCGACGCCTTCGATGCCGCCGCGATATTCTTCCGCGAGGTAACCGCTGGTCTGCAGCATCAGAGCTATCAGGGAACTGTAGAAGGACGTGAACTTCAGGCCGAACAGTTCGGGCCAGGCATAGTGAACCCAGACAAGCTGGACGAGGATAGGGGTGTTCCGGCAGAATTCGACATAGAAGACCGCCGGATACCGGATCAGCTTGTGCCGTGAAATCGTGCCGAGCGCGGCGACGAGCCCGACCACAAGGGCAAGAGCCATGGCCAGCACCGAAAGGGTAAAGGTGATGCCCAGCCCGTAGAGCAGGGCATCACGGTATTCGAGCAGGATATTGAGCGTACGTTGCATATCTGCTCCTTGAGCACAGACAGGGCTTGGCTTGACTTACTTCTTATCGAACAGGGATGTCCTGGACAGATAGCTGTCGTAAAGCTGTACGGCCTTGTTGTCCGCAACGACCCAGTTGGCGTAGGCGTCGAGAAAATCCTTCCAGTCGGGATCCCCGTAACGGATCGCCCAGCCGTTCGGCTGCGTGCTGAAATCGGAAGCAAAGGCGGGCACCGCCCAGTCGTTGCCCTCGACTTTTGTCCACCAGCGGATCGTAATGCCGTTGGCGAGCGCCACGTCCGCATCTCCGCGACGGACGGAATCGAACGCAGCGAGATCGGTCGTCACCTGAAGGGCCAGGATCTTGGCCTTCGGGAATATGCGCTTGGAGACTTCCTCATCACGGCTTCCGGCAACGACTGCGATGGTGATGTTCTCGCTGTTGAGATCCGCGACATCCTTGATCGAGACTGCCTTTTCCTTGCTGACGACGGCATTGATGCCCTTGGCCGCGAACGGGCGGATGAAATTGATTTCCAGCGCACGCGGTGCGTTGAAAAGAAGGCTTGCGCCGAACAGATCGCAGTCGCCCCGCTTGAGCGCCATGATGACGGTGGAGAATTGAACCTCGACCGGTTCCACCTTGACCTTCATCCAGGCCGCCATTTCGTTGACGATGTCGACGAAGACGCCGGTCCATTCACCGGTCTTCGGGTCCTTGTAGCTGTCCGGGGTCGTCTGAGCGTAGCAGACTTTCAGCACCCCCTCGCTCTTGATCTTGGCAAGGACGCTTTCGTCAGACTGGGCCAAGGCCGGGGCTGCGAGCAGGGCGGCAGTTCCGGCCAACAATCCAATTTTCGAGAGTTTTTCTGCAAGCGACATGTGAGTTCCCTTTGGTTGGAGGTGAGGTCCACCTTTTCGGTGGTTATCGTTATGGATTTCAGGCTGTGGCAACAGCCGGCCGTGCTCTTCTCGGCTCGAACTGCTTCATGAAGTGATCGGGAATGGTGCCGTCTTTCGTGAGGCCCGAGGCGGCGCTGATCTTCCACCAAGCGACATCGGCTTCGTGGACGATGATACATTCCAGGCTGCGCTTGACGTTGTCGCCTTCCGGAGAATGGCAGGCGGCGATATGGGCTACGGATTCAGGAAGACCTGCCGACAGGCAGATATAGGCTCCATAGACCGGGTGCCGCAGCGAGGGCCGGCCGACGAGGCTCGGATCAGCTTTCCAGCGCTCCTGATTGAGCGGATCGCATTCAAAGGCCTTGCCGACGTCATGGCAGAGGCCGCCTGCGATGATCACATCGCGGTCGATGACTGCTTCAGGGAAAACCTCGGCGAAATAGTCGACGCTGGCCAGAGCAAGCTTGGTGACGCCGCGCAGGTGCATGTCCTGCCCCCCGCGGCGCATGACCATGATGCCCGGATTGGCTTCGCCGGGAATATCCCGGATACGTGCGAAACTGGATTTCGAAAGCGCCAGCGCCCAGGCTTCGATCGCCGCGTCGCGCATCTGCGGGTCGGAGATCCATGCAATCTCCGGCAGGTCCTCCAAGATCGAGGTTCTCACTTTTTCCATTCCGATGTCCAATCCTGACTGTGTATCGAAGGGCAGGCTAAGCCAGCAGATTGACATTTACAAATTTGAAATTCAGATCAAAATAGTTTGAAAAATTCAATGTAAATCTGGAGGCCATGTGCATCCCTCGCTCGGTCAGCTCGAAGCTTTCTACTGGGTGGTCCGGCTCGGCTCTATCAAGCAGGCCGCGCAGCATCTCAACCTGGCGCAGCCAACCGTGTCATTGCGGATCAGCGACCTGGAAGAGCAGTTCGGCCACCCGATCTTCGAACGTGCCCACCGCAAGCTCACGCTGACACGTCGCGGTGAAGCTCTGCTGCCCCGCGTGACAGCCCTGATCAACGAATTATCCGGTCTGCGCCAGCTTGCCCGTGATCCAAAAGACGACGTAGCGGGTGTGGCCCGTATCGGCCTCTCGGAAACGGTGGCGCAGATCTGTCTTCCGGCCTGTGTGAAACGTCTGACCCGCGAATTTCCTTCGATCCAGCTCGATCTGACCATCGGCACGAGCGGCGAACTGGAAGAGGACGTGGTAGACAGAAAGCTGGACCTTGCCTTCGTCATCAATCCGCGGGGCGATCCCGGGTTGAACATCAGTCAGCTCGGGATACAGGATGCCATCTGGGCCGCCGCTCCTCAGCTGAGCCTGCCCAGCGTCATCACACCGAGCGACCTCGCGGGGATGACGATCATCACCAATCCTTACCCTTCCCCGATGTATCGGCAGATTATCGACTGGTTTCGAGACAGCGGTCTGGAGCCGTCCAACATCTGCCGCTGCACCAGCGTCACGGTCGCAGCGCAGCTTGTGAGGGATGGTCTAGGCGTCAGCTTGCTGCCATCCATGCTTGTCCAGCAGGAGCTTCAGTCGGGAGCGCTGGTCGAACTCGCCTCAGAGCGAAGGGCCGCTCCTTCGAGGCTCTATTGCATCTTCCGGTCGGCGGATCAAAATCGACTGACCGATGTGGTCGTACAAGTTTTCAAAGCCACCATGACTGAAATGAATTTCCTGTAGAATTGGCCTATATTGGGGTGGCCCTCTTCCAAAAACGTCAAGCAGCGTTTCGTTAAGGTAGAAGCCAGCGTTTTTCCTAGGCTTCCACCGATTCACGCCTGATACGGGCGTTCAACAGTCTGCACGTATATTCATGCCGAGGCCGACTAAACACCGCCTCCGTCGTTCCGCTTTCCACGAGTTCGCCGGCGCGCATGACGACGACACGATCGGCAACGGCTTCCACGACGTCGAGATCGTGGCTGATGAACAGGCAGGCGAAATGATGCCGCTGCTGCAGCCGGTTGAAGAGTTCGAGAACCTGTGCCCGGACCGTCACGTCGAGTGCCGAGACGGGTTCGTCGGCGACAATGAATTTGGGAGTGCCGATAAGTGCCCGTGCGATGGCGACGCGCTGCCGTTGACCGCCGGACAGCTGATGTGGAAAGCGGTTGGCGAAATCCCCTGTCAGGTTGACCTCGTTCAACATCGCCAGGACGCGTTCCCGTTTCTCCGCCGAGGTCATCGCCCCCGTCATTCGAAGCGGTTCGGCGACGAGTGCGCCGATCGTCATCCGCGGGTCGAGCGAGGAATAGGGATCCTGAAAGACCATCTGACAATTGCGGCGATAGGAGGCGTAATTGTCACCATTGCGCTTTATCGGCTTCCCCTCGAACAACACTCTTCCGGCCACGGAGCGCAGAAGACCGACGGCGGCTCTTCCGACCGTCGTCTTTCCGGAACCCGACTCGCCCACAAGCGCAACAACCTCGCCCGGATAGATGCTGAGATCGATGTTTTCGACAATGCGCCTTGATACCGGTTTCCAGAATGACCTGTCCGGGTTGCGATAGTCCACCGCCAGGCCTTCCATCTCGATGATGGGCCGTTCGGGGCTGCGGCCGGGCACCGTGATACGCCTTGGAACCGAGGCGAGCAATTTGCGGGTATAGGGATGTTCGGGCCGGGTCATGACCTCGGCCGTCCGTCCGCTTTCGACGATCTCGCCTTGCGCCATGACAATCGTCTGTTGGGTATAACGCGAGATCATCGCCAGGTCGTGGCTGACGAAGAGGATGGCGGTGTTCTTCTCGCGCGCCAGTCCGATCATCAGATCGAGGACATCCTTCTGGATGAGCGCATCGAGCGCCGTCGTGGGCTCGTCGGCAATCAGAAGCGCTGGCTCCAGCAGCATCACCGATGCGATCATGATCCTCTGGCGCATGCCGCCGGAGAACTGGTGCGGATGACGGTCCAGTGCTGCTTCGGCATCGCGTATCCCGACTCTCGCCAGCATGTCGATGACGCGCGACCGCCGTTCATCGCGTGAGTACCGCCGATGCAGGCGCAAACCCTCCTCCAATTGGTGCCCGATGGTCATGGACGGATTGAGTGATGTCATAGGCTCCTGGAAGATCATGCCGACCGTTCCGCCGCGGATCGACCGGAGTTCCCGCAGGGACAGTCCCGCCATGTCCTTGCCGTCCAGCGTGATACTGCCGGCGATTTGGCTGACGCCGGGCGGCAAAAGGCCGAGGATCGATTTCGCCACCATCGTCTTGCCGGAACCGGATTCACCGACGATGCCGACCACTTCGCCACGATTGACCGAAAGGTTGCAGGACCTCACCAGCGGCGCGGCGGAATTCCGGCTCTCGATCACCAGCCCGCGGATCTCCAGTAGAGCCGTCATCTAAAGCCCTCTCATCCGTGGATCGAGAAGATCGCGCAGTCCATCGCCCAGAAGGTTCATGGCGAGCAGGGTGAGCGAGATCGCCAGCCCCGGAAATATGCCGAGCCACGGCGCCTGCGACAGGAAGGTGCGGCTGGCGGACAGCATGTTGCCCCATGTCGGTGCAGGTGGCGCCAATCCTAGCCCCAGAAAACTCAGTGCGCTTTCGGCGAGCAAGGCCCAGCCCATCATGGAGGTCGCGAGCACGATGATCGGGGCGAGGCAATTCGGAAGAACGTGCCTCGCCAGCGTGAAGAGTTCCGAATTTCCCATGAGGCGCGAGGCGTCGACGAATTCCCGCTCGCGGACCGAAATCACCGTTCCGCGCATGATGCGTGCGACGGCGGGCGCAAAGGCCAGGCCGAGGGCGAGGACGATGCCCCGCATGTGGGCGCCGAGAATGGCGAGCAGGCCGAGCGCCAGCAGGATACCGGGAAAGGCCATCAGGGCATCGGTGACCATCATCAGCAAGCGGTCCGGCCAACCTCGCCAGTATCCACTGACGACGCCGAGCGTGATGCCGATCGTAAGTGCGGTCAGGACGGCGAGCAGGCTGATGCCGAGCGAGGGGCCGGCGCCGGCCATCAGCCGGCTCAAGAGATCACGGCCGAACTCGTCCGTTCCGAACGGGAAAGCGCTGCCCGGTGGCTTCAGCCGTGTCGTGAAGCTGAGTGCGAGCGGATCGTGCGGCGTCCAGACGAGCGCCGTCAGCGCGGCAATCGCCACAATGGCCATGACCGAACCGCCGGCCAGCAGGTTGAAACGTAGCTTCACGATACCGCGACCCTTGGATCGAAAACGGGATAGACGAAGTCGATCAGAAGATTGACGGCCACGTAGAAAAGAGAAATGCACAAAAGGCAGCCTTGGATGACGGGGTAGTCCCTGGCGAAGATCGCTTCCACGAGCAGCCGGCCGAGGCCCGGAATGGTGAAGATCGTCTCGACGATGGCGATGCCGCCGAGCAGGTTGCCAAGGATCAGCCCGAGCAAGGTCCAGGTGGGGCCGAAGGCGTTGCGGAATACATGGTGCAGAAGCACCCGCGCTTCCGACAGGCCCTTGGCCCGGGCGTGGGTCACATAGTCGAGGCGCAGGACTTCGAGGGTGGAGGCCCGTGCCATGCGGGCGATGCCGCCCACTTCGTGGACGACCAGCGTCGAGATGGGCATCACCAGGTAGACCAACCCGGCCAGCCAGTCGTCGGAAATCGAGACATAACCGACGATCGGAAACCATCCGAGCCGCATGCCGAACAGGAGCAGGATGAGAAGGCCCATCCAGAATGTCGGGATCGACAGCAGCAGGGTTGCCCCGGCGACGGTGACGATATCGGTCGCGCTGCCCTGCTTCCAGGCGGCGATCGTGCCCAGCGGCACCGCCAGCAGGCCGGCAAGCGCGACCGTCGGAAGAACGACCGCGAAGCTCACCTGGAAACGGTCGAAGATCAGCGGCAGGATGGGCTCGCCGGTCAGGATCGAATGACCGAGGTCGCCCCGTAGAGCGTGTCCGAGCCAGGCGATGAACTGAACGGTCAGGCCCTGATCGAGGCCGAGCTGCTGCCGCAGCGCATCCAGTGTTTCCGGCGTCGCGCGGTCGCCAAGGATGAGAAGGGCCGGATCGCCGGGGATCAGCCGGATCAGCGCGAAGACGCTGACTGCGACAAGAAGCACCGTCGGCACCGACCACAACAGCCTTTGCAGGAAATAGCGAAGCATTCCCGATCCCCGATTATCCGATCGATCTCATTGAGCGGCCTTCATGGCGCGACCGTCATGCCCCAGAGGCGCGGCTTGCCTTCCCACGGCTTGAAGTTCTGCACCCGATCCCGGTGCGCCCATGCCGTCAGGCCGTTATAGAGGATGATCAGCGGTGCGTCGGCAAGCACCATTTCGTGCAACTCGTCGAAGAGCTTCTGACGTTCGGCCGGATCGGTGACGGTCTTCGACTTGTCGATCAGGGCAAGGGCTGCCGGATTGTCCCAGACCTTGCGCGGCTGTTTGGTCTTGTCGCCGGCGAACTGCTCGAAGCTCAGGGCCGGATCGAGGCGCGAGGAATAGGAAAAGGACATGAGCTGGTAGTCGCCGGAATTGTACTTGTCGAGCTGGGTCGCCCATTCGAGGATTTCGATCTCGACGTTGATGCCGACCGCCTGCAGCATGGACTGGGTGACCAGCGCCACCTGCGAACTCGGCATCGGCGCCCGCTTGTTGGCAATGAGCTTGATGGTCTCGCCCCTGTAGCTGCTTTCGGCCAGCAGCGCCTTCGCCTTTTGCGGATCGTACTGGAACGATCTCTTCTGGATGTCGTCGTTATAGGGCGAGGCGCCGAAGACCGCCGAATTGCTCGGAGCGGAAAGTCCGTCCGAGGCAAATCCCACCAGTTGCTTCAGGTCGAGCGCGGCCGCGATCGCCTGGCGAAACCTGACATCCTTGAAGAGCGGATTGTTGGTCTGGAACAGGATCGCGTGCTTGGAAGCATCGCTCGGCGTCAGCACGACGATGCCCTTGGTGCTTTTCAGCTCCGCCACATCGGAGGTGAGGGCCTGGGCGACGTCGACATTCCCACCAAGCAGGGCGGCTTTCACCGTTGCGGCATCCGGCACGACAATGAAGGTGACATTGTCGACGCCTGGCGTCTTGTCTCCCACATAGCCGTCGAAGCCGGTCCCGTCCGGCGACTTGTAGCCGTCGAATTTCTTCAAGGTAACGGATTGGCCCTTCTTCCAGTCCACCAGCGCATAGGGGCCGGTGCCGATCGGCTTGTTCCAGCTTCCGTCGGCGTTGACCGATGCGCCGCTCAGCATGCCGGTGCCGCCGCAATCGGTGCGTGCCAATGTGTCGAGGAACAGGGCACTCGGTTTGTCGATATGCATGACAACCGTCTGGGCGTCGGGTGCCTCGACAGAGATGACCTTGAGGCCGTTGGTTCCGTCGACATCGGGCAGGCAGCGCCACTTGGTAGCGGGATCGATATAACGCTTCCAGTTCCACAGGACGTCCGTCGAAGTGAAAGGTTTGCCGTCGTGGAAGGTGACGCCTTCCCGGAGCCTGAACGTGTAGGATAAACCATCTTTCGAGATGTCGACGGATCTGGCGAGCAGCGGTTTCACCGTTCCGCCCTCGCCGTAACCGACAAGGCCTTCGACAATGTTGAGCATCACGCCGTCGGTATTATCGTCGCGATTGACGCCGGGATTGGTGCCGAGGATGTCGGCGGTCAGCGCGACCTTCGCTTCCGTTGCCGCCGCGGCACCTGCGACAAAGAGAGCCGGGATGAGTGTCAGGAAAGGATTGAGCTTAAGTGTTCTTGATCGCATTTCGAAGTTCCCCTTGTTTTATGAGCGTTATGAACTGCGACCGGTCGCCAGGTTGCTGCGATGTGCCGTCAGGCAGTTTGCCAGGAAAGATTGGGCGGCGGTGAAGACGGGTTCGGCCTCATGTCCGACGCCGGGCAGCAAATCGAAGGTGACCGGAATGCCTGCGGTTCGAAGAGAGCGTTCGAGCGCATGCAGGCGTTCCGGCCGGGTCGCGCCGGCATCATTGGCGCCCTCGGCCCAGTAGCGTCCGCCAGTGCGATGCAGGATTTCGCTTGTATCGAGATCGGCGTCTCCGACGACGAGCTGGATCGGTACCTCGGCAAGGCGCGATAGGTCTACGGGGCGGCCGAACCGCTGTTCGATATCCCGGATGCCGGGCCACCAGTCGCGCTCCGGGTCGAGAAGCGTAACCGAGCCGGGCGCCCCTACCGATACGCCCCATAGCCGCTCGGATCTCAGCAGGAGAAAGCGGTGTGCGAAGTGCGCCCCGCCGGAAAAACCGACAAGCCCGAAGCGCGAGCCGTCAATCCCGTAACGCGCGGCAACTTCAGCGATCATGCTCTCGAGGAGATGGTCATAGCGAATGTCGCCCTCGATCAGGTATTTGAAACCATCGAGGTTGCCATCACCCAGCACATTGCCGGGAAACAACGGTGCCAGGATCACGCAGTTGTGGGCTTCGGCAAAGTTCCTGAACTGATCCCGATGGGCGGTGAAGTTGCGATAGCTGCCATGGATCACGGCAAGCAGCGATCGCCCGGTATTGTCCCCGTGCTCCGGAACGTAAAGGCAATAGCTGAAGCGGGCATCGGCGGACAAGGCGACGACCGTCGTCGCGCCACGTTCATAGACGGACAGATCCAAGGGGACACGCGCGATCGGTTCATGCATGGCGGCTGAAATCGGTTGCATGATATCCAGTCTTATTTTAGATGCAATTTTGCATCTAAAATTGCATCTAAAGATCGGGATGACAAGAAGAATCTTCATGAGGCGCCGATAAGTTGATATGACCGCAGTATTCGCGACAATTGGAAACCGATGAGCGTGGAGAACACCAAGATACGCCGTTCCGACGAGGTGGCGGAAATCATGGCGAGGGACATCCGTTCCGGTGCCTTGAGCACCGGAACCTGGTTGAAGCAGATCGACGTCGAGAGGCGTTATCAGGCGTCCCGTGCCGACGTACGCCGTGCGCTGGAAATCCTGCTGCAACGCCGGTTGGTCGAGCAAATCCCGGAACGGGGTTTTTACGTTCCTGCACCCGACGCACGGCGTCAGCAGGAGCTCAGGGAGATCCGCGTCACACTCGAGATGTCGATGGCCGACAGCATCGTCGCCAATGCGAGTGCGGAGAAGCTCACCGAACTGACCAAATTGGCCCGGCGGTTCGATGATGCCGTGGAAAACGGCAGCATCGCGGAACGCTATGAGACGAACCAGACGTTCCATGTCGCAGTCGCCAACCTTTGCCTGAACCGGGAATTGATCAAGCTCGTCATCGATCTCAGGGGTTACGTTCCCACCTCTCCCATGTCGCAGTGGCCCGACATGGCGCGCGCCAGGGTGTCGTCGCGCGAGCATTTCGACATGATCGATGCGATCCGGCGCGGCAGCGGAGAGGAGCTGAAGGAGCTGTTCAGAAGGCATATCATGCATGCCAGTACGTGAAAGCTGCCCGAGACCGCTCCGTTTGCTCCTTCAGCCTCGTCTTCGCAATTGATCACATGAGAACCGGCGCCAGAGATTCCTGCTGACGGGTCTCGGGGGGTATTTCGATATGCACCCCCAACTTCACGCGGTGCCGGCCGCGTTCATTTCTGGTGTGACCGATCCCGTGGATCGCAACAATGGCGCCCGTAGGGCATAAGCCGAGTTAGGGGTTTGACACCCCTGGGGAATCCGCTGCCCGGATCCCACCGTCCTCCCTGTCCGACACGTCGATCCAAGGTTGCTCTACTTTCCAGCGCAACCATTGACAGGGGAGAGAACTAGCTGTCTTATTGCTCGGATGTCAGACCAATTTTTCGATCCATGAGCAAACCGATTATTCCAGTACTGCCGCCTGTCGACCGAGCCCGCCAAGTCGGCGATGCGCTCGCCGATTACGTGGAGGAAGCCGCTCTCAAAGCCGGTGACCGGTTACCGGCCGAACGGGAGCTCATGGCCGCGCTTGGGGTCGGGCGCTCGACCATCCGCGAAGCGATCCGTCAATTCCAGGCGCTTGGCGTCATCGATTCCCGAAAGGGAAGCGGTAATTATCTTTTGAAGCCTATCTCCAGGCGCACGGTCCACATGCCGCTGTCGCTCGATACGGCCAATCTGCGCGACGCGTTGCTGCAGACGCTGCAGGTGAGGCGGGGGCTTGAATGCGAGGCCGGCATGGTGGCGGCGAGGATGCGCACCGCGGCTGACCTGGAGATCATCGAAGCACGCCTGGAGGAGATGGAGCGGGTTCATCATGCCAAGGGCGCTTCGGGACCGGAAGATCTAGCCTTCCATCTGGCCGTCTATGATGCCAGCCACAATCCGCTCTTCCGCCAATTGCTGGAACAGATGCGCGAGACCTTCGAGCGCTTCTGGAGCCATCCGTTCGAACGCTTCGACTTCGCCCGCCGATCCTTTCCCTACCACCGGACGCTGTTCAACGCGATCGCCGCGCAGGATCCGGAAGCGGCGCGCAGCGAAACATTGAAGATCCTCGAGATCGTCGAGGAAGATATCAAGGAAATGTCCAAATGAATGACGGCCTCGAACCGTTCGAACTCGCCGCACTGATCACCTCTCACGACGACGGCAATTTTGCCGAGGCGGTCGTTCCGCCGATTTTCCAGACATCGTTGTTCACCTTCTCCGACTACGACGACATGATCTCCTCCTATCGCGGCGAGAAGGTGCGGCCGATCTACACGCGCGGCCTCAACCCGACCGTGCGTGCTTTCGAGGAAATGCTGGCGAAGCTCGAGGGCGCCGAGGATGCGCTCGGTTTTGCGAGCGGCATGTCGGCGATCTCGTCCGCCGTCCTGAGTTTCGTCGAGCCGGGCGACCGGATCGTCGCGGTCAGGCATGTCTATCCGGACGCGTTCCGACTGTTCGGCACCATCCTCAAGCGGATGAAGGTGGAGGTCACCTATGTCGACGGCCGCGACGAGGAAGCCGTCGCGAAGGCCCTGCCGGGCGCCAAGGTCTTCTACATGGAAAGCCCGACGAGCTGGGTGATGGAAACCCATGACGTCGGTTCGCTCGCAGCGCTCGCCAGAAGACACGGCGTGGTCTCGATGATCGACAACAGCTGGGCGAGCCCGTTCTTCCAGCGGCCGATCACGCTCGGTGTCGATCTCGTCATCCATTCGGCGTCGAAATATCTCGGTGGCCACAGCGATGTCGTCGCCGGTGTCGTTGCCGGCTCGAAGGAGATGATCGCGCGGCTGAAGGCCGAGGCCTATCCCTATCTCGGCGGCAAGCTTTCGCCTTTCGATGCCTGGCTGCTGATCCGCGGCCTGCGGACCCTGCCGATCCGCATGAAGGCACATGAAGCCGCGGCGCTCACCATCGCCCGCCGTCTGCAGGCGCTCGACATGGTGGAACAGGTCTGCCATCCGGGGCTGGCGAACCAGCTTCCGGCAGGCCTCAACGGAACTTCGGGCCTGTTCTCGTTCATCTTCCGCGAAGGCGTCGATATCCGCGCCTTCGCCGACCATCTCAAACTCTTCAAGCTCGGCGTCAGCTGGGGCGGCCACGAAAGCCTGATCGTACCGGGCGAGGTGGTGCTTCAGCAGAAAGCCCAGCCGAATTCCGCGCATGCCTTCGGCATCCATGCGCGGTCCGTCCGCCTCCACATCGGCCTTGAGGGAACAGAGGCCCTGTGGAGCGATCTTCAAGAGGCAATCGCCGTCGCCTCTTAGAGCATCAACCGATAACAACTGGGAGAACGACAATGAAAACACTCATAACGACTGCGTTTTTCGCCAGCCTTATGGCGGGCAGCGCTATGGCCGACACGACCCTGAAGCTGGTCGAAGTCATCACCAGCCCGGAACGCACCGAGACGCTGAAATCGATCGTCGGCAAGTTCGAGGCGGCCAATCCCGGTACCAAGGTGGAGATCATCTCGCTGCCCTGGAACGAGGCCTTCCAGAAGTTCGCGACCATGGTGTCTGCCGGCGACACGCCGGACGTGATGGAGATGCCGGATACGTGGCTGTCGCTCTATGCCAACAACAAGATGCTGGAGAGCCTGGAGCCTTATCTGGAGAAATGGGAGCACACGAAGGAGCTCACCCCGCGGGCGCTCGAACTCGGCCGCGACGTCAACGACACGGCCTACATGCTGCCTTACGGTTTCTATCTGCGGGCGATGTTCTACAACAAGAAACTGCTCGCGGATGCCGGCGTGACCGCCCCGCCGAAGACCATGGAAGAGTTCACCAAGGCTTCCGAAGCGGTTTCCAAGCTTCCGGGCAAATACGGCTACTGCATGCGCGGCGGCCCGGGCGGCCTGAACGGCTGGATGATCTTCGCCGCATCGATGGCCGGCGACAACACGTATTTCACGCAGGACGGCACCTCGACCATGAACAGCGAAGGCTGGGCAAAGGGCATCGAGTGGATGGTCGATCTTTACAAGAAGGGCTATGCGCCGAAGGACAGCGTCAACTGGGGTTTCAACGAGGTGGTCGCCGGCTTCTATTCCGGCACCTGCGCCTTCCTCGACCAGGATCCGGATGCGCTGATCGCGATCGCCGAACGCATGAAGGCGGAAGACTTCGGCGTCATTCCCCTGCCGAAGGGACCGGACGGCAAGTCCTTCCCGACGATCGGTTATGCCGGCTGGTCAATGTTCTCCACGAGCGAGAACAAGGACCTCTCCTGGAAGCTGATCGCCACGCTGGAGGGCAAGGAAGGCAATCTCGAATGGAACAAGAAGATCGGCGCCCTGCCTGCCTATACGTCGGCGGAAAAAGACCCGTTCTACGCCGGTGACCAGTTCAAGGGCTGGTTCGAGGAGCTTGCGGATCCGAACACGGTGCCGACCGTGATGCCGACCTATCTGGAGGAATTCGCCTTCTTCAAGGATTCCATGGCGATCAGGACGTCGCAGCAGGCGCTTCTCGGCGATATCACGCCGAAACAGCTTGCCGACCAGTGGGCGGACTATCTCACCAAGGCGCAGCAGAAGCACCTCAAGAAATAAATCGAAGCGGAAGGCCGGCAGCGTCAATCGCTGCCGGCCTTCTGCCAGATCAAGACGGCGAAAAGCCGCGAAGGGGAATCCTGCCCATGATGATTGCCGCCGGCACGACGAACGGACATCCTGTCCGAAAGCCATGGCTGATGCGTCTCGCGCATGCTTCGGAGCCGTATCTCTACAGCGCGCCGTCGCTGATCCTCATCGTCGTGGTCATGCTGGTGCCGCTGGTCATCGGCATCTCCTACGCTTTCAGGGATATCCAGCTCCTTAATCCCTTCTCCGGCGGGTTCATCGGCATCGAGCATTTCCGCACGCTTTCTCAGGATGCGGCCTTTTACGGGGCATTGAAGAACACGCTTTGGTGGACGGGTGCCTCCGTTGTGCTGCAATTCTTCTTCGGGCTCACCCTGGCCCTGCTGCTCGACAAGCCGTTCTGGGGCAGGGGGCTGGTGCAGGCGCTGGTCTTCCTGCCCTGGGCGGTTCCATCCTTCCTGGCCGGCCTCAACTGGGCCTGGCTTTTCAACCCGGTGATCGGGCCGATCCCGCACTGGCTTTTCGGACTCGGCCTGATGTCGGAGCCCGGAAATATCCTTTCCGATCCCCAATATGCCATGTGGGGGCCGATCGTCGCGAATGTCTGGTGGGGCATTCCGTTCTTCGCGATCACGCTGCTCGCGGCGCTGCAGGCGATCCCGCGGGATCTCTATGAAGCGGCCTCGATCGACGGCGCCAACTGGTTCCAGCGCTTCTTCTCGATCACGCTGCCGTTCCTGGCGCCGACGATCGCCGTCACCGTACTGCTCCGCACCGT
>Ga0164243_10000930_pt1 | contig 51019 bp, 48 predicted proteins | sample OricompcompostOP_FD_108781 | JGI IMG/M metagenome (GOLD analysis project Ga0164243, IMG submission 108781) | Organic Plus compost microbial communities from Emeryville, California, USA - Original compost - Organic plus compost (OP) | ecosystem: Engineered > Solid waste > Mixed feedstock >... | reverse complement strand
GCCACATGGGTTTCGCTGCACCACGGCGGCGGCGTCGGCATGGGTTTCTCGCAGCACGCGGGCATGGTGATCTGCGCCGATGGCACGGAAGCTGCGGCGCGCCGCATCGAGCGCGTGCTGTGGAACGACCCGGCGACCGGCGTGATGCGCCACGCGGATGCCGGATACGACATAGCGCTCGAATGTGCGCGGGAGCACGGCCTGAACCTGCCGGGCATCCTGGGCTGACAAACCATCGATAAAAGAAAGGATCGGGGAGGACTGACTTGACCGAGATTGCAACCGACACCCAGGGCCTTCGCGGGCCCGCCCTGTTCAGGCTCATCGCCTATAGCGCGATCGGCATCTTCATGTTCTTCGTGCCGATCACCATCGGCGGAAAATCGACGATCCCGCTCGACCACGCTGCGACGGCGATCGTCACCTACGCGCATCCCGCGGCGGTGGTGTTCGTGTGCCTGCTCATCCTTTACGGGGCTGTCGCGCCCTTCGTGACTGGAAGCTGGAACAAAAGCGTGACTGAGCAAGTGTTCTCCGTGCTACGCCTGCTCGGCCTCGTGCTCACCGCCATGTATCTTGCCGGCGTGGGGCCGGCGGCGCTGTTCGCGCCCGACATGCTGCCGTTCCTCTTCGAGAAGCTGGTTCTTTCGGTCGGTCTGATCGTGCCGATCGGCGCGCTAGCGCTGGCGTTCCTGATCGGCTACGGCCTGCTCGAATTCACTGGCGTGATCGTCCAGCCGATCATGCGGCCGGTCTGGCGCACGCCGGGCTGGTCGGCCATCGACGCGGTCGCCTCCTTCGTCGGCAGCTACTCGCTGGCGCTGCTCATCACCGACCGGGTGTTCAAGGAAGGCAAGTATACGGTCCGCGAGGCTGCGATCATCGCCACCGGCTTTTCGACCGTTTCCGCCACCTTCATGATCATCGTCGCCAGGACGCTCGACCTGATGGGGTCGTGGAACCTCTATTTCTGGTCCACACTCGTGGTCACCTTCATCGTCTCGGCGATCACCGCGCGCCTGTGGCCGATCGCTGGCATGGATCATCCGGCGGACCGCGATGCACCGCTGCCAGCCGGCCGCAACCGTCTCCAGGCAGCACTGGACGCCGGTGTCGAACAGGCGACAATTGCGAAGGGTCTGCCGGCCATGCTGCGGAACAGCTTCGTGGACGGGCTCCGCATGGCGTCGCTCATCCTGCCGAGCATCATGGCCGTGGGCCTGCTCGGCCTGCTTGCCGCTAAATACACGCCGCTTTTCGACGTTCTTGGATATTTGCTTTACCCGTTCACCTGGCTGGTTCAGCTGTCAGAGCCGATGCTCGCGGCTAAGGCGCTTGCCTCCGGTCTGGCCGAGATGTTCCTGCCGGCGATCCTGCTACAGGATGGAGGGCTCGACGTAAGGTTCATTGCCGCAGTGGTCTCGGTCAGCCAGGTGCTGTTCCTGTCGGCCTCGATCCCATGTGTGCTTGCAACCTCGATCCCGTTTACGATGAAGGATCTGCTGGCCATCTGGTACATCCGGACAGTGCTGAGCATCGTTATCACTGCGCCGATTGGCTGGCTTGCGGTCTCGATGGGCTGGCTTTCCTAGGACAGCCATCGAAACGGAACTGAAATCCTTCATACGCTGGCGGGCTCCCACGATCCCGCCAGCGTATCTATTTCGCGCACCGTTCCGTACCTCCGGCAGGCCCGCCGGTGGATTGTAATGAAACTGACATCCGGCTGACATGCAGGCTTCATGCTGAGGCTTTAGGCGGTTTCTCCAACAGGGGCACAAAGCCCAAACGGGGAGAAGCATATGCTTCGGATGCAGCATGTGACTCGGCGCTTCGGCGCCAACGTCGCCGTGAAGGGAGTGAACCTCGACATCGGCGAAGGCGAGATGGTCGGTATCATCGGGCGGTCGGGCGCCGGAAAGTCGACCCTGCTGCGCATGATCAACCGTCTGATCGACCCGAGCGAAGGCGCGATCTTCTTTCGCGACGTCAAGGTCTCGGGCTTAAGAGGCGCAGAACTCCGCCGCTGGCAGCGCGATTGCGCCATGATCTTCCAGCAGTTCAACCTTGTGCCGCGGCTCGACGTGTTGACCAATGTGCTCCTCGGCCGGCTCAACCACCGCTCGACGGCTCTGAACCTTCTCAACATCTATTCGCGCGAGGAGCGGCTGCACGCAATCGCCGCCCTCGAACGCCTCGACATCGCCCAGACGGCACTGCAGCGTGCGGGCACGCTCTCGGGTGGCCAGCAGCAGCGGGTGGCGATCGCCCGTGCGCTCATGCAGGAGCCGAAGGTGATCCTCGCCGACGAACCGATCGCCTCACTCGATCCGCTCAACGCCAAGGTGGTGATGGACTCGCTGGCGGACATCAACGCTCGCGAGGGCATAACCGTCATCACCAACCTCCACACGTTGGATACGGCGCGCCACTACTGCTCGCGCATCATCGGCATGGCCAGAGGCGCGATCGTGTTCGACGGGGCGCCGGAAGAGCTGACCGGCGAGATCGTGCGCCGGATCTATGGCGCGGAAGACACGGAAGCGGTCCCCGAAGCGATCACCTCCACCAGCGTCGGTGAACCAGTCCGCAAACACAGCGTCAAGCCGCGCCACCTCGAGCCGGCAGCGCTTGCCGGCTGAACCGGCAGCGCTCGCTCGTAAAGCCAAACAGCAGAAACCGAGCAAGCCGGCTTGGCCGGCGAAAACAGGAGAGAAGCCTATGTTGAAGCAGGCATTGATGGGCGCCGTCGCGCTCGGCGCCATTCTCACCAGCAGCGTACAGGCGGAGGATCTGAAGGAATTCCGCATCGGCATTCTCGGCGGCGAGAACGAAGCCGACCGGTTACGCAATTTCCAGTGCTTGGTGGACAAGCTGCCGTCGGTTCTGGGTGTGGAGAAGGTCTCGCTCTTCCCGGCCGCGGATTATGATGGCGTCATCCAGGGTCTTCTCGGTGGCACGCTGGACTACGCCGAGCTCGGCGCCTCCGGCTACGCCAAGATCTACCTGGAGGATCCCAACGCGGTCGAGCCGATCCTGACCACGGTGCAGACGGACGGTTCCTCCGGCTATGTCTCGATCATGGTCGCTCGGAAGGACTCCGGGATTCGCACGCTCGAAGATCTCAGGGGCAAGAAGCTGGGCTTTGCCGATCCGGACTCCACTTCCGGCTACCTCATTCCCATGGTGACGCTTCCGGAGGCTCTCGGTGAAAGCGTGGAGGACTATTTCGGCGAGACCGGGTTCGGCGGCGGACATGAGAATCTCGTGCTCGAAGTGCTGAAGGGCACTTTCGATGCCGGCACGACCTTCGGTTCCGGCGTGGGCGAATTCTCGGAAGGCTACACCTCCGGCAATCTCTACAAGATGGTCGAGAAGGGCATTCTCGATATGGACGACCTCGTAGAGGTCTGGAAATCCCCGCTCATCCCGAATGGGCCGGTCGTTGTCCGCACCTCCATGGACCAGGAGATGAAGGACACGTTCAAGAAGTTCATGATGGATTTGCCCAAGTCCGATCCGGAGTGCTTCTCCGCGGTCCAGGGCGGCGATTTCAGCGGCTTTACCGAAGTGACGCCTGCCTTCTACCAGCCGATCATTGATGCGCGCAAAGCGCAGATCGGCTCCTGAGAAATCCATACCCCTGCTGCGCCGCCAGCCTGATTCTGGCGGCGCTTCGTTAACGAGATATTCATGAGCGTCACCAGCCAGGGCCAGGCGCTATCATCGGCCGGCCACGCAATCGAACGGCATTGGCAGGCGCTGGCCGCCCGTCGCCGGCTCTACACCATCGGTGGCATTCTCTTCATAGTGGCCGCCATGGGCGGCTCGCTTTGGTTCGCCAACGGGTCGAATGCCGGCAAATTCTTCGACCGCCTGCCCTATCTCTTCGATTTCGTGGGCCAACTCGTCCCGCGCGACGGTTCGGAGATCTGGCGCGCTCTCTTCGACCTTCCATCACCCTATGACGACGGCAGCCTGAAATACGACTACCCGGAGGGCCGGGTGTATCTTACGGAGAGCCTCTATATTCCCGAATATTTCTACAAGATGCTGGAGACGATCAACATCGCGCTCGTCTCGACGTTGATTGGCTTCGGGCTCGGCTTCATCCTGTGCTTCCTCGCAGCCGCCAACCTGAACACGCGACGGTGGCTGCGCTTCATCGTGCGCCGCCTGATGGAAGTCTTGCGCGCCTTTCCCGAGATCGTGATTGCCGGCTTCTTCCTCGCCATCCTCTCGATCGGCGCCGTTCCCGCCATCATCGCCGTGGCGATCCACACAGTGGGAGCCTTGGGGAAGATGTTCTTCGAAGTGGTTGAGAACGCGGACATGCGCGCGGAAGAGGGTCTTCGCGCAGCCGGTGCAAACTGGGTGGAGCGGGTCTGGTTCGGCATCGTGCCGCAGGTCCTGCCCAATTTCCTGAGCTACAGCCTTCTGCGCCTCGAGATCAACGTGCGCGCCTCCACCATCATCGGAGCGGTGGGCGGAGGTGGCATCGGCGAGACACTCCGCCTTTCCATCAGCCGCTCGCATGAAGCCAAGACGCTGGCGATCATCCTCCTGCTCTTCATCACCATCGTCGCCGTCGACCAGCTTTCGGCCTGGATGCGACGCCGCATCGTGGGCGATCAGAGCTTTGAATTCGGACGCGGAGGCTGACCATGCGTGCATTCACTGCGGCCGAAGCGGAAGCGCTTGCCGCACGCCATCCGGCTATCTTCTCAAGATCCCTCCACAGGAGGCTTGTGGCGTGGCTTATTGCCGGCGGCATGATGCTCTATCTCGTCTTCGTCTGGTGGTTCTTTTCCATCGGCACGATCTTCGCCAATGCCAATTGGGGAATCGCCGGCGTCTACATGGCGGACTGGGTATCCTATGAGATACGCCCCAATATCGAATTCCGTGAAAATTACCTCGAGGTGAGCTTTCCTCGCTTTTCTCCTCTTGGGGATAATTCAAATCCCGGTTGGCTGGAAAAAAGAAACGCGGTAGTTGAAATTCACCAAGACATTTCGCCTACCCAAGGCAGTGGCGCTGCGTCCGGCACAGGTTTCCTCGGTAGCTTGGAAAGCGCCAATCCAACGGGTGGCAGCTCGAGCTTCCTGGGCCCTGTGGGCGGGGGTTCAGCCAATGCGCCATCGGCTGAAACGTCGGCCGGTGGCGCGGCGGAACCTCGCAGAGAGGAAGCGGTCGTCGAAGCACGGGTGCAGTTCGGCGAAAGCCTTGTCGAGATCGTTCCGGGAGCGGTGCGTGCAACACGCGGTGGTGAAACCGTGGCGCTCGAAATCGACGGCGATCGCGTAAACGCGACCGATACGCTGCCTGAATGGGCACTGCAGCGGGAGCCCGGCGCGAAGGTGGTTCTTTATTTCGGTTTTGCCGGCAGCGCCGAGGTCGAAGCCGATGAGGTGAAGATTCGTCGGCGCTTCTTCGGCTGGGAGAACTTCTTCTTCGACACGCGCTCGCCCTTCTTCGGCCGTTCCGCAAGCGAAGTCATTTCTCTCATCCTCTTCGGCGATCGACTCGAGCCCGAGATGTCGAACGCTGAGCTGGCGTTGAACAACATCCTGAACAATGCCGAGTGGCAGCATGGGGATGTCTGGTTGAAGCTTCTCCAGACCATCGTCATGGCCTTCGCAGGAACGGTTCTCGCCACGCTGATCGCTTTCCCGCTTTCTTTCCTCGCGGCGCGCAACATCTATCCCAACCGCGCCATGAACTTCCTCCTGAAGCGCTTCTTCGATTTCCAGCGCTCCGTGGACATGCTGATCTGGGCGCTGTTCTTCACGCGCGCCTTCGGACCAGGTCCTCTTGCAGGTATCTCGGCCATTTTCTTCACGGATACGGGCACGTTCGGGAAGCTCTATTCCGAAGCGCTTGAAAACATCGATGACAAGCAGCGCGAAGGTGTGAGGTCGGTGGGAGCCGCGCCAGCCGCCGTCCAGCGTTTCGGCGTGCTGCCGCAGGTTTTGCCGGTCTTCATCAGCCAAACGCTCTACTTCTGGGAATCCAACACTCGGTCGGCCACGATCATCGGCGCGGTGGGAGCCGGCGGAATCGGACTCAAGCTCTGGGAAGCCATGCGCACGAACTCCGATTGGGAGAACGTGGCCTACATGGCGCTTTTGATCCTGCTTGTGGTTTTCATCTTCGACAATATATCCAATGCATTGCGGCGGAGACTCATCGGAACCCAAGTGACTCCCGTACATTGATCCAGCCGCTGCCTTGGGCCAGTATGCCTGCCGCCAGTTTTTCGGGCGTGCTTCGTCATTCTGTCATGCAAATCACCTAATCCATCGCGATCTGCGAGGACCGAAACATGCGATATGCGATCTACTACGCTCCGGACCAAGACGACCCGCTGGGACGGGCTGCCGAACACTGGCTGGGACGCAGTGCCTTCGGCGGACAGACCTTGGCGCCCGCGGCCGCGGGCTCCTTTTCTGCAGCCGAGATCGCATTCCATACGGCGGCCGCCAGACGCTACGGATTTCATGCGACGCTGAAAGCTCCCTTCCGCCTCGCCCAAGGCAGGAGCGAAGCCGAGCTGATGGCTGCACTGTCGAAATTCGCAGCAGACCGCGAGCCATTCACGATCGAGCAGATCAAGCTTGCTCGCCCCGATGGCTTCTTCGCCCTGGTGCCTGCGCAGCCTTCGCCCGAACTCGACCGACTGGCAGCCGACGTCGTTAGCGATTTCGAGCCGTTCCGAGCGCCACTGACCCCTGAAGAGATCGAGCGCCGCAACCCCAACGGGCTTTCGCCCGCGCAGCTCAAAAATCTCCATAAATGGGGCTATCCCTACGTTCTGGAGGAGTTCCGGTTTCACATGACTCTCACCGGTCGCGTCCCCGCCACGGAAGCGGATCGCATGGAAGCCGCAATACGATCCTTTTTCGGCCCGCTGCTGTTCAAGCCGCTGGAGATTTCCTCGCTCGCTCTTTTTGCTGAGCCGGAACCGGGCGCCCCGTTCCATATAAAATCCTTCCACGCCATCGGTGGCGCAAAGGAAAGAAGGTCTGCCTGAAGATGCCGCATGAATTGATCCTGAAGAATGCCCGAATCGTATTGGCGGACGAGGTGGTGGACGGCAGCGTTGCCGTCCGTGACGGCCTCATCGTCGATATATCCCGCGGGCATGCGGATGCCGGCGAGGACATGGAAGGCGACTTTCTGATCCCGGGCTTGGTCGAGCTGCATACGGATCATCTGGAGCGGCACTATTCGCCACGACCGAAGGTTCGCTGGAATCCCGTCGCCTCGGTGCTCGCACACGACGCACAGATCGCCGCATCCGGTATCACCACTGTCTTCGATGCGCTCCGTGTCGGCCTCGATGAAGATGCGGACGTGGAGTCCGATGAGATGCGCCGACTGGCGGATGCAATCGAGCAGAGCGCAGCCGCTGGCCGGCTGCGCGCCGATCATTTCATCCATCTGCGCTGCGAGGTGTCCGCGCCCGACTGCCTGGCCGGTTTCAATCTCTTCGACAACGATCCGCATGTGAAGCTCGCTTCCCTCATGGATCATTCTCCGGGCCAGCGGCAGTTCACGGATATCGAAACCTATGCGTCTTATTACAAGAACAAGGCGCGCATGAGCGATGAGGCCTTCCAGCGCTTTTGTGAAAGGCGCATAGCCGAATCGGAGAAGAATTCCGCCCGCCATCGGCGCGCTATCTCTCAGATCTGCCGCGAGCGCGGCATCATTCTAGCCAGCCATGACGATGCCACCGTGGACCACGTGCGCGAGGCGGCAGAGGATGGGGTGCGCGTGGCGGAATTTCCCACCACTGCGGCAGCAGCCCGCGCTTCCAAGCAATCCGGCATGGCGGTGCTCATGGGCGCCCCCAACGTGGTGCGCGGCGGTTCCCACTCTGGGAACGTGTCCGCGCGCGATCTTGCCGAGGCAGGCCATCTCGACATCCTTTCTTCGGATTACATTCCTTTCAGCCTCGTGCAGTCGGCCTTCTTCCTGAGCGAGGTGGTGGAGAGCATCAGCCTTCCCGAGGCCGTAGCGAAGGTGTCCAAGAACCCTGCTGAAGCCGTAGGCCTGAGCGACCGTGGGGCAATCGAGCCCGGCCGCCGCGCCGATCTCGTGCGCGTGCGATTGGACGACGGTATTCCGGTGATCCGCACCGTCTGGCGCGAGGGACGGCGCGTGGCCTGATGATTTCAGCATCGATCGAGCGCGCGCAGGACGAGACGCCCTTCCCCATCCGGCAAGGTGTGTTCGTTGCGATTGCAGGCCCATCCGGGGGTGGCAAGGATTCGGTGATGACCTACGCGCGGAAGCGCTTGAGGAACCTGGATACCGACGTGATCTTTGCCCGGCGGATCATCACCCGCCCCATGGAACCCGGCAGCGAGGAGCACGACACGCTCGACGAATCTTCCTTCGAGCAAGCGCACGCCGCCGGCCGCTTTGCGCTCTCCTGGCGCGCGAACGGCCTGCATTATGCCCTCCCCGTGACCCTGGACGACGAAATGCGACGCGGCCGCGTCGTGGTCGCGAATGTTTCACGCGCCGTCATTCCTGATCTCAAGCTCCGCTATGCTCATGTCCAGCCGGTGCTCGTGACGGCGCCACGCGAGGTGCTGGCCGAACGGCTTGCCCGCCGTGGACGGGAGACACGGGAAGAGGTGCTCGCAAGGCTTACCCGTAGCGCTGCAAGCGATCTTGCCGTGCCCGATGCCCTCGTCATCGACAATTCAGGTCTGCTCGAAGAGGCTGGGGAGCGTTTTCTCGACGTACTGCGCAGGGCGGGAGCCTGGAGCGATGTTTGCGACAGGGTGTGACGCCGCAAGAAAGAGCTAAACGCCGGCGCGGAAATAAGCGCGTATCCTTCTTCAAATTCTGTGGCAGATCGCGCGGCGCTGTGGCGACGGCGCACATAAGCGCTATTGTTGCGGGGGTAAGATGTTTCGCGGAGTAGGACTTATGCAGGGCGTGACCGTTGTCGACCATCCGCTTGTCAAACACAAGCTCACCATCATGCGGGACAAGGAGACGTCGACGGCGGGTTTCCGACGTCTTCTGCGCGAGATCTCCCTGCTGCTCTGCTACGAGGTGACACGGGACCTAGAGCTCACCACGCGCACCATCGAAACGCCGCTCACCACGATGGAGGCGCCCACACTTGAGGGGAAGAAGCTGGTCTTCGCCTCCGTTCTGCGCGCAGGCAACGGCCTGCTCGACGGCATGCTCGACCTCGTGCCTGCCGCGCGTGTGGCCCATATCGGCCTCTACCGGGACCATGAGACGCTGCAGGCGGTGGAATATTTCTTCAAGGCACCGAGCGACCTGGAAAACCGTCTGGTCATCGTCGTCGATCCAATGCTGGCGACGGCGAACTCAGCGGTCGCGGCAGTGGACAAGCTGAAGTCACGCGGCGCGACCAACATCCGCTTCCTGTGCCTGCTTGCAGCGCCCGAAGGCATTCAGCGCTTCCGGGAAGCCCATCCGGACGTGCCGATCTTCACGGCATCCATCGACGAACGCCTGAACGAGCAGGGTTATATCGTTCCCGGGCTGGGTGATGCCGGCGACCGAATGTATGGCACCAAGTAGCTTGGGGCGATTCTTAAGATCAACAGCAGTCGCGTCGGCGCAGCCCGCGGTCAGCCTGCGATCTTTTCGAGAACCGGCGATCGGACGGGATTTCTTTCATCGGAAACACGATAGGCCCGGCGAACCGTTTCCGCCGCGCGTTCGGCATCGTCCGCCGTGCGGGCATGTATGATGGCGAGCGGACCCCCCCTCCGAATTTCCATTCCGATGGGCAGTGTGGAGGTGAGCCCGACCGCGTGGTCGATGGAATCCTCCGGCCTGCGCCGGCCACCGCCAAGCTCGACCACCGCAATGCCCAAAGCCCGCGTGTCGATGCCGGCGATGAACCCGCTCCGGTCGGCCCAAACCGCGACCTGTTCCGGAGCGCGGGGCAGATATCCATCCATCGCTTCCACGAAATCGGTCGGACCGCCAAGCGCGGCGACCATTCGGCCGAAGCGCTCCGCTGCCGCTCCGCTGTCGAGCGCATTGCGGGCCCGTTCCAATACGTCCTCCTCACCCGATGCGATGCCGGCGGCTACCAGCATCTCCGTCGCGAGCGCCAGGGTGACCTCTTCGAGGCGTGGATCGCGTGCTTTTCCCGTAAGGAAGTCGACAGCATTCCGCACCTCGACCGCATTGCCGGCGGCCGTGGCGAGCGGCTCATCCATGTCCGTGATGAGCGCGCTGGCCGAAAGCCCCGCTCCCTTCGCCACCTGGACGAGGCTCGTGGCAAGAGCGACGGCATCGCGCCTCTCGGCCATGAAAGCGCCATTGCCGCACTTCACGTCGAGCACCAGCGACTGCAGGCCGGCGGCAAGCTTCTTCGAGAGGATCGATGCGGTGATGAGCGGGATGGATTCCACCGTCGCCGTCACGTCGCGGATGGCGTAGAAGCGGCGATCGGCAGGCGCGAGGTCTCCTGTCTGGCCGATGATGGCGCAGCCCGCCGCCTTCACCGCGCGCTCAAATTCGTCCTGCGTCGGCTGGCTGCGATAGCCGCGGATGGAATCCATCTTGTCGAGCGTGCCGCCGGTGTGCCCGAGCCCGCGGCCGGAGATCATCGGCACATAGGCGCCGCAGGCGGCAACGATGGGCGCCAGCATCAGCGAGACATTGTCCCCCACGCCGCCGGTCGAATGCTTGTCAGTGACCGGCCCCGGCAGGGACGACCAGTCGAGCACGTCACCCGAATCGCGCATGGAAAGGGTCAGCGCAACCGTTTCCTCGCGGTTCATGCCGTTGAGCAGAATCGCCATGGCGAGCGCGGCCACCTGCCCCTCGCTCCAGGCGCCGGAGGCAAGGCCCTCCGCGAAGTCGGCAATCTCGGCCGGTGAGAGCGATTTGCCGTCGCGTTTCCGACGGATGATTTCCTGCTGAAGCGGCATTGCTCAGATCGCGGCTGCGCTGTCGCGCATGAATTGCGTAAGGATCTTCGCGAGCTTTTCGCCGCCGACGGGAGCCATGTCCTTTGTTTCCTCATGGGAAAGCTCACCCGCAGCCATGCCCGCTGCAAGATTGGTGATAACCGAACAGGCGGCCACGCGAAGACCGTAGAAGCGGGCGAGGATCACCTCGGGCACCGTAGACATGCCCACCGCATCGGCGCCGAGTATGCGGGCCATTCGGATTTCGGCGGGCGTTTCGAAGGTTGGACCCGAGAACCACATGTAGATGCCCTTATGCAGCGTCTCGCCCGCCAACGCCGCCGCACCGGCGAGGGCGGCGCGCAGCTCCGCGTCATAGGCTTCGCTCATGCCGACAAAACGGCGGTCGGTCGCCTCGCCGATCAGCGGATTCGTGCCGGAGAAATTGATGTGGTCCTCGATCAGCATTACGGAGCCCGGGGGGATGTCCACTCTCAGCGACCCTGCGGCATTGGTGAGGATGAGAGCCGAAACTCCGATTCCCGCCAGCACTTCGATTACCGGGCGCATGGCGGCGGCGTTTCCGTGCTCGTAATAGTGCGCGCGGCCGGCGAGCATGATGACCGGCACCTCTCCGAAATAGCCGGCGACGATCTCCCCCGCATGACCGGTCACGCCGCTTTCCGGGAACGCTGGCAGCGCCGCATAGGGGATGCGTACGGGTTTCTTCACCTTTCCGGCCAGTCCGCCGAGGCCGGAGCCCAGCACGATCGCGAGCCGTGGCGCAAGTCCACCCAAATGCTCGATGAGGATGTCGACCGTCTCCCTCATGCGCCCGGCTCCATGTCGAAGGCACGTGGAAAGACAGAGGCGAAAGGCACCGTCTCCATCACACCATTCACGTCGCAAAGATGCAGTTTCGCCTCGGCAGTCACGAATTCGGAAAGCCTCTGTCGGCAGCCGCCACAGGGCATGATCTTCGGCATCTTTTCCGCGACCACCGCGATTTCCACGACGCGTCCTCCGCCCGCCATGACCATATGGCCGAGAGCAGTGGTTTCCGCGCACCACCCTTCCGGATAGGAGGCGTTCTCGATGTTGCAGCCGGCGTGGATCTCGCCATTGTCGCAGCGTATGGCAGCTCCCACGGGGAAGCGCGAATAGGGCGCGTAGGCGCGTCCCATCGCAGCTTTCGCGGCAGCGAAGAGTTCCTGAGCACTCATCAGCGTTCCTTCACATAGGGGATGCCACCGGCCCGCGGCGGCTCGGCCTTGCCGATGAAGCCCGCAAGCAGAATGACTGTGAGGATATATGGCAGGGCCTGCATGAACTGCACTGGAAGCTGCCCGATGAGCGGCAGCGCCGTGCCCTGGACGCGAATCGAGAAGGCGTCGAGGAAGCCGAAGAGAAGGCAGGCCAACATCACCGGCACCGGCCGCCATTTGGCAAAAATCAGCGCCGCGAGCGCAATGTAGCCGCGGCCCGCAGTCATGTCCTTCACGAAGCCCGCATTTTGGGCAAGGGCAAGATAGGTGCCGGCAAGCCCGGTGAGAATGCCCGTGCAGATGACTGCTCGATACCGTAACCAGGCGACCGAAATACCGGCGGTGTCGACCGCCGCCGGGTTTTCGCCCACGGCCCTCAATCGCAATCCGAAGCGGGTGCGAAACAGCACCCACCAAGTGAAAGGCACGAGCAGGAAGGCGATATAGGCGATCAGCGAATGGCCGGAAAGAAGCCCCGAATAGATCGGGCCGATCAGCGGCACGCCGCTCAACGCCTGCGCAAATGGAAACTCAATGGCTCCGAAACGCGCCTCATCGCCAAGCAGCGGTGTACGGCCGCCCTGTGCGAACCAGGCCTGACCGAGGATGATGGTCGAGCCTGCGGCGATGAAGTTGATCGCCACGCCCGAGACGATCTGGTTCCCACGATGCGTGATCGAGGCGAAGCCATGGACCAGTGCAAGAAAGACGGCGACCACTACCGCTGCAGCAAGGCCGGCCCATGCGGACCCCGTGACCGCGGCGGCCGAGCCTGCCGCGAACGCACCGGCGAGCATCTTCCCCTCGAGCCCGATGTCGAAGATGCCGGAGCGTTCCGAATAGAGCCCGGCAAGGGCGGCCAGAAGCAACGGCACCGAGAGGCGGATGGTGGAATCGAAGAGGAAAACGAGCGTGTTGAAGAAATCCATACTCAGGCCCCCCCTCGCTGCTTGGCTTCCGCCGCCACGGAACGGGAGCCGAAGCTGGCGAAAAGCGCCTGCAGGGCTGGCCGGAACATATGCTCAAGCGCACCTGCGAAGAGGATGACGAGCCCCTGTATGATGACGATCATGTCGCGCGAGATGCCGGGCATCTCGAAAGCGAGTTCCGCGCCTCCCTGATAGAGTATGCCGAAAAGAATGGCGGCGGGGACAATCCCCGCCGGGTGCGAGCGGCCCATGAGCGCCACAGCAATGCCGACGAAGCCGGCACCCGTGACGAAATCGATCGCCAGCCGGTTCTGATCCCCCATGACCGGATTAAGCGCCATCATGCCCGCGAGCGCGCCGGAGATCAGCATCGTTACGATAATGATGCGCGATTCACCGACGCCGGCGTATCGCGCGGCCTTCGGACTGTGGCCGCGCGTGCGGATCTCATAGCCGAGCCGGGTGCGCCAGATAAGGACCCAGACGAGGAATGCCGCAAGCAGCGCCAGGAGGAACGAGACATTGAGCGGTGCGGAGCGCACTGAAAACCCGAACGCCTCCAGGAGCCAATTGAGCTTCGGCAGCTGCCCGCCCTCGAGAAATGTGCGCGTCTGCGGAGCCTGGCTGCTTGCCGGTTTCAGCACGTTCACCAGCAGGTAGACCATCAGGCTCGCAGCGATGAAATTGAACATGATCGTCGTGATGACGATGTGCGAGCCTCGCCTGGCCTGCAGGTAGGCGGGGATGAAAGCCCAGGCAGCTCCCAAGAGCGCAGAGCCGGCAATGGCGAGCGGGAAGGTCAGCCACCACGGGAACACGCTGTCGAATGCGAGGCAGACGAGCGCAACTCCCAGCCCTCCCACATAGGCCTGGCCTTCTCCGCCGATGTTGAAGAGGCCGCAATGGAAGGCGACGGCGACCGCAAGGCCCGTGAAGATGAAGCTCGTAGCGTAATAAAGCGTATAGGCGATGGCCTGACCGCGGCCGAGCGCACCATCGATGAGGATGACGGCGGCTCGCAGCGGATTTTCGCCCACGAGCAAGACGACGAGACCGGCGACGAGGAAGGCAACGGCAAGGTTAATGAGGGGAATCAGCCCGTAATCGGCCCAGGCCGGAAGCTTTGCGAAGGGGACACTCACTCAGCCGCCTCCCTCTCCTCAACACCTGCCATCAAAAGTCCCAGTTCTCCTTCCGTCGCCTCCGAATCGCGCTCGCCCACGATGCGGCCGGCAAACATCACCAGGATGCGGTCCGACAGCGAGCGTATCTCGTCGAGCTCGACGGAAACCAGCAGCACCGCCTTTCCTTGGTCGCGCATATCGATCAGCCGCTTGTGAATGAACTCGATGGCGCCCACATCGACGCCACGCGTCGGCTGCCCGACGATAAGGACCTTCGGATCCTGCTCCATCTCGCGAGAAAGGACGATTTTCTGCTGGTTGCCGCCGGAGAAGTTGGCCGTTCTCAAGCGTGGGTCGGCGGGCCGGATGTCATATTTGAGGATCTTCTCAAGCGCGTCGGCCCGAACAGCCTCCACGTCCAGAAGAACGCCCTTCGCGTACTTCTCCTGCCGGTGGTAGCCGAGGATCGCATTCTCACTTTCCTCGAAGGGCAGCACGAGGCCCATGTGATGCCGGTCCTCCGGCACGTGTGCCATTCCGCGCTTACGCAGGTCCGCCGGATCGGCGGCGCCGGTCAGGTCCACCGGTCGGCCATCGAGCATCACCGTGCCGGACACGGCTTTGCGAATGCCCGTTACGGCCTCCAGAAGTTCGGTCTGGCCGTTGCCGGCCACTCCGGCGATGCCGACGATCTCGCCGGCCCGCAGGTCGAAGGATACGTTGTCGACCATGGTGACGCCGCGCGCATCCTTTACGGTGAGATTCCTGACCGACAACAGCACGTCACCGGCCTTTGCCGGGCCCTTGTCCACACGCAACAGCACGCGCCGACCGACCATAAGTTCGGCGAGTTCCTCGACGGTGGTCTCGTTCGTCTTGCGGGTGGCGACCAGCGCGCCCTGACGCATGACGGAGACATTGTCGGTCACCGCCATGATCTCGCGCAGCTTGTGCGTGATCAGGACGATGGTCTTCCCCTCATCCTTGAGCTGGCGAAGGATGCGGAAGAGGTGATCCGCCTCCGCGGGCGTGAGAACGCCGGTGGGCTCGTCGAGGATCAGGATATCCGCGCCCCGGAAAAGCGCTTTCAGGATCTCTACGCGCTGCTGCAAGCCGACCGGAAGATCGTCCACGATGGCGTCCGGATCGACTTCCAGCCCGTAATCCCGTTCGAGCCGTTCAAGCTCGGACCGTGCCTTGGCGATGGAGGTCTTCAGAAGCGGCTCGCCCTCGGCGCCAAGGATGATGTTTTCGAGAACCGTGAAATTGTGCACCAGCATGAAATGCTGATGCACCATGCCGATGCCGCGCGCGATGGCATCGCTCGGTGTCAGGATTTTTGCCGGCTCGCCCTTGACGAGGATCTCCCCTTCATCGGCTTGGTAGAAGCCATAAAGGATCGACATGAGGGTGGACTTGCCTGCACCATTCTCGCCAATAATGCCATGGATCGTGCCTGCCGGAATCCTGAGACTGATGCTCCGGTTGGCATGGACCGCGCCGAAGCGTTTGTCGATGCCAACGAGTTCGATTGCAGCGTCCGCCATCGGCCAGGCGCCTTCCCCTTTGATTTTGGTCAACAGGTAACATGCAGTCCAGCGCCTGCCAACGGCACTACTCTCGGCAATGGCGATGCGGATTGTCAATTCTCAGGGAGCGGAACAACGGCCGCTCCGCGCGGTTCCTCTGAAACACGAGAACCGACGGAGTTTCCCATGCCAGAAAGCGAGAAAGAACAGCGCGTGTGGGAGCTGATCAGGAAGATCGGCATCTGCATGCTCACGAGCCGCGATGGAGAGGACCTGCGCGCGCGGCCCATGGCCGCCTATTTCGATCCCGACAGTCGCCTCATCTATTTCCTCACGGATGCGGACAGCCACAAGAAGGAGGAGCTCGATCGGGATCCGCATGTGGCGCTCGCTTTCGCCGACACGGGCAGCCAGACTTATCTCTGCGTTACGGGCATCGCCGAGGTCATCAATGACCGCGCGAAGGTTCGCGAGCTCTGGTCGACACCGGCGAAAGCCTGGTGGGAAAGCCCGGATGATCCCAACATCCGCGTGCTCAAGGTGGTGCCCGCAGATGCACAGTATTGGGACAGTCCCGGCACGATCATCAGCTACGTGAAGATGGCAGCCGCCGCGGTTTCGGGCGCCCGGCCTGCTGTGGGGGAGAACGCGAAGGTCGATCTTTAACCCTGCAATATGAGTGGCGGCACTCACGCGCGGGTCGGTGAGCGCCGCTCTGATCCCTGTTCCCTGCACGGCAGCTTGACGTAACCGGCAAAATGGATTTAGCTGGTTAGAAACGTCCAGCGCCCGCACTCAGCCATGCACGACGCAACGCAGCCTGCATCCACACCAGCAGACGGTCCGGTTCCTTTCTTTTTTGGCGGGCGGCTCTGTCTTGATTTCATCAACACGGTGAACAGCCGCTCGCGGCCGGCCACCAAGGATTATCTGCCCGATTATGCGGCGGTTCTCGGCTGGTGCCGTCAGACGAGGCTCTTCAAGCCGCTCGCACTGCAGCGGCTCGAGGAGGAGGCGCGGTCAGCGCCGCACAAGGCGGCGGAAGCGCATGCTGCAGCGATTGCACTTCGCGAAGCGCTCCATCGAATTTTCCATAGCCTCATCGCGGGAGCACCCACGTCGCAAGACGATATGTTCGTCCTGAACGGCTGCTTGCACGACGCACGGCAGCGGCAGGTCCTCGCCGCCACCGGCACGAAGTTCACATGGATTTGGGACATGGCGCGTCTGGATCTTCATTCACCCGCCGGTGCGATTGCGGTTTCAGCCGCGTGCGTCCTGACCGAGGACAATCCTGCGCGGATCAAGGAATGTCCGGCGCCTGAAGGTTGCGGGTGGCTGTTCTACGACGAAACGAAAAACGCTTCGCGTCGCTGGTGCAGCATGGAGCATTGCGGCAGCACGGCCAAGGCACGCCGCTATGCAGCGCGCCACAGGGTATGAAGGGGGAAAGCAGATGCGCTGGGAGCGAGCGGAAAAGAAGATCCTGGGTCTCGCCATCGCGCTCTGTGCGGTGCTCTTTGTGGTCGGCTGGTTCTTGCGTGAGGATCCTTCAGCCGAGCCCTATTTGAAGATTATGGGCGGCGGCTTCATGTTCAACTACCGCAACACCGATGTCTATTACGGCTTCACCGCGATTGTTAGCCGACCGCTCGCCTCCGGCTCGATCATCGAGGCCGCGTTCGAGGATCCCGCCGGAGGAAAGCCGCACGTGGTCTCGGAGCGCGTGAGCACCATGACCGACCGCTACGCGTTGCGGTCGCCGTCCGTCCGGGGTGTGGAAGCCGGAAAGCCGTATCACGTCGCCATCAAGGTCTACGATCGCGAGCGCAAGCGGCTGATCTGGGAAACCGAGCGCAGCTACACGAGTCAGATCAGCGATACAGTGGTTCCCGACAAACCGCTCACGATTGGTCCGGGCTATCACCGCAATCCGGAAACCATTGGCGAGACGGCCCGGAAGGCGCAGGAATAGCCTAGGCGGCTGCCGACTTCTGTTTCACCATCGTGATCGGGAATTTGGTGGAGCCAAGGGGAGTCGAACCCCTGACCTCTTGAATGCCATTCAAGCGCTCTCCCAACTGAGCTATGGCCCCACACTCGGCCTTATCGGGCCGCCGCCGTCTCCGGCGTAAGAGGTCTTTCGGCGTGCTTCGCCGAACGTGCTGGCGGCTTCTAAACCCGACCGCCGGCAGAATCAAGCCCGCATCGGCAGGCTTGATAATTTTTGCCGCACCAAATGGTGCTCAGTGTTCTTCGTCTTCGTCGCCGACGCCAATGATGCCGGTAACGTCCTCGTCGTCCTCCTCCTCCTCCTCGAGGAAGGTGTCGTCGTCATCGCCCAGATCGACATCTTCATCATCGATGTCAGGCAGGTCGGCGTCGTCGCCCTTCGTGTCGTCGTCCGCATCCTCCAGCGAGACGATCTCCGGGCCATCCTCGACGTCAAGTTCCTTCTCTTCCAGATCCTCGTCTTCCTCGACCATCGTCTCCGCGCCGGACTCAAAATAGCTGCGCGGGTAGGAAATCCCCGTGTAGGGCGAAACGATCGGATCCTTGTTCAGATCGTAGAACTTGCGGCCCGTCTCCGGGCAAATGCGTTTGGTGCCGAGTTCGGGTTTAGCCACCGTCCATCCTCATTGTCTTGCTAGCCGGCCCATGGACCGGCGCCTTCGGCAGGCACACGGGCTGCCCCATGTCTTTTCGGGTCCCATAACCAGAGAAAGAGCGCCTGTCAAAGGCTAATGAAAGCCCGCGGCCAAGCGGGATTTCCACCCACGCTTCGAGCCTTCGTTTCCAGGGGATGACCCGCGATTTTCGACGTGCTAGAGGCTCGGGCCACGCTTGCCGTTGGAGATGCCGATGACCCACCCTCTAGAGCGCCGCCCAGCGATCAGCCGCCGCTCGCCGGGCCTTAAAGGTAGTGTGCGCGTGCCGGGAGACAAGTCTATCTCGCATCGCTCACTCATGTTCGGAGGTCTTGCCTCAGGCGAAACCCGGATTACCGGCTTGCTTGAGGGCGAGGATGTGCTGCGCACGGCGGAAGCCATGAAGGCCATGGGCGCGCGCATCGAGCGCCGGCAGGAAATCTGGATTATCGAGGGCGTCGGCAACGGCTGCCTGCTGGAACCGGAAGAGCCGCTCGATTTCGGCAATGCCGGAACCGGCTCCCGGCTCACCATGGGTCTGGTCGGCACCTATGACATGACCACACGCTTTATCGGCGACCCTTCCCTTTCCAAGCGGCCAATGGGCCGGGTGCTCGATCCGCTGCGCCAGATGGGCACGCAGGTGCTGGAAGCAGCGGCCGGCGACCGCATGCCCATCACGCTGCGCGGACCGAAGCATGCGGCACCCATCACCTATCGCGTGCCGATGGCTTCGGCGCAGGTGAAATCGGCCGTGCTGCTTGCCGGACTCAATACCCCGGGCGTCACCACTGTGATTGAACCCGTAATGACGCGCGATCACACCGAGAAGATGCTGGCGGGCTTCGGAGCGCAGATCGAGGTGGAAACGGATGCCGACGGCGCGCGTCACATCCGCATAGAAGGCCAGGGCAGGCTGAAGGGCCAGGGGATCACCGTGCCAGGCGATCCCTCTTCCGCCGCCTTCCCGCTGGTCGCCGCCCTCATCGTTCCGGGCTCCGATATCGTGATCGAAAACGTGCTGATGAATCCGACGCGCGCGGGCCTCATTCTCACCCTCCAGGAAATGGGCGGGGACATCGAACTTCTGAATAGCCGCTCCGCCGGCGGCGAGGCCGTGGCAGATCTGCGCGTTCGCTCCTCCGAACTCAAGGGCGTGACGGTGCCGCCGGAACGCGCTCCCTCGATGATCGATGAATATCCGGTGCTGGCGGTCGCGGCCAGCTTCGCCAAGGGCGAAACCATGATGCTCGGCCTGGAAGAGCTGCGGGTAAAGGAATCGGATCGCCTGTCGGCCGTAGCCGCGGGGCTCAAGGCGAACGGCATCGATTGCACGGAGGGAAAAGATACCCTCGCCGTGCGCGGCAGGCCGGAAGGTAAAGGCTTCGGAGGCGGAACGGTCACCACGCATCTTGATCATCGTATTGCGATGGCATTTCTTGTGTTGGGGCTCACCACCGAAAAGCCCGTGACGATCGACGACCAGTCCATGATCGCGACAAGCTTTCCCGAGTTCATGGACCTGATGACGGGGCTCGGGGCAAATATCGAACACCAATAGAGCGAGGTCCGGGATGGCAGACGCCAAGGTAGCCATGATCGTTGGCGGCGGCAGCGGCATGGGTGCCGCCGCCGCGCGCAGGCTTGCCGAAGACGGCTTTTCCGTCGCAATTCTGTCCTCCTCCGGCAGGGGCGAGGCACTTGCGAAGGAGCTCGGCGGACTGGGCTTCACGGGATCGAACCGTTCCGTGGAGGATCTTCAGAATTTCACGCGCTCGGCGCTCGACCGCTTCGGGAGGATCGATGTCGTCGTCAACAGCGCCGGTCACGGCCCAAAAGGGGCGCTGCTGGAGATATCCGACGCGGACTGGCAACTCGGCATGGAATTCTACCTGCTCAATGTGGTTCGAATCGCCCGCCTCGTCACGCCGGTGATGCAAGCGCAGAAATCGGGCTCCATCGTCAACATATCGACCTATGCGACCTTCGAGCCCGAGGAGGCTTTCCCGACCTCGGGTGTCTTCCGCTCCGGCCTTGCGGCTTTCACGAAATTGTTCGCAGATGAATATGCGGCAGACAACGTGCGCATGAACAACGTGCTGCCCGGCTTCATCGACAGCCTGCCCGAGAAGGAGGAGCGCCGAAGCCGCATTCCCATGCAGCGCTATGGCAGAGCGGAAGAGGTTGCGGAACTCATCCTGTTCCTCGCTTCCGACCGTTCGAGCTACATTACCGGGCAGAACATCCGCATCGACGGCGGCATCACGCGATCGGTCTGATGGCAGGGCATGTCGTTATTGCCATCGGATGCTGATCCGAAAGGCGCGTTTGCAGGGAACCCCTCCAGCCCCACCGCCCAATCCTCGTGGACATCGCCGACCTCCAAATCAGTCGGCTCTACATGAATCAGACGATCATTCTCAAAGGAATCCTCACATCCTTCATGCAGCAGTCCGTCCACAAGGCCTAGAACCGGTGCTTGTCCTCTATTGCTGATTGTAAGTGGTGGTGGCATCCTACCACAGGGTGGAATGATTCTTCTTGGGGACCGGGGGCTTGGTTGTTCCAACGAACTGGGCCGCGCCTTGGGGAAAGGCAGGCGCGGCGGGCAGACACCATCTGGCGCATCATTGCGCGGATGTAGCGGCATGTTTCGAGGCCATCTGCGCGCTACCGGTGGTGCGTGCGCGGCTGGAAAGCGCGGCGGGCAGAAAGCTCGATCCGGTTGATATAGCGCGACTTTCAGCCCTCGTATTCCTGCACGACTGCGGCAAGCTGCATCCGGGTTTCCAGGCGAAGGCCTGGCCAACAAACATCTGGCTGGACGGGACATCTCGTCGCTGGAGCCGCCATTTTCTCCGCCGCGGAGACCGGACAAATCGCCCACGCCCTTAACATAGAGGCGTTAGCCGCGTGGGGTGTGGACTTCTGCCTGCTCTATGCCGTGCTGGCGCATCATGGCCGGCCATTCAAATTCGACGACAACGCCAAGCGCGGCTGGCGCAAGGTCGAGGCCGTCGACTACGACCCGTTCGCATCGGCGCGAGAACTCGGCGAGGCCATGCGGCTCTGGTTCGAGCCAGCCTTTTCGGATGGCGGCGAGCCCTTGCCGACTGCGCCGGACTTTCAGCATCTTCTGTGCGGGCTCGTCATGCTCGCCGACTGGCTGGGCTCGACCGAGGAGATCTTCTCCTACGTTTCCGATTTCGACCCCGCCTATTGGGCGAAGGCCAGGAACAAGGCGCGCGAGGCGATACGGCATGTGGGCCTCGACACGGAAAGGTTGCGGGCGGCGCTCGCCGGGCGAGCCGATTTCCCGACGCTGACGGGCGGCTACGCACCGCGCCCCACGCAGGCGGCCGTCGGAGCGTTTCCGCTCGACGAGCAGCTCGTCATCCTCGAGGCGGAGACCGGATCGGGCAAGACGGAAGCCGCGCTGTGGCGCTTTGCGCGTCTGTTCGAGGCTGGCCGGGTGGACAGCCTCTATTTCGCCCTCCCCACCCGCGCGGCGGCCAAGCAGATTCACGGTCGCGTGCACATGGCCATGCAGCGCCTGTTTGGCGAAGGGGCCCCCGAACCGATTCTTGCCGTTCCCGGCTACTTCAGGGCGGGCGAGCACGAGGGGCAGGCGCTGCCCGGCTGGAAGGTACGCTGGGATGACGACGGCGGCGTCGAGGAACGCATCCTCCTTTCGCGATGGGCGGCGGAAAGCACCAAGCGGTACCTCGCCGCGGCGGTGGCCGTGGGCACCGTCGACCAGGCGATGCTGGCGGGCCTGCAGGTCAAGCACGCTCATTTGCGCGCAGCGGCGCTGGCGCGCTCGCTGCTGGTCATCGACGAGATCCACGCCTCGGACCGCTACATGAGCGAAGTCCAGACACATCTCCTCAAGACACATCTGCGCCGCGGCGGCCATGCCATGCTGATGTCGGCGACGCTCGGCTCCGTGGCGCGGGCGAAATGGCTGACGCAGCGCCGGCGCGCCGAGGAGACTCCCTTCGATGAATCGATCCAAACGCCCTACCCGGCCATCTGGGGCGCGCGCCGGCATGAGCCGGAGGCGCCTTGCCCCGACGGACGGGAGAAGCGCGTGGCGATGAGTCTCGCCCCTTCATGGACGCCGGAAGAGGCAGCCCGATACGCCGTTGAGGCCGCCAGCGCCGGGGCCAGGGTTCTCGTCATCCGCAACACGGTGACGGCCGCGCTGGCGACGTTTGAGGCCGTGCAGGCGGCGGGCGGCGAAAAATTGCTCTGGAAAGTGGAGGGCGGGCCGGCGCTGCATCATTCCCGCTTTGCGCCTGAGGACCGCGAATTGCTGGACAGGGCGGTGGAAGAGGCGCTGTCGCCAGAGCCGTCGAGACGGCCCTCCGACGGGCTAATCGTCATTGGCACGCAGACGCTCGAACAGAGTCTCGACATCGATGCGGACCTGCTCGTCACCGATCTCTGTCCGGCGGACGTTCTCCTGCAGCGCATCGGCCGCCTGCATCGCCACGCGCTGGCGCGCCCGCCGGGCTTCGAGATGCCGCGATGCGTGGTGCTGGCGCCCGAAGGCGGGCTCGATCCCCTCACCGCGCCCAAATTCGAAAACGGGCTCGGCATGTTCAAGCACGGCGGCGGGGTCTACCAGAACCTTCATGCCTGCGAACTCACCCGCCGGCTCGTCATCGACCATCCCGAATGGGTCATCCCGCGGATGAACCGCCTGCTGGTGGAAAGCGCCACCCATCCGGGAAGGATCGAGGCGCTGAACGAGGAACTGGGTTCCGCCTGGGAACAATATTGGGACCGCATTTACGGCGCCACGATCGCCGAGGCCGGCAGCGCGCGAAACGTCGCCCTGGTCACGGACAGGACCTTCATCGATGAGGGCGGCAGACCGCTATTGTTCGTGAGCGACGAGCATGTCGTGCGCACACGCCTCGGGGCCGAAGGCGCGCGGATTCAGTTCACGGATGGAGTCGTGGGCCCGTTCGGACGCGTGGTCAGCGGCGTAACACTGCCTGCGCATTGGTCACGGAACCTAGCGGTGCCGGAGGCAGCGATCACGCCCGAGCAGGTGGATGGAAAGCTTTGGTTTGCCGTTGAAGAAACGCGATTTGCCTATGGCCGCGAGGGATTGAAGAGGGTGAGACCATGAGCGATCGGATGTTCAATCTTCTAGAAGACGCTTTCATCACCGCCGCCCCGCTCGGCGCCCTCACGCTGCCGGGCACGCTCGCCGCGCTTGCCCGCGATGCGGTGGACGACTTTCCGGCCCTGCGCGCCCATCAGGGCATGTTCTGGCACATGTTCCTCGTCCAGCTCGCCGCGCTCGCCCTCCACGGCGCGGGCGAAACGGATATCCCCGAGCATGAAGAAGACTGGCGCCGCCTGCTGCGCGGGCTGACCAAGAATTTCCCCGACGACGAGCCTTGGCGCCTGGTGGTGGAGGATTGGTCGAAGCCGGCCTTCATGCAGGCGGCCGTGCCGGCCGGCGTGAAACTGGAAAACGCGGTTCCCACCCCAGACGCGCTCGACCTGCTCATCACTTCGAAGAACCACGACCTCAAGCAGGCCGTCGCGCGCGGGGCCGAGGCGGAGGACTGGCTATTTGCGCTCGTCAGCCTGCAGACGGGCGAAGGCTACGGCGGCGCGGGCAATCACGGGATTGCGCGCATGAACGGCGGCTCGTCGTCACGCCCGATGCTGGCGCTGGCGCCGCTGTCCGGGCCCGGTCGGCAAGGCGTGGCGCCCCGGCCCGGCGCCTGGTTCCGACGGGATGTGCGGGTGCTCATCGACGCGCGGGAAAAGGTGCTGGACGAATCCGCGGTCGATTACGCTCCTTCGCGAGGCATCGGCCTCACTTGGCTGGCGCCCTGGCCCGAAGGCAGCCAGCTTCGCACGCGTGACCTCGATATCTGGTTCATCGAGGTGTGTCGCCGCGTGCGGCTTGCAGCGCGCGATGGCGTGCTGCAGGGCTTCAGGGGCACCTCGAAGGCGACTCGCATCGATGCCAAGCATCTGAACGGCGCGCTCGGCGACCCCTGGGCGCCCGTGCAGAGAGCGGAGAACAAGAGCCTGACGCTCGGAAGCGGCGATTTCGACTATCGCCGGCTGACGGATCTGCTTTTCTCCGGCGACTGGATCAGGCCGGTGCTTGCGGAATTGGCCGACATCGACGCGCGCGGCGAAACCCTTGCCGTGGTCGCCGCCGCGCTTTCGCGCGGCAACAGCAAGACCGAAGGCTACAAGTCGCGCATCGTACCGCTCTCCGGCAGGGTCTCGCTGGCTCTCGGTCCACGTCGGGCGGAGCTGCACGAGCTTGCGCAGGCGCAGGTGGAGACCATTGCAGGGTTCGACAAGGCATTGCGCGACGCCCTGGCCCTGGCGGCGGCGGGAGGCGAGCGGGAGAAGGTCAACAAGGACATTTACAAACATTCCCAACAGGCCCGCGCGCATCTCGACCGCTACGCGGACGAGATATTCTTCAGGCATTTGTGGGCGCGCTTCGAGGCGCAGGAGGCGGGGACGGAAGCGTTGCGCGCCGAAGAAGACGCGTTCGCGGCAAAGCTCTGGCAACGCACCGAGGCAATCTTCAAACAGGCCCTGCCTGCCATGCCCTGCGCCTCGCTGTTTCGCCCGCGCGCCGAAGCGCGGGCCAGAGACCTGCTCCGGCGCCTCGTGAGGAGCCGGCATCCGGAACTTTTCGAGAGGCAGCAACGAGAGGAGGCCAGAACGCATGCCGCCTGAGGACAACGAACGAACGTTCGGCGATAAGGTGTTTCATCTCGCCCGGAGCATGGTGAAACTCGATCCCGGCCAGCTCGCGCGCCTGCGGCGCATGGACCCGGAAGGCCCGGGCGAAGGGGATTTCTGGCGGCTGGCGGTCCAGCACGACCTGCGCACCGACAGCAACGGCCTCCTGCTCGTGCGCCTCCTGGCTCTGCTCACACCGAAAGGCGAACCGGGCGCGCACAAGAAGCTGCACGACTGGGACAGCCCCCTCGGCGCGGCCCTTTACAAGGCAGGCTATCCCGAAACGCGTCTGCTCAACTTTCTCGCCTTGCCTTCCGCAAAACGCGGAGAAGCGCTGGAGCGCATGGCGCGATGGCTCGCGGCCAAGGGGCATGACGGAGTCAACTGCGTCGACATCGCGCGCCTGCTGTTTTTCGACGATGTCCGCGATGCCCGCCGTCTCGCCGAAGGCTATTACCGAGCGCACGACAAGGAGCAACCCAAACCGGATTCCAAGGAGGAAGAAGCCGCATGACCAGCCCGCGTTTCCTGCAGATTCACACACTTCATTCCTACACCGCCGCGCTGCTCAACCGCGACGACAGCGGCCAGGCCAAGCGGCTCGTCTACGGCGGCACCAGCCGGACGCGCATTTCCTCGCAATGTCTCAAACGGCATTGGCGCACTGCGGAGAACGATCCGCATGCGCTGCAACAGATTGCGGGCTACGTGGGTTCCTTCCGCTCCCGCGAGCTGGTGACGGAAAAGGTGATCGCGCCGCTCAAGGGACGCTATCCGGACGACGTGGTGGCGGCGCTTGAACCGGCCTTTCAAAGGCTGGTCTATGGCGAGAAGGGCGACAAGGGCAGGAAAAGCCGCCAGACCTTGCTGCTCGGGCAGCCCGAGCTCGAATGGCTCGCTGCGCGCGCGGAAGAGATTGCGGCGAGCGCAGGCGACGGCAAAGCGGCGGAACAAGCCGTGACGGAATGGGCGAAAACCAGGAACTTCAAGGCCATGGCGGAAAACGCGGCGCTGCCCGGCGGCCTGGCTGCGGCGCTTTTCGGCCGGATGGTCACGTCCGACCCGGCAGCCAATATCGAGGCCCCGGTGCACGTCGCCCATGCCTTCACCGTGCATGCCGCGGAAGCCGAGGATGACTACTTCACCGCCGTCGACGATCTGAAACGAGACGACGACGACAGCGGGGCCGATACGATCCAGGAGACCGAAATCACCTGCGGCCTGTTCTACGGCTATGTGGTGATCGACCTGCCCGGGCTCGTCGCCAATTGCGGCGGCGACCGGGATCTCGCCTCCCGCGTGGTGCACAACCTCGCCCACCTGATCGCCGAAGTCTCCCCCGGCGCCAAGCTCGGCTCCACCGCGCCCTACGGCCGCGCCGACCTGATGCTGGTCGAGGCGGGCGACCGGCAGCCTCGGTCCCTCGCCACCGCCTATCGAAAGGCGATCCCGCACGAAATCGGCGTGGCTCTCGACAGGATGGAGGAGAAGCTGAAGGCGTTCGACGATGTCTATGCAACGGGCGAGGAACGCCGTCAGATGTGCGTGGAGGGCGCGATCGACGGCATCGAGAAGTGTTCGCTGGCCGCGCTGGCCGAATGGGCGGCCGCGAAGGTGAAGGTCGCGCCAGATGCCTGAAGACCATCGCTGGCTCATCCTGCACCTCGAGGCGCCGCTTCTCGCCTTCGGCGGCGTGAGGATCGACCATATCGGCGTGACGCGCGATTTTCCGGCGCTTTCCATGATGACCGGCCTTCTGGCCAATGCGCTGGGCTACCGGCGCACCGAGTGGGAGAAGCACCAGGCGCTGCAGGACCGGCTCGTCTTTGCCCCGCGGCGGAACCTCGAAAGCTCCGCCGGGCTGCTGACCGACACGCAGAACGCCCGGCTCGAGAAGAACGACAGGGGCTGGACGACCTGGGGCGAGCCCGAAGGGCGTGACGGCGCGAGCTACGGGGCGCCGCACCGGCGATTGCGCGATTATCACATGGACCAGCACGTGGTCGTGGCGCTGCGCCTGCAAGGCGATTCCGCGCCGGATCTCGATGCGCTTGCCGAAGCGCTCGCCAGACCGGCCCGTCCGCTGTTCATCGGCCGCAAGCCCTGTCTTCCGGCCGGACTGCTGCTGCGCGGAGAGCCCTTCGTCGAGGCCGCGACCGCCTACGATGCGTTGCGCAAGGTCGCCGGAGCCGAGGCGCGCGCGTTGTGGCCACTCGGAGAGGGACCGAACGCCGGCAGCGAAGTCGACCGCATCATCGACCTGCCCGACATCCGCAACTGGCGAACGGGCCTGCATGGCGGGGCGCGCAAGGTCGTCGAAGGCCGGGTCGTGCCGGAAATGGAGGCGGCATGACGACGCTTCACATGATCAGCCTGCCCGTGGACCTGCGCGAACTGCGCCGGCTTGCGGCACTGCGTGACTACGGCGCGGACGAAGGCCGGGCGCTGCACCATTTCCTGTGCGAAGCCTTCGGCAAGAGCGTCGTGCAGCCTTTTCGCCTGATGCCCGGGAGGAACGGCGCCTGGCTTGCCACCCTCTACGGCTACACGGCCAGAGCCGAGGCGGACCTGCGCCGCGCCCTCGCCGAAACCGCACTGCCCGAGAGCGGGAAAGTGTTCGGTCTCGGGCATCTCGCCGTCAAATCCATGCCCGAGCGCTGGAGCGCGGGCCGCAGGCTTGCCTTCGACGTGCGCGTCCGCCCGGTCCGGCGGCTGCAGGGCCCCGTCGGAACGTTCACGCGCAAGGGGGCGGAAGTCGACGCCTGGCTCGTCGAGGCGCTGCGCCAGTTTCCCGACGGCCCGCCCGAGGATGCCGGCGAGAAGGTCCGGCGCGACGGGGTCTATGCCCAGTGGCTGGCCGAGCGTCTGGAAGGTGCGGCGACGATCGAAACCGTACGCATGACCGGCATCGAGCAGCGCCGTGTCATGCGCAAGGACGCGTCCTCGCGCGGGCCGGACGTCACCTTCCACGGCGAACTGACCGTCACGGACGGGGCGGCGTTTGCCGAGAAGCTGCGCCGGGGCGTGGGGCGGCACACGGCCTACGGCTACGGCATGCTGCTCCTGCGGCCGGCGCGGGGAGGCTAGCCGCGATGCTGCTCGGTCGTCTCGGTCTCGAGAAGGCCAGAATCCCTCACGGCGACCGCCACGGCCTCGTATGGCTCGACCGGGGGCGCCTGGAGGTCGAAGACGGATGCCTGCGTTTCGTGACGGCGGGCGGCGGCGAGTTGGCCGCGGGGGACTACCAGATTCCGCACCAATCGCTCTCCATCGTCCTGCTCGGCCCGGGGTCGAGCGTCACGCACGATGCGCTGCGCCTTCTGGCCCGGCACGGCTGTGCGCTCGCAGCCATCGGCGAGGGGGCGGTGCGCTTCTACACGGCTCCCCCGCTGATGCCCGACACATCCGCCATCGCGCGCGAGCAGGTTCGTCTCTGGGCCGATCCGGCGACGCGGATGGAGGTGGCGCGGGCCATGTACGCCATCCGCTTCGGGGAAATCGTGCGCACGCGCGACATCGAGGTTCTGCGCGGGCAGGAGGGCGCGCGCATCAAGCGAAGCTACCAGCTCGCCGCCGAGCGGCATGGCATTCTCTGGAAAGGGCGCGACTACGACCGCGACAACCCCAATGCGGGCGACATCCCGAACCAGGCCCTCAACCATGCGGCCAGCGCCATGCGCGCGGCCGCGTGCGTAGCGGTTGCGGCCGTGGGCGCCATTCCGCAACTGGGCTTCGTGCACGAGGATTCCGGGCAGTCCTTCGTGCTCGACATCGCCGATCTCTATCGCCACGACGTGACCCTGGACATCGCCTTCGGCGCCGCGGCGGAGGCTCTCAAATCCACCGAGTCGGTGGAGCGCCTCACGCGCCGGCGCGCCGCGAAGCTGTTCCGCCAGCGCGACGTCATTCCGTCCATGATCGACCGGATCAAGAGCCTGATCGGACCGGACCGGGAGGCCTGACGATGCCCATGGTGGTGGTCATCACCCGCGACGTGGAGCCGCGCTATCGGGGCTTCCTGGGCTCGGCAATGCTGGAGCTCGCGCCCGGCGTCTATGCGCACCCGCGCATGAGTTCGCGAGTGAGAGAGCAAATCTGGGAAGTGCTCGGCGACTGGTACCGTCAGCTTTATCGCGGCAGCATCGTGATGACGTGGGCCGACAGCACCGCCCATGGCGGCCTCGGGCTCGTCTCGCTCGGCGAACCGCCGAAGGACATCGTCTCTCACGACGCCATGCTGCTGGTGAGGCGGGGGCTGCCCAAAATGAACGAGCCCATCTGAGGCCCTTCATTGTTCTTTGACATTGTGATATAAAACAACGTGTTGGAGGACAGAGGTTCCCCCGCGCCTGCGGGGATAGGCCCAGTGCGCCGTCGCCCTCGTGCAGGAGTCCCTCGGTTCCCCCGCGCCTGCGGGGATAGGCCCCACAAAACCCTCCGCGCCCCGAATGGCGCGCGGGTTCCCCCGCGCCTGCGGGGATAGGCCCGAGCCTCTTGGCTTTGTGATTTCGACGCAATCGGTTCCCCCGCGCCTGCGGGGATAGGCCCGGTCGTGCCAGGATTGCGCCGTCAGGCGCAAAGGTTCCCCCGCGCCTGCGGGGATAGGCCCCGATAATGAGGACGAGAAGCGGCCCGATACAGGGTTCCCCCGCGCCTGCGGGGATAGGCCCTCCTCAAGCGCGGCAAGACCTGGTACATCCGCGGTTCCCCCGCGCCTGCGGGGATAGGCCCGTTGTCGACCTCCGCGTCAATGATTGGAGGGCGGTTCCCCCGCGCCTGCGGGGATAGGCCCCTGCCGCAAAAGGAGTTCGCCACGGAGGCGGTGGTTCCCCCGCGCCTGCGGGGATAGGCCCTCCCGAACCACGTCACCATGCTCATTGGTGACGGTTCCCCCGCGCCTGCGGGGATAGGCCCAGCTTGGCGGATGACGCGCGACTGTTCCGCACGGTTCCCCCGCGCCTGCGGGGATAGGCCCGTCGCGACTGCTATGAGGCTGAGAATGTCTTGGGTTCCCCCGCGCCTGCGGGGATAGGCCCAAGTGGGTCGTTGGTGGCGAGCTTGTTATCCAGGTTCCCCCGCGCCTGCGGGGATAGGCCCTACGCCACAATGGATAGGCGTTTTCGCCTTTTGGTTCCCCCGCGCCTGCGGGGATAGGCCCCCGACAGCGTTTTTTACCGTGTGGAGGCTGAAGGTTCCCCCGCGCCTGCGGGGATAGGCCCTGGCGAGGGGGTCGGGCCATGTGGAAGGATAAGGTTCCCCCGCGCCTGCGGGGATAGGCCCGCCGTCCCGTCGTCGTAAAGGCTTGGGCGCTGGGTTCCCCCGCGCCTGCGGGGATAGGCCCGGCGATTGTGGGGCAGCGCTCCTATGATGAGCGGTTCCCCCGCGCCTGCGGGGATAGGCCCGTCGTACAGCTTTATGCCGTCGAGCTCGAATTGGTTCCCCCGCGCCTGCGGGGATAGGCCCGGCCTTGGGAACATCTGCAGTCGTCATCGCCTGGTTCCCCCGCGCCTGCGGGGATAGGCCCGGCTCCGGGGTCACGGCGACGTTCGAGGTCCGGGTTCCCCCGCGCCTGCGGGGATAGGCCCACCTTCCGGCACGTCATCCGCCGAGGCTGTTCGGTTCCCCCGCGCCTGCGGGGATAGGCCCTTTTCACCCACCCCGCCCCCTCTGGCGATGCCGGTTCCCCCGCGCCTGCGGGGATAGGCCCCATTTTCGGGATGCTCCTTCCGAGTTCCCGAAGGTTCCCCCGCGCCTGCGGGGATAGGCCCCGCACGTATCGCGGAGTTGGAAAAGCTTTGCGGGTTCCCCCGCGCCTGCGGGGATAGGCCCTTGACGCGACATGGTCGGAAGCACTCTCCGGTGGTTCCCCCGCGCCTGCGGGGATAGGCCCAATTCCAGATCGGTTACGCTTTCGAGCTGACCGGTTCCCCCGCGCCTGCGGGGATAGGCCCAATTCCAGATCGGTTACGCTTTCGAGCTGACCGGTTCCCCCGCGCCTGCGGGGATAGGCCCACCACGCCCCATCGGTTGGCGTTTCCATCCATGGTTCCCCCGCGCCTGCGGGGATAGGCCCCTGCGCGCGGAGAGCTTCCGCCTCGCACGAAAGGTTCCCCCGCGCCTGCGGGGATAGGCCTTCAGTGTCTTCGCTCGATTGCGGAAAAGCGTTGGTTCCCCCGCGCCTGCGGGGATAGGCCCTCGACCCAAGGCCACTGGAGGGCACGCCACGCGGCGTGCCGCTATTTCGTCTAGATGGCTGGACATGTGCTGGATAAATTAGATGGCTGGACATGTGCTGGATAAATCTCAGAGACTGCCGGGACGTTACGTTGGGTTAGTTCAAAGTTTTCTGTTCAAGCGAAATCCAACCTCTTGCCTCTTACCCGGTGATGCGTTTCAAGCGGGCTATGAAGGGCTTTGTTATCGCCATCGATGGTCCCGCCGCCTCCGGCAAGGGGACGCTCGCGCGACGATTGGCGGAGCATTTCGGCCTCAACCATCTCGACACCGGCCTCACCTACCGCGCGGTGGCAAAGGCGCTGCTTGATGCCGGCCTTCCGCTCGATGATGAATCGCACGCGGAGGAAGCGGCGCAGGCCATCGACCTGGTAACGCTCGACGGGGATGTACTTTCGTCGCACCAAATTGGCGAGGCAGCCTCGAAAGTGGCCGTTATGTCGCCGGTGCGGCGGGCGCTGGTCGAAAAGCAGCGCGAATTCGCCAGGAGGCTTCCCGGTGCCGTGCTTGATGGGCGCGATATCGGCACGGTGGTTTGCCCCAATGCCGATGTGAAACTATATATAACGGCGAGCGCTCCCGTCCGGGCCGAACGCCGATGGCGCGAGATACTGGCGAAGGGCGGAAATGCCGAATACGCTGATATCCTCGCCGATGTGGAGCGCCGGGACGCGCGTGACATGAGCCGGACCGACAGCCCGCTCAAACCCGCCGACGATGCGCACTTGCTAGATACCAGCGAAATGGATATAGAGACGGCGTTTCTTGCGGCTCGGTCCTTGGTGGAAAAGGCACTCGCCGGGAGAAACAAGCTCTGAACGGATGGCGCTGGCTACTTCCCGGAAAGGAAGCGGCAGGCGCTTTTCGGCATTTATGAACCGGTCTGTCCGCATCTTCATGCGCCGGATTTGCCGCCAGAGAGTGGCTTGGCCCGACAAGGGCCGGATGCCTGGACAGGCCAGAACGCAACACCAGCCCGCCGGCGCTTTGCCCCGCAATCGGGGTACTTTCAGGAGATTCAATGTCACAACTCAATCCCTCTCGCGAGGATTTCGCGAGCCTTCTCAATGAATCCTTTTCGGAGCGCGACGCGGTAGAAGGATCCGTCGTCAAGGGCGTTATCACCGCTATCGAAAAGGACATGGCCATCATCGACGTTGGCCTCAAGGTCGAAGGTCGCGTGCCGCTCAAGGAATTTGGCGCCAAGGCCAAGGACGGGCAGCTGAAGGTCGGCGATGAGGTCGAGGTCTATGTCGAGCGTATCGAGAACGCGCTTGGCGAGGCCATGCTGAGCCGCGAGAAGGCACGCCGCGAGGAGAGCTGGGTCAAGCTCGAAGAGAAGTTCAACAAGGGTGAGCGCGTCGAAGGCGTCATCTTCAACCAGGTCAAAGGCGGCTTCACCGTTGATCTCGACGGCGCCGTAGCCTTCCTGCCGCGCAGCCAGGTGGACATCCGTCCGATCCGCGACGTCTCCCCGCTCATGCACACGCCGCAGCCCTTCGAAATCCTCAAGATGGACAAGCGCCGCGGCAACATCGTTGTCTCGCGCCGCACCGTTCTCGAGGAGAGCCGTGCCGAGCAGCGCTCGGAAATCGTGCAGAACCTCGAGGAAGGCCAGGTGGTCGAGGGCGTGGTCAAAAACATCACCGACTACGGTGCGTTCGTCGACCTCGGCGGCATCGACGGCCTGCTGCACGTGACGGATATGGCCTGGAGGCGCGTCAACCATCCGACCGAGATCCTCAATATCGGCCAGACGGTGAAGGTGCAGATCATCCGCATCAACCAGGAGACGCACCGCATCTCACTTGGCATGAAGCAGCTTGAGGCGGACCCGTGGGAAGGCATCGGCGGCAAGTATCCGTTGGGCAAGAAGGTGCAGGGCCGCGTCACCAACATCACCGACTACGGCGCCTTCGTGGAGCTGGAGCCGGGGATCGAGGGCCTCATCCACGTCTCCGAGATGTCCTGGACCAAGAAGAACGTGCACCCCGGCAAGATCCTGTCGACGACGCAGGAGGTCGAGGTGGTCGTGCTCGAGGTCGATCCGGTCAAGCGCCGCATTTCGCTCGGTCTCAAGCAGACGCTGGAGAACCCGTGGGAGGCTTTCGCCCGCAACCACCCGGTCGGCTCCGTGGTGGAGGGCGAGGTCAAGAACAAGACCGAGTTCGGCCTCTTCATCGGTCTCGACGGCGACGTGGACGGCATGGTCCATCTCTCCGACCTCGACTGGACGCGTCCGGGCGAGCAGGTGATCGAGGAGTACAACCGCGGCGATATCGTGAAGGCGCAGGTTCTCGATGTGGACATCGAGAAGGAGCGCATCTCGCTCGGCATCAAGCAGCTCGGGCGTGATGCGGTCGGCGAGGCGGTCGCCTCCGGCGAACTGCGCAAGGGTGCCGTGGTGACCTGCGAGGTTACGGGCATCAAGGACGGCGGCATCGAAGTGCGCTTGGTCGACCACGACCTCGACGCCTTCATCAAACGCTCCGACCTTTCGCGTGACCGCGACGAGCAGCGCCCCGAGCGCTTCGCCGTTGGCCAGAAGGTGGACGCTCGCGTCACCCAGTTCGACAAGAAGACACGCAAGATCAGCGTCTCGATCAAGGCGCTCGAAATCGCCGAGGAGAAGGAGGCGGTGGCCCAGTACGGCTCGACCGACTCCGGCGCCTCGCTTGGCGACATCCTGGGCGCAGCGCTGAAGAAGCAAAGCGGCGGCAAGGAGTAAATCCTTCCGCACCTGGAATATGGAAAGCCCCGCGCGCCTGCGGCTCGCGGGGCTTTCCATGACGCCGTCAGTCCAAGGAAATGAACGGAAGCGGGCCGAGACAAGGAAGCCGGTGGAGCACGATTATCCGGGCGGCTTTAGAGGTGGTTTAACCTTCTGTGGCGTAAAAGACGGGCTATCAGGGGCAGGCATCGGTTGGCTGACCGGTTGCATTAAGGTTTGAAGAACCCGAATGGAGGACATGCAGCAAACGGGGCGAGCCCCGGTTTCTGACGGGCCGGACATCCTGAAGGTCAGGATTCTCCAGGATCAGCTTGCCGATATCCGAAACGGCATCTTCATTTCCATCCCCATCAATTCACTCCTCTCCTGCCTGATCCTTGCGGTGCATGTGTTCACCGCCAGCAAGGTCCCGCATGCCCTGGTCTGGTTCCTCGTCGTCAACCTCATAAACGGCGCCAGGATCGTCCGTGCGCTGACCATGCCCAAAACCACTCATGCGGACGCTGCCCTGGTCAACTCGCTTTCCCGCCAGTTCAAGCTGCTGGCGTTTCTGTCCGGCGCCGCCTGGGCTTTCCTTGCTGCCCTCACCGACGGTTATACGACGCCTGAATCAGCGCTCCACCTGATCATCCTTGCCGGCATATCGGCCGGGGCGGTTGTCTATGGCGCATCCTGCGCGGCGGTGCCGCTGAATTTCATGGTGCTGCCGCTTCTGGTGTTGGTCGGCTGCCTGATTGCACAGGGGGGATTTGAGAATCTCATCCTCACCTTTGCGGTCGTGCTCTTCCTGGCGGGACTGGCCCGAGCCACGCTTCGCAACCAGGCCCGATTCCTGGAAACAAGCCGACTGAAACATGAGGCGAAGCAGCTCGCCGATGAGATGGAGCAAAACTCGAAGGAAGATCCTTTGACGGGCTTCCTCAACAGACGCGGCCTTGAAAGTGCCATTGAAGGCTTTGCCACGACCCGTGGCACTTTCGTAGCGATGCTGATCGACCTCGACGGTTTCAAATCCGTCAACGATACCTACGGACATAAGATCGGGGATGATCTGCTCGTCAGGATAGCCCAGCGGATAAGGGAGCACGCCCCTCCCGACTCGACGCTCTCGCGCATCGGCGGCGACGAGTTTGTTGTGCTTTACGCGGCGGCGAAGGCCTCGAGCTCGCCGAGCGAGGTCGCGGCGAGCATCATAGCCTCCATTGCACGTCCTTATCCCACGGTGGCGTCAATCCGCGTCGGCGCATGTATCGGCATATACCGGTCGGACCGGCTGAGCCTCACGGACATGCTGTTGCGGGCAGACATCGCCCTCTATGCCGCCAAGCGCCGCGGCCGGAACGAAGTCGGCCTGTTCGATGCGCAGTTGCAGGAGGAATTGAAGCGCCGGCAATGCATCGAGCGGGATCTTCGCTCGGCCATCGAGACGGGAAGTCTCTGCACATGGTTCCAGCCGATCGTGCATCTTGAGACCGCGCAAACCGTCGGGTTCGAAGCCTTGTTGCGCTGGCATCATCCCCTACATGGGGAAATCTCCCCTCCGGAGATCGTGAGCGCGGCGCGGAAGACCGGATTGCTCCAGCAATTGACCGAGGCCGTGTTCGTCAATTGCTGTCTTCTCATCGATCAATTGCTGAAGGCTGGTCGCGACGATCTGCGCGTTGCGATGAACCTGTCGCCGCGCGAACTGGAAAACAGCAGCGTCGACGACATGATCCTGACCGGCCTGCAGCAGAGAGGGTTGCCGGTCTCGATGCTGGAGATCGAAATCACGGAGGAGGCTCCCGTCGACCGCGCAAGGATGAGCGAAAGATTGGGGCATCTTGCGGATTTCGGCATATCAATCGCCCTTGACGATTTCGGCACCGGATTCTCCACCCTGGCCTCGCTCAAGGACACCCGGATCCGGAAGGTGAAGATCGACAAGGACTTCATCGGCGGCATCGCCGACTCCCGCGGCGACCAATTCCTTGTAAAAGCGGTGATCGATCTTGGCCGGGCTTTCGATATAGAGGTGATGGCTGAAGGCGTGGAAACCGAGGAGGATTGCCGCATCCTTCGGGCTCTCGGCTGTACAACCGCGCAGGGTTTCCTGTTCTCCCGAGCGCTTCCGATCGATGAGGCAATCAAGCTGGTGACCGACCGCCGAGCCGGGAGCGCCTCGTTTCCCCGGCGTCAAACCGGCTAGACATTTCCTTCGACCCTCCCCCGCGCACCCGTATTCCCGCAGAACTACCAATGCGGCGGCTTGGTGACCGGGATTTCAGGAGCGGTGCGTTCTTCCAATGCGAGGAAACGTTCCGTGAGGAGGTCAAGCTTCTTCTGCATGCGCTCGATCAGGTCCCACTGACGGGCGATCTGATCCGAGAGCTCCTCGATGGTCTTTTCCTGCTCGGCGGCGAGGATTTCAAGCTTTTCCAGCCGATCCTGTTGCATGTCATGCCTCCGTGCCGGCGGCCCCGGGCCGCCGGAAGGTGCCGTCAGCAGCCGGCGTCAGACATCCAGATTGGCGACCGAGAGCGCGTTTTCCTGGATAAACTCGCGCCGGGGCTCCACCTCGTCGCCCATCAGCCGGGCAAAGAGTGCATCGGCGTCCGTGGCATCCGTGACCTTCACCTGAAGGAGCGAGCGGGCATCCGGATCGAGCGTGGTTTCCCAGAGCTGCTCCGCGTTCATTTCGCCAAGACCCTTGTAGCGCTGCATGGTGAGCCCCTTGCGGCCGGTGACGAACACCGCATCGAGAAGCGCCATCGGGCCGGAAATCACTTCGGACTTATCGCTGCGCCGAAGCACCGGCGGCTTCGCGAAGACGGCCTGCAGGCGTGGCGCGTAGCGGTCTATGGCACGCGCATCGGCCGAACCGACGAGGGCCGTATCGAGAATGGCGACGTCACGGACACCGCGCACGACGCGCTCGAAGAGATAGCCGCCCGTACCTTCGTTGGAGGGGTTAACCCGTCCCTGCCAGCCGCGCTCGGTCTCTTCCGAAATCATATCGAGGCGGCGGGCCACATAAGCCGCGGCCTCGGCAGCTCGGCCCGGATCGGCAAGAACGGCTGCGTTGAGCGCACCGGCAATCGCCGCCTGCTCCACAACGGAGCGGTCGTAGCGCGTGTGCAGTCCATTGATGAGCGAGCGGACCGCCCGCGCATCCTCAACCACCTGCTTCAGGTCCTGACCGGAGCGCACCTCGCCACTGGCGAGTTCAAGCGATGCCTCCTGCAGGCCGGTATCGATCAGAAATTCCTCGAAGGCAGACTCGTCCTTGATGTACTGTACGGACTTGCCGCGCGTCACCTTGTAGAGCGGCGGCTGGGCGATATAGAGATGCCCGCGCTCGATCAGCTCCGGCATCTGCCGGAAGAAGAAGGTGAGAAGCAGCGTGCGGATATGGGCGCCGTCCACATCGGCGTCCGTCATGATGATGATCTTGTGGTAGCGCAGCTTCTCGATATTGAACTCGTCCTTGCCGATCCCGGTACCAAGCGCGGTGATCAGCGTGCCGATCATATCGGAAGAGAGCATACGGTCGAAGCGAGCGCGCTCCACGTTCAGGATCTTGCCGCGCAGCGGCAGGATAGCCTGGTTCTGACGCGAGCGCCCGCTCTTGGCGGAGCCGCCCGCCGAGTCACCCTCGACGATGAAGAGCTCGGATTTGGCTGGATCCCGCTCTTGGCAATCGGCCAGCTTGCCGGGCAGCGAGGTGATGTCGAGCACACCCTTGCGGCGAGTGAGTTCGCGCGCCTTGCGGGCCGCTTCGCGAGCGGCGGCGGCCTCGACCACCTTGCCCACCAGTATCTTCGCTTCTCCAGGGTGCTCCTCGAGCCACGTGCCCAGCGCTTCGTTCACGAGGCTTTCCACCACCGGGCGCACCTCGGAGGAGACAAGCTTGTCCTTCGTCTGTGACGAAAATTTCGGATCCGGCACCTTCACCGAGAGCACGGCGCTGAGCCCCTCGCGGCAGTCGTCGCCGGTAAGCGACACCTTCTCCTTTTTGGTCAGGCCGGACACATCCGCATAGGATGTCACCTGACGCGTCAATGCGCCGCGAAAGCCTGCCATATGCGTGCCGCCATCGCGCTGCGGGATGTTGTTGGTGAAGGCGAGCACGTTCTCGTGGTAGGAATCGTTCCACCACATGGCGAGCTCGACCGAGATCCCGTCACGCTCGCCGGAAATGGCGATCGGCTCTGCGATCAATGGCTTTTTGGCCCGGTCGAGATATTTCACGAACTCGACAATGCCGCCGTCGAACAGGAATTCCTGCTTCTTCACGTCCGCGTGGCGGCGGTCGGTGAGCAGGATGCGCACACCCGAATTGAGGAAGGCAAGCTCCCGCAGGCGATGCTCCAGCGTGGCGTAGTCGAATTCTGTCTTGGTGAAAGTTTCCGGCGATGGCAGGAAGGTCACTTCCGTACCGGTCTCATCGCCTGCATCGCCCGTGACGGCGAGCGGAGCATCGGGCACGCCGTGGGTGAAACTCATCTCGTGGATCTGACCCTTGCGGCGAATCTTGAGCTTGAGCCAGGTCGAAAGCGCATTGACGACGGAGACGCCCACGCCATGCAGGCCGCCGGAAACCTTGTACGAGTTCTGATCGAACTTCCCGCCCGCGTGGAGCTGCGTCATGATGACCTCGGCAGCCGACACACCCTCGCCAGGATGGATTTCCGTCGGTATGCCACGCCCGTTGTCGGTCACCGTACATGATCCGTCAGGGTTGAGCGTCACCGTCACCAGCGACGCATAGCCCGCAAGCGCCTCGTCGATGGCATTGTCCACCACCTCATAGACCATGTGGTGCAGGCCTGAACCGTCGTCGGTGTCACCGATATACATACCGGGCCGCTTGCGGACAGCATCCAAGCCCTTGAGAACCTTGATGGATTCGGCACCGTATTCGGCTGGTTCGCCGGTGAGTCTTTCTGGCGTAGCGCTCATCAAATACTTTCGCTAAGGGGGCCCCACCGGGGCATCTTGGGATAGCTGCGAATCAGCAGCCGGATATGGCTAAAATATAGGCGCTCCAACACATTTTTCCAAGTTTTGCGCCTCCGGAGGGCTGGGGATGAACCCTACCCTCCAACCGCCCTTTGCCTTTGCCGCGAAAGAGATTATGAAGCGCAAAAAGGCGCAACCACATCCGAGGCGTTCCATGGCCGTCATCAGCGAAAAACCCAGGCTCGTCACCGTCTTCGGAGGCTCCGGCTTCGTGGGCCGGTATGTGGTGCAGGCACTGGCCCGGAGAGGGTATCGCGTACGGGTGGCGTGCCGCAACCCGCATACGGCCATTCACGTCAATACGCTCGGCAATATGGGGCAGGTCCACGCCATCCAGGCAAATGTGCGTTACCGCTGGTCGGTGGACCGGGCAGTGGAGGGGGTCGATCACGTCATTAACCTCGTCGGGATCCTCCACGAAACCGGCAAGCAGCGCTTCGAAGCCGTGCAAAGCCTCGGTGCGAGGGCGGTTGCGGAGGCTGCGCGCGCTGCCGGAGCCGGCCTTACCCAAGCTTCAGCGATCGGTGCCGATCCCGATTCGCCCGGCGCCTATGGCCGCACCAAAGCCGAAGGCGAGCAGGCGGCGCTTGAGACGGTGAAGAATGCGGTCGTTATCCGTCCGTCGATCATCTTCGGGCCGGAGGACAAGTTCTTCAACCGCTTCGCCAACATGGCGCGGTTCTCCCCCGTCCTGCCCCTGCTTGGCGGCGGACATACGAAATTCCAGCCGGTCTATGTCGGCGACGTGGCCGAAGCCTATGCCCGTTCCGTCGATGGCCAGCTCAAGGGTGGTGCGATTTACGAGCTGGGCGGGCCGCAGGTGCTCACCTTCCGTCAATGCATGGAGGAGATGCTGGAGGTCATCGATCGGAAGCGCAGCTTCGTCTCCATCCCCTGGCCGATTGCGCGGTTGCAGGGCCGCATATTCGGCCTTCTGCCCAAGCCGCTGCTCACCCTCGATCAGGTGCGCATGCTGGAAGTCGACAATGTGGTCTCGGAGGAAGCCAAGCGGCGCGGCCTGACGCTTGAGGGCCTCGGCATTCCCAGGCATTCGCTGGCTGCCATCCTGCCCACCTACCTCTGGACTTATCGCCCGTCGGGCCAGTTCACGATGCCGCAGATGTAGACGTGCAGATCCTGGACGCGCTCTCCGTAGTCCTTCCCGAAGGGATCGGCGCGCCCGCAGGCGCTCTTCTCGTCGTTGCCAGCTTTTTCACCTCGGCACTGACTGCGGCTTTTGGCGTTGGCGGCGGTGTCGCAATGCTGGCCCTTCTCGGACTGTTCATTCCGGTCGCAGCTCTCATCCCTGTACACGGCGCCATCCAGCTCGGCTCAAACACGGGCCGCGCGTGGGAGCAACGCGTTCATATCGTCCGCGAGATTGCGGGACCCTTCATCGCTGGCAGCGTTGTGGGCGCCGTTGCAGGCGCCTTTTTCGTGGTACAGCTTCCCGATGCGGTCCTGAAACTGGCGCTGGGTCTGTTTGTCATTGCCATCATATGGGTGAAGATCCCGGGCACGGCCCAGCTCAGCCACGCTGGACTGGCGATCGGCAGCTCCGTTCTCGCGCTACTCGGCATGTTCCTCGGCGCGACCGGCCCGTTGCTCTCCGCCTTTTTTGCCCAGCTCATCCCCGATAACCGCAAAGCGCTCATCGCCACTCACGCCGCGGGCATGACGGTGCAGCATGCGCTGAAGGTGATCGCTTTCGCCATTGCAGGCTTTGCTTTCGCGCAATGGCTGCCGTTCATTCTGGCAATGGTCTGCTCGGGCTATCTCGGAACGCTCTATGGTACCCGGCTCCTGGAAAAGCTGCCGGAAAAAACTTTCCGACGATGGTTCAGGATCGGTCTCACGCTGCTCGCCCTCGATCTCGTGAGGCGCGGGCTCATGGGGCTTTTCTGACCTCAGCCGAGGACAAGTAGGGCCAGAAGGCCCAGTACGCCGACGATGAGGCGCCACCAGCCAAAGAGCGCGTAACCCCGCCGTGAGACAAAGTCGAGCAAAGAACGCACGACGATCAGGGCCGCGATGAAGGCGGCGATGAAGCCTGCGCCGATGATCTCAATATCAGCCGCGGTGAGCAGGTGGTAGTTCCTGTAGAGATCGTAGGCGAATGCGCCCGCCATTGTGGGCATGGCGAGGAAGAAGGAGAATTCCGCAGCGGCTCGCTTTTCAACCCCGAGCAGCAACGCGCCGATGATGGTGGAGCCAGAGCGGGATGTACCGGGAAGCATGGATAGGCACTGGAACAGGCCTATCTTCAGATACACGGGCAGCGGAAACTGGGTGATGTCGCGGTAGCGGGGAGTCTTGGCCCAGCGATCAACCCAAAGAAGCACGATTCCGCCGAGTATGAGCATGATGCAGATGAGTATCGGCGTCTCGAACAAGACCGTCTTGATGATCTTGTAGGCCAGGACGCCAATGACCGCAGCCGGCAGGAAGGCAATCAGAATGCCGAAAACGAAACGTCGGGTGGCAGGATCGCGCGGGAAATCGGTCAGCATCTTCCAGAGCCGCCCGGCATAGACGCTCAGGATCGCGAGAATGGCACCGAGCTGGATGAGGATCTCGAACGCCTTGCCCGTTGATTTAAAGCCCAGAAAATGGCCGGCCAGGAGAATATGCCCCGTCGAGGATACGGGGATGAATTCGGTCAACCCCTCCAGCACGCCAAGCAGGAGCGCTTCCACAATGGTCTGGTCCGCCACGTTCTCTCCCTGTAGGGCTTGCTTGTCAGGGTGGGCGTCTCCCCCTATAGCTCGGGGAAGGCCTTGGAATCAGATCGTCCGAGGATTACCGTTACGGCCGCGACTTGGCCAGAGCGTACGTGAGTAGTGCGACAATGCTGACGCTGTTCCATCATCCCCTTTATGCCTCCTGCCGCTTCGTGCGCCTGGCATTCGGCGAATATGACGAGGAGCTTGCGCTGATCGAAGAGCGGCCCTGGGCGCGGCGCAAGGAGTTTCTCGCGCTCAATCCTGCGGGCACTATTCCCGTTCTCCTTGCCGAAGGCGATCACGCGATCATCGGCGCCACCGTGATCGCCGAATATATCGATGAGACGCGCGGCGCCCTTCAACGGCAGCGCCGGCTCATGGCCGAAGATCCCATCGCGCGGGCGGAAATCCGCCGGCTGGTGGACTGGTATCTCGTGAAGATGGACAACGAGGTTACAAAACATCTGGTGCGCGAGCGCGCGCTCAAACCTTTTATGGGCGGTGAGGGTGGCGGATCACCGGACTCGGCCGCCATTCGGGCGGCGCGCGCCAATGTGCGCCAGCATCTGAAATACACGAACTGGCTCGCTGCCACGCGCGACTGGCTCGGTGGGGCGCGTCTTTCTTATGCCGATATGGCCGCCGCCTCGACGCTTTCGGTCCTCGACTATCTGGGCGAAATCGACTGGCGCGAATTCGAGGCGGCGCGGGATTGGTACAGCCGCATGAAGTCGCGCCCCTCCTTCCGTCCCCTCCTGAACGACCGCGTGCGGGGGCTTTCGCCCGCCTCTCATTACGCGGACCTGGATTTCTGATGCGCGCCGCGCAGATCCGCCCGGAGCGGCTGCGCGCGTTCATCGATGAAGAAGCGCGTGCGGCAGGATTCGACGTGGTGGCCATCACCACGCCCGATGCTGCACCGGCAGCGGCTGAGAGGCTCGCCTCTTTCCTGAGCGAGGGGCGCCATGGTAGCATGAATTGGATGGAAGAGACGGCCATGCGCCGCGCCCATCCGCGTGCGCTGTGGCCGGAGGTTCGCTCCATCATCATGCTCGGCATGAATTACGGGCCAGAGGAGAATCCTCTTTCCGTCCTGCAACACAAGGACAAGGGCGCCATCTCCGTCTACGCGCGGAACCGCGATTATCACGATCTGATCAAGGGCCGGCTGAAGCAGATTGCAGGCAAACTTGCTGCGCGCACCGGCGAGAATGTAAAGGTCTTTGTCGACACCGCCCCGGTCATGGAAAAGCCGCTCGCGGCGGCTGCGGGGCTCGGATGGCAGGGAAAACACACGAACCTGGTCAGCCGAGAGCTGGGCTCGTGGCTTTTTCTTGGCTCCATCTTCACCACAGCAGAGATCGAACCAGACCAGCCGGAGACAGACCGTTGCGGCTCCTGCAGAGCCTGCCTGGACATCTGTCCGACCGACGCCTTCCCCGCCCCCTACCAGCTCGATGCACGCCGCTGCATCTCCTATCTCACCATCGAGCACAAGGGCCCGATCCCGCACGAATTCCGGGAGAAGATAGGCAATCGGATCTATGGCTGCGATGACTGCCTGGCGGTATGTCCGTGGAACAAATTCGCCAAAACGGCCTCCGAGGCAAAGCTCAAGGCGCGCGATGATCTCAAGGCTCCGGCCTTGGCCGACCTTCTCGAACTCGACGATGCCGCTTTCCGTGCCTTCTTTTCCGGCTCTCCCATCAAGCGCATCGGCCGCGACCGCTTTTTGCGCAACGTTCTGATCGCTGCGGGCAATTCAGGAAAGCGAGAGCTTGCAACCGTATGCAAGCGGCTCCTGCATGACCACTCTCCCCTCGTGCGAGGCGCCGCGGTCTGGGCCCTTTCCCGGCTGCTGAACCCGCAGGTCTTCGAGGATCTGGCGCGGCATCTGCTGCCCGGCGAAGAAGACGGCGATGTGTGTGCGGAGTGGAATCAAGCTCTTGCAGCATTGGCTGTGCCCGCATGAGCAACGTGTTCATCTTCGGTGCAGGCTATTCGGGGCAGGCGATCGCGCGCGAGCTTGCGACGGAAGCTGATTTTATCGCCGGCACCACGCGCAGCATCGAGAAGACCGAGGCGCTTTCCCGCTCGGGAGTAAAGTCGTTCGTCTATACGGGCCAGGGTTTTGGCCCTGATGTGGTAGAGGTGCTGAGGCAAACGACACATCTCGTTGTCTCCATCGCACCTGATGCAGACGGCGACCCTGTTCTGGCCGACCTGCAAAAGGCCGGTACTGACGCGATGCCGAAGCTCAGATGGGTCTGCTATCTTTCAACCGTTGGAGTCTATGGCGACCATGGCTGCGCATGGGTCGACGAGGACAGCGAATGTCGGCCCATCTCGCCACGCTCCCACTGGCGGGTCTCGGCTGAACGCGCGTGGCAGGATTTCGGGCGCCGGAGGAACGTTCCGGTCGCGATCCTCCGCTTATCGGGAATCTACGGTCCGGCACGCAACGCGTTCGTGAACCTTGAGCGGGGGACGGCCAGACGCATCGTGAAGCCCGGCCAGGTCTTCAACCGCATTCACGTGGACGATATCGCCGGGGCCGCACATCATCTGATGCGGATTTCTGCCGGCGGCATCTTCAATGTGTCTGATGACGAACCTTCGCCTCCGCAGGACGTGGTAACCTTCGCGGCACAACTGATGGGCGTTGCTCCGCCGCCTGAATTGCCCTCCGATGAAGCGGAATTGAGCCCTATGGCCCGCTCGTTCTATTCGGAGTGCAAACAGGTTTCGAACCGGAAACTGAAGGAAACCGGCTATCACTTCCGCCATCCGGATTACCGGCAGGCGCTCACCGCCATGTGGCGGGAGGACTCGTGGCGGGCCAATATGCCATAAATGTGCTATGATTCGCCTCGAACCTGGCTTCACCAGGAGGGGTTGATGCGGCATTTCCGATTCGTTCGGCTGGCAGCTGCCGGTCTCATGTTTTCCCTTGCGTACGCGGTCCCGGCGAAGGCCGAACAGCTGGCGAAGACTCTTTTCGGCGCCCAGACGCTGCCCGCGGCCACAGAGCCTGCATCCTATGGTTTCTATTCCAAGGGCTGCTTCGGCGGCGGCATCGCCATTGCTGCCGACGGCCCGCATTGGCAGGCGATGCGGCTTTCCCGCAATCGCCGCTGGGGGCATCCGGAGCTGATTCGCCTGCTCGAGCGTTTTTCCCGCGATGCAGCGGCGGATGGCTGGCCGGGATTGCTCATCGGCGACATCTCGCAGCCGCGCGGCGGACCCATGCTTACGGGCCACGCTTCACACCAGATCGGGCTCGACGCCGACATCTGGTTCACGCCAATGCCCGCCCGCCGCATGAGCATGGCCGAACGCGAGAGGGTCAGCGCCATCTCCATGATCAAGGAAGGATCGCTTTATGTGGACGACCGCCGTTGGACACGGGCGCATGAGGCGTTGCTGAGGCGTGCTGCGAGCTATCCCCAGGTCGAACGCATCCTGGTGCATCCCGGCATCAAGAAGAAGTTGTGCGACACCGTGCAAGGCGACCGTAGTTGGCTGCGGAAGATCCGCCCCTTTTGGGGGCACGATTACCACTTCCACGTCCGAATAGGCTGTCCCAAGGGCTCCACCAGCTGCAAGGCACAGGAGCCGCCGCCGCGTGGAGACGGTTGCGACAAGTCGCTTGCCTGGTGGTTTACCGAGGAGCCTTGGCGGCCGGCAAAAGGACCAGCCAAACCCAAGGCCCGCGACGTCATGCCTCTATCCGCATTGCCTGCGGCCTGCCAGGCGGTGCTGCAGGCGCCCTCGCCGGCATCCGAGGCGGTGGTGACCCTGACCGGCACGGGCAGCCAGCCTGCACTGGCGTCCACCACCTCTGCGGTGCCGCTTGCCAGCAAAGCCGCAGATCCGGCTGCGCTCCTCCTTTCGCTTCAGCCCGCGCAGATCCCGCTCCCGACACCGCGACCTTATCGGTAAAGTTTCGAGGGAAGCGGCTTTTCATGGCCGCTCCCCTCGCCTATAGAGCTTCAACCGATTTAGAAATCCGTCGCTCCGGAAAGCATCTTGGCACGCCGACGTGTTGCGCTGATTGCGCACGACCAGAAGAAGGACGATATGGTAGCGTTCGCACGCGACCATCAGGCGTGGCTCGCGGATTGCGAGCTCGTGGCCACGGGCACGACGGGCGGGCGCATCGCCGATGCCTGCCCCAAGCTTCAGATAAAGCGGCTGAAGAGCGGACCGCTTGGCGGTGACCAGCAGATCGGCGCCCTCATTGCCGAACGCGCCATTGATCTTCTGATCTTTTTCGTCGATCCGCTGACACCGATGCCGCATGATGTCGACGTTAAGGCGCTGATGCGGCTCGCGATCGTCTATGATATTCCGATGGCACTGAACCGAGCCACGGCAGAAGTCATTCTGGGAATGGAAGAAGCGGGTAATTCCGCACGATAGAATTCAGCGAGGAGGCTCGCGTAACGCCATGGCTTATTCAACCGACCACGATGTAGTGCTCGATTTCCCGATCCTGATCGGAGACATCGGCGGAACGAACGCCCGTTTCGCGATCGTCGTAGATTCCTACGCGGAGCCAAAGGAATTCCCGATCGTCCAGACGGCAGACTACGAAACCATCGACGACGCGATCCAGAGCGCCATCCTCGACCAGACGAATCTTATTCCACGTTCCGCCGTGCTTGCTGTTGCCGGGCCGGTTGACGGCGACGAGATCGATCTTACCAACAGCCACTGGGTGGTGCGCCCGCGCCAGATGATGGTCAATCTGGGATTCAGCGACATCGTCGTGCTCAACGATTTCGAGGCGCAGGCCCTGGCCGTCGTCGCACTCGGCGAAGAGCATCTGGAAAAAATCGGCGGCGGGAATGCCGAGACAGTTGGCAGCCGGGTCGTTCTTGGACCTGGAACCGGGCTTGGCGTGGCAGGGCTGGTGCACGCCCGCCGCACCTGGATACCAGTGCCCGGCGAGGGAGGGCATGTGGATCTCGGGCCGCGTACGGAACGCGATGAGGAAATTTTCCCTCATCTGGAGCGGATCGGTGGGCGTGTCTCCGGCGAACAGGTGCTGTGCGGCCGCGGGCTGGTAAACCTCTATCGCGCCATCTCTGCCGCCGATGGCAAGGAGCCCACCTTCACCACGCCGGTGGAGATCACCTCTGCCGGGCTTGCTGGCACCGATGAGAGGGCGGTAAAAACGCTCGATCTTTTCGTCACCTATCTGGGTCGGCTGGCCGGGGATCTCGGCCTCATTTTCATGAGCCGCGGAGGCGTCTTCCTGACAGGCGGCATCGCCCAGAAGATCGTGCCGGCACTCAAGAACGGCCTGTTCCGCGCCGCGTTCGAAGACAAGGCACCGCATAACGAGATGATGGCGTCCATACCGGTCTATGTCATCACCCATCCGATGGCGGCGCTTGCAGGCCTTGCGGCCTATGCGCGCACGCCCGCGCGCTTCGGCGTGGAGACGGCGGGAAGACGCTGGCGTACCCGCTGATATGTCGCATGGCGCGGACGAGCGATTGCATGCTCGTCCCCGATAAGGCATAGGCTGCGTCAGATTTGATGAGCCGGCCGGTGCAGTGCCCGGCGGCAGCAAGATGGACGGTCATTCTTGGGCAAATCGCAAAGAAAGCCGGAGCCAGACGAGATCATCGCGGTGGTCCGACGCGTGCTAGCGGAGAACGGACGCGATTTCATCCCCCAGTACAGCCTCGCCGCTTTCTGCATGATCGCGATTGCGGCCACCACCGCTTTCAGCGCCTGGATCATGAAATACATCATCGACGATGTGTTTTATAACCAGCGCTGGGATCTGATCGTCTGGATCTGCGCCGCCATCATCATCGCCTTCGGCATACGCGGTTTTGCAACCTACGGCCAGGCGGTGCTGCTGGCGGCGGTGGGCAACAACATCGTAGCCCGATACCAGCGGCGCATTTTCGATCACCTGATGCGGCTCGACATCAGCTATTTCACCGGCACACGTTCCGGCCGCCTTGCCGCTCAGATCGCACAAAACGTCACCGGCATACGCGACCTTCTCAACATGACGCTCGCCGCCGTCGCCCGCGACCTGGTGTCCTTAGTGGGATTGGTGGCGGTCATGATCATGCAGGATCCGCTGCTTTCCCTTTCTGCGCTGATTATCGGCCCCCCGCTGGTCTATACGGTGAACTATCTCATGCGGCGCCTGCGGCGGGTCACGCGCGAGGCGGTGGAGATCAACTCGCGCCTCCTCGGGGCGATGCAGGAATCCGTTCAGGGCATCTCCATCATCAAGGCCTTCACGATGGAGGAGGTGCTCGCCAACAAGATAGCGGGGCTCATCCACAATGCAGAGGCGCGTTCCAACAAGATCGCCCGGGTGTCTGAGCGGCTGAACCCGATCAGTGAAGTCCTCGCAGGGCTCGCGATTGCTGCGGTGATCGCCTATGCCGGGTGGCGCGCAGCCGCGCACGCGGAGCCGCCCGGCAGTGTCTTTGCCTTCATCACGGCACTGCTTCTTGCTTATGACCCCGCCAGACGGCTCGCGCGCGTGCAAGTGAGCCTCGAAAGGGCCCTCGTCAACGCCCGCATGATCTACGAAGTCCTCGATCTGGAGCCGCAGCAGGGCGACGCGCAGGACGCCCAGCCTCTTCAGGTGAGCGCGGGCAATGTCCGCTTCGAGAAGGTGCGCTTTTCCTATTCGGAGCACATGCCCGTTCTTCACGGCGTCACCTTCGAGGCAAAGTCGGGGAAGACCACGGCCATCGTCGGCCCCTCGGGCGCCGGCAAGTCGACGCTTTTCGCGCTCCTGCAGCGCTTTTACGACCTCGACGGGGGATGCATTACCATCGACGGGCAGGACATCTCGAAGGTCACGAAGAGGTCGCTCCGCTCCAACATCGCTTATGTCTCGCAGCATCCCTATCTTTTCGAGGGAACGATTCGCGACAACATCCGCTATGGCCGGCCGGACGCCACAGATGCCGAAGTGGAGGAGGCGGCAAAGCTTGCCAATGCGGAGGAATTCATCCAGCAGCAGCCGCAAGGCTACGACACGCTCGTCGGCGAAAACGGCGTGACCCTTTCGGGAGGGCAGCGCCAGCGCCTCTCCATCGCCCGCGCCATCGTCCGCAACGCGCCGATCCTGCTTCTGGACGAGGCCACGTCGGCGCTCGACAACGAATCGGAGGCCAAGGTGCAGCAGGCGCTGGAGCGCATCATGGCTACGCGCACCACGCTCGTCATCGCCCACCGCCTCTCCACCGTCGTCAACGCAGATCACATCGTGGTGCTGGAGGAAGGCCGGTTGGTGGAGCAGGGCACCCATCGAGCACTCTTGAAGAAGCCGCATGGAATCTACGCCCGATTTTACCGGATGCAGACCGAGAGGGCCGAAAACCTTCTGGAAGGCGCACCGGTTGACAGCGGCGGAACAAAGAAGCCATCCGAGATAGAAGAAACTGAGGAGAGCGGCTGATGAGCGATATGGGTCTCGTCGTGGTGGGAGCGGGCGGCCGCATGGGTCAGACGCTCGTCCGCACGATCCACTCGGTGGATGGCGCCAGGGTGATCGGCGCCATAGAGCGGCCGGGTTCACCCTATCTTGGCCAGGACGCAGGCGAACTTGCCGGGATCGGCACCATAAACGTCGAAGTCTCGGATGATCCGCTGCCCATCTTCGCCAAGGCGGATGGCGTACTCGACTTCACGGCGCCGCAGGCAACCGTCGAATTCGCCGGCTATGCGGCCCAGGCGCGCATCGTCCACGTCATCGGCACGACGGGTCTTGCAAGCGAGAATGAAACGGCGATCGCAGCTGCAGCGAGGCACGCCACGATCGTCAAGTCCGGCAATATGAGCCTTGGCGTCAACCTGCTTTCGGTTCTCGTGAAGCAGGCCGCGAAGGCGCTCGAAGCCGCCGATTTCGATATCGAGATCCTGGAGATGCACCATCGCCACAAGGTGGACGCCCCCTCCGGCACGGCACTCCTCCTGGGTGACGCCGCTGCAGAAGGCCGGGGCGTGGACCTTGCCGGGAACAGCGTGCGTGTTCGCGACGGCTATACGGGCGCCCGCGAGACGGGAACCATAGGCTTTGCCACGCTGCGCGGCGGCTCGGTGGTGGGAGACCATTCCGTCATCTTTGCGGGTCCAGGAGAGCGCATTACCCTTTCCCATAATGCCGAAGACCGCACCATTTTCGCGCGCGGCGCCGTCAAGGCGGCGCTCTGGGCGCGCGACAAGAAGCCCGGCCTTTACTCGATGCTCGACGTGCTGGGCCTCGCCTGATCCTTCCAAGCTCTGTTAGGGGAAATTCATGTCCGGAACTCTCATCCTCGTTCGCCACGGTCAAAGCGACTGGAATCTGAAGAACCTGTTCACCGGCTGGCGCGACCCCGGCCTTTCGGAACTGGGACACGAGGAGGCGAAGTCCGCCGGCCGCAAGATCAAGGAGAAGGGGCTGAAGCCCGACATCGCCTTCACCTCCGTCCTTTCACGTGCGCAGGCCACCAACGATCATATCCTCAATATCCTGGGCATCCCCGGGCTCGAAACCATTCGCGACCAGGCACTCAACGAACGCGACTACGGCGATCTTTCCGGGCTCAACAAGGATGATGCCCGCAAGAAATGGGGCGAGGAGCAGGTTCATATCTGGCGCCGCTCCTACGACGTGCCGCCGCCCGGCGGCGAGAGCCTCAAGGACACCGGCGCACGTGTGTGGCCCTATTACATCCGCACCATCCTCCCAGAGGTGCTGCGCGGAAAGACAGTGCTCGTTAGCGCCCACGGCAACTCGCTTCGCTCGCTGGTGATGGTCCTCGACGGACTTTCGGGCGAGGAGATCGTGAAGATGGAAATCGCCACCGGCGTTCCCATCGTCTATCGGCTCAATGCCGACTCGACCGTGGCGTCGAAAGAGATCCTCGAGTAGGGCACGCTTCCACGGCCATCCCGGAGTGGCGGCATTCCGCGGTCACTTCGGTTGTGTCTGCATTTTCCTCCAGGAACGACGATCAAACGCTTCATGGCGGGTGGCGTGTCTCCCTGCCTCCTGCCGATCGGGCCATGCAATCGACCGGCCCTGCACAAGCTGCACGAAAATCTCACAAACCGCGTTGACAGGTCTCCTCGCGCCGCTTACATCGGCTGCGCACCTAGCCCAGGTGGCGGAATTGGTAGACGCGCACGGTTCAGGTCCGTG
>Ga0164243_10000928_pt1 | contig 51055 bp, 50 predicted proteins | sample OricompcompostOP_FD_108781 | JGI IMG/M metagenome (GOLD analysis project Ga0164243, IMG submission 108781) | Organic Plus compost microbial communities from Emeryville, California, USA - Original compost - Organic plus compost (OP) | ecosystem: Engineered > Solid waste > Mixed feedstock >... | reverse complement strand
GGTTCGAATCCTGCCACCCCGACCAATTAAACTTAGTGTTTAGGGATTGGTCCAGTAGCTCAGCTGGATAGAGCAACTGCCTTCTAAGCAGTAGGTCTCAGGTTCGAATCCTGACTGGATCACAGATCGTACTTTTTAAGTACGATTTTTTTGTTTCCTAATCTTTTCTTTTTACCGGATATTTTAAAAAATAAAAGTTTACCATTTAGAAAAATGATAAACTTTATAGTTAAAGGTTAAGAGAAGGGGGCATCACTTTATTTAAAAAGTTCTTTGAGTTTGTTTTCTAACTCATCGCCTCTTAAATCTTTGGCTATGATGACTCCATTTTTATCTAAAATGATGGTTTTAGGAATAGAAGTTATTTTGAAAGTTTGTAACAAAGGTTCGTTCCACCCTTTTAAATCAGAAAGTTGAAGCCACGATAATTGATCTTTTTCTATGGCATTTATCCATTTTTGTTTATCGTTATCTAATGAAATTCCAATGATGTTTAAGCCTTTGTCTTTGTATTTATTGTAAAGTGCTACTACATTAGGATTTTCTTTCCGACAAGGAGCACACCACGAAGCCCAAAAATCAATAATGGTATATTTCTCAAGGTTTTTATAAAGTGTTTGTTTTGTTTCGTTCACATCTGTTAATGAGAAATCGGCAACTTTTGCACCTATTTTAACGTTTTTATATTCTTTTAAAAAAGAAGCTAATTTTTGTCCGTTTTCAGAATCTTTATCCATTAGCTCCAAATCAGAATAAAATTTCTCTAACACATCATAATCCTCTTCTTTAAAAGTACTTTTTAATTTTTCGGCTATTAAGATTTTTGTATACGCATTCTTTTTATTTTGTTCTATAAATTTGAACTTAGCAACATCTATTTTATTTTTAACGGCTTTTTCTAATAAAAAGTGTTTGTAATAAGCTTCTTGTTCTTCGGGTGTAAACTTTGAAGGATTTAAAATTTTAGGCTTTTGTTTTGTAAGCTTATCTAATTCTTGGTAATAGGATTTTATAAAATGTTCGTATTTTGATAACCCTTCGTTTTTTTCTGTTCCTTTTAAAGAGTAAGTGTTATTTGAAAGATCAAATTTAATATTGGTGGTACCTTTAACATTGTAAAGTTTTATATAGAAATCGGGATTGTCTTTTGTATCTATATAAATCAATTTATCGTTATCTGCAATATGGAATTCAAATTTGTTTTTGTTTACAACGGTACTGTCTAAAACGATCCAGTTATAATTAGTAAATTCTTTAAGATAAACAGTAAAATTTGTAGTATTCTTTTTTACATCTCCCTTAATTGTGTGTTGTGCATTTACTATAAACGGGATGAAAAGTAAACATAAAATAAATTGCTTTTTCATAGTAGTAAAAAAATAAAAGTCGGTAACAATGTACCGACTTTTTATGATATTTGAAAGAATATTATTTTAAAAGTTCTGCAACTTTTGCTTCTAATTCTGCTCCTCTTAAATTTTTAGCAACAATTGTTCCGTTTGCATCTAAAAGGATCGTTGCAGGGATTGCATCAATTGCGTATTCTTTCGCTATTTCATCGTCCCAATATTTTAAGTTTGATATTTGTAACCAATCTAATTTATCGTCTGCGATAGCTTTTACCCAATTTTCTTTTTCTTTGTCTAATGAAACGCCGATTACTTTAAAACCTTGTGCCTTGTATTTGTTGTAAAGTGCCACTACATTAGGGTTTTCTTTACGACAAGGTCCACACCACGAAGCCCAAAAATCTACCAAAGTTACTTTTCCTAAGTTTTTATGTAAAGATTCTGCTTTACCTTCAGGAGTATTGGCTGTGAAATCAGGTGCTTTTTTGCCAATAGCTACTTTTTCTTGCTTTGCAGCATGCTCTTTTTCGTTTTCTTCGATTTTTTTCAAGTTATCTGCAAACTCTTTACCTTTTTTGGTATCTTTTACAGAAGCATCGAAAGCATTGTAGTAATTTTTAATTTCTTCCGTTGTCAAGGCATCAGACATTGCCAATTGCGTTAACAACAACAAAGAAATATAAGAATCTTTATTGGTGCTGATAAAGTTTTTGTTTTGGTCAACGTATTTGTTTTGCAGGCTCATCATTTCATCAGAAATAGACTGCATTGCTGCCTGATCTCCTTTTTGCTGCGCTTCCATAAATTTCATTTGGTTTTGCTGCTGGAAATCCATTATTTCTTTTTGAATTTTAGAAGCCTCTTCGTTGTAAGAAGTCATTAAATCGTTGTTTTTTGTACCAATTACTTTAGCCTCTTGCGGTTTTTCTTTATCAAAAGTAAATTTAATTTCACCTTTTTCTAACACCATAGGATACATAAACATTTTTGTGGTATCCAATTCAATAAAATATAAATCAACTTCTGGCGCTTTGCTGTTTTTAAATTCAAATAATCCGCCTTTAACTACCGTTGAATCTATTTTGGTAAATCCGTTTTCATCTTGTTTGTTAATATAAACTTTAGTTCCGTCTTCAAAACCTTTTACTTCACCGTTAATTGTGTATCCGTCTTTATTACAAGAAACTAAAACTGCTGCGGTAAACGCAAGCGCAAAAAATTTTTTCATTTAAAATAGTAAATTTAATTTGGGGTAAATGTATAAAATATAATGTTAATAAAATTAAAATTAACTGATAGAGTTTAAAATTAACAGAATCCAGCTTAAAAGCAACAGTAATCCGCCAATGGGTGTAAGGGGACCTAAAACTTTTAACTTTTTGTTTAGAGCTCCACTAATGCAAAGTCCGTAAATACTGAAACTGAACAATATAATGCCTAAAGTTAGCGAATAATATAACAGGTTTTGATAATTTGTGACAAACTTTAAATTAAATCCTACAAGTACTAATAATAATGCGTGATACATTTGATATTTTACGCCGGTTTCAAAATTTTTTAGTTGCTCATCATTAAAAAATTTCTTTAAAGCGTGTGCACCAAAAGCGCCAAGAATAATTCCTAATGTGCCAAAAACGGCTCCTGTGGTAATAAAAATATTCATAATTAGTTCAATGTTAATTCTCCTAAAATTTCTTCAGACATAAATGGTCCTCCGGGATATTTCGCCGTATAATCTAAATTCAGCCAGATCTTTCCACGCTCGTCTATGTGGTAATGTATGGTTCTTCCTTTTGATTCCTGAACAAATAGAACTTCTTTAATCAGATAAATAACGTTTTCCAGGTCGGCTTTTGTTCCAATCAACATTTCGGGATACATGTGTTCTTTGGTGTGGATCAGTCTTGGTGTTCCGCCAATGGCTCTGATAGATGCCGCCATTAAAATGGAATGATCGTCGCAATCTCCTGAAAAATGTTGTAACGATTCTGAAGCGGTGGCAATATATTCACGGTTTTTAGGATCGTTTACATAATTCCATTTGCTTTGAATTTCTTTAAAAATCGCAAAACATTGAATAATTTGTCGGTATTCTCTGTAGCCTTTGATGTTTCTGAAATGTTTTGATGTAGCGCCCACAGCAAAATTGCGTACTTGAGGATTATCAAATTCTATTGCTTTTAAAATTTTTGATTTGTTAGGAAAAGGCAACAATTTTGAAACAATAATATCCTGCGGATTAGGATTGTCGCTCATAGCATAAATCATGGAACGATAATCTTCAAAAACCGATTTAAAACCGTAACCTGTAAACAACGTTCCAAATAATAAAACCAGTAAGTAAAGAACAATTGCAAAGAATAAAAACCGTTTTATGTAATGTAAGCAGTACGTTACAATTAAAGTAATGACCAAAAAAAGTAAAATCCTGTCTAAGTGAAGGGGCCACTCCGGATCAATTAAATTTTGATGCATAATGATAAAAACCGGAATTAAAATTAAAACCGTTAACAAAAAAATTATAATAGTGTCCCAGGGTTTAGGCAGGCTAAACTTGTTAAGGGTACGCAATAATTTAATGTTTGGTTTTTTCATCAGCGGTTTTTATACAACTACTTCACTGTATTTTAAAGGTTGTTTTATGATGTTATATTTTAATAAGTCGGCAATAATTTGGTTAAACTGGGTTTCAGAAGGCTTTTTCTGACTCCATTTGGTAATTTGTAGCCATTGTTTAATATCGCTTAACTGCTGATTAAAAACGCTTGCCAATGTTTTATCGATACTTGGTATCATTTTAAACTCGCTGGTGGTTTGATTGATGATTTCTAACAGATGTTCAACCATTGCTTTGTTTTCAGAATAAAAGTCTTTTCGTGCCACGATCATAAAACACGGCCACGGGGTGGGGCACACACCCACACGTCTAAAAACACCTTGGTCAACAACGGGTTGTGTCATAAAACGATCCCACATAAAATAATCGGCTTTTTGGGCAGATAATGCTTCCACGGCACCATCTATCGTGTGAACCACTTCAAATTTAACAGAATCAAAATCCCAGTTTTGGTTAGAAGCGTTTACATACGTCATTAATTCAGAACCTGATCCATAACGAGAAATAGCTGCTGTTTTTCCAAATAAATCATCAATGGTTTGATAGCTGCTTTTGGCATTTACGTGGATACCCCATTGCAAAGGCGATTGCACAAAGGTTTGCAAAATTACCGATTCGTTTCCGTTAGAAATATCCTTTAAAATACCTTCGGTTAAAATCACGGCCACATCGGTTTCGTCTGTACGCAACATCTCGCACATTTTTCCTGTCCCTTCAGGTACGTCATTCCATTGAACATCAATGCCCGCCTGATGAAAGAAACCTTCATCTATCGTTAGCTGCCACGGGAAATTAAAATGTTCGGGTACGCCTATAATTCTTACAGTTTTCATTTATTGATGGATCTTTTTTACGTAAATGTACTATTTTAATTTATTATTTAACATAGTTATCAATGTTTGATATTTTGATAATTCAACCAGCTCTTCGTTAATGGTGGTGTAATCTGTAAGGTCATTGATTAATTCCTGGGCGCTGTCAATTTTTTTCTTTGCAAGTAACGGTTGTTTGTTTGCAATGGCATCGATGGCTTCTTGTGTCAACTGATGTAAAATGGTTAATTTCAAAATGGCTAATTTTATTCTTACAAAAATAAGCTTTCTGTATAGTTTATGTATCTTTGATAATCAAAATTAATCGTTAAAAATGGCAAAAAAAATATCAAGTTTAGAAGATTTGGGCGGATTTGTGTTTTCTACCAATAAAGAGTTTGATTTCGATCAAAATGCTGATGCTGAAGAAACATTGGCACCCGGCGAGCAGTTGCTTGAAGCACATTTAGATAAGAAAAACCGGGGTGGAAAAATAGCAACAGTGATTAAAGGTTTTGTAGGATCTGCCGATGATTTAAAAACATTAGCCAAGGAACTTAAAACGCTTTGTGGCGTGGGTGGCAGTGCAAAAGACCACGAAATAATTATTCAGGGAAATTTTCGCGATAAAATAATGGATTACCTGAAAAACAAAGGCTATAAAGTAAAAAGAGTAGGAGGCTGATATGAAAAATATAAAAGAGTCAGAATTAATTTTAAATCCTGATGGCAGTGTGTACCACCTGAATCTGAAACCCGAAAATATTGCAAACGACATTATTTTTGTAGGTGATCAAGATAGGGTAGAAGCCATTACCAAATATTTTGATGTGGTTGAATTCAGCACGCAAAAAAGAGAATTTAAAACACAAACGGGTATTTACAAAGGAAAACGCTTAACGGTTATTTCCACAGGAATTGGTCCCGATAACATTGATATTGTCCTAAACGAATTAGACGCTTTGGTAAATATCGATTTAAAAACCCGCATGGTAAAGTCGCAATTAACCCGCTTAAATATTATTCGCGTGGGAACATCGGGATCGTTACAAGCCGATATTCCCGTTGATGCGTTTCTGGTTTCCGCCGCCGCCATTGGTACCGATAATATGTTGCACAGTTATGATTCGCAAAATATTCAAAACCAATCAATGAATGAATTATTTGTGAAACATACCGCCTGGGATAGAACAAAGGGGATGCCTTATGCCGTGGAAGTCGACAACGATTTATTAAAAAAATTCAAAAAAGAACACGTTTTTTTGGGGATAACGATAACAGCCGGTGGTTTTTACGGAGCCCAAGGCAGGGTGTTGCGTTTAAAATTGAGCGATGCCGCGTTGAATGACAAAATAGATTCGTTTGAATTTGAAAACTTAAAAGCAACCAATTTAGAAATGGAAACAGCCGCCATTTACGGATTGTCAAAATTATTGAATCACAGAGCCATATCTTTAAATGCAATCGTTGCCAATAGAAAAGACGGAAATTTTAGTACCAATCCATACAAAACCATCGACGAATTGATCCAATTTGCATTAAATACAATTATTGAATAATTTTTTTTAATGAAATTTTATTTAATCAATAAAAAATATTTCTTAAAAAACTGATTACTTTATTGGTAAATGCGTCTGTTTGTAAAATATTTATTCGCTTCGATTTTAATGTTTGAGTATTTTGTAAATTTGTGAAGAACTAAATAATAAGCAATTTCAAATAATGAACAGAATTTTATATCAAGCTTACGCTGACAAGATTACTACTGCTGATAAAGCGGCATTATTAATTGAAAATAATCATGTGGTAGGCGCAAGCGGATTCACCAAAGCAGGCGATAGCAAATCGGTTTTGCCGGCTTTTGCTAAAAGAGCAGAAAATGAAGATGTGGCAATAACTTTAATTACAGGAGCTTCTTTAGGATATACCACCGATGCCGATTTGGCGGAAAATAATGCATTAATACGCAGAATGCCTTTTATGGCAGATCCCGCATTACGGAAATCAATCAACGATTACCGACTAAAATACATAGATCAACATTTAAGTGAAACAGTCGAACAGCTCATTTGCGGACATATTGCCCCAGTTGATGTGGCTATTATTGAAGCATCGCTAATCGATGAAAACGGAAATATTGTACCAACGACTTCAATAGGTAATTCTGCTTTTTTTGCCTCACAAGCTAAAAAGATTATTATCGAAATTAATACGCAAATTCCGTTGAGTTTTCGGGGAATTCATGATTGTTCGGTACCTAAATCATACCCCAACCGCGATGTAATCAATATTCATACACCCATGGATCGTATGGGCGAACCATTTATAAAAATTGATCCTGAAAAAGTGGCGGCCATTGTTTATACAGATATTAACGATCAGCCGGCGGTAGTTGCAGAACCCGATGAAACAACAACAGCTATTTCAAAACATCTTTTAAACTTTTTTGAGCAAGAAGTTGCTAAAGGAAAACTCACTTATAATCTATTGCCATTACAAGCAGGAATTGGTAAAATTGCCAATTCGGTTTTAATGGGATTTAAAGATTCCAATTTTAAGAATTTAACCATGTATTCTGAAGTTTTGCAGGATTCTACTTTTGAATTGATCGATTCAGGCAATCTTGATTTCGCCTCAGGATCTTCAATCACGGTTTCCGAAGGATGTTATGCCAAACTAATAGAAAATTTTGAGAAATACAAAAACAAATTGATTTTGCGTCCGCAAAACATTTCTAATGCCCCCGAAGTAGTTCGCAGATTAGGCGTTATCGGTATCAATACAGCCATTGAATTTGATATATACGGCAATGTGAACTCTACACATATTTCGGGCAGTAAAATGATGAACGGAATTGGAGGTTCAGGTGATTTTGCCCGCAATGCGTACTTGAGTATTTTTGTTTGTCCGGCGGTATCAAAAGAAAAGAAAATATCGCACGTGGTACCAATGGTAACACATCATGACCACACAGAACACGATGTTGATATTTTAGTAACCGATCAGGGATTGGCAGATTTACGCGGATTGGCACCAAGAGAACGTGCTGAAGTGATTATTAAAAATTGCGTACACCCGGATTACAGAGAAGAAATCCGTGATTATTTTGAACGTGCTTGCGAACAAACCCACGGACAAACCCCACATATTTTAGAAGAAGCATTTAAATTCCATACCCGTTTAAAACAAACAGGAAGTATGCAGAAAGAAAAAACACTTGTGTAAAACAAGTGTTTTTTTATTCCTCGGCAAAACGGGTAATTTCTCTTTCGTAAAATGTTGCTGCCAAATCAATTAATCGATTCATTTCTTCTTTTAGTTCAACTTCCTCACTTTCGTCTAATTCTTCTAAAAACTCTAAATTTTCTGTTTCTAGATCAATGATAAAACGGGGATATTCTAAGTGAATTACGAATAAATTATCGGGAAAATCAGTGTTGTCGGCTAAAACGAACTTCGGTAAATCCATTGTTTAAATTTTAATATGGTTGTTAATGTATTTTTTTGACATATAATTGAAGCGAAGATACGAAAAAATTGCTGCTACGGTTAATCCTGCCAATAATCCGTACCAAATACCTTCTGCACCTAAATTGGTATATAAAGCTAAATAAACGCAAAGCGGAAATCCAACTACCCAATATGAAATAAAAGTAATAATCATGGGTAAATTAACGTCTTGCAAACCCCGTAATGCTCCTAACGCGGTTACCTGAATACCATCGGATATTTGAAAGATCGCTGCGATTAACAATAATTTTCCGGCTATTTCAATTACTTCATGGTTCATTAAAAGCTGCTCGGTATCATTGGTGTCTAAGAATAATAACGGAATATAATTATGAAAAAGGATGAAAAACAATGCAAATCCGCAGTATAAAATAAAAGTCATTAACATGATTGATTTTGCTACGGTTTCCATTTTAACATAATCTTTTAATCCTTTTTGATTACCCACGCGAATCATTCCGGCTACACTTAGTCCCGAAGCAAACATAAAGGTCATTGAAGCCATTGATAAAGCAATTTGGTTGGCTGCCTGCGCTTCGGTGCCCAACATTCCGGAAATCCATACAGCAGCTGTAAACAAGGCTACTTCAAACAAAGACTGCATAGATGAAGGAATGCCAATGCCTGCAATGTATTTAGATGTCTTTAAGTTAATCTCTTTTAATGTTATTTTTTGCAGATAGGGTATAAAAACATCTAATCGGTACAAAACAAAGACAAAATACAGCAACATTACAATCCTTGATATTAATGTTCCGTAGGCCGCACCCATCATACCCATTTCGGGGAAAATCCACACACCGTAAATCAATAAGTAATTAAAAACCACATTCACAATATTGGCAATAATGGTGGCATACATAGAATATTTTGTTTGAGATTTTCCATCGGCAAATTGTTTAAATCCCTGATAAATAACCAAAGGAACTAATGAAAGCGCCACTATATCTAAAAATGGTTTAGCCATTTGGGTAACCTCTACAGGTTGCTGCATCAAATCGATGAAAGGCTTTAAAAAATACAAAAGGGTGAACAAAAGTATTCCTAAAAAGGTGCAAAGAAATACACCGTTTATAAACACATTTCTGCCTTTAACAATATCATTTTCAGTATCTGCTGAAGCTATAAGGGGAGTAATTGCCGTAGAAAAACCCACCCCAACAGATAAGGCTATAAAAACAAAACTATTGGCCAATGAAGCAGCCGCCAGTTCGGTAGCACCAATTTTTCCAACCATAATGTTGTCAACAATTCCCACAATGGTATGTCCCAGCATTGCAAGGATTATTGGATATGCCAATTTAAAATTATAGTTAAATTCCTGAGTGTATTTTTTTAAATTCATTCATTTTTTTTGCAAAGATACCCACTAAAACGATGTATTGGCACAACAGTTGGATATATTATCTCTAAAAAAGTTCAGATGATGAAAAAAGTGATATTTACAGCTATTGGAACCTTAGTTTTAAGTTCGGTAGCTTTTAGCCAGACTCCGTATAACAAAGGTTTTCGCTTAGGATTAGGTTTAAACGGAGGTTTCCCCACAGATGGTGATTACGATGGGAGCTTGGGAATTGATGCACGTTTACAATACGATTTTACAAAAAACACGTCGATTACCCTAACGTCGGGATATACCCATTTGTTTGCAGAACCTGAAGAAGTAGGTTTTGTACCTGCAAAATTGGGTTTTAAATACTTTTTGGGAAATCAGTTTTATGCAATGGGTGAAGCCGGTGCAGCTTTTGGTGTGAATGGCAACATTGATAATTCATTGATTGTGGCTCCCGTTTTTGGTTTTGCCAATAAATATTTAGACGCAAGTGTTCGATATGAATATTACAGCGATTACGAAACAGACCAGATAGCTTTGCGATTAGCTTATGGATTTAGTTTGAAAAAGAAGAAATAAAAATAACCCATTTTAAATGGGTTATTTTTTTATAGACTATTTCTTTTACAGAATTAAATTACAAAAACTTTTTTGTTAAACTTTTGAAATAAAAATTGGTTTATTTTATTAGAAAAGTTCTGTTTAGTGATGGTAAAAATGTTTTTTTTTCCTAGATAATATTAGTATTTTATTTGTTTCTTCCCAATATATATCCTAAATAAGCCATTGGCAAATAGGCAAACACAAGGTCAATTACATCAAACCACAAAGGTGATTCAGGTAATTGTAAAACCATTGAAATTCCGCCTGCTAAAAATAAAACTCCAATTATCATTGGTCCGATAATCGATTTTGGATTTGATAATTTGGTTGCTACAAATGCACCGATAAACGTTCCTAAAGCATGAGCTAAAAAAGGAAGAATAAAATGTTTGGGTTCAAAAAGATGGATTCCGGCAGCTAAACCTTCAGTAGTTTGATTGTCAATTCCTTCCGGCAACGGAATAATTTTACCACTAACCATAATTAATGCCATATTTACAAGAGATCCAATGACCAATCCGGTGATAACGGCTAAAATGTTTCTGAATTTGTTCATTTTTTCTTTGCTAATTTATCGTTGAATTTTTGAATAAACTTTTGTTTTTCCTGTTGTAATTCTTCAATTTTTTCATCTAAATCAAAAGAATTTGTTTCTTCTAATTCTTCATAGGTATAAAAGTTATATTGCATATTTTCTTTTAAATGTTCCAAATGAAATTTATATTCATCTAACAAATAAGCAATTTCTTCTTTTAACTCTTTGTGAAACTCTTTTACGGTTTTTAACTCTTCAAAAATCTGATCGATTGTTTCTTCGGTTTCTGTAAAACTGTAAGGCGTATAAATGGGGGCAAGTGATTTAAAATCAGTATTTTTTTGAAGTGATGCTAAGGTTTTAATTGAACCAAAATCAAAATTTGAATACTCTTTTAAAAGTTGTTCATTTTCAATAATGTGATTGATAAACTGTACATAAAACGCTTCGGTTTCGGTATCAAAATTATCTAAAGAATAGAAATGTTGCAACAACAAAAAAGCATCGTTATAAAAACCAACCACATCGTCTTTTATAATTTCGGGCGTATAGTTTTCAATGAATTGTTCTACAAATTCGTTAATTGCTACCTTGTTATTTTCCATAATGTTGAAATTTTATGTAAATATATTTCTAATATTTTTATCTTTGAGTACAATGTGATAAAATTAATTATGAAATCAGTTTATGAATTAGACTTACACGAAAGTACCGTTGTAAAAACAGAAATACCCGAATATGAAAATCGTTTAAAACAAATACTTTATTATCGTGTTACCCGTGTTGCAGGAGGTTGGCTGTATAAAAAAATAGGTGTTGATTTCCCGGAAGTTTTCGTGCCTTATACCGATGAATTTAAAAGTAGAAGAGAAGCGGATATGTAATGAAAAAGATGGTTTAATACCATCTTTTTTTATTCTTTTTAGAACCGTCTGATTTTCGTGATTTTGAATTAGAAGATGATTTTTTAGTTTGTTGATTCGTTGCAGAAGATTTTTTATTTCTGAAATCTTTTTTTGCATTAGCGTTAGGCTCACGCCAGGGGAAAGGATGATCTGTTACAACTTTTACCTGCAAACGGATTAGTTTTTCAATATCGTGCCAATACGTTTTCTCGTCACGACCAACAAACGAAAGTGCCAAACCTTCTTCACCCGCACGACCTGTTCTTCCAATACGGTGCACGTAAATTTCCGGGATATTGGGTATATCGTAATTAATTACAAACGGCAATTGCTGAATATCAATTCCGCGCGAAGCCACATCGGTAGCAACTAAAATATCAATGGTTTTGTTTTTAAAATCTTCTAAAATCTTTAAGCGGGTGCTTTGAGATTTATCACCGTGAATGGCATCTGCCTTATAACCTGCTTTTTGTAAAAATTCCACTACATTATCGGCACCGTGTTTTGTTCTTGTAAAAATGAGTATGTTTTTAAGATGTTGTGTTTCAAGAACGTGTTTTAAAAGTTTCTTTTTATCTTCTTTTTCAACCTGATAAACTTTTTGGGTAACATTTGCTGCGGCACTTGAAAGCGGATCTACAGAAACATATTCGGCATTGCTTAAAAATTCGTCGGCAAGTTCACGTACGCCTAAGGGCATTGTTGCGGAGAACATTAATGTTTGACGGTTATCAGGAGTTAATTTAATGATTTTACGTACATCGTTGATAAAGCCCATGTCTAACATTAGATCGGCTTCATCGATAATTAACTGTTGCAATCCATCGGTGTTAATAAATTTTTGTTTGTGTAAATCTAAAAAACGTCCGGGAGTAGCAACTAAAACATCTATACCTTCTTTCAATGTGGTAATTTGTGGCTGCATTGCAACACCGCCATAAATAACGTAGGTTCTGATTTGGGTGTATTTACTTAATGCATCGAAATTTTCTGCAATTTGTATGGCTAATTCACGTGTGGGAGCCAGAATAATGGTACGAATTTGTTTACGTTTTTTACCCGAACCTACAATTCTGTGAATGTGATTTATAACAGGAATGGCAAAAGCAGCCGTTTTTCCTGTTCCCGTTTGGGCACATCCCACCAGGTCTTTTCCTGAAATTAAAATTGGAATGGCTTTTGCCTGAATAGGAGTAGCAGTAGTGTAACCCAAATCGTTAATAGCTTCGGCAACGTTATTGTTTAATTCAAATTCGGTAAAATCCATACAGAAAAATTTTAGACAAAATTACATTTTTAATTTCGTACTTTTATCACTTTGTAATACAATCCGATAAAATTTCAGTATATGAAACAACTAATACTTGCTGCAGGATTTTTAATATCTTTAAATAGTTGGTCACAAGAAAAGCCAAAAGTCGATTTTACCACAGCAAACGCATCCATTCGTTTTGAGATTGCCGAACACATGGTTATTGGCGATGTAACTTATCAATTCACAGTGAACGAAATGACAGATTCCATTAAAATTGATGCAAAAAACATGATGATTCAGGGTATTAAATTAAACGGACAAACCCCAAAATATCATTACGACAAAAAGAAAATTGCCTTTACCCAAGGTTTTAAAGAAGGCGATAATACCGTAACCATAAGTTATAAAACCAACCCAAAACAGGCGTTGTATTATGTAGGTTCAGGAACCGATTTGCAGATTTGGACACAAGGTCAGGGAAAATACACCAGTCATTGGTTGCCGAGTTTTGACGATTACAACGAAAAAGTGATTTTTAATACCAAAATTACTTTTGAAACAGGTTATGATGTAATAAGCAACGGAATATTGGATGGAAAAACAACAAGTGGAAAAAATACCATCTGGAGTTATAAAATGACCAAACCCATGAGCTCGTATTTGTTAATGATGGCGATTGGTAAATTTGATAAAAAAACAGAAAAATCAGCTTCGGGAATTACGATTGAAAATTACATTCGTCCGGTTGATGCTTCCAAATACGCAACTACGTACCAGCATACCAAAAAAATATTCGATTTTTTAGAAAATCAAACAGGATATCCTTATCCTTGGCAAATTTACAGAAACATTCCTGTTGAAGATTTTATGTATGGCGGAATGGAAAATACCACTTCGACTATCTTTAGCAGCAATTACGTGGTAGATAACATTGCGGTAAATGATCGTGATTATGTGAACGTTAATGCACATGAAATGGCACACCAATGGTTTGGCGATTTAGTTACGGCAAAATCGGGCAAAGATCATTGGTTGCAAGAAGGTTTTGCAACATATTATGCACTGTTGGCAGAACGTGACATTTACGGCGTAGATCATTTTTACTGGAAAATGTACGAATTGGCAGAAATGGTAACAAAAGATGCTAAAGAGAATAAAAATACGGCTGTTCACAGCGAAAAAGCGACCTCTATTACCTATTATCAAAAAGGAGCGTGGATGTTGTTTTATTTATCAAGTCAGATCGGAGAGACAAATTTTAATACCGCCGTAAAGAACTATTTAAATAAATATGCCTTTAAAAATGCATCAACCGAAGATTTTTTAAACGAAGTTTCAGTAGTTGCTCCAAACTTTAATATGGACAATTACAAACAAAACTGGTTGCAAAATAAGTCGTTTAATACCAAAGATGCTTTGTATTTAATACAAAATTCGCCTTATGTAAAATCTTACTTTGAAGTGCTGGAATTACAACCCAAAGCTTTTGAAACCAAAAAAGAAACATTGTTAAAACTGCTGAAGGACTCTAATACACCGGTGCAAACCAAACGCGAAATTGTTTTTCAATTGCACGAAGTTCCGTACGAAGAAGCAAAAGAGTTTTATCAGACAATTGCACAGTCAACCGATTTAAAGGTGCGTCAGGCGTTGGTACAAATAATCAGTGAAATTCCACCGGCATTTTTAGAAGATTATAAAAAGTTTTTGAACGATAATTCATATATTACCAGAGAAATTGTATTAAAAAACTTGTGGTTGCAAGATGAATCAGGCAGAGCAGATTTATTAAATAAAACGGCATCATGGAAAGGATTCAACGATTACAATCTAAGGATTACCTGGTTGATGTTTGCCTTGGCTACTGAAAATTATAAAAACGATCAAAAAACACATTTGTATTCAGAATTAGAAAATTTTGCTTATATTAAATATACCAGTAATGTGCGTACCAATGCCATAAATGCTATGTGGTATTTGAATAAATATGACAGTAACACCTTGCCACATTTAGTAAATGCACTGGTACATCACGACAGTAGGTTTCAAAAATTTGGAAGAGATGCAATTATTCGTTTATGTGAGAGAAAAGAATTTAAAGACCACTTTAAAAAGTTGATTCCTTATCTGCCCCAAGACGAACATGATGCCTTGAAAAAGTTGATTGAGGAGATGTGATTTGTATAATTAAATAAATTTAATATTGTTTCAAACGTGCTCAAATAAAGACTAACTTTTTTTGGCACGTTTTTACTATCTGAATTTTTTGTAACAATAAATAAATATTACTTGTTGTGCATTTGGACAAAAATTCGTCAGTTCGAGTAAAAATCTGAAAAATTTTGTATCGGGAACTAAATAAAAAGATCTCTCGATACAAAATTTCTTCCACTTCGTTACAGAAATCTCACTCGAAGTGACGTTGATATTTTTCGTTTCTTAAATGCACAACGACTAAATACTTTTAAATTATTCTACTTCATAAATAACTTCGACCCAACCGGTTTTTGGACCATTAATAGATTCAAAACTGTAAAAATAAGTACCTGAAGGTAAAATAGAACCATTATTTGTTTGTCCGTGCCATTGGTTGGTATATCCTTCTCCGTAACTAAAAACTACAGAACCTGATCGGTTGTAAATATTTAGTTTGGTAATACCAAACGGAGTTAAGTCCCAATGGTCATTCATTCCGTCATTATTTGGAGATATTCCTTTTGGAACAGGACAATCGTTATTGTAAACGGTAAACTGGGTTTCGTAAGTACATTGGTTAAAATCAGGATATTCAGAATCAACAAATAAGCTGTTCCCATAAATATATATCGTACGTTGCCCGTAAATAATAGCATCTTCACCATAAGGTTTTAATCTTTTTCCATTTCCATTGGGTTCAGTAAAATAATTATAGCCCAGTGGTAGAGGTTGCAAAATATAAGGTTCACAGCCAATATTGTAATTGTCTTGCAGGGTGATTCGTTTTTTAGAATCAAGATTCAATTCAGATAAAATAAAGCATTGTCTTTCATTTTCAATTCTCAGATAAACAGTTTCGGAATGATTAAAAGGAACTTTATATGCATTTGGGGTTGTTATTGGGTTTGATTTACTTATCGCGTCATTTCGATCGCTGAAAAAAGTGAATTCATAATCGTTTATATTTTCTTCTCCTATAAAATATTCAATTGATTTTTCTAAATCATACACTAAACCATCTGCTGTTTCAATGGCACAAAATTCTGAGTAATCAATTGTAGATGGTGGAAACCCTAAAGTATCTACTTTTAATTTAAGTGGAACCACGATAGGACACTTTCCGTTTACTGAAATTTGTATATAAATGGTTTTTGTTCGTGAAAGATAATTGTTTGGATTGGATATGTAATTTTCGTTATCCTCTAAAGCATCTTCTTGATTCTCATAATATTTGTATTCGGGCTTTGTTTTATTTAAAGCATTAATTTCAGATTCAATTTCTGTAAGGTTAAAATATTCATCCTTTGTTTGATCAAAGTCACACACCTCTAATTCTAAGTCATAATCGGGTATTTCGGCAACTGGATTTACAATAAAAGTTATTTCGGTAACCCGTGCCAATAAACCATTTGCCCGTCTAAACCGAGCATAAATTGTTTTAGGGCTGTCGTCAGTTGAAACGTCATAAGGTGAAGATAAAATATTGCTTGAAGTCAATGTTTTGGCATCACTTTCGTTTTCAAAGAAATCAATTGTGAATGTTTTATTGATGTTGTTTATTTCGTCTTTGATTTGATCTAAATCAAAAGACTCTTTACCGTCTTTATCCCAGTCACAAACTTCATAGATTTTTCCGATAACACTACAATTCAATACGGCATCACCACCAAAAGATAAATCATAGCTAACAACAGAACTTTCCCAATGATCAATTGCAATCAAAATGCCATCTCCGGGAACCACATCGTACCATCTCACCATTCCTGGAACGTTTGCTGTATTTGGCGGTGCAGAACCTGCACCTTCACAAAGCTCTATGGGTTCTAACATAGACAAACCTATATCAGGTGTAGTAATACCTACAATTGTGTTTTGAGAACCACGATCGCTGGGACCTAAGTTAAATAAGTTAGGGTTTAACCATGAGGCAAAATCAAAATCAACCATTGCGTTTGGTGTTACTGTAAATGTAAATGTGGAACCCGATTCAATTTCTACATAGTACAAAGTAATATCGCTTGATAATGCCAAAAAACTACAAGAAGTATATAAATTATTGTAAATATTTGTAGTAGGAGTAGTGCCTTGAACACTTTGATTTGAACAAAGATTAATTACATGAGATGGGTCTATACTTTGACTGTATAAAAAATTAAGACTTAAAATAAATAATAATTGAGTAAATATTTTTTTCATAGTATCAAAATTTACCCATAAATATAAAAAAAATAATGATAGATTAATTTTTAAGGTTGATTATTTCTAAAATTTCGTTACAAATATTGTTAATTTTTTTGTTGTTTACATCAATTTTGTACTGAGAGAAATTATAAAAATAAGATCGTTCAAATAAGTGTTGAGCAATAAATGAAGGCAAATCATCTATATTATTTAATAAAGGTCTGTTTTTGGCATCTTTTAAACGATTTACTAAAGTAGTAATATTAGCTTTTAGATAAAATGACAAAACATTATTATTTTGTAAAAGTAAATGATTGTTAGCATAACAAGGCGTACCTCCTCCTAAACTTATTATTATAGGAGCGTTTAGATTTAACAACTCATTTAACCAGTTGTGTTCCTGTTTTCTGAAATAAATTTCACCTTTTGTTTTAAAAATTTCCTGAATCGATAAATTTTCTTTTTCTTCAATATAAGTGTCTAAATCTACAAACGGCAATCCAGTTAAAAGGCTCAAATTTTTACCAATCGTTGTTTTGCCACTTCCCATATATCCCACTAAAATAATTTTTTGCATTGTAAAAGATGAAAAATATATACTTATTTAGATTTTTACTGCCATCCGCCACCTAAAGTTTTATAGAGTTGTATGCGTGCGGTAAGTTTATTTTTACGAATCCTGTTTAAATTAAGTTCATTTTCTAAGGCACTTCTTTGTGCGTTGATAACTTCTAAATACGTAGCAAAACCACTGTTAAATAATAAATTGGATTGTCTAACCGCTAAACTTGAATTTACAACTTGTTCTTCGGCTATTTCTAGTTGTTCATCAATTGTTTTAATTACAACCAATGCGTCAGTTACTTCATTTATGGCTTTGTTTACTGTTTGTTGTAAAGAAATTTCAGTTTTGTCTCGTTCTATTAAAGCGACTTCGTATGCTGTTTTTAATTTCTTTTTATTAAAAACGGGAGCGGTAACACCACCGATAACAGAACCAAACAATGCACCCGGGATATTAAACCAATTTTCAGGAAGCATACTGTTTACTCCGCCTCCCAAATCAATTTTTAACGATGGGTATTTTTGTTTTTGAGTGATCCCCGCGTTTGCATTGGCAGATAACAAGTCGAGTTCCGCAGAGCGTATATCCGGACGGTTTTGTAAAAGCTGTAAAGGAACGCCTTCTGTTAAAGTATCCTGATAAAAATAATTTTCTAATTTCTTTGAAGAAATATCTATATTTTTTGGAAAACTTCCTACTAAAAAATTCAATTGATTTTCTTGTAAGGCAATTTGTTGTTTCAATGACGGAATCAAAGCTTTTGCAGTTAACATTTGTGATTTTGTCTGTTGTTTTGCCAATGCCGTAATCTGTCCTGCTTCATACTGTAATTGAATGATATCCAAAGTGTTTTTAGATAATTCAAAGTTTGTTTGGGCAACTTCTAATTGTGCATTTAAAAGAATTAAATTATAATATCCTTCAGCGATTTGAGAGATAAGGTTTGTTTGTATTGCTTTTCTTGCTTCTGTTGTTCCCAGATAATCATTTAAAGCGATTTGTTTCTGATCTTTAAATTTTCTCCAAATATCTATTTCCCAACTTACCGAAATACCGCTCATGTTTTGCATGGTGTAATTATACATATTTTTGGGTGGTTCGGTTCCTTTTTCAGCATACCAGTTGGCAGATGGATTACTATAAAAATCTTCTGAGCGGTATTGATATGCCATGTTTCCTAATGTGGCATCTACATCTGGCAACCAGTTTAGTTTTGCCTGATTTGCTTTTAGTTGAGCAATTTCTATATTTTTTAATGCTGATCGCATGTCAAAATTATTCTCAATTCCTTGTTTTATCAAAGCGATCAACTGCTCATCATTGAAAAAATCTTCCCATTGAATCAATGCAATATTTGCTGAGTCGGTTTCAGTTATGCTATCGTTTGTGATGTAAATATCAGGAACTTCAACATTGTATTCGTAATCGTTTTTTAGTGAATTACAAGAAACAATACTCAATGAAACCAGAATTCCGAAGCTTATATATTTTATCTTTTGACTATTCTTCTTCATAAGTAACTTTTGATTTTAAATGTTCGTCAAACGTTTGAAAAACATAAAACAATACCGGGATAAATAAAATTCCGCAGATCACACCTATAAGCATTCCGCCTGCAGCACTGATACTGATCGATTTATTTCCTATTGCTGATGGTCCCACAGTAAACATCAATGGAATTAATCCGGCAATAAAAGCAAACGATGTCATTAAAATTGGGCGTAACCTCATTTTTGCACCTTCGGCTGCTGCCTGAATAATTTGCATTCCTTTTTTGCGTTGCTGTAATGCAAATTCTACAATCAGGATAGCATTCTTGGCAAGTAATCCAATCAACATAATTAATCCTACCTGTACATAGATATTGTTTTCTAATCCCACTAAATTAATAAATCCATAGACACCTAAAAAACCGGTAGGAACTGAAATCAAGATCGCTAAAGGCAATAAAAAGCTTTCGTATTGAGCCGCCAGAAGGAAATAAACAAACAAGATACTGATTCCAAAAATGTAAAGTGCCTGACTTCCTGAAGATTTTTCTTCTAAAGTCATTCCTGTAAATTCATAAGAGTAGTTCCCGGGCAATTTTTTTGAAACCTCTTCAATAACCTTAATGGCATCTCCTGTTGAATACCCATCGGCAGGTGTTGCTTTTATTGAAATAGAATTGAACAAATTATATCTGTTTACCGTTTCGGGGCCATATACTTTTCGTAATTTAACCAATGTATTTGCGGGCAACATTTCCCCTTTTTTATTTTTTACGAAGATGGAATTAAAACTTTCAGGTGCATTTCTAAAATCAACATCAGCTTGCATATACACACGATACTGACGACCAAAACGTGAAAAATCTCCAGCCTGTACACGACCGTAATACGCCCGAATGGTATTCATTAAATCTTTAATATTAACCCCGAGTGCTTTTGCTTTGATGTAATCAATATCTAAAGCGTATTGAGGAAAATTGGCATTAAAAGATGTGAAAGCATTGCTTATTTCTTCACGCTTGTTTAATTCTTTAATCAGGTTTTGAGCTGTTTCATCGAATTTGTCAAATCCGGCACTTAAACGATCCTGCAATACAAACTCCACCCCGCTAAAATCGCCAAATCCTTGAACGGTGGGTCTGGGAAACACACTAAATTTACCTTCGTTTAATTTGTTTAATTCTGATTGGTATAAATTAATAATTTCGTTGATGTTTTTTATCTTACCACGTTCTTTATAAGGTTTTAAATTGATATATCCCACAGCAAAAGAAGGGCTTGTAGCGGCATCAATGGTATTATATCCTGATATATTTGTCATACCGCCAATTTCAGGACGGTTTTTTAAAATGCTGTCTGCTTGTGCCAGAACAGTTTTAGTTCTTGCAAGTGATGCACCAGCTGGCATGGTGATAGAATAGGTTAAAAAACTATCGTCTTCTGTAGGAATAAAACTTGTAGGCGTACGCATCATTAAAACGGCACCTGTTAAAATTACTGCAACCATTGCTAATAAAGTAACAACCGGTTTTTTTAATAACTTTTGAAGGAATTGAATATATAAATGTGTAAATCGATCAAAATATACATTGAATTTTTTAAAGAATTTCTTTTTAGATTTATCAAAGCTTTTGATGAATTTAGCTCTTCGATCGCCTTTAAATTTTATATCTTTTTGAATGCTGTGTCCTCTTCGTAAAAATAAAGCACATAATGCCGGTGTAAAAGTTAAGGCGTTTACAGCCGACAACAAAATGGCAATTGCCAACGTGTACGCAAACTGCTGATAAAAAATTCCCGCAGGTCCCTGCATAAACCCAACAGGTAGAAATACGGCAGCCATAACCATTGTAATAGATAAGATGGCACTTTTTATTTCGCCCATTGTTTCCAATGTTGCTTGTTTGGCGGTAAGACCTGTATCGTGCATTTTTTCGTGAATAGCTTCTACCACTACAATGGCATCATCAACCACAATACCAATTGCCAGAACCAATGCAAACATTGTTAAAATATTAATTGAAAAACCTAACAAATAAATGAAAAACAGAGTCCCTAATAAGGAAACCGGAATGGCAATGGCAGGAATAAGTGTTGATCTGAAATCTTGTAAAAAGATGAAAACAATAATGAATACTAAAATAAATGCTTCAAAAATAGTATGTTTTACCTGACTGATTGATTCATCGATCTGATCTTTTACAGAATAGGTAATATCGTATTTGATTCCGTTTGGAAAAGTTTGAGAAATTTTTTCTAATACCTCGCGGATACCCATATCAATATCACGGGCATTTGAACCACTTGTTTGAGTAATATTCAGAGTTAATCCCGGGTAACCATTTACGCTGTTGTCACTCCCCACATTTGATGCGCCAAATTCTACACGGGCAATATCCCTTAAAAATAGGAAAGATCCGTCTTCATTGGTTTTGATAACCAGGTTTTCATATTCTTCAGGCAAGCTGAACCTACCGCTGTGACGTAAGGTGGTTTCAAAAACTTCATCAGACGTTTCACCGAATTTTCCCGGAGCAATTTCAAAACTTTGATCTTTTATAGCAGCAATAACCTCTTGTGGTGTAACATTATACAATGCTAATTTTTCTGGGTTTAACCAGGTACGCATTGAATAATCTCGTGCTCCCACACGTGAAACGGCAGCAACGCCGGGTACCCGTAATAATTCTCTGTTTAGATTAATTTGAGAAAATGCTTGTAAAAAAGTTTCGTCATAAATTTGTTCGGGATGGTCGCTGAAAATATTAATAGTCATAATATTTCCGCTTTGGCGAGGCGTAACGGTAATTCCTGCTTCGTTTACTTCACTGGGAATTTGTCCGGTAGCTTTAGAAACACGGTTTTGTACATTTACCGCAGCCTGATCCGGATTGGTCCCGGCTTCAAAATTAATGGTGATATTTCCTGAACCACTATTACTTGCCTTTGACGAAATATAGGTCATCCCATCTACGCCGTTGATTGCCTCTTCGATAGGTAATAACACGCTTTCTGCAACGGTTTCCGCACTTGCTCCGGGATACGATAAACTAACGCTAACACTTGGAGGTGCAATTTCAGGAAAACGGGTAATGGGTAGCATTTGGCTTCCAATAATTCCCAATAATACCAATATAATAGATATTACGGCAGACAAGATAGGTCTGGTAATGATACTCTTCAGCATAAAATAAGAATTTTTTTAGATTTGGGGAATTACTCGCATTCCTTCAGAAAGCTTATTGAAACCGGTTTTTATTACGACATCACCACGTTTTAAACCATCAGAAACAATGAAGTCTTTATTGGCAATACCATCGATTTTAATTTCTTTCAGAATTACTTTATTTTCTTTATTTAATAAATGAACAAATGTTTTATCCTGAATGTTTGTGGTAATCTCTTGCGGAATAAGAATCACGTTTTTACGGGTTTCCTGAATTTTTATGGTTCCGGTATTACCAGAACGCATTAAATCTTCTGAATTTGGAAAACTTGCACGCAAAGAAATAGCTCCGGTACTTTTATTGATCTGTCCACTAATAGCATCAATTTTACCTTTTTCTTTATACTCAATTCCATCGGCTAAAATCAACGACGCGTTTGGCAATAGTGTTCCTAATGAGGTTTGAGTTGCTAACGAATCATTTTCTAAATTTTGTGCTTTAGAGAAATGAAGAAAATCACTTTCGCTCATAGCAAAATATACATAAACTTCACTAACGTCTGACAAATAAGTTAGAGGTTCTTTATCAGATTTAGAAACAAGGTTACCCACACGTTTAGGTATTCGTCCAATATATCCGCTAACTGATGCTTTTATCACAGTAAAATCAACATTAATTTGGGCAGATCCCACAGCCGCCGATGCTTTTGCTAATGATGCTTTTGCTACCTCATAGTCAGATTTTGCTTTTTCTAACTGTACTGGTGCAATTACTTCGTTATCAATCAATGGTTTTAAACGATCGATTTCTAATTTGGCATTTTTAAGTTTTGCTTTTTCAACATTTTCGTTGGCAAGTGCGTTATTATAAATTTCGTTATAAGCCGATGCATCAATTTTAAACAATGGCTGACCAGCTTTAACGTAATCACCTTCATCTACATATATTTCCTGCAAAATACCTTCTACTTGCGGACGCAGTTCCACATTGATTTTACCTTCAATGCTTCCCATGTAATCTTTGGTAATAATTGCTGTTGTGGTATCAATCTTTATGGCAGGAAGTGTTAAGTCGTTAGAAGAATCTTTATCTGCGCCAATAGTATTTTGACACGAAAAGAAAAATCCGCTACCAATTAAAAGTGCAGCATAAAGGGTTGCTTTCAATTTTTTATTTTTTATATTTAATATCTGTATGTTCATCATATGTTTTACTAAGTAACTAATTACCTTCAAGTATACTGCCATTTTTATATATAATACAATAATTAACAGTCATTTTTAGAAAAAATTAGCAATTTTATTTATCTAAGGTATTGAATAATAATGGCATTTCTTTAAAATTGCTAATATATTGTTAAAAGAATGAGCTATCAATCAATGGATCTCTAAAGAGCTTACCGTGTTTTTTTTGTGTAAAATATCTACAAATATCTGAATAATTTATTATATTTAAAGTTAAGAAAATCATTAATTATGCTTGTTAAAGTATTTGGTAGTGCAGTTTTTGGCATTAATGCAACTACAATAATTATCGAAGTTAATATTGATAAAGGTATTGGCTACCATTTAGTTGGTTTGCCTGACAATGCAGTAAAAGAGTCAAGCTACCGTATTGCAGCGGCTTTATCTAATATTGGATATCAGTTACCAGGAAAAAAAATAACCATAAATATGGCTCCTGCGGATTTGCGTAAAGAAGGGTCTGCGTACGATTTACCCTTGGCAATTGGGATTTTGGCAGCTTCCGGACAGTTAAAAAAAACCGATTTTACTAATACCATGATTATGGGCGAATTATCGTTAGACGGATCAGTTCAGCCGATTAAAGGAGCATTGCCCATTGCAATTCAGGCAAAAAGCGATGGCTTTACCGATATTTTCCTTCCGCAACACAATGTTCAGGAAGCTGCAATTGTAGAAGGGTTGAATGTATATGCGGTTGAAAATATAGCCGATTTAATCAATCATTTTGAAGGAAAAACAGCACTTAAACCCGCAGCAATTTTTCAGGACGAAGTTTTTAATATAGATAATGATTTTTCTCTATTGGATTTTGCAGAAGTAAAAGGACAAGAAAATATTAAACGCGCATTAGAGATTGCTGCTGCCGGAGGGCATAATATCTTATTGATTGGTCCGCCCGGTTCAGGAAAAACGATGTTGGCAAAACGATTGCCGAGTATTTTACCACCAATGACTTTAGACGAGGCTTTAGAAACGACTAAAATACACAGCGTGGTGGGCAAAGCCCAAAACGTGGGTTTGATAAAAAAACGTCCGTTTCGTTCACCACATCACACTGCTTCAAGTGTTTCATTGGTAGGAGGAGGGAGTTATCCGCAGCCGGGCGAGATTTCTCTGGCTCATAACGGTGTGTTGTTTTTAGATGAATTACCCGAATTTAAACGAGAGGTTTTAGAAGTGATGCGTCAACCGTTAGAGGATCGTGAAGTAACCATTTCACGAGCTAAATTTACTGTTTCTTACCCGTCGTCATTTATGTTGGTTGCAAGTATGAATCCAAGTCCGAGCGGTTATTTTATGAATGATAAAGGGTTAAGTCAATCATCAGCCCAAGAGATGAACCGTTATTTAAACAAAATTTCAGGCCCTTTGTTAGACCGTATTGATCTGCACATTGAAGTTAACCCTGTTCCGTTTGAAAAATTGGCTGAAAAATCAACGTCTGAAAAAAGTGAAGAAATCAGAAAAAGAGTGGTAAAGGCACGATCTATTCAATCAAACCGATTTAAAGAGTATAACGGTGTACACTACAACGCACAGATGCCCACCAAATTGATAAGTGCTTTTTGCGAATTAGATCAAACATCGTTAAACCTGCTGCAAACAGCAATGGATAAATTAAATTTATCAGCACGGGCTTATGACCGGATTTTAAAAGTTGCCCGAACTATTGCCGATTTGGAATTGTCTGAAAAAATAACCCCCCAGCATATTGCAGAGGCTATTCAGTACCGAAGTTTAGACCGTGATTTGTGGACGAACGCTTAATCAATCTGTTTGCTAATATGTATGTATAAACTATATGCAACAATGTAATTTAATGGTAAGGTTAAAATAATCCCTATTCCCAAAAATAAAATTCCAATCAATGATAAAAAATACGTAACGCTGATAAAAACGATTAACATTCCCGGTTTTTGATTTACCAACGCAATGCTTTTTTGAATGCTTTTTCTTACGCCTAAATTAGCTATATAAATTGCAGGAATGGCAAAATACGTTAAAAATTGTAACAACAGGCTAATGCCAAAACCAACCAGTGAAAAACCGGCAAGATCTAACAAATAAGAAAAACCGGTACTTACCATTTGAACCAGTACAATTACATTGAGTACTTTTAACCCTTGTTTACTGAAAATACTTTTAAAAGCATTGCCAATATCAGAGTAGGGAAGAACCAATCCTTTTTTTATGATGCCGTAAATGCCGCTTAAAAAATAATGCATCAGCATACTAACACCCATATTTAAAAGCATTATTTCGGTAGCTTTTGAAACAAGCAGCTCTTCAACAAATATAGGGTTTGATAATCTGAAGAATTCTTTAGGCGAATCAAATAGAAGGAATAATCCAATACTGTATATGGCAAAGACAATTATAAAAACAAGTAAAATATATAAACCGCTAACAACAGACGTTTTTCTTGCAGTTAAAATGATTTGTTCAGATAATTTTTGTTGGTCGATTTCGTAATTCATAAAATAAAAAATGCTCCGTAAAAGTACGAAGCATTTTTTAAATAGTTACCGTTTAATATTGAATACTGTTGTAAATAGTATTAATATCACCTTGGTTGATATCGCCTGTATTATAACCCTTCATAAACCACGCTTTGCGTTCTGCAGAAGTTCCGTGTGTAAATGTTTCAGGTTGAACATGCCCTTGCATTTTTGATTGAATGGCATCATCGCCCACGGCTTGTGCCGCACTAATGGCCTCTTCAATATCGCCGGCTTCCAGTTTTTCTTTGTTGTAGCTTGCCCAGACACCCGCATAAAAATCGGCTTGTAATTCCTGAGCAACAGATAATTTATTGGCTCCAGCCTTACTTTTTCCTTGTTGTGCCTGTCGAACCTGTTGATTGGTTCCTATTAAAGTTTGTATGTGATGTCCCACTTCGTGCGCAATTACGTAAGCAATGGCAAAATCGCCTTTTTGAGCACCAAATCGGGTATGTAATTCTTCAAAGAAACGCAAATCCATATAAACTTTTTGATCGGCCGGACAATAAAACGGACCAGCTGCCGATGTCGCCGAACCACAAGCCGTGTTTACGCCATCGTCAAATAAAACCATTCCGGGTGCCTGATATTTTTGTCCGTTGTTAGCAAAAATCTGTGCCCATGTTTCGTTGTTGTAATCTAAATTTGCTTCAGAAAATTGCCCTAATTCAATTTCTTCTTCAGACAATTCCCGTGTTTGAACTTGTTCGGACGATTGCGTGGTACCTTGTGTTTGATTTAATATGGTACCGATAACCTGACCTGTCTCTCCGCCAAACATAGTTAGCAATAAGGCAACAATACCAATGATACCACCGCCAACAATTGCTTTGCCACCACCTGACATACCACGACGATCCTCAAAGCCTTCTGCTTTTCTTCTTTCCCATTTCATATCTTAAATTTTTATCTAATTTACTATTTTTCTATGTTTTTCCAAATAATATCGTTAGGAACCGGTGCAATTATTTTTAATTCTTCTTTTGTGACAGGATGTGTCAGTACTAATTTTCGTGCGTGTAAATGAACGCCTCCATCCGGATTACTGCGGTCAAAACCATATTTTAAATCGCCTTTTATTGGGCAGCCAATTGCTGACAACTGACAGCGGATTTGATGATGCCTCCCAGTATGCAGATCAATTTCTAATGCGAAGTATGAATTTAATTTTTTGATGATTTGATAATCTAAAATGGCTTTTTTACTGTCTTTAACCTCTTTTAAATGTGCTTTAGACGTGTTGTTTTTAGGGTTTCGAGTTAAGTAGTGAATCAGCGTATCGCTTTCTTTTGGCGGCTGATTTTTAACAACTGCCCAATAGGTTTTCTGCGTTTCACGGTTTTTAAACAAATCGTTCAGTCGGGTTAATGCTTTCGATGTTTTAGCGAATAATACGATCCCAGAGGTGGGTCTGTCTAATCGGTGAACAACCCCTAAATAAACCGCACCGGGTTTGTTGTACTTTTCTTTAAGGTATTCTTTTACTACTTCACTTAAAGGTTTGTCACCGGTTTCATCGCCTTGTACAATATCGCCCACACGTTTATTTACCACAATAATATGGTTGTCTTCAAATAAAACTTGTAAATTATCTTTTGTAGAATAGATTTTCATGATATAAAAAAGATTGTCTGAAAAATTCTTTATGTCATTCCGGACTTGACCCCGACGAAAGCTTGTGAACAGAACGAAGTTAATCGGGTTCAGCCTGACAAATAGATTTTTTAGGCAACCTAATTGCTTAACAGCAAATATAAATTAATATTGTTCTGATGCATTAGGGAAATCTTTAGATTTTACATCTTCAACATATTGACCAATGGCATTTGTCATATCTTCGTATAAATTCATATATCTTCTTAAAAATTTTGGACTGAATTCGTGTGTCATTCCAATCATATCATGAACAACCAAAACCTGACCGTCAACACCTCCTCCAGCACCAATTCCTATGATAGGAATAGATACTTCTTTAGCAACCTGTTCAGCTAACTTTGCAGGAATTTTTTCTAATACAATTGCAAAACACCCAATTTTTTCTAACATTTTAGCGTCTTCGATTAATTTAATGGCTTCGGCTTCTTCTTTTGCGCGAACAGTATATGTTCCGAATTTATAAATAGATTGCGGGGTTAATCCCAAATGTCCCATAACCGGAACACCTGCTCCTAAAATCTTTTTAATGCCTTCTTTGATCTCTTTACCACCTTCTAATTTCAATGCGTGGGCGCCGCTTTCTTTCATTACCCGGATAGCAGATTCCAATGCTTTTTTTGAATCGGATTGATAGGTTCCAAATGGTAAATCAACTACGACCAATGCACGTTCCACACCACGCACCACGCACGATGCGTGATAAATCATTTGATCTAACGTAATAGGTAGCGTGGTTTCGTGTCCCGCCATTACATTACTTGCAGAATCGCCCACCAAAATAACATCAACACCTGCAGAATCAACAATTTTTGCCATTGTGTAATCATAAGCGGTAAGCATGGAGATTTTTTCTCCGTTTTGTTTCATATCAAAAAGCGACTTGGTAGTCACTATCTTGTAATCTTTTTTAGCAACTGACATATTTATTTGTTGTTTAGTTCGTGTAAAATTAGAGAAAAAAGATCATATAACCGTATTATGGAAAATAATAAGAAACGAGTGTGCAAAAAATCATTTTAGATCTTTATCGATAATATCTGAAAGATATTTATTTTCTAATACTTTAAGCAAAGCATCTCGTGTTTCTTGAAAAATTCCTCTCAACCCACAAGTAGCTTCGCAACAATCGTCGCAAGTAGCATAAAAATTAAGACTCACGCAGGGCAACATTGCCAACGGACCGTTTACTATTCTAATTATTGATGCAACGCTGATCTTATCAGGATCCTGAGCTAAAATATAACCGCCAAAACGTCCGCGATGACTTAATAAGAAGCCTTTTTTCTTTAATTCGTGAAAGATATTTTCTAAAAAAGCCAACGGAATTTTCTTCTCCCGGGCAATGGTACTCATTAAAACCGGACCATTACCGTGGAATTTAGCAAGATATCCCAACGCTTTTAACGCATATTTTGATTTTTGTGATAACATATACAAATTAGTCTGTAAGCAAAATTAACAATATTTTATTTAAATAAACTTCATTGATTAGATGAGGATTAATTTAAAGTTTACTACTTTTGTGAAGATTAATAATAAAAAAATAAATTATGTCATTAAGATTAGGGGATATAGCACCCGATTTCACAGCAGAAACAAGTTTAGGAACATTAAATTTTTATGATTATTTGGGCAATAGTTGGGGTGTATTGTTCAGTCACCCTGCAGATTTTACACCCGTTTGTACCACAGAATTAGGAAAAACAGCAGCCTTAAAAGAAGAATTTGCCAAACGCAATGTAAAACCTATTGCAATTAGTGTTGATGGTGTAGAAAGTCACAATCAATGGATTGGCGATATTAATGAAACACAGGATGTATCGGTACAGTTTCCGATTATTGCAGATGAAGAAAAACATATTGCCGGATTGTATGATATGATTCATCCCAATTCAAGCGAAACTGTTACTGTACGCAGCGTTTTTATTGTAGATCCTGCAAAAAAAGTACGTCTAACATTAACGTATCCGGCAAGTACCGGTCGTAACTTCAATGAGATTATTCGAGTTATTGACAGTTTGCAGCTAACGGATCAACATAAACTTGCCACGCCAGCAAACTGGATTAAGGGTGATGATTGTATTGTTACACCAGCAGTTGATACAACGAAAGCTAAAGAATTGTTTGGCGACGTAAAAGAGGTAAAACCTTATTTACGTTATGTGAAACAACCTAATGTATAAGTTTTGAAAATACTGATAGTGATACAGGTTTTTTAAAGAAAAAATAGGTATTCAAACAGTAGTAAGTAATATTTTTTACTACTGTTTTTTGTTTTGTATGATTTGATTCTTGGCGTTTGCCTTTTATGTTAGCATACCGCCATCTACATTTATAACTTGTCCGGTAATGTAAGTTGCCATGTCTGAAGCTAAAAACACGCAGGTATTCGCAATATCGTCTGGTGTGCCACCTCGTTTTAAAGGAATAGCATCTGTCCATCCTTTTACAACTTCTTCGCCTAATTTTTCTGTCATCTCAGTTTCTATAAAACCTGGAGCAACAACGTTGCAACGAATATTTCTTGAGCCTAATTCTAAAGCTATCGATTTTGAAAAACCGATGATCCCGGCTTTAGAAGCAGCATAATTTGCTTGTCCGGCGTTTCCTTTTACACCCACAATAGAACTCATGTTGATAATAACACCATTACGGTTTTTCAACATTGTTTTTTGTACTGCCTTGGTCATGTTAAAAACCGATTTAAGGTTCACGTCCATTACTTGGTCAAAATCGCTTTCGCTCATTCTCATCAGCAAATTATCTTTTGTGATTCCGGCATTGTTAATTAAAATATCTACCGTTCCAAAAAATGTTAAAACCTGATCTGTTAAATGCTGTGCTTCATTAAAATCAGCCGCATTAGATTTGTATGATTTTGCTTTTACTCCTAAAGCAGTTAATTCGTTTTCTAAAGCAATCGCAGCCTCATCAGATGAACTGTAAGTAAATGCCACATTAGCACCTTGTCTTGCAAAAGTTAAAGCAATTCCCTTTCCAATTCCACGTGTTGCACCTGTTATAATTGCAGTTTTTCCTTCTAATAATTTCATTTAATTTTTTTTTTGCACTTCAGGCAAATATATAATAAAAAACAAAATAACTACAATTCCGTTGGGTCTTTAAACTGATATATTTTGTGATTTCGCCATGAAACACCAATTCCTGCCTGAATTTTATGTGGTGCGTTATTGATATTTGTTCCGGCAAAGGTATCAAATTGCAGATTTTGATGTAGTTTAAATGTAAATCCGCCTTTTATAAAAGCTTCATCATTAAACGGAATTGTATTTCCCCGATATTTTCTGTCAAAAATACCCTGATGTTCGCCAAAGATACTCCAGCGATCACTTAAACCTAACGAAGCCGTTACAATATAACTAAGGTTTCTAAATTCTTCTTCGGTTACATTTTCGCCTATAAAATTATAGGTGATACTGAAACGTTTGCTTAAATGTTGTTGGGCAATAAGCATTGTTTTTAAGCCGGTTTCGGGCAATTCCGGATAATAAAAATTGTGTTTTGAATTGAATTGTGCACCCACATAAACAGCTACCGCAGGAATCAATCGTCCCCATTTAAAACGTTGATTTGCTTTCCAACTGTACACATTGCGTTTTTCTACATAATATTTATAATGATCATAAATTAAATATTTAATACCGAAATTAAGTTGTTTAAATCCGCTGTTTGAAGCGTTAATGTTAACATCTGTTTGTTTGTAATTTGTGTAATATAAATCAGCGATAAATTCCATTTGTTCAAACATCTCACCATATCGTAACTGTAACTGTGCATTGTTTTGCGTGTTATATTTTTCGGTGTTAAAATCGTCTTTTTGATAGGTATAACCGCCTTCTATCTGAAAAATACCTTTACTAACACTGTATGCACCCATAGATGCGCTGGGGCGGTTGGTGTTGATATCTTTTGTGTATTGGGCATTAACGGTTAGGGCACTAATGATAAACGATGTTATATAAATATACTTTTTCATCTTGTTTTCTGAGTTATAATTAAATGGTTGTGGCCATATATCTTTTTAAACGATTGTACCAAAAAACTATTTTGCAAATGGTTTAAAAACTTCTGGCTTTTAATTTCATCCGTATCATTTAGAATAAAGGTATTAAAAATAGCGGTTCCGTTGAGGTTTAAAGTTTGATGGATCCGTTTGATGAATTCATTCTGGAAAACGAATTCCGGAATTTGCGTATCGTTAAATAAATCAACAATAATGATATCGTATTTTTCCTGAGTGTATTTAAGGAATAAATGGGCATCGTTATTAATAATTTCTAATTGACTATTGGGAATAATGTCAAATTCATTAAAAGCAATTTCAATAATCACCGGATCAATCTCAATAGCTGTGATGTGTGCCTGTGATTTAAAGTTGTTTCGCAATTGTTTAATAACGTCACCGCCTCCCAAGCCCAAAATCAAAACAGATTGATCTTTACTGATAAAATCGGTTTCGGTATGTTTTAAAGCCTTTTTTAAAACTTTGCCTAAGTTGCCGTAAGAGTAGTTGGTGTTTTTGGTGTCTAAAATTTTTTTCCCATTCAGCCAGTTAATTTCTAACCTACCACTATGAACCGATTCATACGTTCGAACGGGAATAACATTTAAATAACTAAAATATTTTTTTAAAAAACTCATTAAGGTTTGTACTGTTTAAAACTTCCATCGTTATAAAAAATAACAATGCAATCTATTTCTTTTGATTGGAAAGATAAAATGTTTTCTTCTTTTTTAGATGTATTTTGTTCGATATTTTCAGGATGACTTTCTATTTCATCTTCCATTTCAGGTGTTGTTTCCAAATCTGTTTTTTCATTTAAAACAGCGACCGGTTTTTCTTCAGGTTCGTTTTTCTGGACAAAATTTTCAGTAACCAAAAAAGGTTCTTTTCCGTAAATCAACCACTCTAAATTTAGGGTAGGAAAGTGGGTGTGCAACTTCATTATAAACTCTAAACTGGGTTTGTTTCGTTCCGAAATTAAATGCGAAATAGTAGCTTTCGGTACGGTAATTTTATCAGCCAGTTCGGTTGTTGTCAAATTAAAATGATGCATTATTTTCTGTAATTGAGAACTGAATTTCATATCAAAAAAGGCGATTTTTTAGGATTAAATACGATTTACATTTGTAAATAGATTGTTTTTTACAAATGTAAACAATTATTTATTAACAAATGTAAACGATTTTTTAAATTAAAGGTTTTGTTTATTTGTATTGATATAAAATATTGATATTTAGTATTTTGTTTGTATTTTATTTTTGAATATTTAAATTGATTATTCAGTTGTTTACAAAAATAAACAAGATAAGAATGTGTTATTTTAAGATAGATAGTATCTTTGACAAGAAAATAACAGCACTTTTACTATGCAATTTTTAAAACAAGAAGAAATTAACGAGCGTTACATTACAAATAGTGATATAGAACAAGTTTTAAAAAATTTGGATCCGGCGGTTTTTAAAACTTCCGTTGCAGGAAAAAGCGTACAGCAAAAAAACATTTACCGGATTGATTTTGGTACAGGAAAATTTAAGGTTTTGTTGTGGTCGCAAATGCACGGAAACGAAACCACAACCACCAAAGCGGTAATCAATTTATTGAAAAAAATAAATGAGGAAGAGTACCTGCATTGGTCGCAATTTTTTTCGTTTACTTTTTTGCCGATATTAAATCCCGATGGAGCCGAAATGTTCACAAGGGTAAATGCAAATGAAGTTGATTTAAACCGCGATTCAGCGAATTTATCACAACCCGAATCTAAATTATTGCGTACTGTTTTTGAAGAAGTACAACCTAATCTGGCACTGAATATGCACGATCAACGAAGCATTTTTTCTGCCGGATCAGGTCACAACCCGGCAACGCTCTCTTTTTTGGCGCCGGCATTTAATGAAAGTTGCGATTTGAATGAAACCCGTACGTTTGCCATGCAGTTAATTGCTTTAATGGCAAATTCATTAAAAGATATTGCCTGTAATACCATTGGTAGGTTTGATGATTCTTTCAACATAAACTGTATTGGAGATATGTTTACGCATTTAAATGTCCCAACAATTCTGTTTGAAGCTGGTTTTGCAGTTAATGACTATCAACGAAAAGTGGCTCAAAATTTAGTTGAAATAAGTTTAACGAAGCTTTTTAATGCGATTATTTCAAAAGAATACGAAAAGTTTACGGTTGATGATTATATGAAAATACCTGAAAACGAGAAAAATTTTGTTGATCTACTGATAGAAAATTATACCACCACCAATACTGATTTTGAAAAGTTCCCTCAATTACCGGTTGTTTTTAAAGAAAAGCTCGTAAAGGGAAGCCTTGTTTTAACGCCTGAGATTGACTGGGATTCTGCACCAGAATTTAAATTCGCACATTTGGTTTTAGATGCAAATCAGGTACTTATAAATTCACAAAAAGACGTAGAAAATCTGTTAGAAAAAGTAACTATTCTTTAGCGATTTAGTAGATAATTGTTAACGATTTGCTAAAGAGTAAAAAATAAATATGCTTTCCTATATTATTTTTAATAATTCATTGTATTTTTGCACTTGTATTAAAATAAAGTAATTGATTAAAAATTGTTATATGAGTAAGTTCCGATTAGATGAAATAGACCACCAGATATTAGATATGCTAATTGACAATACCAGGGTTCCTTTTACCGATATTGCAAAAAAATTATTAATATCAGCCGGTACAGTACACGTTCGTGTTAAAAAAATGGAAGATGCAGGTATAATCCAAGGTTCTTCATTAACACTTGATTATGAGAAATTAGGATATTCATTCATTGCCTATATTGGAATCTTTTTGCACAACACTTCTCAAACTAAATTTGTGTTGCAACGCATTAATGAAATTCCTTTTGTAACTGTTGCTCACGTAACAACAGGCAAATTCAATGTATTCTGTAAAATCCGTGCAAGAGATACGCGTCATGCAAAAGAAGTGATCTTTATGATTGACGATATCGAAGGCGTTTACAGAACAGAATCTATGATTTCTTTAGAAGAAAGCATTAATGACAAAAAACGTTTAATGCACACTATTTTTAAAGACCTATAATAGAAATATATTGTATTTTTGAACTGCTCATTCACAAGATGGGCAGTTTTTTTATGGATTCACTTACCCAAATTGTTTTAGGAATCGGCGTTGCCCATATTTGTTTGAATAAAAAAATCAGCCGAAAGAAAACCATTGCTTTAGGAGCAATTGTTGGTACATTGCCCGATTTAGATAGTTACATTGCAAAGCTTTTTAATGATCCGTTAACCGAAATAGAAATTCACCGGGGCTTTTCACATTCTATTATTTTCTTTTTGTTACTAAGCATTCTCATTACCGTTTTAGTTAAGCGCTGGTTTAGAGAAATATCGGCAAAACAACTATACATCACAATGTTTCTTGTATTGCTTACACATTCATTATTAGATATTTTTACAACCTGGGGCACACAGCTTTTTTGGCCTATGCCACAAAAAATAGCGTTAAAATCAGTTTTTGTAGTCGATGTTTTTTATACGGTTCCGCTTTTAATGGGTGTTGTTTTAGGATTAAAGAACAAAAGAAAATTGTTTAGCTATGCCGGATTATTTTTAAGTTCCGTTTACTTGATTTGGGGATTAGTAGCACAAAACATAATCAAAAACAAAGCGGTAGGCGATTTTGAAAACCAATATGCAGAAAAAGTTCAGAATATTACGGCGAAACCTACTTTTTCAAATAGTTTTTTATGGAATGTCATCATTGAAACCTCCAATGGATTTTATCTTTCCGATCGATCGATTTTAGAAGAACACAAAATGTATTTTGATTATTTTCCTCGAAACGAAGAATTAATTCAGGATTTTTCAGATAAGAATATCAACAGATTAAGAGAGATTTCCGAAAATCAGTACATTATAACAAAAAACGAAAACGGTTTGGTATTTAACGATTTGCGTTTCGGCTTGTTGAAAAATGATCCAAACGATCTTCAGTTTGCCTTTTCGTATCAGTTAATTCCAACAAAAAAAGGATACCGCATTAAAGAACTTCCAAAAGACAAACGCGATGGACTAATGCTCTTAAAAAATATTTGGGAAAGAATAACAAATCAGTAACTTTATAAATCTTTATAGTGTAAAAAAATGAAAATAATTATATCGCCGGCAAAATCGTTAGATTTTGAAAAAGCATTACCTGTAAGCACACATACCAAACCGGTTTTTATCAAACAAAGCAAAGAAATAAACAGTGTGTTAAAGACATTAAAACCAACAGATTTAAGCAATTTAATGTCGATTTCTGATAATCTGGCAGAATTAAACTGGCAGCGAAACAAAGATAGAAAATACAAGCTAACCGAGTTGAGTACTACAGTTCGCCAAGCTGTTTTTGCGTTTAATGGAGATGTTTACACCGGTTTAGATGCTTATTCGCTTACTGCGTCACAAATAGATTATCTGCAAAACCATTTACAGATTTTATCGGGCTTGTACGGTTTACTGAAACCCTTAGATGCCATAGAAGCCTACCGTTTAGAAATGGGTATAAAATTGCCTGTTGCTAATAAAAAAGACCTTTATGATTTTTGGAAAGATACTGTTACAACCGCTTTAAACAAAGGTTTTAAAAAGGGAGATGTACTGGTAAATTTAGCGAGTAATGAGTATTTTAATGTGGTTGACAAAAAAGCATTAAAAGCAAAAATTATTACGCCCGAATTTAAAGATTATAAAGAAGGCAAGCTGAAAATGATCAGTTTTTTTGCTAAAAAAGCTCGTGGATTAATGGTTCGCTACATGGCAGAAAACAACATTACAAACGTGGAAGATATTAAACAGTTTAATGTAGAAGGGTATGGTTTTGATGCGAATTTATCAACTGAAACCAAATGGGTTTTTACGAGGTAGTTTATAAGTAAAATATATGAAGGAATGACTGAAAATTTAGAAAATATAACCGTTCAATTGATTGAGAAATACATTGACGTTTTAGAAAAAAAGGGAGAACCTCGTGAAGCCTATAAATATTTGGCAATTGATACTTTTCAGCAGAATTGGAGTTTAGAAGCAGAAGACTTTTATCTAATGTTTCGAGCTTCTTTCAGTAAAGTATCTAATTTACTTTATCAAAATTCGTGGGGATTTATAGAAAAATCAACACAACTTTTTCCTAATGAAGCTCGAGAAATGTTTCGGAATCTATATGATGAATCGATAGAAATTTCACAAAGAATCAAAACTTTTCAAACCGAATCAGAAAAAATACTTCCCAAAGTAAGACAATCGTTAAACCGAACGAACATCAACACTCAACAAGATGAGCGAACAATTTCGGTTTATTTGGCTTTTCGTTTTCCTGAAAAATATATGTTGTACAAAGCAGATTATTACAAGAATTTCTGTGAGCAACTAAATATAAAAGCGAAAAAATCGGGAGAAAGATTTTTGCATTTGCAAGAATTAGCCAACCAAATTATTCAAGAAAATCTATTAAACGACAATAATTTCATCAATACATATCGCAAATTTTATCAAAAACCAAATTGGGGTGATAAATACTTGATGATTCAGAATGTTTTGTATGTCGTTTTCAGAGATGCTAAAGATTTTAATTTACTCGAACTTTTCAAAAAGTTTGACAAAAAGCAATTAGAAGAATACTACGATTTTTTAGATTCAATAGTTGAAAATTTTGGTTTTCAAGAAGACGATAAAAGATTGGTCTTTAATGCTGATAAAAACAAAATTGTTTTTACAATCGGACAAAGATATATTTGGAATACAGCAACTATCGGTAAAGATGACTATAAATTCCGTACAATCTCAGAGCAACAAATAAGCAACAATTTTGTGAATTTTGACGGTAGTCCAACCGCTTATTTATGCAAAATGAATAATATTTCAGAAGCTCATAAAAATAAACAATCCATATTTAACTCAATTGAGAACGAACTGAATCGCGCTCAAATTTCAAGTTATTCCAAATACAATAAAAAAGAATTGGAAAAAATGGCTTTTGATATTGATTTCAGAAATGAAATTTTGAACCAATTAGAATATCAAACAACAACCGAAAAACCAATGGAAAACATAAATTCTGATAAAAAGATTCCACTAAATCAAATCCTTTTCGGAGCACCAGGAACAGGAAAAACATATGCATTGAGAAACGAGTATTTTCCTAAGTACACAATTTCTGAAAAAAGTATAAGCCCAGAATCTTATTTTGAAGAAATTGTGAGTGGATTGACTTGGTGGCAAACCATTGCTTTGGCTCTTTTAGAAGTGGGAACAAGTAAAGTCAATGATATTTTAGAAAACCGTTGGGTTTCTAAAAAAGCGGTTTTATCTGAATCAAAAAATGTTCGGGCAACGATATGGGGAAATTTACAATTTCACACCATTATCGAATCAAAGACAGTTAACTACACACAAAGACAAACACCGTACATTTTTGATAAAACAAAAGATAAAAAATGGGAATTACTTGAAAATGAATTAAAAGAACAAGCCCCCGAAATTTACGATATTCTCGATTCTGTCAATAACTTCAAACCGAATCCCAATAAAGAAATCAAACATTACGTATTTACAACTTTCCACCAATCATTTTCTTATGAAGATTTTATTGAAGGCATAAAGCCTGTTATGGAAGAAGGTAAAGAATCTGTTTCTTATCAGATTGAAAATGGAATCTTTAAAGATTTATGCCTGAAAGCTCAAAGCGACCCGGAAAATCGCTATGCTATTTTTATAGATGAAATCAACCGAGGAAATGTTTCGGCTATTTTCGGAGAATTGATTACGTTGATTGAACCCGACAAACGAATTGGTGCAGTCAACGAACTTAAAGTAAAACTTCCTTATTCAAAGAGAGAATTTGGAGTTCCAAAAAATGTAGACATCATCGGAACAATGAACACAGCCGACCGAAGTGTAGAAGCATTGGACACCGCTTTGAGAAGACGTTTTTCATTCGTTGAAATGCAGCCGAATCCAAGTGTTTTACTTGATTCGGAATATCAAGATGTTGATTTGAAGCGACTTTTAGAAACTATTAATCAACGAATTGAAGTGTTGGTTGACAAAGACCATCAAATCGGTCACTCGTATTTTATCGGAATTCAGAATTTGGAAGATTTAAAACAAACTTTTAAAGACAAAATCATTCCGCTTTTGGAAGAATATTTCTATGGAGATTTCGGAAAAATCGGTTTAGTCTTGGGAGGAAGTTTCATTTATCAGGAAGAAAATAAAGCAAAATTCCCGAAGAACTTCACCTACGAAAATGACTTTTTAGAAGATAAAAAAGTATATCGTTTTACGCCTTTTGAAAATTGGGATGAACAAACCTTCACATCTGTTTACGAAGATTAATTGATGCAGAACAAAAAGTTTATACAGGTTTTCGAGTATCAGAAATTGAGATACGATGATTCGGGAGATTTCCGAAAGCATCATTTTGATGCAATGGTGAAATTTAACGAACTACACCAAAACAAATATTTTACGATAATTCATCAAGGAATCCGATTTGGAAGTTACGTTGGAGTGATTCAAATCGGAGGTTTGACCATTGAAATTCTTCCCAAAGCCGACAACAACGAAAATGCAGACAAAAATTTATGGCAAAATGTGCTACTCAATATGCTAAAAGTCTGCAAGAAAATTCAAGTAGAATCTATTTCGGAAACACAACTCAAAAAACGCTATCACTCGATTTTGGATGTTTATTTTGAATTGTACCTGAACGAAATTGAGCGAATTGTAAAAAAAGGATTGATAAAGAAATACAGAAAAAATCAATCCAATCAAAACGCACTAAAAGGAAAATTGCTTTTCTCTCAAAACATTCAGCATAATTTAGTGCATAAAGAACATTTTTATTGCGAACATCAGATTTACGATAAAAATCATTTGTTACATCAAATTCTTTATAAAGGTTTACTGGTTTTGAATACTTTTGTAAATGATTCTTTGAAAGATAAATTAAACCGATTGCTATTTGAATTTCAAGACATTGAAAATACCAACATTCAAAAAAAGCATTTCGATAAAATCATCATTGACCGAAAAAATCACGAGTATCAAAAAGCGATTGATATAGCAAAAATCATTATTCTGAATTATTCACCAAGTTTAAATTATGGAAACGAAAACTTACTCACACTTTTGTTTGATATGAATGCTTTGTGGGAAGAATATATTTTCCGTATTCTTCAAAAACACAAAACAGACGAAATGGAAGTGTCGTTTCAAAATTCCGACAAATTTTGGGAAAACAAACGTATCCGTCCAGACATCGTTCTAAAAACCCAAAATGAAACATTTGTAATCGACACTAAATGGAAAATCATTGAGGCAAATAATCCGTCAGATGATGATTTAAAGCAAATGTTTGTTTATAATCTGCATTGGAAAGCCGAAAAAACATTGCTGCTTTATCCTAAAACTAATCAAAAAGATAGTGAATATGGAACTTTCCATTACAATAGTTTAGGTAAAAAATGTAAGCTTGGTTTTGTTGATATTACAAATGAATTTACACTCAAAAACAGTAAAATTGTAGCGAATGAAATTTTTGAGAAAATACTATGATGGAAAAAGGGTAAAAGCGAAACCTAATAAATTCAAAACATAATTCATCAAAACATTTTGTTTTATAGATAAGTTTTAGGAATTTTACGCCTCAATAAATTAGATTATGCCCACAACTTATTATATAAGCAACAACACGTTGAGTTTAGAAGAGCTAAACACTATAATTACAGAAAATTACCCTTTGGCACTTTCAGAAGAAGCCATTGCAAACATTAATAAATGCCGTGCTTATTTAGATCAGAAAATGGAAACCGAAACCAATCCTATTTACGGAATCAATACCGGTTTTGGATCGTTGTACAGCGTTAAAATCTCTACAGAAGATTTAACTACTTTACAAGAAAATCTAATGAAATCACACGCTTGCGGAACCGGCGATGAAGTTCCGCACGATATTGTGAAAATAATGCTTTTGCTTAAAATTAAATCGTTAAGTTACGGTAATTCGGGTGTTCAGTTACAAACGGTTGAACGGTTGATTGACTTTTACAACAACAACATTTTACCGGTGGTGTATACCCAAGGATCGTTAGGTGCGTCGGGCGATTTGGCTCCGTTGGCACATTTGTGTTTGCCGTTAATTGGCGAAGGTGAGGTTTTTATGAACGGAAAACGTATCACAGCCAAAGAAATGCTGACCGCTATGAACTGGGAAATGATCAAATTAAAATCAAAAGAAGGTCTGGCGTTGTTAAACGGTACGCAATTTATGAGTTCGTACGGAGCTTATATCTTGCTGAAAACCGCTAAGTTGTCGCAATTGGCAGATGTTATTGGAGCGGTTTCTTTAGAAGGGTTCGATGGAAGAATTGATCCTTTTAACAATCTGATACACATCGTTCGTCCGCATAAAGGTCAGGTAAATACGGCGGCGTATATTTCTGAAATTTTAGAAGGAAGCAAATTGATCAAACAACCTAAAAAACACGTACAGGATCCGTATTCGTTCCGTTGTATGCCACAGGTGCACGGTGCGTCAAAAGATGCTATTGAATATGTAGAAAAAGTTTTCAAAACCGAAATTAATTCGGTAACCGATAATCCCAATATTTTTGTAGATGAAGATTTGATTGTTTCGGGCGGAAATTTCCACGGACAACCATTGGCATTAGCCTTAGATTTCTTGGGAATTGCCTTGGCAGAATTAGGAAACATCTCAGAACGAAGAACCTATCAGTTAATTTCGGGCTTGCGTAATTTACCTCCGTTTTTGGTAAACAATCCGGGGTTAAATTCCGGTTTTATGATTCCGCAATATACGGCGGCAAGCATTGTAAGTCAAAACAAACAATTGGCAACACCGGCAAGCATCGACAGTATCGTTTCAAGCAACGGCCAAGAAGATCATGTGAGCATGGGAGCTAATGCAGCCACAAAAACACTGAGAATTGTCGAAAATTTAGAACGAATTCTCGCTATAGAATTGTTTAATGCAGCACAGGCTTTAGAATTTAGACGACCAGGAAAATCGAGTCCTTTTATTGAAAACTTTGTAAGTGATTACAGAAAAGAAGTTCCAACAGTAGAAGAAGACCGTATTTTACATTACGATATTCAAAAAAGTATTCAGTTTTTAAGCAACTACCAATTCAATTAATTATACCAAATGCACTTTTAGTTATACAAAAGTGCATTTTTCTTTTGCGAAAATGGTTATATTTGCGTGATATTTTTATTACGAAATCATTTTGAGATCCGAAAATAAACTAAAAATTTTAAACGACCCCATTTATGGTTTTATAACCATACCCACAACTTTGTTGTACGATTTAATGCAACACCCGTATTTTCAGCGTTTACGTAGAATTAAACAAATGGGTTTGTCGTCTTTGGTTTATCCCGGTGCCGAACATACACGCTTTCATCACGCGTTGGGATGCATGCACATGATGCAGAAAGCTGTTCAAGTGTTGCGATTTAAAAATATCGAGATTTCTAACGAAGAAGAACAGGCGTTGTACATCGCTATTTTATTGCATGATATTGGTCACGGGCCTTTTTCGCATGCAATGGAACACAGCATTGTGGAAAACGTCCAGCACGAAGAAATTTCGTTGTTGTTTATGGAAGCTTTGAATAAAGAGTTTGAAGGAAAACTTTCTTTGGCAATTGAAATTTTTAAAGGAAATTATCCGCGCAGATTCTTAATTCAGCTGATTTCATCGCAATTGGATATGGATCGTATGGATTATTTAAAACGCGATAGTTTTTACAGTGGCGTTGCTGAAGGAAATATTAATTCCGAGCGATTGATCCAGATGATTAATGTACATAACGATGTTTTGGTCGTTGAAGAGAAAGGAATTTATTCGGTAGAAAAATTTTTAGTAGCCCGCAGGTTAATGTATTGGCAATGCTATTTGCACAAAACCAGCGTGGGAGCAGAGTTGCTTTTGGCTAAGATTTTAAAAAGAGCCAAACAATTAACTTTGCAGGGAATAGATTTGCCGGCAAGCAACGCATTAAAATTTTTCCTGGAAAACTCTGTTTTAAAAGCCGATTTTGATAAAGCAGTTTTAAACAATTTTGCCTTGTTAGACGATGCCGATATTTACACCGCATTGAAAAACTGGCAGTTTCACACAGACAAGGTTTTGTCTTATTTAAGCAACGCCATTGTAAACAGAAAATTATTTCATGTACAGTTGGTTGCTAAAGAGGAATTTAACTCAATATTAGATCATTATCAAGCTTTGTGTAAAGAAAAAGTTCAAGTACGTAACGAAGAGTTAGATTACTTTGTTTTTGGTGATAAACTTAGAAATCAGGCGTATGATTTAAAGGCAGATCCTATAAGAATCATTACAAAAAGCAAACAAATTATTGATGTATTAGAAGCGTCAGATCAATACAATTTAAAAGCATTGTCTGAACCTGTTTATAAATACTTTATTTGTTATCCAAAAAGTATTCATAAAAATTAATAAAAAATTATATTTTTGTAGTTAATGAAAATTACAGCTGAACAAATTGCCGAGGTATTAAACGGAGTCATTGTGGGCGATTCTACGGTTGAGGTATCTAAATTATCTAAAATCGAAGAAGGCGACAAAGGGTCTATTACCTTTCTGTCTAATTTAAAATACAAGCACTTTTTATACACAACCGAAGCGTCGGTTGTCATTGTAAATAAAGATTTCCAACCCACACAGCCTGTAAAAGCAACAATGATTCAGGTAGATGATTCTTACAGTGCATTTACAAAGATTTTAGAATATGCCAATCAAATAAAATTAATGAAATCGGGTATTGAACAACCCTCTGTTATTTCAGAAGGTGTTGAATACGGCGATGATTTGTATTTGGGGAGTTTTTCATATATCGGGAAAAACACGAAGATTGGAAATAACGTAAAAATTTATCCCAATTCATTTGTTGGCGATAATGTTACCATAGGCGATAACACGATTTTATTTGCCGGGGCACGAATTTATTCTGAATCAGTTATAGGCAAAAATTGTGTTATTCATTCCGGGACCATCATTGGTTCTGATGGATTTGGTTTTGCACCGAATACCGATGGTACGTATGCTAAGATCCCTCAAATAGGAAACGTGGTCATTGAAGATAATGTAGAAATAGGTTCTTGTACCACAGTTGATCGTGCTACATTGGGTTCTACCATTATCAGAAAAGGCGTGAAGTTAGACAACCAAATTCAGATTGCGCATAATGTCGAAGTGGGCGAAAATACAGTTATTGCTTCACAAACCGGGGTAGCTGGTTCGGCAAAAATTGGTAAAAACTGTATTATTGGCGGTCAAGTAGGCATTGTTGGGCATATTACCATTGGCGATAATGTACGCATTCAGGCACAAACAGGTGTTGGTAAAAGTATTAAAGATGGCGATGTAATACAGGGATCTCCTGCAATGGCATATAATGATTTTACAAAATCGTATATTTATTTCAAAAAATTGCCGAATATTGTAAAAGATATTGAAGAGTTAAAAAAGATAAAAGATAAAGAAAATTAAGCTAATATAGTTATGGTTAAACAAAAAACCATCGCTCAGGAAGTAACAATTAACGGAGTGGGGTTGCATACAGGACAACAAGTTGTTATGACTTTAAAACCTGCACCTGTAAATAATGGTTTTACTTTTGTGCGAGTAGATTTACCTGGAAATCCGGTTATCGAGGCAGATGCAAATTACGTGGTTTCTACTGAACGGGGAACAAATTTAGAGCATAAAGGAGTACAGCTACACACAACAGAACACGTGCTGGCAGCATTTGTTGGGTGTGATTTAGATAATATTATTATAGAGCTAAATGCTTCAGAGCCACCAATTATGGATGGGTCATCTAAATATTTTGTTCAGGCAGTAGAAAAAGCAGGAATTATAGAGCAAGATGCCGAACGAGATGAATATATTGTAAAAGAAGTCATCTCTTATGTTGATGAAAGAACAGGGAGCGAAATTATTGTAATGCCGGCAGATGAATACCAGATAACCACCATGGTTGATTTTGGAACAAAGGTTTTAGGCACACAAAATGCGACCCTTAAAAGCATGAACGATTTTAAAGAAGAAATCTCAGAAGCAAGAACTTTTAGTTTTCTTCATGAAATTGAAACTTTACTGGCACATGGTTTAATAAAAGGTGGCGATTTAAATAATGCCATTGTATATGTTGACAAAGAAATTTCAGACGAAACATTACAACGATTAAAAGTAGCGTTTGGTAAAGACGATATCGCTGTAAAACCAAACGGAATTTTAGATAACTTAACACTGCATTACCCCAACGAAGCAGCACGCCATAAATTGTTAGACGTGGTGGGTGATTTAGCATTGATTGGCACTCGCATTCGCGGAAAAGTTATAGCAAATAAACCAGGACATTTTGTAAACACGCAGTTTGCAAAGAAAATGTCTAAAATTATCAAAACAGAACGCAGAAATCAAGTTCCGGTTTTTGATTTAAACAAAGAACCTTTAATGGATATTACTAAAATCATGAACATGTTACCCCACAGGTTTCCAATGCTTTTAGTAGATAAAATTATAGAATTGTCAGATTCGCACGTGGTAGGGTTGAAAAACGTAACCATGAACGAAGCCTTTTTTCAGGGGCATTTTCCGGGGGCACCGGTAATGCCGGGTGTTTTAATCATAGAAGCCATGGCACAAACAGGTGGTATTTTAGCATTAAGCACCGTTCCTGATCCTGAAAATTACCTGACTTATTTTATGAAAATAGATAATGTACGCTTTAAACAACAAGTGTTGCCGGGCGATACATTAATTTTTAAATTAGATTTGATCAGCCCGATTCGTAGAGGAATTTGTCATATGCAGGCAGTTGCTTATGCCAATGGTAAAATTGCTACCGAAGCCGAATTAATGGCACAGATTGTAAAAGCAAAATAGTAATTAATAATTAAAAGAATGAATCAACCATTAGCATACGTTCATCCCGGAGCAAAAATTGCTAAAAATGTGGTAATTGAACCTTTTACTACCATTCACAATAATGTTGAAATTGGCGAAGGTACTTGGATTGGGTCGAATGTTACCATTATGGAGGGCGCACGAATAGGCAAAAACTGCCGTATTTTTCCAGGCGCGGTTATATCGGCTGAACCACAGGATTTAAAATTTGACGGAGAAGAAACTACTGCCGAAATAGGTGATAATACAACGATAAGAGAATGTGTTACCATTAACCGCGGTACAAAAGACAGATACCGTACCGTTATTGGTAAAAACTGTTTAATACAGGCTTACAGCCACATTGCACACGATTGTATGGTGGGTGATAACTGTATTTTTTCAAACTCAAGTACACTGGCAGGTCACGTAACAGTGGGCGATTTTGTGGTTTTAGCAGGAATGGTTGCCGTACATCAGTTTTGTACCATTGGCTCTCACTCGTTTATAACAGGTGGTACGTTGGTACGTAAAGATGTTCCGCCGTATATCAAAGCAGCCCGCGAACCCATTTCGTATGTAGGTATCAATTCGGTAGGATTGAGAAGAAGAGGGTTTGATTCAGATAAAATCAGAGAGATACAAAATATCTATCGTGTGTTGTATCAGCAAAATTACAACAACTCTCAGGCAATTGAACTGATAGAAACCGATATGGAGGCAACACCGGAACGCGATGAAATCATCCAGTTTGTGCGTAATTCATCACGCGGTATCATGAAAGGTTACACAGGAATTTATTAATAAAAAGCAAAACAAAAATAAAATATATGGCAAGTACTGCAGACATTAGAAACGGTTTATGTATTAAATATAATAACGATATTTTTAAAATAGTTGAATTTTTACACGTAAAACCAGGTAAAGGACCTGCTTTCGTTAGAACAAAAATGAAAAGTTTAACTACCGGAAAAACGTTAGATAACACTTTTTCAGCAGGTCATAAAATTGATGTTGTTCGTGTAGAAACACACACATTTCAGTATTTATATAACGAAGGAAACGATTTCCACTTTATGAATACCGAAACTTTTGAACAAATTACGTTAGACAAAAACATTTTAGATGCTCCTGATTTATTAAAAGAAGGCACCAATGTAATGGTTCAGATCAATACAGAAACAGAATCGCCATTGTCTGTAGATATGCCGGCATCTGTAATTTTAGAAGTAACTTATGCAGAACCCGGAGTAAAAGGGAACACAGCAACAAATGCAACAAAACCTGCAACCGTAGAAACAGGTGCACAAGTAAATGTACCTTTGTTTATTAACGAAGGCGATAAAATTAAAATCGACACGGCTTCAGGTAGCTATGTAGAAAGAATTAAAGAGTAATTTTTAAATGAGATTTCCTAAAACCTATCGTTTAGAAAATATTGCAGAAATAATTGGGTGTTCCTTTGTTGGTACTCCCGATTTTCCTGTTTTAGGAATGAACGAAATCCACGTGGTACAACCGGGCGAAATTGTTTTTGTAGATCACCCGAAGTATTATGACAAAGCATTAAATTCAAATGCATCAATTATATTGATTAATAAAGATGTGGAATGCCCCAACGGAAAAGCTTTGTTGATTTCTGATGATCCTTTCCGCGATTTTAATAAATTGTCAACTTATTTTCGTCCGTTTCAAGCATCATCAACAGCTATTTCATCAACAGCCGAAATAGGCGAGGGAACTGTTATTCAACCCAATGTTTTTGTTGGAAACCACGTAAAAATAGGTAAAAACTGCATCATTTATCCCAATGTGGTGCTTAACGATTACACGACCATTGGCGACAATGTAACCATTCATGCAGGTACTGTTTTAGGTGCCGATGCCTTTTATTATAAGAAAAGACCCGGATTTTTTGATCCGTTGATTTCATGTGGTTCGGTGGTTATTGAAGACAATGTAACTTTGGGAGCATTGTGTACCATTGATCGCGGTGTTACAGGCGAAACCCGCATTAAGCAAGGAACAAAAATTGATGATCAGGTACATATCGGGCACGATACCGTAATTGGCGAAATGTGCTTAATTGCTGCTCAATGTGGCATTGCAGGTTGTGTAGTTATAGAAGATAATGTAACTTTATGGGGACAAGTGGGAACCACAAGTGGAATTACCATTGGTAAAAACGCGGTGGTTTTAGCTAAATCCGGAGTTTCTAAAAATCTGTTAAACGATAAGATCTATTTTGGTGCACCGGCAGAAGAAGCTCGCGAGTATTACAAACACGTTGCAAAAGTTAAAAACTTAGTAAAATAAATAATGGATAGTGATGATGCATTACAGTTGGTAAAAAAGTTTTATGAATCGGCAGGAATATTAAGTAAAACGTATTGTTTAGAAGTTTTTCACGACGATATTCAGTTGGAATGGTACAGTTCTAAAGGACATTTGTTTTTAGAACATGCCGACCTTTTGGCACTTTCAAAAGATTTAAAACACTCTTATTTTGATTTGCGTGCGCAGGTTCATGAGATCATGAGTGCCAATGATAAAGTAATGATCCGCTATACGTATTATGTGAGAACATTTGAAAATACCGACGAAGAATTGGTTTTGGCAACTTTTTTTGCCGTTTGGGAAATAAAAGACGGTAAGTTTTATAAAGGTATTCAAATGAGCCAATTGCCCAATTAATAAAAAATTAAACCAAAAAATTTTAATATTGTTCAGTAACCCCTTATTTTTGTAAAATAATTAAAAAAAAGATAATTTAAAATAAATCATGAGTGTATTAGTAAACAAAGATTCTAAAATAATAGTTCAAGGCTTTACAGGAAGTGAAGGAACGTTCCACGCCTCGCAAATGATCGAATATGGTACCAACGTTGTAGGTGGTGTTACTCCGGGTAAAGGAGGAACAATGCATTTAGATCGACCTGTATTTAACACCGTACAAGATGCTGTTGAAAAAGCAGGTGCAGACACCTCTATTATTTTCGTACCGCCTGCATTTGCTGCCGATGCGATTATGGAAGCTGCTCAGGCAGGTATTAAAGTAATCATTTGTATTACTGAAGGTATTCCGGTAGCCGATATGGTTAAGGCATACGATTATGTAAAAAACACAGAAAACTGTCGTTTGGTTGGTCCAAACTGTCCGGGTGTAATTACTCCGGGTGAAGCTAAAGTGGGTATAATGCCAGGTTTCGTTTTCAAAAAAGGAACAGTTGGTATCGTTTCTAAATCAGGAACGTTAACCTACGAAGCTGCTGATCAGGTGGTAAAACAAGGTTTAGGTATTACAACAGCTATCGGTATTGGCGGGGATCCAATCATTGGAACGACTACTAAAGAAGCAGTTGAATTGTTAATGAACGATCCGGAAACAGAAGCAATCATTATGATTGGTGAGATCGGTGGACAGTTAGAAGCTGATGCGGCTCGTTGGATCAAAGAAAACGGAAACAAAAAACCGGTTATCGGATTCATTGCAGGTGAAACAGCTCCTAAAGGACGTACAATGGGTCACGCAGGTGCAATTGTTGGTGGTGCTGACGATACAGCAGAAGCTAAAAAACGCATCATGAGAGAAAGCGGTATCCACGTAGTTGATTCTCCGGCAGAAATCGGTAAAAAAGTAAAAGAAGTTTTAGGATAATTTCTTTTTGATAAAATAGTATATTTAAAAAGATGAGTATTTTTTTTAATACTCATCTTTTTTTAATATTCGGTTTTTATAACTCAATTGATCTACTCCATTTTGTAATGTTCAATAAATTCTACAGTTTTCGCAATCAATTCATCAAGTTTGTCTTTTGAAATGTTGTTAAATCCGTGATCGCCTTTTTTTACCTTGACAAACGTATTTTCGATATGATTTTTATCTAATGCCTTTTTTAATTTTTTAGATTGTTTAAAAGGAACAACAAAATCTTTTGTTCCGTGCATAATAAGCATGGGAACGGCATTTTCAGTAACAAATTCCATAGGGGAATATGCTTTTGCAATTTCTATTGCTTTTTTCTTATCCGTTTTAATGTCGTAAGAAGTCATTGCAATAATCAGTTTTTCTCTTATATTATACAATTGTGGTAAAAAACATTTGTAAACCAATTTGGTAAAAGGACTTGCTTTGGTTTTGAGAACTTTATTTAAATCTGTAGGTCCAAAATTATTTACGATATAATTTACTCTGGAGGAATAAGCTTGTAATTCTTGATTCCCTATTGCAAAATCATCATTGGTATAACCAATTAATAAAGAAAGATGTGCCCCGGCAGAACCTCCCCACAGTCCAATGTTTTCCGTGTCAAAGTTGTAATCTTCTGCATGTGCATGCATCCATCGTACCGCATCTTTACAGTCAATTACAGGGGCAGGAAGATGTGTTTTTTTATCAACTAAACGATAATTGATACTTGCAACAGCATAACCACGTGTTCTCAATGTATCTCTCAAAGCCCGCATATAATATATAGAATCATGATTTTTATCACCTTGAGCCCAGGCACCACCGTGAATAAAAACAACTACCGGGTTTTTCTTAAATAGTTGGTTTTCGGGCAAATAAAGGTCTAATTTGATAGAGTCGCTTTCCGGGGTAATTTTATAGGTAATGTCTTTTATAACAGTTTGTTGTGCAAAAAAACTTGTGTTTAAAAACAAAAAAAACACTAATAAAACGGGTTTGATAATTTTCATAAGCGGTATTTAATAAAAAATAAAATATTTAGGGGGTGCGTAAATCTTTTTGTTACTCTTTCAATATATCACTTATTACTTCTGTAAATTCACGTGTCCAATTTTTAGCATTATGCCCACCTTCAAATTCTTTTACTTCAATAAATGAATTTATTTTTTTATAATTTGATTTTAAATATTCAGCATCTTGTTTAAGAAATATAGGTTCTTCTGAGCCATACCTTAGATATAAATTAGGGTACTTTATATTCTTTTTCCAATTGTAAGATTGTACCTCACCAAAAGTTGAAAAACAGATATAAGTTCCAATAATATGAAGCTCACTGTGTGTGCCCTGCATATGCAGGACACACCCCGAAAGCTTTTCAAATAGTTCAAAAATACAAATTTAGTTTTACGAACCAAGTTTTCGGGGTGTTATTTTTCCAGAGGGTGCAAG
>Ga0164243_10000927_pt1 | contig 51095 bp, 35 predicted proteins | sample OricompcompostOP_FD_108781 | JGI IMG/M metagenome (GOLD analysis project Ga0164243, IMG submission 108781) | Organic Plus compost microbial communities from Emeryville, California, USA - Original compost - Organic plus compost (OP) | ecosystem: Engineered > Solid waste > Mixed feedstock >... | reverse complement strand
GCAGAGCGGCAGCACGACGGTTGCGGGGTTCAGCTACAACAATCAGGGTTTGCGCTCGGGGATCACCGGCGGCGTGGCGACGAGCTACGGCTATGACGCGATCGGCCGGCTCACGTCGCTGGGACATGACCTCTCCGGCACGGCGCAGGACGTGACGTGGGGCCTGACGGCTTACAATGCGGCGAGCCAGCTCAAGGGGCAGGCGCTGAGCGCCAATGCCTATGCGTGGAGCGGCTTCGCGAACGCGACGCGCAACTATGCGAGCAACGGCCTCAATCAATATGGCAGCGCTGGCACGGCGAGCTTCACCTATGACGCCAACGGCAACCTGACCTCGGACGGAACGACCAGCTACGCCTATGACCGGGAAAACCGGCTGCTGCGGGCGACGGGCGGCTCGACGGCGACGCTGGTCTATGACCCGTTGGGCCGGCTGTTCCAGACCACCAGCGGCTCGGCCGTCACGCAGTTCCTCTACGATGGCGACGCGCTGGTGGGGGAATATAACGGCTCGAACGTCCTGCAGCGGCGCTATGTGCATGGACCGGGCGTGGACGAGCCGCTGGTGTGGTACGAGGGCACGGCGCTGACCACGCGCCGCCTTCTGCGCGCCAACCATCAGGGCTCGATCGTGTCGGTGGCGGACTCGGCCGGCGCATCGCTCTACATCAATACTTATGATCCCTCCGGCGTGCCGGCTGCGGGCAACCAGGGGCGGTTCGCTTATACCGGGCAGATTCGAATCCCCGAGATCGGGATGTATTACTACAAGGCCCGCATCTACTCGCCAACGCTGGGACGGTTTCTCCAGACCGATCCCGTGGGGTATGAGGACCAGATCAACCTCTATGCCTATGTCGGGAATGATCCGGTGAATGGGAGAGATCCGAGCGGGTTGTGTACAGGTTCGCGGATTTCAGATAAGGATGGGGGGTGCATGGGCGGCGGCTTCGTTAGCGGTGCCGGATCATGCCTGGGCTCGTGCGTTTCGATCAGGGATCATTTGAACGCCGCTGCAACGAATCTCGTTGCGAGGCAGTCGTCGTCTAGCGATGCCTGTAAAACCCAGCCCAATTGTGGCGGCAAGATGACGCCTCAGTTGGCACGTGTGATGGCGGGTTACTTGCGATCGCCATCAGTAATAAGGGCGGCAAATGAGGCCTGGAGACAGTCTAAACCAAACGATAGTGATGCTAATAAAGACGAACATGGATTTATGTCCACCACTAGGGACAATACTAACTTTAGAGTTTCCCCAGTCTTTTCCGGCAGAGGTGCAAATATATCGGTATATAATTATAAATATTATGAAGATCGTTATGGAACCAATGTAATGTTTCACACGCATCCATTTTTGAGCTTGGTACCTCAATTTAGTCCGGACGATATTAGCGTAGCCAATTCGCAAGATTGGATAAGTGTTGTAATGAGCCACAACGGGATTTACGTTTATGATGGCCGGTAAAGGAACAAAATTTCTAATATTATTTATGCTATTATCCTGTTCTCGTGGTCATAATATATCACGATATGAAGCAATTTCGTTGGCAAGGGAATACGTCAAAGGACATCCAGTTTATTCTAGATCCGCTATAGACATTGAGAATGTTGTTATATCTGAAAATAGAGAAGAATTTGTTTTAAAGTTCTCTCCTATGGATGGTTATATAGGAGGATCTCCGACAGTTTATGTGAGAAAGCGGGATGGAAGAATAACTAAAGTGATCGCTACTCAATAGAATTTCGATTATATGTTGCGGTTATGTAGATATATTTTCATTATTTAATGATAATATGTGAATGAACTGCATATATTATATGGATGATTTGCATAATTATTAGAACTATGGGACAGTGTGGGCTGCGCTTTGGTGAGGGTTTATTTCTGGATACTTGACCTTCGCGAATTGCGATGACAGTACCCTAAACCTCGGAATACCAGTTCCTGCAGGTTCGGCGCGCGGTGGAGACGTCACTGGGATTGCGGTGACAATTTACTGAATCACTGGAATAGCGGTCCCCGATCTATCCATTGTCACGACCTTCGCGACTCGCCGCTTCCCGTCTCGCCTCTCCAACTGCACCCACAGATCGACCACATTCCTTACATAGTGGATCACATCCTCCCGGCGCAGGTGCACGCCTGATTGCAGGACGATCAGCGCAAGCTGCTCGATCGCGCCTTGTGGGCTATCCGCGTGCAGTGTGGTGAGCGAACCGGGATGGCCGGTATTGACCGCGCGCAGGAAGCTGTAGGCCTCCGCGCCGCGCAGTTCCCCCAGGATGATCCTGTCCGGCCGCATGCGCAGCGAGGCTTGCAGCAGGTCGTTGGTCGTCACCCGGGCCTCGCCCTGATCGCCTTTCACCGCGAGGAGGCCGAGCGCATTCTCATGGGTGAGGCGCAGCTCCGGCGTGTCCTCGATGATGATCAGCCGCTCATGGGGCGGGACTTCCTTGAGCAGGGCATTGAGGAAGGTGGTCTTGCCGCTCGACGTGCCGCCCGAGATGACGATGTTGCGGCGCTCGCGGACGGCCTGCGCAAGCAGCCGGACCGGATCGCCACCCAGCGTCTGGAGCAGATCGTCCGCCCGGCCGGCGGCACCCATCGGCGCGATCACCGCATCGTCGAACGCGCCGCTCTCGCCATAATCGGCAAGGCTCATGTCCGAGACGACATGCTTGCGGATCGCGAGCGCCATAGGGCCGCGCGTGGCGGGCGGGGCGACGATCTGGACGCGCGATCCGTCCGGCAGGCTGGCCGCGAGCAGCGGATGCTCGCGGCTGATGCCCTGATGGCTGAGACTGGCGATCTGGCGGGCCAGCCGCCACAGCCGCGTCTCGTCCAGTTCGGGCATCGCGATGCGCTCGATGGCGCCGCCCTGCGTCTCGATCCAGATCTCGCCGGGGCGATTGACGAAGATGTCGGTGACGTCCGGTCGGGCCAGCATCGGCACGAACGGCGCGAGATAGGCCTCGAGATAGGAGGTCCGCTCCGGCTCGGACGCGGCCATGCTCATCGGACCGGCGGCGTCCCGCCGAAATCGAGATCGCGCGCCACGAAGATGGCGATCTCCGCTCCTTCGCGGGTCTTGACCGTCGGCGGCCGCTCGGCGTTGGGGATGAGCTGGCTGCCGATCTCGCCGGTCTGTCCGGGCAGGCCCACATAGACGGAATCGCCCCGCATGGCCGATTGCGAGGCGACATTGACCCCGATGGTGAGCGCGGACTGGAGCACGGCACTGGCGAAGCGCTCGAGGAAATGCGTGTTGACGCGGCCCGCGACGCCGATGCCGCCCAGCGCGTCGGCCGCCGGCGAGCCGATGCGGATCGCCACGCCGTCCGGGCGGATGAGGCGCGTCCAGGTGACCAGGATGCGACGCTGGCCTGCGCCGGTCTGCGCCTGGAACTCACCGATGAGCCGGCTGCCGCGCGGGATGAGCACGCGCGAGCCATCGAAACTGCGCGCATCGCGCGAGACGAGGGCGCGCACCGGGCCGGGCCGGTCGGAATTGAGCGGCGTCTCCAGCACGGCGGCGATGATCGTGCCTTGCGGAATGATCGACTGGCGATTGCGGATGAGGGTCGCGCGGACCGGTTCGTCCTCGCCGGCCTGCGCATTGGCCGGGGCCGCTGCGGCATCCCCATCGGCCGCCGCCTGGGCGACGCCCGGACCCCGCGTGAAATCGAGCACCAGTCCGGATGCGGGCCGGGCCGCCGGGGGAGCGGGCGTTGCAGGCGGCGGGGCCGGCGGCGCGGCGCCAGATTGGGGCGCTGGCGCCGGCGGAAGAGGAAAGGCCTGCGGCTCGGGAAGGGATAGTGGTTGAGGCGGCGGCATATCCGGCGCTTCCGCCGTGTCGGGCGGCGGCAGATCGGGCGGAATGGCCAGCGGCGGGGGCGCGGCCGGTGTCCGGAATGCGCGCGCTGCCTGGGCGGCCCCCGCGCTGCCGAGCGCGCGACGCCGGCCATCGAGAAACAGGAACAGGCCGAGCGCCAGGATGAGGCCGAGACCGATCAGGACCGGTGTCGGCAATCCTGTGCGCGGCAGGGCGACGACAGGCCGGACCCGATCGCTTGTGTCGCCTGACGGTGTGTCATGAGGTTGCTGCGCGCTGGTCATCGCGCTCCATCCCTGTCCGGCGTGGTCAGCCGCGTGGCGGTGGCGCGTGCCCGCCCGAGCTTGAAGATGAGCCGCGCATGCACGCCTTCGATGACATAGGCGCCATCGCGCATGAGCCCGTTGACCAGTGCTTCGTTGCCGGAGCGATCGATCTGGTAGACCGCCGGCAGGGTGGTGTCGTCCGGCCAGATGATGCTGGTGGACCGACCGTCATCGGAGATGGCGGACGGACGCAGGGCGCGGCTTCCGCGCACGCGATAGCGTCCCTGCTCGACCTGCACCGCCTGCTCGGGATCGATGCCCGGCGGCGGGTAGGTGAAGCGCACCAGATAGGGCAGGTCCGGTCCCGCTGCCACGCTTACAAGCTGGAAATTATAGCTGCGGGCATCGGTGATGACGGTCATGTTGGTTTCGGGCGCGCCGCTGCTCGCCTTGATCACCAGATGATCGGCGCGGCGATTGGACTGGACCTGCCAGGCATCGCTGTTGCCGAGCGTGACGGTCTCGATCCGCTCGTCCGGCGAGAAGGCCAGGGTCAGCGCATAGCCGGTCGCGACGCGAAGCAGCACGACCTGCGCCTCATCATAGAGCACGGCCTGAATATGCGGATCGCCGGTCCCCGCCGCGGGCAGGAGTTCCGCCGTCGCGGCCGGGGAAAGGCCGAGCAGCAAGGCCGCGATGCCGGATTGCGCGCTCTTCATGCCTAGCGATCATCCTCGACCCGGGCGAGCGGGCCGGCCTCGCCGGCACTCTCCGGCAAGTCCGCGTCCGGCGACGAGGCGTCCGGCTGTCGCGGCTCGGGCGGGGCCTCCTGGTCGCGCCGATACTGGACGACCTGGAACCCCAGCGGGTTGACGAGGCGATCCTCGATCGACAGCGGTTCGCCCGAAAAACGGTAGCGCACCACCGCGACCCAATGATCGGCGGCGCCCATGGCGCGATCCCGATCGCTGCGGAGCGTCTGGAACCGCACGAGCGCACTGTTCGGACCGAGCGGCGAGACGCTGAGAACCCGCGCAGAGAGGATCGTCGAGCGCGGCAGGCGATTGAGCGGGCTTCCGGGATTATTGGCGGCCATGCCTGCAAGATAGGTCTGCCTTGCGCCTTCGGCCGACCAGAGCGCGACCTTCCGATAATCCGCCCGGACCGTCGCGACGTCATAGCCTTCGCGCGCGATCACATATTGGGCGAGCAGGGACTGGGTCAGGGCGGCATTGCCCGTGAGGTCGGGGGGCTGCGTTCCCTTGAGCGCCTGGACGAAGCCGGTGGTGCGGTCGACCAGCAGCGTATAGGGCACGACCGTCTTGAGCGGCAGCAGCGCGACCAGCGCCAGCGCCTCGAGGAGCGCAACGGTCGTGGCAATCATCGCGATGATCCAGGCGATCCCGCGCGAGCGGGCAATGCGGAGCTGGCGGTCATCCGCCCAGCTCGTGGCCCGGGCGTAATAGGCCGCGCGCGCTTCCCGCGGATCGCGGCCGGTCTGCTGCGCCGGGGACTGATCCGGGTCGTTCACGGCCGCTTCTCCCTGCGATCCGCGCTTGCCGATCGTCGTCTCGTCGTGCGCCGCCAGTTCTGGCCCAGCGGCTCGATGGCCGGTGGCCCGCCCGCGCCGGACTCACGCATCCGATCCGGGCCTGCCGAGCGGGGCGGTTGTGCCTGCCAACCCGTCACGATCGCCTCGCGCCGTTCCATGGCGAGAATGGCGTCGGACAAGGTTTGCGCGCGCGCATGGGCGGACCGCCCGCCCGGTCCGTTGGCGAGCGGGACGGCGCGTTCGGCCGGCATGACGGGGAAGCGCTGCGCGCCCACCTCACGCGTGAGTCGAACGAGGCGGGGCGGAAGCGTGAAACTGCCCATCACGCGTGCCGCCATGAACAGGAGCATCGCCAGAGTGAGCGCGAACAGGCCTGTTGCGGCCATGATCTCGGTGGCGAGCGCCGGGACATGCTGGGCGCTTTCGATCGCCGCCAGCAGGGCGCGCAGCTGCGGTTCGAGGACCGCCAGCTCCAGCGCCAGCCATGCGGGCACGGCAAGGGCGCCCAGCGCGGCAAAGCCCAGACCGCGGACCCAGCCCGCGAACAGTCCGCGCATGCCGTCGAAAAGCAGGCAGGCGACGAACAGAGGCCCCAATGCCAGCAGCAGCGCGGCCGTCAGGCGCGTCGCGAGGAGACCGGCCAGTGTCGAGAGAAGGAAAACCTGCGCGCTCGTCCCGAGTTGCTTGAGGTCGGCCGGAGACAGCGTCCTGGCGCGTGCCGGATCGAGCAACGCGGCCAGCGTGTCGCAAACGGCCTGCGCGCGCGCGAACAGCCCGGACGGATCGTCGCCGCCAAGGCCGGATGGCGCGAGAATCTGGCCCGCGAGCTGGGCGGGGCCGTCGATGACGACATTGTAGACCAGCGTCTGATAGGCCGGCCACTGCGTTGCCAGCACCAGCACCAGTCCGATCCTGATGACCAGCGAGACGAGCGTGTCGAGGCCGGGCGTTTCTCCAAGCAGCAGGCGGTAGCCGAACAGGGCGATCAGGATGGTGACGAGGCCGCTCAGCAGTGGGATCGCTCCACCTTGCGTCCAGGACAGATAGCCCAGCTCGCCAAGCGCGCGCGCATGGCAATCGATGAAGCCCGCAACGCCCGTGATGAAGGGGCCGAGCGGATCGAAGGCAGGACAGAGCGTCATCAGGCGACCCTGAGCAGTTCGGGCAGCCAGGCGTCCGGATCGTCGCCCGTGCGCGCGCGGATCTCGTCGAGCAGGCGGACGGTGCGCTCGCGGCCCGACAGGATGGTGAGGATCTCGCTCTCGCCGGCAAGATTGAGCCGCGCGACGACACTGTCATGGCCGTGCTTGATGAGGAAACAGTGCGCATTGTCCGGCAGGGTGCGCACGAGATCATATTCATAGGGCGTGAGGCCGAACCCTTCGACATAATCGCGCGACTGCGCCTTGGGATTGGCCGTGAAGATCTGCGTGGCGGCCTGCTCGACGATCGCGCTGGCGATGCGGCTGTCCAGCGCGTCCTCCGCGCTTTGCGTCGCGAAGCCGACAATGCCGTTGCGCTTGCGGATGGTCTTTTCCCAATCCTTGATCTGGACGGCGAAGACCTCGTCGTCGAGCGCTTTCCAGCCCTCGTCCACGACGATGATCGTGGGCTGGCCGTCGAGCCGTTCCTCGACGCGGTGGAACAGGTACATCATCGTCGGCGTGCGCAGGATGGGATCGTCGAGGATGCGCGTCATGTCGAAGCCGATCGAATCCATCGTGAGATCGACCCGGTCGTCGCCATTGTCGAACAGCCAGGCCCGGTCGCCATCGCCCCACCATGGCTGGAGCCGGGCATGGAGATCCTGTCCGTGCGGGCGATGCCCGCCGCGGAACAGCTGGGCGAAGGTCCGGAGGCGGCGATAGGCTGGCGGGGCATTGAAATTGGCATCCACCGCGTCATGGACCTGGGCGCGTTCCTGCGGGGTCAGGGCCGGACCGTTGCTCTCGACAAGACGCCGGATCCATTCGCCCAGAAAATGGCGATTGGCCGGCGTGTCCGCCAGTTGCAGGGGATTGAGGCCGCTATGCGTACTCGGGCGCAGCACGTCATAGCGCCCGCCGATCGCCCGGATGAACAGTTCCGCCCCGCGATCCTTGTCGAAGAAGATGATGCGCGGACGGAAGCGCCGTGCCTGCGCGAGCAGGAAGTTGAGAATGACGGTCTTGCCCGAGCCGGAGGGGCCGATCACCGTGAAATTGCCGAGATCGCCATGATGGAAATTGAAATGATAGGGGCCGGCCGCCGTGGTCTCGAGAACGGTCACGGCATCGCCCCAATGATTGCCGCTTTCCCGCCCGACCGGGAAATTATGGCCGCTCGAGAGGCTGGCGAAATTGGCGCTGCCGATGAGCGCGCGCCGCGCGATGAACCGGAAGTTCCCGGGGAACTGCGCCCAATAGGCCGGCTCCAGCCCCAGGTCCTCGCGCACGGCGATGATGCCGAGATCGGTCAGGGCGGACTGGACCTCGGACACGCCGTCATCCACCTGCGCCTGGGTCCGGCCGCGCACCATGATGGTCAGGTGATGCTCGCCGAACGCGGCGCGCCCGGCGGCCAGTTCATCCTTGGCGCGACCAAGCTCGCCGCGCAGGCTCACCGCTTCGTCGTCCGAGGCGCGCATGCGCCGCAGCACGAGGTTCATGCGCGACAGGCCGGCCTGCCGGTCGACGAAGCCGAAGCTCTGGCTCACGACCATCTCGATCGGGATGCGCAGCAGGTCGTCCAGCATGCCGGGGAAGGTCTGGGCCGGATAATCCTTGATCGAGACCATGGCCGCGAAGCTGCGCGGGCTCGTGCCCGCGGGCGCGAGCTCCAGTGTGTCGAGGCCGAAGCTGATGCGCCGCCAGGGGATATAGTCGCCGACATCGCCGAGCGGCAGGCCAACGGGGTTCGGCTGGCCATTATAGAGCGCGCCCAGAAATTCGATCGGTTCGGAATGCGGTCCCGCCCCGGTCTCATAGACACCGAGCAGCCGGGGGCGATAGGCGCCGAGCGCGGCGATCAGCTGGTCGGTCGCGGCCTGAAGCGCGCGGGTCTCGCCCGCGAACCAGGCGGCGCGCTCCGCCCGCCCGGCACGCCTGCCGAAAAAGGACGCGGCGCGATCGATGAGGCCGCCGCGCCCTTGCGGCGGACGGCGCAAGACCGTCAGGAACAGCTCGTTGACATAGAGCGTCTTGCCGGCGAGGCGCGCCTGCCACATGGCGTCGAGCCGCGCGCTGAACGGGTCGGGAAAATCTCCCCCGCCGCCCGGATCGATCCGCCGCCGCAGCACATGGCTGTAGAGGGCGAAGCGCGAGGAGCCGATCGCCTGCAGCATCGCGTCGCGCAGGCTCTTTCGATAGTTGAGGTCGTCCGTATCCGCCGTCTCGAACAGCAGGCCGTCGAGCCGCACCACCTGCATCAGCAGCCCATCGCGCAGCTCGATCATATGATCGTCGACATGCCGGGCATAGGGGAGGCGGCTGCCGGCGCTCACCTCGCTTGCGAAACGCCCCTGCGCGTCCCTCACGCCCGGTAGGAGTTGCATCGCCAGAAACGATAGTTGCGCACGCGCGGGCAGCGGGAGACCTTGACCAGCCAGAGGTCGAAGATGCGCGGCTCGCGCAGGCAGGCGACGACGCCGACGCCGTGGCCGACCAGCGCCAGCGCGAATATCCAGGGCGACCTGAAGATGAGGAACAGCTCCGTCGCCACGATCGCGTTGATCACGAAATAGCTGTAGGTGACGCCGGCGAACATCTGCGGGCGGGTCAGGGCGACGAACAGCGGATCGCGGCTGAGCCGGTTCATCTCAGTAGCCGGCGGCCGCGGTCGACTGGATGCCGCCCACGATGCTGGCCGCGCCGAACAGGATGAAGCAGCCCAGGATGACCGTGGCGCCATAGCGCCAGTTCATGCGCCCGGTCAGCATCATGAAGCCGACCGAGGCGACCGCGATCACCGCCACCACGGTCGCGACCGTGCCCAGCAGCGTGCCCTGCAGCCAGCTCACCGCCCCCACGATCGCGCCCGAACCGGCGGGGTCCGCATAGGATTGCGCAGAAGCCGCGGCCGCGGCGCCCAGAGCCGGCACGGCCCCCGCCAGTTTGAACAATGTTTTCCGCATGAGCCCTCCGATCGAAAGCGTAACAAGCCATGGAGGGCGGGCACAATGGATTCCGCGCGCGAAGGGCGCGGCCGGGCCGAACTATTTGCTCCGGAATGACTAGTAAATTTGCGCCGGCACGCCGATCAGCAGGGCAGGGAGCGTCAGCGCCCGGTTGCGCGCCGCCAGGCGAATGCCCTGCGACTCGATCAGCGCGCCCACGGCCTGTGTCACCACCGGGTTGAGCATGGCGCTGCGCGCCTGCACGTCCACGATCCTGCCGCCCGCATCGCTGCGGACCTCGATGCGGACAAGACCTTCGGCCTCGGGAAAGCGCTCGCGCAATTGCGGCAGGAGGCGCGCATAGGCGCGCAGGACGGTTTGCCGGTCGGTTTCGCCCATCGCGTCGCCGCGAAGCAGTTCGGCGAGTTCGGCCTTGCCGATCGTCCGGCGGAGAGGGGCGGCGCCGGCATAGGGGTCGAAACCGGTATCGGCGGCCGGCGCATCGAGCGGCGCCGGCGCAACGCCCCCGATCATCGGTGCGCCCGCCGGGTCCGCGTCGCCATTCATCAGCGCCCCGGCGATCCGGCCCGCGCCGAAGATGATCGCGCACCCCAGGATCACGCGCGCGCCCTCGCGCCAGTCGAGCCGGCCGGTCAGCATCCCCGCGCCCGCAAAGGCAACCGCGATGCCCGCGATCATCGTCGCCAGCGAGCCGAGCAGCAGGGCCTGCACCCAGCCAAGCGCGGCCAGCAAGGGCGATGCTGCATCCGGAGCCATCATGGCGACAGGCTAGCCAGGATCATGAGCAAGGTCGAGCCGCCGATGATTGCAACCTGTCCTTCCATGGCCGGGGCCATTTCGGTCGGTCGCCGAGGGCGACAGAGATCGTTGGTGATGCCGGACAGGTTGATCCCCAGTGAGGTGGGCCGTCCGACGCCGTCATGGCCATAGCTGCGGCTCGTCCCGTTGCCATCGCTTGCCGCCTGGCGCTGAATCGGCGGAACGGTGCATTTAGTAAACTGTCACCGTAATTCGAGCGATCTGGCCGACCACATCAGGTTATTCGGTATTGTGCCCCCGGAACTCCAAACTACGCGTTTTTTGAAAGTTGTCGAGTTATGCCGTAGGTTAAAGATACCAGAAATCCTGCAATTCCAACATAGAATACGACGCTCGGAGGTGATTCATAGGCAGTACCATTTGCGACTGCAATCAAGGACACTACTGTCATGGCAACCCTGGGGAACAATGTATCTTTATAGCCTAGAGCTGCATTCTTTTTTAGAAATACCTCCGCCGAGGTAATAATGCGGTCAGAAAAGGCCCAATCCAAAGCAAGGCCTATAAGAAGGCACAAGGCATACCATGCAAAATTGCTCATCTCACTGACACCCCAGCAATGCACCGGTCGCGCCTACTGCATTGCCGTTGCCTTGCCCAATGAACTTCACGCTGCGCGCCTGATCGGCTGACAAATCACCAAATGCACGTGTTGATTTATATGCATTGGAAGCAGCCCGCCCAGCAAGTGAACCACCTATAATCCCGGTAACTCCCCAACCTACATTTTCCCAGTTTCCATCAACGGCGTTCGCAATGATGCCAACGCCGCCAGCCACCGTCGAAACCAGCCCTGCTGCAGCTGCAACTCCTTCGAAGGCAACGAAACCAGCTCCTGTCGGGGCGGCTAACAAGCCTAAGCCCGCGGATGTCGCTGCGATTGCACCAGTGCCAGCGCTAATCCCATCAGCCCACTTGGCTATTGTCGCTGCGGTCGAATTTCCATGGGCGCACTGGCGATTCCCACTTTGCGGCAACGAAGAAGATATCCCGCTTTATACACGAATTCAGCGACCTTTAAAATCTGGGTCATTCGTGGCTGGAAAGTTTCGCTCTACCCAATTTATCAGCCACCACATTGCAAACCCATCGACGAGAGCGAAGGGCAACACTACCAATCCGAATTGAAGCTCAGGTATGCGGACGAGCGATAGAACTATAATATGAACTATAGCTAGCGCAGTGATCAGCAGCCAAAAGCGCCTTTCCCTTAGACTTTCCATCCGAGTTTCTGATTTGGTTTGGATGATTGTTCCAAATACGAACACTGCAGCTCCAACAAAGAGGCCTTTTTCCAAATTCGTAGCGAATGCAGAAAAGAAAAATGCAATTAAGCTAATTGCTACGATGATCCAGTCGATCCGGCTTCGAGTTCTTCTAGGCATTATTGGCTGCCGTTCACACACGATTGATATTTCGCGGCGGTCTTCGCCAGATCATACCCCGTAGACAAAGCAAGCGCACCAAATCCAATCCGACCAGCGATTGCGGAACCCGTCCCTCGCAAAACTCCATTGGCTACGGCAGCTTGCTTGCCGGTGTAAGCAATTGTGCCCGACACCATAGCGTCACTAGGTCCATTGTTATCTATAGTAGCCCCGGCGATGCCCGCTATGCCCAGTGATGAACCGATGACGGCAGATGCAACCGAAGCTTCAGGGACGAACGCGTTTACAATCCAACCGGCGGTATCCAACGCTAAACCAGCTTTATTTTCCCATATCGCGGAACCAAGGCAGCTAAGCCTTGATTTCGGCTGTTCTTTTTGGGGCTGCCTATCTCGCGATCCGAAGTTCGCAGGTAGGGCAAATCCGTAACTTGATCCTCCAAAGCCCAATATCACAGTAGAAGGTTCGTTGAAGCTGCGGTTTGCGCAATACTCTGCATAATCATTACCGTCAGCCGAAACTTGCGTGCAAGCGTTTACCGATCCTCCCGAGCCGCCTCCGCCGGAACCACCTCCACCTGAGCCTCCGCCGGAACCGCCGCTGCCGCTCCCACCTGCGCCCCCTTCGCTTTTCTTCCGGCAAATCCTTGTGCCGATGCAGGGGGTCAGGTTCGACATCCCGCTCGGGTCCGTCCCATTGATGGGATCGTTCCCGACATAGGCATACAAGTTCATGCCATCGCCATAGCCGATGGGGTCGGTCTGGAGGAACCGGCCGAGGGTGGGCGAGTAGATGCGGGCCTTGTAGTAATACATGCCGATCTCCGGCAGCCATGCCTGCCCGGTATACTGGAACCGGCCCATGTTGGTCGAGGCCGGAATGCCATGTTCGTCATAGCGGTTGACGCCGATGCTGGTGCCGGCATCGTTGCTGAGCGCCACGATGCTGCCGCGCTCGTCGGCCTGCAGCCAGCGCCGGTCGGCGGTGCCCGTGCCCTCGTACCAGACGATCGGCGTGTCGACGCCGGGGCCATAGACATAGCGGCGCTGCAAGGCGTTCGAGGCGTTGTACTCCGCGATGAGGGCCTGCCCGTCATAGGCCCGCCGCACCGTCACCCCGCCACCCACGCTCTGGTAGAGCCGGCCCATCGGATCATAGCTGAACGTGGAAGAACCCGGCCCGGTCAGCAGACGGTTCTCGCTGGAGTAGGTGTAGCTGTTCGTCCCGTCGCTGGTGAGGTTGCCGCGCACATCATAGGTGAAGCTCGCGCTCCCCGCGGTCAGATACTGGTTGAGGCCGTTGCGGGTGTAACCGCGGGTGGCGTTGGCATGGTCGGTCCAGGCATAGACATCGCTCGAGCGCACGATCTGGCCGGCAACATCAGGCTATTCTGTATTGTGTCCCCGGAACTTGCACGTTGTGTCCCCGGAACTTGCACGGAACTTGCACCGGAACTTGCAGAATAGCTGTTGCTTGGTATCTTGCGTTGCATAACTATATGATCATTCTTTCAATTATATTTCCGATCACAAAGACAGCGATAACGCCCGCTAGAAATAGCCATCCCCACCCGCGTCGACGCCTGTTTAGGAAGATCGTAACAGTGGGAACGCCCACTAAGATAGTTATGCCGATAACCAGTTCCGTCATTGAAATTGGCATGGCAATTTCCTCCTACTGGCCTTGTGCGGCATTATAGGCGTCTCGGGAGGGGTGCCAGAATGGCGTCCACCCAAGGATCATCAAGCCCCCCCCGTATAACACTCCAGGTATGACGCAGAGGGCGGGGATAAAGATTTTCCCGGAGCACGCTGCCGTTATATCCAACGCAAGCTTTGCGTCGCAGGCTTCCTTATTCGCGCCAGGAGTGCCGTAGCATTCATCATGAGCAGCACATGCTTCGCCCCAGTTTCCATCCGGCACTCCTTCTGAACCGGTGCTACCGCACCAGTCCTGATCATCATCGTCGTCTTCGCCCGTATCCCTCCGATCGCCTGTGGCAGGTTCTCTCGGCTGCTCCTGCTGCTGTCTGGCCTGTCTCTCTCTGAGATTCTGCTGCTCGCGCATTTGTTCCTCACCCGGAGGAGGGGAATGACGAATCCTCTTTCCGGTCACGGTGACCCTGTCACCGGCCTGGAAGCCTCCATAAGGGCCAATAAGACTAACCCGGCAGTGCCCCACGCCTCCACAAAGTTCCATGCTCGTCATACCCGTCGGATCGGTCCCATTGATGGGATCATTCCCCACATAGGCGTACAAGTTCATGCCATCGCCATAGCCGATGGGATCGGTCTGGAGGAACCGGCCGAGGGTGGGCGAGTAGATGCGGGCCTTGTAGTAATACATGCCGATCTCCGGCAGCCAGGCCTGCCCCGTATAGCCGAACCGCCCGAGATTGGTCGAGGCCGGAATGCCATGTTCGTCATATGTGTTGAGGGCGAGGGTGGCCGAGGCATTGCTGACCGCGATGATCGAGCCGCGCTCGTCGCGGGCGAGGTAGCGCCGGTCGCTCGTGCCCGATCCCTCATACCAGACGATCGGCTCGTCCGGGCCGAGGCCGGGCACATAGCGGCGCAGGATGGCGCCCGAGGGATTGGCGATCTCCGCGACCAGCGTCGTGCCCGCATAGACCATGCGCGTCGAGACGCTGGTGTCATATTCGTGCAGGCGCCCGACCGGATCATAGTAGAGCGACACGCCCCCGCTGGCGGTCCTGAGCCTATTCTCCCGCCAGTAGCTGTAGCTGTTCGTCCCGTCGCCCGTCAGGTTGCCCCGCGCGTCATAGCTGAAGCTCGCGCTCCCCGCGGTCAGATACTGGTTGAGCCCGTTGCGCGTGTAGGTGCGCGTCGCATTGGCATAGCCGCCGAACGCATAGGCATCGGTGGAGGCCGTGTTGCCGATGATCTGCCCGGCGGCATTGTAGCTGAACGTGCGCGTCTGGTCACCGGCCGTGCCGGACAGGTTGATCCCCAGCGAGATCAGCCGCCCAATGCCGTCATAGCCATAGCTCTGGCTCGTCCCGTTGCCGTAGCTCGCCGCCTGGCGCTGGCCGAGGCTGTTGATCGTATAGGAGACCAGCGTCGTCGAGCCATTCTCCTTGATGGCGGTGAGATTGTTCCCCACGTCATAGGCATAGGTGACATAGACGCCGTCGTGCCAGGTCAGCCGCGTCATCCGGCCGGCCAGATCATATTGATAGGAGACCGAGCCGAACGCCTGGCTATCCGTCAACTGCCGGCCCAGCGCATCATAGGTGAAGCTCAGCATGGTCGTGCCGCCATGGATGCCGGTTGCCCGGCCCAGCAGATCATAGCTGTAGGTCGTCACCGACTCGCCCGCCGGCGTCTTCGTCGCGACCCGGCCCAGATTGTCATAGGTGTAGGTGATCTTCTGATTGCTGTCGCTCGGATAGCCGCGCAGGCGCTGTTCGGTGACATTGCCATTGGCGTTGAAGATCGACAGGATATAGTCGCTCCAGTTCGGCGTACCGGCCGTGGCAAGAGCGTTGGCGAGGGTCGAGGGATTGTAGGCGCTCGGCAGGGTCGGCGAGGGATAATAGAGCCGCTGCGGCCGGTCGAACCCGTCATAGTCCAGCTTGCTGCGATTGCCGTTGGCGTCGATGATGTTTTCAAGCGGACCGTTGGGCCGGTAGCTCAGCACCTGCGTCACAGCTTCCTGACCCGAGACGCCCACCGCTTCCCGGACCATGACGGTGCGCCCGAGCGCATCATAGGTCGGCCGCGTGATCCGGTCCGGTCCGTTGGTGCCGGCGGTGTTGGGCGTGCAGTTCGCGGCTTGCGAGAGCCAGACGGAGGGGTTCATCCGGATGGCCGAACAGTCCGGCCGGCCCAGGCTGTCATAACTTTGCTGCGTCACCGAATAGGTCGTCCCGCCGGCGGTCAGCACTTGTCGCGTCGGGCGCCGGTTTGCGTCATAGGTGGCGGCCATCTGCCGCAGGGAATTGAATGCGGCCCAGGCCGTGTCGCCCTGATCGGTCACGGTGCCGAGCTCCACCTGCGCGATCAGGCCGGCGCTGCTGTAGGTGACGCGTTGGGCGAGGGGGACTCGCCCTGCGGCGCCATCCGGATCGGGGCCGACCACGCCGATCAGTTCCCGGTTCGCATTATAGCGATAACGGGTGGTGTCCGCGGTTCCGGACAATGGTCCGTCGACCGTCAACTGGTTGCCAATCGCATCATAGCTCGTGGTGGTTGTCGCAGCGAGCGTGCCGGTGCCGTCACGGCTGGTCACCGAGACGGGCAGCAGGTTGTTGGCTGTCCCGGTTGTCTGCGGACCATAGGAGATGACGGAGCGCACTTCGTCCGCCGTGCCCGAGCAACTGGCGGTCGTCTGGCAGGTGGAGGTCTGCGTGAGCAATCGCAGCGGCAGGCCCGATGCCACGATGCTGCCGGCGCTGTTCTTGTAATAGGCCTGCAGACTCGAATAGCTGTAGGTCGTCTTCGGGCGGATGCCGCCGGAAGCGGCGGCAGGCAGCGTCACGGTCAGCAGGCTGCCATAGGTCGTGTCATAGGTATAGTCGGTCTGGTTGCCGAGCGCGTCCCTGGTCCAGACCGGCTGGTTGCAGGTCGCCGCATAGGTGCAGGTCGACGGATAGCTTGCCAGCGTGACGATCTTGGTCGAATCGCTCGGCTGCGAGCAGGTCGGCGCGGCGGTCGCCGTTTTCGAGACCTGCATGGTGCAGGTCACATTGCCGCGCGCGTCATAAGTGAACTGCGTGTAGCCGGCGGTCGGCGTCGAACCACTCATCGTGCCTTCCGGCGGAATGATATGCGTCAGACGGCCGGATGCGTCATATTTGTACCGCGTGACCTGTCCCAGCGCATCCGTGATCTGCGTGGGTTGCTCCTCCTCGAAATCGGAAACGACCGTCGTTGAGTTACCGCCAGCGTCGGTGACCACCATCGTTACGATACCGCCCGATAAGCTCCAGTTATAGCTGGTCGTCACACCTGCATTCGTCACCGAGGTGACATGGCCGGAAGGATCTATCGATGCCGAATAGTCCGGTGCCGAAGACCCTGGCAGTTTTACCGTAAAGGTGTCTCCAGCCGAACTGTAGGTAGTCGTGTAGGTGGTTGTCCGGCCTTCGGCATCGGTAACCGTGGTGCCGCCGGATCCATAGGAGGCAAAGGGCCAGCTTTGAGTGGTTGTGCAGGAGGCGGCAGCCGGATCGCAATAATCGACGGCGCGATTGATGGCGGTCACTTTGGTGCGGCGACGCCAGTTTGTGCCCTGCACGGACGTGGCTGGTGGAAATGCATTCCCCTGATAGTCGAAATGCAGCATGTAGCCGAGTGAATTGGTCACAGATTGCAGACGTACGCCAGTTATCCAGGTGCCACCCGAGCAGCCATCGAGATTGTTGCTGCACCAGGCCGTGTCGACCCAGGTCAAAGTCTCCCGCTCGCCGGTCGCATACTGGATTTGTGTCCCTCTGGCTTTTCGCGAGCTGTCGGATGAATCCACGATATTGTAGGCATAGATCACGACGGTGCCGTCCGGCGTAGTCAATGTATAAGTCGTGCCCGAGAGAGTAAGGGTCGCGCCGGACCCGTCAGTCGACGTGAAAATACTGCCTGATCTTGTGAACCTATAGGATTTGAAACCGAGGCTGGCGCGATAGATGCCACCAGATAGGAAGATCGCAATGTCATAGTTGCTGTATATGCCGAGTTCGCCTCGGCGCATTATATAGGCAAGGCCTTGCCGTCCGGGCGGACCGATTGCGGCATCCACATGCTCCAGATATTGCACGCCTGTGATCAGATTGACGCCGTTTGCATCGATATGTTCCCGCACCGGCGGTGGCGTATCGACCGGTACCTGAGCGAAAGCTGGCGCCGCCAGACCGCTGCCGAGTGCAGTGCTGACAAGCAATAAGGTCGCCCGGTTCAAATTGCGGTAGGCGCGCGTCATCATCTCGCGGAATCCCCTGTTGCGAGTTGGAACGAGGCGGCGGCGCCCGCAGGGGCGAGGCCGCGAATGATGGGTTGGGATCAGGCCCCGGTCGTCTTGACCTGGGTCCGGTTCTCGGCCTTGTCGATCGTATATTCGGTTTTCACGCCGTTGTTCACGGTGCCGCTGTGCTCGACCTTGATCAGCCGGCCGCGGGCATCATAGGTGTAGGTGATGGTCTCCGCGGCCCGCGCGGGCAGGGCCGGGAAGATACATCCGACAAGCAGAAAGGCACAAAAACTGCGCATAAGTCACCCCCCGGTGGCATGGCCGCGTCATCCCGTGACGCGGGCGGGTTCCGATCGGCCCGCGATTGCTTCCGTGTATTCAAAGCTGCTCGCCGGGCCGTGAGTCTGTCAACGCCGATCCGCCATTGCTGGTCAGAATGGAGCAAATAGTTCGGGATGGCCGGGCTGGCGCTTTGAGCAGGTCGTCCCGAGCCCGGCGAACCGGCCCGGAGAAAGCGGGCGGATCTTTGCGGGAGGGCTTATGCCGATCTTGACGGGCCTGCCATGGCCGTCTCCGGTCCCGAAGAACTCACCGGAGGTCATGAGTGGATGCCCGACGGCGAGAGAGGGCGCCGGCCGGCGCTCGTCCTGAAGGTCTTGCGATGAACGCTGACCTCTAATCCGCCGCCCGGCTGTTCTCGAGATTCTGCAGCATGCGCGCGAGGTAGCCGAGCAGGACGATCTTGTCGGTTTCGGAGAAGCCGGAGAGAAGGCGTCGCTCGCGATCCAGCGCCGTGGGGACGATCTGGGCATTGAGCGCGAGGCCGTCCGTCGTGAGCCTGAAGGCCTGGCGCCGACCGGCCGCCTGGCTCTGAATCAACCCCTTGGCCTGCAGCTCCGCCAGCGAGCGGCTGACGATGGACTTGTTCATCGCCAGCGCGTCGCAGAGTTCCGTCGCGGACAGGCCCGGGCTATGCGCGAGCACCGTGAGCACGCGTATCTCGTTTATTCCACAATTAAACGTTTTCAGATAATGGCTCGATTGCGACCATGTATAGGCATTGGACAGCACGCTGAGATAGTGCGGCACGAAAATATGGCGGTCGATGACCGATGGTTGCTGTTTTTCATCCATAATCATCTATGGCTCCCGTTCTCCGCGACGTCTCTCGAAAGCCGCCGTGGAAACATTCACGGTCGTTCTCATGGCAATTTCGGTCGTCCCGGGCAAGTCGAAGCGGTGGACGGGCAGCAGGCGCACGATGTTCGCTCCCGGGCGCAGGCTGGCATGCGGGGCCTGCCCCGCGTCATGGCTTCACGCGGCACCAACAAAATATTTGATCGCCGCTCATAAGTTGCTAATTAAACAAAAAAACGCTAAACGGGGACGGAAAGGGGCGGCTCGCGGGACGGGAGCGCCGCTTCCGGTCGCGGCCTGCGCGGCGAAATGCCGGCCCGACCCGAACCCGGCACGAACAGGAGAGGAAGACCGGATGGTGGGCGAAGCTGGGAAACCGAGGATGCAGGCCGTGCGGCAAAGCGCGGATCGCTTCCTGGGCTCCGATCTCTTCGAAGGGACGGAGCGCGCCCTGCCGCCCTCGCGCCGTGGCGGGACGCTGCGCGAAGACGCCCGCGATATCGACATCTATCATCGATGCGATGTGGTCGTGGTGGGTGGCGGGCCGGCCGGATGCGCCGCTGCCTGGGCAGCCGCGCGCGCGGGCGCCGATGTGACGCTGATCGAGCGCTACAATTGCCTCGGCGGCCTGTCGACCGGCGGCCTGGTGATGTGGATCGACCGCATGACGGACTGGTCCGGCAATCATGTCATCCAGGGCTTCGCGCGCGACTTCATCGACCGGATGCCGCCGGAGGGCGTGGCCGGGCCCGCCCGGTCCGACTGGGGGTCGACGGACGCCGCGACCGCGCGCCACTGGGGCCTGCGCACATCGGCCTTTCACGGCATCGTCTGCTGGGCCCCGACCCTCGATCCGGAAGTCATGAAGCTCAACAACCAGCAGATGCTGCTGGAAGCGGGCGTCCGGCTGGTGTTTCATGCATGGGCGGCGCGACCGGTTGTCGAGGAGGGGGCGGCGCGCGGCATCATCTTCGAAAGCAAGGCCGGACGGCAGGCCGTGCTTGCGAAGGTCGTGGTCGACACCACGGGCGATGGCGACATGTTCGCGCGCGCCGGCGCGGGTTTCGACACGGACATCGAGGTGGGCGACGTCCATCATTCGATGAACACCGGCTTCGTCATCGGCGGGGTGGACATGGAGCGCTGGCTGGCGTTCCGCGCCGGCTCGCCCGATCAGTTCCAGCAGCTCACCGCGCTGGGGCGCGAGCGCATCGGCTATTTCCAGACGCCCTATGTGTCCTGGCGCAACGACATCGCGCTCTTTCTGGGGCCGCGCCAGTCCGGCCTCTCGGCGCTGGACGTGGACGACATGACCGAGGTGGAGATCCGCAGCCATCGCTTCATGGAGAGCCACTGCCGGTTCTTCCGCGAGAATGCGCCCGGTTTCGAGGGGGCCTATATGCTGCAAAGCGCGTCCCAGCTCGGCGTCCGCCACACGCGGCGGCTCGCGGGGGTGGAGCGTATCCAGCGCACCGACTGGGGGCTGGGCGCGCCACGGGCGACGGAGGTGGGGATCAGCCCGTCCGTGAGTCCGAAATTTCCCACGCTCTCGGTGCCTTATGGCGCGCTCGTGCCGCGCGCGCTCGACGGGATGCTCGCGGCCGGCCGCCATATTTCCTGTGATGCCAACAGTCATGGCTTCATGCGCGAAATCCCGCAATGCTGGCTCACGGGCCATGCCGCCGGCGCGGCGGCGGCGCTCGCCGCGGATCGCGGAATCGCGCCGCGCGCGGTGGATATCGGCGAATTGCGGACGCTGCTGCGCGCGCAGGGCGCGTGCCTTTCGGCCGATGAAGCGTTGCCGGCGATGGATGCGGTCGCAACGGCTGGCATGTCCGCGCCATGAGGACCGCATAACGAGCCGCATAACGAACGGCCCGTCGGACGGGCCTGGATAAACGAGAGGAATCGTCATGACGCTACGCAGCATCGCGGCCAATTCGCCCGGCCGCCGCGCCAACTGGAAAGCGCTCGGCCTCAGTCAGGAGGATATGCTCAAGCCCAAGATCGCCGTGGTCAATTCCTCGTCGGAACTGGCGATCTGCTATGCCCATCTGGATGGCATCGCCCGCATGGTGAAGGAGGAGATCCGCGCGGCGGGCGCGGTGCCGTTCGAAGTGCGGACGGCCGCGCCCTCGGACTTCATTACCGGCGCCGGGCGGCAGGGCTCCTATATCCTGGCCGGGCGCGACATCATCGCGAACGATATCGAGGTGCAGGTGGAAGCCGCGCTGCTGGACGGCATGATCTGCCTCACCAGTTGCGACAAGACGCCGCCGGGCCATCTGATGGCCGCGGCGCGGCTCGACATTCCCACCATCCTCGTCATCGGCGGCTACCAGCAGGCGGGAGAGATTGACGGCCAGCCCGTCGATGTCGAGGACGTCTGGTCGACGGATGTCGGCCGCCGCTTCGGCGCGGAAGGCAGGTTCCCCGTGACGGACCTGGCGGAGAACGCCATTCGCGGCCCGGGCGTCTGCGCCGGCATGGCCACGGCGAACACCATGCATTGCGTGGTGGAAGCCCTCGGCATGTGCCTGCCGGGCCATGCGCCGGTGCGCGGCAACAGCGCGAAGATGCAGGCGAACGCCCGCGCGGCGGCCCGGCGCATCGTCGAGATGGTCGGCGAGGATCTTCGGCCGCGCGACATCCTCACCGAAGGCGCTTTCCGCAATGCGATCGCCACGGTGCTCGCCGTGTCCGGCTCGATCAACGCGATCAAGCATCTGCAGGCCGTGGCGGTCGAGGCCGGCAGCGCCATCGACATCTATGCGCTCTGGGAGGCCATGTCCGATGTGCCGGTCCTTTCCGCCGTCCGGCCGACCGGCGACGTGCGCATCGAGCAGTTCGAGGATGCGGGCGGCGCGCGCGCCGTCCTGAAGCGGCTCGAGGGGCGGATCGACGGTTCGGCCATGACCTGCACCGGCACGTCATTGGCCGTGAATCTCGCGGACTATGAGATTCCCGGACCGGCGACCATCCACGCCCTCGACGCGCCGGTGGGCCCAGGCCCGGCCATTGCCATCCTGAAAGGGAATTTCGCGCGGAGCGCCGTGGTGCGCCTGGGCATCCGGGATGGATCGCGGCCCGAGGAATTCGCGGGCCCCGCGCGGGTGTTCGAGACCACGCGCGATTGCATGCAGGCCATCGAGGACGGCGCGGTGCGCCCTGGTGATGTGGTGATCTGCCGCAATCAGGGACTGAAGGGCGGTCCGGCGATGGGCGGGAGCGCGAGTGTGGTCCTGTTCGCGCTGGCGGCCGCCGGCCTCGCCAAGACGACCGCCTTCGTGACCGACGGGCAGCTCTCCGGCCTGTGCCTCAAGGGGCTGACGGTCGCGGAAGTCTCGCCCGAGGCGGCGACCGGCGGTGCCATAGGGCGCGTGCGGGACGGCGACAGGATCGTCATCAGCGTCGCCCGCCGCGCGATCGAGATCGACCTGTCCGCGGAGGAACTGGCGGCGCGTCCATGCGTGGGCCTTCGCAACGAGGCGCCCGGCTATCTCGGGACGTTTCGCGAAGCCGTCCGGCCTCTGTCCACGGGGGGCGTGCTGCTGCCGGAGAGCGTGTCCGCCGGCCCGGCGGACAGCTGAAGCCAGGGACGCGGCACCGGCTGGCTTCCGAGGCATGTCGCAAGGGTCTTGACGACGGTTCGTTTACGTTTAAACGTTAAGTTGATAATTAAACGATTCGAGGCGGGCTGGAGGGGATGGGTCCGGGCAATCCTTCCCTGTCGATACGAGAAGAGATGCACGTTTAACGTGTGTTCGTCCTCAGGCTGGCGGCTTGCGGAGCGCTCCATGCACGCACGCGCATGATCAAATTTGAACAATAATATGGACGAGATGGAGAGGAGATAGAATATGAGACATGGGATTCGCCTGCCGGCGCCGGCGCGTTGGCCCGGCCTTCCGGGCACGGCGAGCCTGATGGCTGTGGCGCTTGGCCTGTCCTGCGGTCCGGCCATGGCGCAGACGGCCGACGATCAGGCGGCCGCCGGGGAAGCCGCGAACGCCGCGGATGGCGACATCGTGGTGACGGCGCAGTTCCGCTCCCAGCGGCTGCAGGACATTCCCCTCGCGATCACGGCCGTCAATGGCGAGATGCTGGAGGCCAAGGGCGCCGCGACCGTGCTCGATGTCGCCAATTCCGCGCCGAACGTGACGATGCGCTCGGCCGGCGGGGCGAACGGCGGCGCCGCGCAGGTCTTCATCCGCGGCGTGGGGCAATCGGACAGCCAGTTCGCCTATGAACCCGGCGTCGGCATGTATGTCGATGACGTCTATTACGGGACGGTCTTCGGCTCGATCTTCGAGCTGCTCGATCTCGACCGTGTCGAGGTCCTGCGCGGGCCGCAGGGCACGCTGTCCGGCCGCAATTCCATCGGCGGCGCGGTGAAGCTGTTTTCCAGGAAGCCGTCGAACAGCAATGAGGGCGCGGTCGATGTCTCCTATGGCAATTACAACCAGCTCAACCTGAAGGGCAGCCTGAACCTGGTCATCGTGCCGGACCGCATCTTCATGCGCGCGTCGGCCATTTCCCGTTCGTCCGACGGCTATCTGACGCGCTACGACTATGGCTGCCTGCATCCGGACAGCGGCGTGCCTTCCGCATCGGACGGAAGCTGCGTGGCCGGCACCGAGGGCGGCCGCAACTATCAGGCCGGCCGTCTGGCGCTCCGCATCCTGCCGAGCGACAGCGTTGAAGTGAATCTGATCGGGTCCGTCACCGTCGACAATTCGGAAGTGGCCGCGCAGAAGCTGCTCGGCATCACGCGCAACGGCGCCTTCCCGGCCGATGTCGATCCCTCCATCTTCATCACGGGGCCGAAGGAGCGATCCAACTATGCAACCTATATCAACCCCGCGTTCACCGATCCGGCGAAATATGACGGGGTCGAAGGCGCCGGCAGCCATCCGGCGACGGCCCTGGATCCGCACTTCAGGTTGCGCGCGCACAGCCTCTCGGGCGCCGTCGACTGGACGCTGGCGGACAATCTGTCGCTCACGTCGATCACGGCCTATCAATATTATCGCGGGACCAATTCGACCGACATCGACCTGACGCCCTATGCCGTCAACACCGTGTCCGGCCGCTACACCTACAAGCAGTTCACGCAGGAACTGCGCCTGAACGGCGATCTGTTCGACAAGCTGGTCGAATATACGCTGGGCGCCTATTACTTCTGGGCGGAAGGGCGCTTCGGCGGCACCAACTACAATATGCCCGGCCTCGCCAACGAGAATATCTACGCCACTGACGACCGCATTCCGTCCGAGAGCAAGTCGCTCTTCGCGCATCTGACGGTCAACCCGACGGACAAGCTCTCCATCATCGGCGGCATACGCTACACGCACGACACGAAGGACTATTATTACGGGCGCCTCAATCCCTACGACCCGACGCTGACCGCCTATACCGCCGCCGGCCTGGTCGACGGCGTCGAGGGGCATTACAAGGGCAGCCGCGTCGATTATCGCGTCAACCTGCAATATCGCTGGTCGCCCGATTTCATGACCTATGCGCAGTTCGCAACCGGCTATCGGGCGGGCGGCGTCAATCCGCGCCCCTATGTCCTCGAGCAGGCGGTGCCGTTCAATCCCGAGACCCTGCAGGCGTGGGAAGTCGGTTTCAAGGCCGATATTCTGGATCGCGCCGTCCGGATCAACGGCTCGCTGTTCCTGAACGACTATAAGGACATCATCTTCAACAACCAGACGCCAACGCCGAACAGCACGCTGAACGGCACCCCCACCAATGCCGGCGACGCCCGGTTCAAGGGCGTCGAGCTCGAGGTCAATCTGCGTCCGCTCGATGGTCTGCAGATCGATGCCTCGGGCAGCTATCTGGGCTTCAAGCTCAAGCGGATCGGCGCGGAAGGCGTGACGATCACCGGCATCACGCTGGATAGCCGCGCGCCCTTCGCGCCGGAATGGAAGTTCAACGCCGGCTTCCAGTATGAGATCGACCTGGGCCGGCACGGCAGTCTCACGCCGCGGTTCGACCTGTCCTACCAGTCCATGATGTATCCGCAGATCGTCAACACGCCGGGCACCGAGATCGACGGTTATGCGCTGGTCAACACGCGGCTGACCTGGACCAATGCCGATCGGGACATCGAAGTCTATGGCACGGTGACCAACCTGTTCGACAAATATTATTATCTGAGCGCGCTGCGCTATCCCGTGGGCGTCATTTCCGCGACGCCGGCGGCGCCGCGCCAGTGGGTGGTCGGCATCAAGAAGCGCTTCTGAAATTGACTGAAACAGAGGGCGCGCCCGCTCCGGCGGGCGCGCAAGGCCATAAACTGAGGAGACGGACATTGGCGAACCGGGTCGTGAAGCTTCTTGCAGGCACCGCCGCGCGCGTGATCGGTGCGGCACTGACGACGTCCATGATGGCGCAGCCGCTGCAGGCGCAGCAGGCACCGGCGCCCGCGCCGGCGAACGCCTATCCGCAGCGCCCCATGCCGGCGGCCGGGGCTCCCAACATCCTTGTCATCATGACGGACGATACGGGATTCGCCGCCAGCAGCGCGTTCGGTGGCGCGATTCCCACGCCCAATATCGATGCGCTGGCGACGCACGGGCTGCGCTACAACCGCTTTCACACGACGGCGATGTGCTCGCCCACCCGCGCCGCGCTGCTGACCGGCCGCAACGCGCATCAGGTCGGGTTCGGCGTCATCAGCGAGGAAGCCTCCCCGGACGACGGCTATAATTCGATCATCCCGGACAGCGCCGCGACCTTCGCGCAGGTGCTGGGCATGAACGGTTACGACACGGCCATGATCGGCAAGCATCATAATGTGCCGGTGTGGGAAGACACGCCGCTCGGGCCGTTCGATCACTGGCCCAACGGACTTGGCTTCGGCTATTTCTATGGCTTCATCGGCGGCGCGACGAGTCAGTTCGCTCCGGCGATCGTGGAGAACCGCAACTGGGAGGAAATCGACCAGACGAAGCCGGACTATATCCTCGACAAGGATCTGGCGGATCACGCGATCGACTGGCTGAACATGCAGCACAGCATCGACGCCCGCCACCCCTTCCTCATGTATTATGCGCCGGGTTCGACCCATTCGCCGCATCAGGCGCCAGCCGACTGGATCGCGCGCTTCAAGGGCGAGTTCGACATGGGCTGGGACAAGCTGCGCGAGGAGAATCTCGCGCGCCAGAAGCGGGAAGGCATCGTCCCGGCGGACACCGTCCTGACCCCGCGGCCGCCCGAGTTCCCCGCATGGTCCTCCCTGAGCGCGGACGAGAAGCGCGTGCAGGCCCACATGATGGAGGTCTATGCCGCACAGCTCGCCTATCTGGACCATGAGATCGGCCGGCTGGTCGATGCCCTCAAGGCGAATGGCGAGTTCGACAACACGATGATCGTGCTCATCATCGGCGACAATGGCGGCAGTCTCGAAGGATCGCCGCAGGGCACGGTCGACGAGATCGCCCGCAACAAGAACAAGATGCCCGAGACGCTTGCGGACCAGCTCGAGCATATCGACGATTTCGGATCGCGCTATTCCTGGAACAATTATCCCGCGCCGTGGGCCTGGGCGAACAACACGCCATTCCAGTGGGGCAAGGCGATCGGATCGCATCTGGGCGGCATCCGCAACGGCATGATCATCTCCTGGCCCGGCCATCTGGCGGGCGAGGGGCAGGTCCGCTCCCAGTTCACGCATGTCATCGACATCGCGCCCACCCTTTACGAAGTCGCCGGGATTACGCCGCCCGCTACCGTGAACGGGGTCCAGCAGATGCCGATCACCGGCCAGAGCCTCATGTACACGTTCCAGCATCCCGATGCGCCGGATCGCCGCACGGAACAATATTTCGAACTGCGCGAGAATATCGGCTTCTACAAGGATGGCTGGTTCGCCTCCACCGATCCGCGCGTCTTTCCCTGGGAGCAGGAAGCGCCGCCGCCGGCCGGATCGCATCCGGTCTGGCATCTCTATAATCTCGACACGGATTTCTCGCAGTCGCGCGATCTCTCCCGGCGATACCCGCAGAAGCTGGCGGAAATGCAGGCCGAGTTCGCCGCCCGGGCCGCCGAATTCCATGTCGGCCGCGCGCCCGACGCGAGCGCGGCGCCCCGCCCGATGATGTCGGCCGGGCAGAACCGGTTCGTGTTCCACAACAGCACGATGCGCTACACGCGCTCGTCCTTCCCGAACCTCATGAACCGCTCCTGGCGCATGACCGCGGACATCGAGGTGCCCGCGTCCGGCAATGTCGATGGCGCGCTCGCGGCGCTGGGCAGCCGGCTCGGCGGCTGGTCGTTCCTCGTCCTGAACGGCAAGCCGACCTTCATGTACAATGCATCGATCGCGGATCGCGACAGGACGGTCGTGGCCGGTGCCGAACCGCTGACCCCGGGCCATCACGAACTGGTCGCGGACTTCGCCTATGATGGCGGCGGCAAGGGCAAGGGCGGCATGCTCGTGCTGTCCGTCGACGGGACGGAAGTCGGCCGCGGCCGGATCGAGAGGACCTATGGCGCGCTGGTGGTCGGCGAGGGCGGCGGCACGATCGGCCGCGATTATGGAACGACCCTTTCCGATGCCTATATCGCGCCGTTCACCTATCCCGGCACGATCAACAGCTTCACCTTCGATCTCCAGCCGGTTCAGCGGTGACGGGCGCCGGCCGGTCCGTCGCCGATGACGATGGTCCGGCCCATGCCTGGCGGACCGGCCGGACCTCTCTGCCCGCACGGGGCCAGCTACAGCGACCGGCCGGCCCGGCCGGAGGCCGCTGTGGACCATTGATGGAAACACTGACATGACGAGCAATTCCGGTTCCCCCAGCATCATGGATTATGATCCATTCTCTCCGGAGGTGTTGGCCGACCCCGAACCTTATGATCGCCGGGCGCTGGCGGCCGGGCCGGTGCTCTATTTCCCGCAATATGATCTTTATGCGCTCGCGCGGCACAGGCATGTGCGCGCGGCGTTCAGCGACTGGCGGCGCTTCGTCTCGGGCCATGGCACGGGCATCGTCCACACCGGGCGCAAGGAGAACTGGCGCCGCCAGAGCCCTGTGCTGGAAAATGATCCGCCGTCCCATGGCGTTTATCGCAAGGTGCTGATGAGCGTGCTCATCGGCGAAACGCTCAAGGAAGTGCGCCGTCGCTTCGAGCCCGTGGCCGACCAGATGGTGCGCGATCTCGTCGCGCAGGGCGCGTTCGATGCCCAGCGGGACCTGGCGGAAGCCTTTCCCCTCACCGTCGTGCCCACCATGCTGGGCCTGCCGCCGGAAGACCGCGAGGTCATGCTGTCCTATTCGGACCTGAACTTCAATTCGATGGGTCCCCGGAACGCGATCCGCAAGGCGGCCGAGGAACGCGCGAAGGGCAGCGCCGAGCGCGTGGCCCGGCTCTGCCGCAAGGAAGCGCTGCTGCCCGGGGGCCTTGGCCATCGGCTGTATGAAGCCTGCGCGCAGAACGGGCTGAGCGAGGAGGATGCCGCCATCCTGGTGCGGACCTTCTTCTCCGCGAGCATGGATACGACCGCCAACGGCATCGGCTACACGATCCATGCCCTTGCGCAGAATCCGGACCAATGGGCGATGGTGCGCGGGAACCCGGCCCTCCTCAATGCCGCCTTCGACGAAAGCCTGCGCCACCGGGCGCCGAGCCCGCATATCGGCCGGACCACCGGGGAGGATGTCGAGATCGACGGGGTCGTGATCCCGGCGGACAGGAAGGTCCTGCTGATGGTGGCCGCCGCCAATCGCGATCCGGAGCGCTACAGCGACCCGGATCGCTACGATGTGCTGCGCAAGGAGCCGCCGCACATCGCCTTCGGGGCAGGCATCCACATCTGCATCGGCCAGCCGCTCGGCAAGCTGGAAGCCGAACTGGTGCTCGGCGCTCTGGCCCGCCATGCGCGGACGCTGCGCATCGCGCGGGAGCCGACCTATCTGATCAACAACTGGCTGCGCGGCTTCGCAAGCTTGCCGCTGGCTGTCGAGCCGGCGTCGGGGGAGGCATGATGAAAAAGCTGATCGGTGAGCCGGCCTCCGTCGTGAACGACATGGTCGCGGGGCTGGTCCGCGCCGACGACCGGCTGCGGCGCGTCGATGGCCAGCCGGTTATCGTACGCGCCGACGCGCAGAGGCTGGCCGCGCGGGGCCAGGTCGCGCTGATCTCCGGCGGCGGCTCGGGCCATGAGCCCGCTCATGCCGGCTATGTCGGCGCGGGCATGCTGACGGCGGCGGTGCTGGGCGAGGTGTTCACGTCTCCCAGCGTCGACACCGTGCTCGCCGCCATCGAAGCCGTGACCGGCCCGGCCGGCTGCCTGCTGATCGTCAAGAACTATACGGGAGACCGCCTGAATTTCGGCCTCGCGGCCGCCATCGCCCGGTCGCGCGGGCGGATGGTGGACATGGTGCTCGTCGACGATGATGCGGCGCTGGCCGGTGGCGGCCGCGTGGGGCGCCGGGGGCTGGCCGGCACCGTGCTCATCCACAAGCTCGCGGGAGCGGCGGCGCAGGAAGGGCGGCCGCTCGGCGAAGTCGGGGCCATCGCGCAGGCGGCCATTACCCGGCTGCGCACCATGGGCGTCGCGCTGAGCCCCTGCACGGTTCCGATCGCGGGCAAGCCGAATTTCGAGCTGGGCGCGCGTGAGATGGAACTGGGCCTTGGCATTCATGGCGAGCCCGGCATGGCGCGCCTGGACCTCGAGCCTGCCCCTGTCATCGTCGAGCGGATGCTGGAGACGATCCTTGCGCAGGGTACATGCGATCCGGCGGGCGATCCGCTGGTTCTGCTGGTCAACGGTCTGGGCGGGACGCCCGCCATGGAGCTGACCATCATCGCGGGCATGGCGCTCGCCGCGCTGGCGGAACGGGGATTCCGGGTCGTGCGGGCCGGTGTCGGCAACTATCTCACCGCGCTGGAGATGGCGGGCTGCTCGCTCTCGCTTCTCCCGGTGACGCCGGGCGATCTCATGCGGCTCGACGCGCCCACGGCGGCGCCGGCCTGGCAGGCCCTGACCGTGGCCGGCGAGACGGCGCCGCTCCCGATGGACGCCGCTGGGACAGGCTCGCGCGATTTGCGCGGTCCGCGGCTCGATCAGCGAGGCGCCGCCGCGGTCGAGATGCTGACAAGAAGCGCAATCGATACGCTCATTGCGTGCGAGGCGGACCTGACCGAGCTCGATCGCAAGGTGGGCGATGGCGATCTCGGCATCAGCCTGGCTCGTGGCGCGCAAGCCGTCGCGGCGGAACTGGAGGGATTGCCGTCCGATTGTCCCGCGGCCCTGCTCGATCATGTCTCCGCCATCGTGCGCCGCAGCATCGGCGGCACGTCGGGCCCCGTGAGCGCCGCGCTGTTCCTGGGCATGGCCACGCATCTGGCGACGATCGAGGGCGAGATCGGTTTGCCGGACTGGACGGCGGCGGTCGAGGCGGGATGCGCCTCCATCCGGCAGATCGGCGGCGCGGAGCGGGGCGATCGCACGATGCTGGACGCGCTGCTGCCGGCGGTCGAGGCGCTGGCTGAAGCGCATCGCGAGGGTGCGTCCGCCCCGCGCGCGCTGCGGGCGGCCGCCGACGCCGCCATGGCGGGCGCGGACGCCACCGCCGAGGTCGCGGCGGCCCTTGGCCGTGCTTCGTATCTGGGCGCCCGCGCGATCGGCCATCCCGATCCGGGCGCCCGGGCCGTGGCGCTGGTGCTGCGGGCGATGGCGAAGCGGCTGGGCGAGGAAAGACCATGACGATCGAAGCGCAACCGGCGGCAAGGACGATCGATGTCGCCCGAGTGCTGGAGAATCGTCGCTTCGACGGCTTCAATATCCGGCTGGTGCTGATCTCATGGCTCATCACGGTCTGCGACGGATTCGACATGATGGTCGTCTCCTTCACCGCGCCCTACATCCGTGACGAGATCGGCCTTACCGTGGGCGAACTGGCCAGCATCTTCTCCTCGGGCCTGCTGGGCATGACGCTGGGCGGTCTCGTCTTCTCGGCGATCAGCGACCGGATCGGGCGGCGCCCCGTCGTGGTCGCCACCGCGTTCACCTTCGCGCTGCTCACATTCGCCACCGGCTTCGTCCAGAGCTTCGAGCAGTTTCTGGTGCTGCGTTTCGTCGACGGGCTGGCGCTGGGCGGCATGGTGCCGATCGCCTGGGCACTCAATGTCGAGTTCGTCCCCCGGCGCTATCGCGCGACCGTCATCACGGTCATCATGATCGGCTATAGTGTCGGCACGAGCGGGTCGGGGCCGCTGACCGTGCTTGTCGAGCCGCTGATCGGCTGGCGCGGGCTCTACTGGGCCGGCGGCCTCGCCTCGCTCTTCTCGGCGGCGTTGCTCGCGCTCTGGCTGCCCGAATCGCTCCGCTTCCTCGTCAGTCACGACCGTTCGCCGGGTCGCGTGGCGGCGATGGTGAACAGGCTGCAGCCCGCCGCGCAGGCCGTCCCGGAGGACAGGTTCGTGCTGGGCGACGAGCAGGGCGACGCTGTTCACGGCCGGTTCCGGGACCTGTTCGCCGGACGCCTGCGCATCCTGACGCCGGTGCTGTGGCTTGGCTTCATGGCCAGCTCGATCGCCATCTATTTCGTCAATAGCTGGGGCCCAATCGTGCTGGAGGCGATGGCGTTCGAGCGCAACACGGCCGCGCTGGCGACGGCGTTCGGCGGGATCATGGGCTCCGTCGCCGGGCTCGCCATCATGCGGCCGACGGACCGCTGGGGGGCGGTCACCGTTACTTTCTATCCGGTGATCCTGCTGCCGATCATGCTGATTCTGGGCCTCGTTGTGCTTCCCGCGTCGACCGTGCTGATTCTCGCCATGGTCGTGCTGATGCTCGTGGGCGGCATGCATTTCGCGATCATGAGCATCATCGGCGGACTCTATCCCACCAATGTGCGCGGCCGGGGGTCCGGCTGGTGCTCGTCCGTCGGAAAGCTGGGCGGCGTGCTGGGGCCGGCGCTGGGCGGCGTGCTGCTGAGCAGCGGGATGCCCGTCATCCGCAGCTATGTCGTGCTCGCCCTCTGTCCCGCGCTGGTGCTGATCTGCGGTGCGGTCATCGCGCGTTACAACGGCGCAGGCGGCCTGCGCGGGGACAATGGGCGCGGGGACAAGGCATGAGCGGAAAGCGGGGTTTCGATACCATCATCGTGGGCGCCGGCTCGGCGGGGTGCGTGCTCGCCAGCCGCCTGTCGGCCGACCCCGCCCGGCAGGTGCTGCTGGTCGAGGCCGGACCGCGCGATCGCAATCCCCTGATCCGCGTGCCGCTGATGGCCGGCTTCTGGTTCACGAACCGCTATTTCAACTGGTGTTTCGAGACCGAGCCGCAGGCGCATATGGCGGGGCGGCGCATTCCCTGGCCGCGCGGCAAGGTCTGGGGCGGCTCGTCCTCGATCAACGGGCTCCTCTATGTGCGCGGCCATCCGCTCGACTACGAGCATTGGCGCGAGCAGGGACTGACCGAGTGGGGCTGGGATGGCGTGCTGCCCTGTTATCGCAAGGCGGAGCGGTTCCTGCGCGGCGGCGATGCCTTGCATGGCGGCGACGGGCCGCTGCCGGTCACGCGCGCGGACGATGCGCACCCGCTGGCGCAGGCTTTCCTGCGCGCGGGGCAGGAGGCCGGCCATCCCTATTGCGATGACTTCAACAATGCCGATCCGGTCGGCGTCGGCACCTATGACTATAACGTGCACGACGGCCAGCGCTGGAGCGCGGCGCGCGCCTATCTGCTGCCCGCGCTTGCAAGACCCAACCTCCATGTCGTGAGCAATGCGCAGGTGATGCGCGTTCTGCTGGAGAAGGGGCGTGCGGCCGGCATCGAGCTGCGCCGGCGCGGCGGGCAGGTCGAGGAGATCCGCGCTTCTGGCGAAGTCATCCTGTCGGCGGGCGCGGTCTGTTCGCCCGCCCTGCTGCTGCACTCGGGAATCGGCCCCGCGGACGCGTTGCGGAAAGTCGGTGTGCCGGCTCAGGTGGATGTGCCCGGTGTCGGGCGGAACCTGCACGATCATCTGCAGGCCGTGGTTGCTCATGCCGCCCGGGAGCCGGACGGCATCTACGATCTCCGCCGGCTGGATCGGCTCGTCCCTGCCATGGCGGGCGCCATCCTGGCCGGCAGGGGCGCGGCGACGCAGTTGCCGATCCGCGTCGGCGGCTTCCTCAAGACCGAGCCGTCGCTCTCCATGCCCGATGTCCAGATCCATTATATTCTGGGTTCGGGCGAGCGGACGCTGCGCGTTCCGGGCCTGCACCGCGCTTCCCACGACGTCCGCTACGGATTCAACGGCTCGGTCTGCCAGCTCAGGCCGGAGAGCCGGGGCGAGATCTTCCTCAAGTCCGCCGATCCGCTGGCGCCGCCGGGCATTCAGCCCAACTATCTGGCCAGCGAGGCGGACCGCAAGGCGATGCGGGCCGGCGTCCGGATGATGCGGGAGATTTTCGCGCAGAGCGGCTTCGACGACTGTCGTGGCGCGGAAAAGCGCCCGGGACCAGCCGTCCAATCCGATGCGGAGCTCGATCGGTGGATCGCGCAGACGGCGCTTGCGGTCTATCATCCGGTCGGTTCCTGCCGGATGGGCCTGGATGACATGGCGGTGGTGGACGAGCGGCTGCGGGTGCGCGGGGTCGATGGCTTGCGCGTGATCGATGCCTCGGTCATTCCGCGCATCATCGGCGGCAATACCCACGGCGTGACGGTCATGATCGCCGAAAAGGGAGCCGGGATGATCGATGCCGGATGAACGGCCCGGACGGGTTCGGATCGGGGCGCGGCGTGGCATTCCGGCTTGACCTGACGCGGGAATGCGGCACGGCGATGAAACGGAGATCGAGAGAGGGCGCCATGGCTGATATCGACATGATCGCACTGCCGGGCGGGCGGTTCCTGATGGGCTCGGCGCATCATTATCCGGAGGAAGGTCCGGAACGGGAGGTGCATGTCGATGCCTTCGCCATCGACGTGACGCCGGTGACGAACCGGGCCTTCGCGGCGTTCGTGGCCGCGACGGGTCATGTGACGATGGCGGAGATGGCGCCCGATCCCGCGCTTTATCCGGGCGCCGACCCCGCGATGCTGCGCCCGGGTTCATCGCTGTTCGTGAAGCCGCGCCATCCCATGCCGCCGACCAACCCCATGGCCTGGTGGCAATTCTCCTTCGGCACCGACTGGCGCCATCCATGGGGGCCGGGAAGCGGCCTCGCGGGGCTGGAGGATCATCCGGTCGTTCATGTCGCCCACGCCGATGCGCAGGCCTATGCCGACTGGGCGGGCAAGCGCCTGCCCACCGAAGCGGAGTGGGAGTTCGCCGCGCGGGGCGGGCTGGAAGGCAAGGCCTATGCCTGGGGCGACGAACTGGCGCCGGGCGGCCGGATGCTCGCCAACTACTGGCAGGGCAGCTTCCCCCATCACAACAGTCTTGAGGACGGGCATGAGCGCACCTCGCCCGTGCGCAGCTATCCGCCCAATGGCCATGGCCTCTACGACATGATCGGCAATGTCTGGGAATGGACGTCGGACTGGTATCGGGATCGTCACCCGGTGCCGGCGGACAAGCCCTGCTGCATCCCCCGCAATCCGCGCGGCGGCACCGAGGAAGCGAGCAGGGACCCCAACGACCCCGGCTTCATGTTCGGCCGCAAGGTGCTCAAGGGCGGCTCCCATCTCTGCGCGGAGAATTACTGCCGGCGCTACCGCCCCGCCGCCCGCTATCCCCAGACCATCGATACCTCCACATCGCACATCGGCTTCCGCTGTGCCCGCGACGGCAAAGCATGAGAAGGCCGTGACCCGGAAACGGCGCGCCCGCACAGCCGGGCACGCCGCGCAATCGCCGGACCGATGCGCGCCGGCGAGGGGGAAGGGGCGGTCATGATCGGCGGGGACGAGGCCGGCGGTGTCGACCTCTGTCTCGCCGAGGGCCACCCGGTCTCTCTCTACCATGCGACAGCGCACAAATCCGATCGCTTCAGCCCGGCGGCGCGTCGCTGGCGCCCGGCGCGCACGCGGTCGTCATCCGGGTGCTGGCCGATCCCGCGGCCGGCCCGCCTGTCCATCCCGCCTGTCCATGATCGCGGACGATCGCGAATTGGGCCGGCAGGCCATCGGCGCCTTCCATCCGGCGCTCGGCAGCAGCGGGATCGCCGCTCCCGAGCCCCGGCGCCATCACATCGGGCCGGGCGCCTGATCGAGAAGGATGGTCTTGGTCTCGATATAGGGCCACAGACCTTCCTGCCCGCCTTCCCGGCCGATGCCCGATTGCTTGAACCCGCCGAAAGGCATGCCCGGTTCGGTGCGCAGGCCGTTCTGGCTGACCGTGCCGGTGCGGACCTGACGCGCGATCCGATAGGCCGCGCCGGCGTCGCGCGTGAAGACGGAGCCGTGCAGGCCGTAATGGCTCTCATTGGCGATGCGGATCGCATCCTCTTCATCATCGGCGGGAATGAGGCAGAGCACCGGCCCGAAAATCTCCTCCTGCGCAATGCGGCTGCGATTGTCGACATTGGCGAACAATGTCGGCTCCATGAAATATCCCTTGTCGAGATGCGAGGGACGCCGGCCGCCGGTCACGAGATCGGCCGTCCTGCGCCCTTCCTCGATATAGGATTCCACCCGGGCGAGCTGCCGCTGCATTGCCAGGGGCCCCAGTTCCACCCCCTCGTCCATGCTGTGGCCGATCTTCACGCCCTTCATGTGTCGCGCGATGGCATCGGCCAGCGCGTCATGACGCCCGCGCGGCACGATCGCGCGCGTGAGCATGGCGCAGATCTGGCCGGAGAGACGGGTGATCGTGCTGCCGAGAATCCTCGCCGCTTCGTCGATCGGGAAGTCGTCGCGGATGATGGCGGCCGATTTCCCGCCCAGTTCCAGCGAATAGCGCGCGATGCGACGGCCGCAGACCTCGGCGATGCGGGCGCCGGCCAGGGTCGATCCGGTGAAGCTGACCTTGTCGACCGCCGCATGGTTCACGAGATGGTCGGCCGCGTCCCGGTCGGACGGCACCAGATTGATGACGCCGGGCGGGAAGCCCAGCGCATCGGCTTCCTCGGCGATGATGTACGCTTCCAGCGGCGTCTCGGGCGCGGGCTTCATGATGACGGTGCTGCCGGAAATGAGCGCATAGCCGATCTTGCCGCACATGATCATGTAGGGCGCGTTCCATGGCGCGATCGCCGCCACCACGCCGACCGGCTCGCGCACGATCATCGCGGTGTCGACCGCCGTGCCGCGCCGTTCCTCCACCCACGGAAACTCGTCGCCCAGAGCGGCGATCTCCGCGAGGATGCGATGGCCGTTGGCCACGACGCCGACAGCCATGCCGGGAAGGCCGCCGATCTGTGCGATCCACGCCTTCTGCAGTTCCTCGGACCGGGCCCTCAGTCGATCGGCCAGCGCTCTCACCATGCGCCCGCGCTCCGCCGGCGCGGTCCGGGGCCATGGTCCGCGGTCGAACGCCGTTCTTGCGGCTTCGACCGCACGGTCCATATCCTCATGCCCCGCCATGGCGACGCGGGCGACGACCTCTTCGCTGTTGGGACAGACGATCCCGGCGCTGCCCCGGCTGAGCGCATCGACCCACTGGCCGTCGATATAGAGCTTGTCCGGATGTCGAATATGGATGCCGGCGGGCAGCATGGTCAGCCTCTCCTCACTGTTTGCGGGACGCGGCGGCCTGTCTGACGGCCATGGGGGAAGCCAGTCAGGCCGCGTTCGCGTCCATCGGGCGCCCTTATTGTTTAAAATTAAAATTTGTCAACAAAGGCAAGAGGAGGAGAGGCCGGATGGCATGGATCCGAGCGGCGCGCGGTGACCGCGCGGGATGGTCCGGATCGTTGCGATGATGCCGTTCCAGCGAAATCACCTGAGCCGCCACGGGCGCCGGCTCCCGATCTTCGGGCCCGGGGCGCATGCGGCGCGCGCGATGCCACGCCGCGATTGCGCGTCGGTTCGTTCCATGGCTCAGGGCCCGGGCGCGCGGCCCATGAGGGTCAGCAGGCGATAGGCGGCGACCATGCGGTCGGCGCCTGCGCGGGCCTGCGCGGCGGCGGCGGCCGTTGCCTCGCGTTCGGCGTCGAGCAGGTCGAGCTGCGGCTTCATGCCGACCCGGACTTCCTGCGCCACGCTGTCGCGCGCCTGCAGGGCGGCCTGCGCCTGCCGCGCCGAGGCGGCTTCGACCAGCGCGGCGGTGCGCACGTCCTGGAAGGCGGCGATCACCTGCTCGCGCACCTGTGCTTCCATGGCCGCTTCCCGCGCCTGCGCGGCGCGCGCCGCGCTGTCGCTGCCGTCGATCCGCGCCGCGACGCCGGGGGCGAACAGCGACCAGCGCGCCCGCACGCCGACCATGGCGCTGTCCGCCTTGTAGCCGGGGAAGAACTGGTCGCGCACGGTGCCCCCTTCCGCGAAGGCGCCCACGGTCGGCAACCGCTCCCCGCGCGCGGCGCGGGCGCCGGCCTGGGCGCCGCGTAGCGCGGCCCGGGCCTGGGCCAGCCAGGGATTGTGCGCGAGCGCGGCCTCCATCGCCTCGTCCAGCGTCGCCGGCACGTCCGGGACCGCCGCGAAGGGCTGCAGGTCATCGGCGGGCAGGCCGGTGAGGCTGGTGAAGCGGGCGTCGGCGGCGATCCGCAGGCCCTGGGCCCGGGCGATGCCGGCCTGCGCCTCGGCGAAGCGCGCGGCCGCCTGCGAGACGTCCGTGCTGGGACTTTCGCCGGCCTTGTAGCGCAGCCGCGCCTGCCGCTCGATCTCCGTCGTCTGGACCAGAAGATCCTGCTGGAGCGCGAGCAGGCGCCGGCTGGTGAGCGCATCGCCATAGGCCTGCGCCACGGCCACGACGATCTGGCTGCGCGTGGCGTCCTCGCCGATCCGCGCGGCCTCGCTGCCGGCGCGCGCCTGGGCGATCCCGTTGCGCACCCGGCCGCCGGCGAACAGCGGCTGCTCGACCGTCACCTGCGCGGCGCGCGGCGTCACGTCCGCCGCGCCGAGGCCGAAGAAATTGCGCGGGTCGAGCCGGCCATAGCCGATCGATCCGCTGACCGTCACGGAGGGCAGGCCGCCCGCCTGCGCCTCGCGGACACGGGCCTGCGCGCCGTCCGCATCGGCCTGCGCCGCGGCGATGTCCGGCGCGTGCGTCATGGCGGCGGCGATCGCCTCGTCCAGCGTGGTCGCCTGCGCGGGCAGCGCGGCCCCCAACAGCAGGACCGCCGGGAAGAGGCGATGCGGCGTCATTTGAACGCCGTCCCCGGGCGCACGCCCAGTGCCTTGAAGAGCATGGCGGCGGGGCAGAAGCCGGTGAAGCTCGCCTGGATCATGTTGAAGCCGGCAAATGCGGCGAGCGCCAGCCACCAGGGATGGACGGTCAGCGACAGGATGATGCCGAGCAGCACAACGCAACCGGCAAAGCACATCACGGCACGATCGAGAGTCATGGTCGTTCTCCTCGTATATCGGGGTGCGTATCGGGCGGGCCCGGGCAGGGCCCGTGCCGCGCCTCAGTCCCTCAGCTTGTGGATGCCCATCACCTGCAGGGCGAGTTTCTCGTAGAAGGGCTCGCTCTCGCCTTTCCTGATCTTGCGCAGGAAATATTTCTCGAAGCCGACCTTGGCGAGATGGACCCATTTGCCGTCCGACGCCCAGTTGACGTTGCGCGGCGGAATCTGCGGCTGGGCGACGAAGGCCACGCCGCCATCGCCGAAATCGGCAAGGCACACGGCGTTCCAGGTCGCCTCCGCGCTCGCGTCCCGGCCCTCGACCAGCGCCGCGACATTCCGGGCGATCGCCGTCACCATGCTTTCGATCATGAAGCCGGTCTTGGGCACGCCGACCGCGACGGGCGTCGGCCCCGTGGGGGCGATGGCGACGCAGACGCCGAGCGCGAACACGTCCGGATAGGTGGGGTTGCGCTGGTTCTTGTCGACGATGATGAAACCGCGCGGATTGGTCAGGCCCTCGATGCCGCGCACGGCGGCCACGCCCCGGAAGGCGGGCAGCATCATGGAGAAGCCGAACGGCAGGTCGTGCGTCGCCTTGACCGAACCGTCCCCGGCCACTTCCTCGACATGCATCATGCCCGGCTCGATGCGGGTCACGCGCGCATTGGTGATCCACTTGATGTGCCGCTCGCGCATCTCGCTTTCGAGCAGGCCCTTGGTGTCGCCCACGCCATCGAGGCCGAGATGGCCGATATAGGGCTCGGGCGTGACATAGGTCATCGGCACCTTGTCGCGGATCTTGCGCTTGCGCAGTTCCGTGTCGACGATCATCGCGAATTCATAGGCCGGGCCGAAGCAGGAGGCGCCTTGCACGGCGCCGATCACCACGGGCCCGGGCTCCTGCGCGAACCGGTCGAACGCGTCGGCCGCCATGGCGGCGTGGGGTGTCTGGCAGACGGACTGGGTATAGCCGCCATGGGGGCCCAGACCCTCGATCTCGTCGAAGGCCAGTTCCGGCCCGGTGGCGATCACGAGATAATCATAGGTCACGGTCTGGCCGTCATTCAGCGCGATGGTCCTGCTCGCGGGGTCCACGCGCTTCGCGCCCACCGCCGTGAAGCCGATCTTCTTCTTCGCGAACACCGGCGGGAGATGGACCTGGATCGCCTCGGGGTCGCGCCAGCGCACCGCCACCCAGGGATTGGAGGGAATGAAGCTGTATGTCTCGGAGTCGGAGATCGTCATCACCTCCGCCTTGTCCTTCACCGCCGCCTTGATCTCATAGGAGGCGATCGTTCCGCCCAGCCCCGCGCCCAGCACCACGATTTTCGGCTTGCCCATCATTTCATCCTTCCGATCCGGTTTAATCGTCATTGACTAATATAAGTGAAATACGATATACGCAATCTGAAAGTTGATGACCGGAGGCGTCCCATGTTCGGATTTGGAAAAGGCAAGGCCCATCGCGAGATCGGCCCCGAGGCACTGAGCGCGATGCTGAGGGCCGATTCGGTGCTGCTCGTCGACGTGCGTGAGCCGGATGAGTTCGCCGCAGGTCATATTGCGGGGGCAATAAACATGCCGTTGTCGACATTTTCGCCTCGTAATGTTCCGGATGCACAGGGCCGCACCGTCGTGCTCCAATGTGCCGGCGGCAAGCGTTCGGGCATGGCGCTCGACCGGTGCGAGAAGGCCCAGGCGGCCATCGATACGCATCTGGCCGGCGGCATCGGTGCCTGGAAGGCCGCGGGCCTGCCGGTCGTGATCGGCTGACGGACGGGCGCGGGGCGGGGAGAGTGGCAATGGCGAAATGGATATGGCTGGCCGGCGCGGTGCTGGCGCTTTCGGCCTGCGGCGGCGAGCAGCCGCCTGAGCGGCCGGCGGCGAGCCTGCCGGCCGGCGAGACGCTGCGTCTCGCCCCCGCCGCCGTTGCGGACATGAAGGCCGTCGGCGCGGAGATCGCCACGCGCGACCAGGCCGAGGCGCTGGCGCGCATTCCGGGCACTCTCGCGAGCCTGTCCGTGCGGGCCGGCGACAAGGTGACGAAGGGCCAGCGCATCGGGATGATCGTCGACACGCGGCTGGGCTATGAGACATCGGCCTATGGCGCGCAGGTCGCCGCCGCCCGGGCGCAGGCCGCGCAGGCCAATGCCGAGCTGGCGCGCATCCGCGATCTCTACGATCATGGCGTCTATGCGCAGGCGCGGCTGGATCAGGCCGTCGCCATGGCGCGCGCGGCCGATGCGCAAGTCGCGGCCGCGCGCGCGCAGCAGGGCGCCAGCGCCAGCGTGGCCGGGCAGGGCGCCGTGCTCGCGCCCGCCAGCGGCCGCGTGCTGCGCGCGGACATCCCGGCCGGATCGGTGGTGGCGCCGGGCATGTCGATCGCGACGGTCACGGCGGGGCCGCCGATCCTGCGCCTGATGCTGCCGGAATCCGTCGCGGGGCAAGTGCGGCCCGGCGCACATGTGCGCATCACGGACAGCGATTTCCCCGGCGCGCGGGAGGGCACGGTGGTGCAGGTCTATCCGGCGGTGAACGGCGGGCAGGTGCGTGTCGATGCGACGCTCCCCGGGCTGGAGACCAGCCTCGTGGGCCGCCGTGTCGGCGCCTCGATCGCGGTCGGCACGCGGCAGGCGCTGGTGGTGCCGCGCCGCTTCGTCACGACGCGCTACGGGATCGACCAGGTGCAGGTGGTCACGGCCGACCGGCAGCTCTCCATGGTGCCGGTGCAGATCGCGCCGACGGCCGATCCGGACCGGGTGGAGATCCTGAGCGGCGTCGCGGCCGGCGACGCGCTGTTCGCCCCGCGCGGCGCGGCGGCGGGGCGGGGCGCCCAATGAACCTCGGCATTTCCGGACGCCTCACCCGCGCCACGATCAATTCGCCGCTGACGCCGCTGTTCCTGATGGCGGCGATCGCGGTGGGCCTGCTGGCGCTGATGACGATCCCGCGCGAGGAGGAGCCGCAGATCAGCGTGCCGATGGTGGACATCCAGGTGGCGGCGCCCGGCCTTTCCGCGGCGGACGCGACCGAACTGGTCGGCATCCCGCTCGAAACGATCGTCAAGAGCGTCGACGGCGTGGAGCATGTCTATACGCAGGCGCAGGACGATGGCGTGCTGGTCACCGCGCGCTTCCTCGTCGGCTCCAATCCGGAGGATGCGGCGATCCGCATCGAGGAGAAGCTGCGCGCCAACTGGCAGAGCAAGCCGGCCGGCATTCCCGATCCGGTGGTGACGGTGCGCGGCATCAACGACGTGCCCATCGTCGTGCTGACGCTCACGCCCCGGCCGGGCGCGGCGGGGCAATGGAACGACGCGAGCCTGCACGAGCTGGCCGGCAAGCTGCGCACCGAGATCGCCAAGGTCGACAATGTCGGCCTCACGTTCCTTGTCGGCGGACGGCCCGAGGAGATCCGCATCGCGCCCGATCCGGCGAAGCTGCGCCAGTATGGCGTGCCGCTCTCCAGCCTGATCGAGGCGGCGAGCCAGGCCAATCGCAGCTTCCCGCTCGGCAACATCCGCGAGGATGGCAGGGCCGTGGCGGTGACCGCGGGCCGCACGCTTTCGAGCGCGCGGGATGTGGGCCTGCTCACCGTCCGCTCGGCGAGCGGCGCCCCCGTCTATCTGCGCGACGTGGCCCGGGTGACGCAGGGCCCGCGCGAGGATCAGGCGCGCGCCTGGCGCTGGGCCAGATCGGCCGACGGCGCGTGGCACAGCGGCCCCGCCGTCAGCCTCGCCGTCGCCAAGCGCGCGGGCGCCAATGCCGTGGTCGTGTCGGACGCGGTGCTGGCGCGGGTCGAGAGTCTCCGGGGCACGCTCATCCCGGACGGCGTGGAGGTCGCCGTCACGCGCAATTATGGCGAGACGGCGAACGAGAAGGCCAATGAGCTGCTGTTCCACCTTGCGCTGGCGACGGTCTCCATCGTGGTGCTGATCGGCTTCGCGATCGGCTGGCGGGAAGCGGCGGTCACGGCGGTGGTGATCCCGACGACCATCCTGCTCACCATGTTCGCCTCCAACCTCATGGGCTATACGATCAACCGCGTCAGCCTGTTCGCGCTCATCTTCTCGATCGGCATCCTGGTCGACGATGCCATCGTCATGATCGAGAATATCGCGCGCCACTGGGCGATGGGCGACGGGCGCACGCGGATGCAGGCGGCGATCGAGGCCGTGGCGGAAGTGGGCAACCCGACCGTGGTGGCGACGCTCACCGTGGTCGCGGCGCTGCTGCCGATGCTGTTCGTCTCGGGCCTCATGGGTCCCTATATGGCGCCGATCCCGGTCAATGCCTCGGCGGCGATGATCTTCTCCTTCTTCGTCGCGGTGGTGATCGCGCCCTGGCTGATGGTCCGCTTCGCGCGGCGCACGCTCGCGGGAGGCCATGGCCATGACGAGAGCGGCGGCCGGCTCGGCCGGCTCTATGCGCGGGTCGCGCACCGGATCATCGATACGCGCGCCTCGGCCCGCAATTTCCTGGTCGCCGTCGGGCTCGCGACGCTGCTCGCCTGCTCCATGTTCTACTTCAAGGCCGTGACCGTGAAGCTCCTGCCCTTCGACAACAAGTCGGAAGTGCAGGTGGTGGTCGACATGCCGGAGGGCACCGCGCTCGAAAGCACGGGCCGCGTGCTGGAGCAGGTCGCCACCATCGCCCGGCAATTGCCCGAGACGGTGTCGATGGAAGCCTATGCCGGCACATCCGCGCCGTTCAACTTCAATGGCCTCGTGCGCCATTATTTCCTGCGCAGCCAGCCCGATCAGGGCGATGTGATGGTGACGCTGGCGCCCAAGGGCGATCGCAGCCGCTCCAGCCACGAGATCGCGCTCGACCTGCGCACGCGGCTGAAGGCGCTGAAGCTGCCGGAGGGCGCCTCGATCAAGGTCGTCGAGACCCCGCCCGGCCCGCCGGTCATGGCGACGCTGCTGGCCGAGATCTACGGGCCGGACGCCGCCACCCGCCGGAAGACGGCGATGGAACTGGAGACGATCTTCAAATCCGTGCCCTTCATCGTCGACGTCGACAACAGCTTCGGCGATCCGCGCCCGCGCCTGCGGCTGGTGCCCGAGCGCGACCGGATCGACTATTACGGCCTGTCCGAGCGGCAGGTGAACGACAGCCTCGGCGCGCTGATGGGCAGCACGACCATCGGCTATGCGCCGCGCGGGGACGGGCGCACGCCGCTGCCCATCACCATCGCGCTGGACCAGTCGGACCGGCGCTGGTCGCAGACGCTGGCCAGCACGCCGGTCGCGCAGGCGCCGGACGGGACTCTCATCGATCTCGGCGCGATCGTCGATGCGCGCGGCGAGCAGGGCAGCCGCCACATCTACCGGCGCGACGGCCGCTTCGCCGACATGGTGATGGCCGATCTGGCCGGCGCCTATGAGGCGCCCATCTACGGCATGCTGGCGGTCGATCAGGCGGTGAAGGACCATGACTGGGCGGCGCAGGGCCTCACCCGGCCCGAAATCCGCCTGAACGGCCAGCCGGAGGACGAAACGAAGACCAGCCTGCTCTGGGACGGCGAGTGGGAGATCACCTGGGTGACCTTCCGCGACATGGGCGCGGCCTTCATGGTGGCCCTGCTCGGCATCTACATCCTGGTCGTCGCCCAGTTCCGCAACTTCAAGCTGCCGCTGGTGATCCTGACGCCGGTGCCGCTGACGCTGGTCGGCATCGTGATCGGCCACATGCTGTTCCGGGCGCCCTTCACCGCCACCTCGATGATCGGCTTCATCGCGCTCGCGGGCATCATCGTGCGCAATTCCATCCTGCTGGTCGATTTCATCCGCCACAGCGCCGCGCCGGGCAAGCCGCTGCGCGATGTGCTGCTGGAGGCCGGCACCATCCGCTTCAAGCCGATCGTCCTGACGGCGGCGGCGGCGATGATCGGCGCGGCGGTGATCCTGGCCGATCCGATCTTTCAGGGTCTCGCGATTTCGCTTCTGTTCGGCCTTGCCTCCTCGACCTTGCTGACGGTGCTGGTTATTCCGGCCATCTACGTCCTGCTGAGGGATGACGGGAGACCCGCGACGCCATGACCGTGCATGCCTTTTCCGATCCGGCGCTCAACGAACTGTGCGAGCGGGCGGGCGAGGTCGCCGGCCTGCTGAAGCTGGTGGCCAACCAGCAGCGCCTGCTGCTGCTCTGCCGCCTGCGCGAAGGGGAGGCCTCGGTCGGCGAACTGGTCGGGCTGTGCCGCCTCTCGCAGTCGAGCGTTTCCCAGCATCTGGCGAAGATGCGCGAGGGCGGTATCCTGCAGACCCGCCGCGACGCACAGACCATCTATTACCGGCTCGCGGACCCGCATGTGGAAGCGCTGATGGCGTTTCTCTGCGACCGTTTCGCCGGCACCATGAAGACGGCCTGATCCCGCCCGATCGGGGATCACCGACTGGTTCCCGCGCTGCCCGGCGGCACATGCCCGATCCTCCCCGGAACGGGAGGGGGACCGCCGGTGCAGCCGGTGGTGGAGGGGGGGGCGAGCGCGCCGCCGATCCGGAACCACTCCACCCTGCTCCACAGGATCCTCTCCTGAAACGGGAGAATGGCGATGCCCCATCCCGCCACCGCCCCGGGCGGAGGATCGATCGTGTCCACGCCAGGGTGCGTCCGTTCCAGATGGAACCGACATGGGCTCCTGCCTGCGCAGGAGCACCGATTCCTTGACCCGGATCGACTCCAAATGCCGTGGATCACACCCTCGCGTCCACACTGGGGCCGTGCCGCCCTCGCACCTTCGCTCGCCCGACTTGACTCATATATTCCTCAGTCGTTATATAGGAATATATGAATAGGGAATCGACGCTTTTCCAGGCCCTGTCCGATCCGACCCGGCTGCGCATCCTGGCGCTGCTGGGGCAGATGGAGCTTGCCGTGGGCGAGATCGCGCAGGTGCTGGGCCAGAGCCAGCCGCGCGTCTCCAAGCATGTGCGGATCCTGCTCGATTGCGGCCTCGCCGAGCGGCGCAAGGAGGGGAACTGGGTGTTCCTCCGGCTCGGCGCGCCGGCGCTGGTCGAGCCGCTGTTCGATCTGCTGCGCCAGTGGGCGAAGCTGGATGGCGAGAGTCCGTGGATCGCGGCGGACGCGGCGCGCCTGGCGGCGATCCGGTCCGAGCGGTCGCACGAGGCGGCGCGCTATTTCGCCGCCCATGCCGGCGACTGGGACCGGCTCCGGGCGCTGCATGTGCCCGTCGCCGAGGTGGACCGCGCCGTGCTGCGGGCGCTGGGCGACCGGCCGCTGGGCCGTGTGGTCGATCTCGGCACGGGCACGGGCACGATGCTGTGGCTGCTGGCGAGCCGGGCCGATCATGTGATCGGCATCGATCGCTCGCCGGAGATGCTGCGCTATGCGCGCGCGCGCGTGGATGAGGCGGGCCTTGCCCATGTCGAGCTGCGGCAGGGCGATATTTACGGGCTCGACCTGCCCTCCGGCGCGGCCGATACGGTGATCCTCCATCAGGTGCTGCACTATGCCCAGCGGCCCGGCGCCTTCATCGCGGAGGCGGCGCGGCTGCTGGCGCCCGGCGGGCAATTGCTGGTGGTGGACGTGGCGGCGCACGATCATGAGGCGCTGCGCCGCGATCATGCCCATGCCCGGCTCGGCTTTCCCGACGAGGAAGTCCTCGCCTATTTCGCCGCCGCGGGCCTGCGCGGCGAGGCGGTGGAGCATCTCGAGGGCGGGGAACTGACCATCACGCTCTGGCTCGCCCGGCCGATCGCCCCGCATCTCAAGGTCGTCGCATGAACGCCCTGTCCGCTCCCGAGTCACGGGCGGGCGGCGCCGGCGGCGACATCGCCGTGTCGTTCGAATTCTTCCCGCCCCGCTCGCCCGTCGCCAGCGGCGAGCTTTGGGACACGCTGATGGCGCTCCGGCCGCTGCGCCCCCGGTTCGTCTCGGTGACCTGCGGCGCGGGCGGGACGACGCGCGAGGGCACGCTGACCACGGTCGCGCGGATCGCGCGCGAGACGGACATGGGTGCGACGGCGCATCTCACCTGCGTGGGCCAGCCGCGCGCGGAGGTGGATCGGCTGGCCGAGGCCTGCTGGGACCTGGGCGTGCGGCATATCGTCGCGCTGCGCGGCGACGCGCCGTCGCCCGGCGAGCCCTATCGGCCGCATCCGGAAGGCTATGCCAATGCCGCGGCGCTGGTCGCCGGCCTGCGCCGCATCGCCCCCTTCGAGATTTCCGTCGCCGCCTATCCGGAGGGCCATCCGGATTCGCCCAGCAAGGCGGCGGACCTCGACAATCTCTGGCGCAAGGTGGATGCCGGCGCGGACCGGGCGATCACCCAGTTCTTCTTCGCGGCCGAGAGCTTCCTGCGCTTTCGCGACCAGGTGGCGGCGGTCGGCATCGACGTGGAGCTGGTGCCCGGCATCCTGCCCGTCACCAACATGGCGCAGACCCGCCGGTTCGCCGAGCGATGCGGCGCGGCCATCCCGGCCGAGACGCTGCGGCTGTTCGATGGGCTGGACGACCGGCCCGACATACGCGCGCTGGTGGCGGCCAGCGCGGCCGCCGATCTCTGCGCCCGGCTGCGCGCCGAGGGCGTGCGCCAGTTCCATTTCTTCACCCTCAACCGGGCGGAGCTTACCTATGCGGTCTGCCACCTGCTCGGCCTGCGACCGGAGGAGGCGATCCATGACCGTTGCCGAGCAGCTTAGGCGCGCCTGCGCCAGCCGCATCCTTTTGACCGACGGGGCCTATGGCACCGAGCTCCAGGCGCTGGGCCTCGGCGAGGCGGACTATCGCGGCGGCCTCGCTTTCGACCGCGACCAGAAGGGCAATCACGACATATTGGCGCTCACCCGGCCCGATGCGATCATCGGCGTCACCGCGGCCTATCTCGCGGCCGGCGCCGACATCGTCTCGACCAACACGTTCAGCGCCAACCGGATCAGCCAGGGCGATTACGGCACCGCGCATCTGGTGCGGCCGATCAACATCGCCGCCGCCAGCCTCGCGCGCGGGCTGGCCGACCGCTATCGGCATCAGGACGATCGGCCGCGCTTCGTCATGGGCGCCGTGGGCCCGACCAACAAGACGCTCTCCCTCTCGCCGGACGTCAACGATCCCGGCTATCGCGAGATCGACTTCGACACGCTCACCGCCGTCTATGTCGAACAGATCGACGCGCTCGCCGAAGGCGGGGTGGATTTCATCCTGGTCGAGACCATCTTCGACACGCTGAACGCCAAGGCGGCGATCATGGCGACCCGGCAGGTCGAGCAGGCGCGGGGCCGCGCGCTCCCGCTCATCCTCTCCATGACCATCACGGACCTGTCCGGCCGCAATCTTTCCGGCCACAGCGTCGAGGCCTTCTGGAACTGTGTGCGCCATGCCGATCCGCTCGCGGTGGGGCTCAACTGCTCGTTCGGCGCGGCGCAGCTCCGGCCGCATCTCAAGGCCCTGTCCGATGCATCGGACACGCTGGTCATCGCCTATCCCAATGCCGGCCTGCCCAACGAGTTCGGCTGCTATGACGAGGCGCCGGAGGACACGGCGGCGCAGGTCGCGCAATGGGTCGATGCCGGGATCGTCAACATCCTGGGCGGCTGCTGCGGCTCCACCCCCGCGCATATCGCCGCGATCCGCGACATCGCCGCCCGCCACGCGCCGCGCCGCCGGCCGGTCCTGCCGCCGGTCACGCGGCTCGCCGGGCTGGAGAGCATGGTCCTGCCCCGATGAGCGACGGTTATGCGGCGGCGCTGCTCGATCCCGAGCCGTCGCTGCCCGATGAGGCGGCCGGGGCGGCCCCGTCCCGCGCCGCTTTCGTCAACATCGGCGAGCGCACCAACGTCACCGGCTCGGCCGCGTTCAAGAAGCTCATCATGGCCGGCGACTATGGCCGCGCCGTCGAGGTCGCGCGCCAGCAGGTCGAAAACGGCGCGCAGATCGTCGACATCAACATGGACGAAGGCCTGCTCGACGCCATCGCGGCGATGACCGGCTTCGTGAAGCTCATTTCCGCCGAGCCGGACATCGCCCGCGTGCCCTTCATGATCGACAGCTCGCGCTGGGACGTGATCGAGGCGGGCCTCAAATGCGTGTCCGGCAAGCCGATCGTCAATTCGATCAGCCTCAAGGAAGGCGAGGCGGCCTTCCTCCACCATGCCATGCTCTGCCGCGCCTATGGCGCCGCCGTGGTGGTGATGGCCTTCGACGAGCAGGGGCAGGCGGACACGCTGGCGCGCAAGGCGGACATTTGCGAGCGGGCCTACCGGCTGCTGGTCGATCACGGCTTCCCGCCCGAGGACATCATCTTCGACGCCAATATCTTCGCGGTGGCGACCGGCATCGAGGAGCATCGCCGCTATGCGATCGACTTCATCGACGCCTGCCGGGAGATCAAGCGGCGCTGCCCGCATGTGCATCTCTCCGGCGGCCTCTCCAACCTCAGCTTCTCCTTCCGGGGCAACGAGCCGGTGCGCCGGGCCATGCATTCGGTGTTCCTCTACCATGCCATCCCGGCGGGACTGGACATGGCCATCGTCAATGCCGGCCAGCTCGACATCTATGACGAGATCGACCCAGAACTGCGCGAGGCCTGCGAGGATGTGATCCTCGACCGACGGGAGGATGCGACCGAGCGGCTGGTGGCGCTGGCCGAAAGGTTCCGGGGCGCGGACGCGGGCGCGGCCGCCGCCGTCGAGGCCGAGTGGCGCGGCTGGCCGGTGGCGAAGCGGCTCGAACATGCGCTGGTGCGCGGCATCGATGCCTATGTGGTGGAGGATACCGAGGAAGCCCGGCTGGCGGCGACGCGGCCGATCGAGGTGATCGAGGGTCCGCTGATGGACGGCATGAACGTCGTGGGCGACCTGTTCGGATCGGGCAGGATGTTCCTGCCGCAAGTGGTCAAGTCCGCGCGCGTGATGAAGAAGGCGGTGGCGCATCTCATTCCGTTCATCGAGGCGGAGAAGGCGAAGAGCGGCGCGACGCAGGGCAAGGGCCGCATCGTCATGGCGACGGTCAAGGGCGACGTGCACGACATCGGCAAGAACATCGTCGGCGTCGTGCTCCAGTGCAACGGCTTCGAGGTCGTGGACCTGGGCGTCATGGTGCCCTGGAGCGACATCATCGCCGCCGCGCGGGCGGAAGGCGCGAGCATGATCGGCCTCTCCGGCCTCATCACGCCCTCGCTCGACGAGATGGTGACCGTGGCGCAGGAGATGGAGAAGGCGGACATGCGCCTGCCGCTGCTGATCGGCGGCGCCACCACCTCGCGCGTGCATACGGCGGTGCGGATCGCCCCGGCCTATTCCGGCCCGGTCATCCATGTGCTGGATGCGAGCCGCGCGGTCGGCATCGCCTCCTCGCTGGTGAGCGACAGCCAGGCCGCGCCGCTGATCGCGAAGACGGCCGCCGACTATGCGGACATCCGCGCCGCGCGGGCGGGCAAGGCGCAAAGCAGCCTCTCCAGTCTCGCGGCGGCGCGGGCCAATGGCCTCGTCATCGACCCCGCACTCAAGCCGCCCGCGCCGCGCAGGCCGGGCGTGCACAGGTTCGACGACTGGGATCTGGCGGACCTGCGCGCCTGCTTCGACTGGACGCCCTTCTTCCGGGCATGGGAGCTGGCCGGCACCTGGCCCGCCATTCTCGACGATGCCGTCGTGGGCGACGCGGCAAGGTCGCTGCACCGCGATGCGCTGGCCATGCTCGACCGCATCGTCGCGGAGAAATGGCTGACCGCGCGCGGCGTCGCGGCGCTCTGGCCCTGCCGGCGCGAGGACGACGATGTGCTGGTCGGCCCCGATCAGGTGCGCGTGCCCTTCCTGCGGCAGCAGATCGCCAAGCGCGAGGGCCGGGCCAATAGCTGCCTTGCCGACTTCATCGACACGGCCGACGACTGGATCGGCGGCTTCGCCGTCGCCATCCATGGCATCGAGCCGCATCTGGCGCGCTTCCGGGCCGCGCATGACGATTATTCGGACATCTTGCTGAAGGCCCTGGCCGATCGCTTCGCCGAGGCCTTTGCCGAGCGGCTGCACCAGCATGTCCGCACCGACCTGTGGGGCTATGCGCCCGCTGAGGCGCTCGCCAACGATGCGCTGATCGCGGAGGCCTATCAGGGCATCCGTCCCGCGCCCGGTTATCCCGCCTGCCCGGATCACAGTTTGAAACCCCTGCTGTTCGATCTGCTGGGCGGCACACCTGCGGGGATTCGCCTGACCGAGAGTCAGGCCATGCTGCCCACGGCGGCGGTCTCCGGCTTTTATTTCGGCCATCCGCAAGCGCATTATTTCGGCGTAGCGCGCATCGGGCGCGACCAGCTCGCCGATTATGCGCGGCGGCGCGGCTTCGACATCGCGCGGGCCGAGCAATGGCTGCGCCCCAATCTCGACTGACCCACTCATCCGACGGAAGGACTGCTCTCATGGCGACCAGCAATGCCGCTCTTCAGATCGCGCAAACCGCGCCGGACCATTTCATAAGCTCCCTCGCGGACGCCGACGCTGAGGTTTTTGGTGCGCTATCTGGGGAGTTGGCTCGTCAGCGGGAGAAGATCGAGCTGATTGCGTCGGAGAATATCGTGAGCCGGGCGGTGCTGGAGGCGACGGGATCGATTTTCACGAACAAATATGCCGAGGGGTATCCGGGGAAGCGCTATTATGGCGGCTGCGAGTGGGCGGACGTGGTGGAGCGTCTGGCGATCGAGCGGGCGAAGGCG
>Ga0164243_10000926_pt1 | contig 51148 bp, 52 predicted proteins | sample OricompcompostOP_FD_108781 | JGI IMG/M metagenome (GOLD analysis project Ga0164243, IMG submission 108781) | Organic Plus compost microbial communities from Emeryville, California, USA - Original compost - Organic plus compost (OP) | ecosystem: Engineered > Solid waste > Mixed feedstock >... | reverse complement strand
CCCGAAAATTGTCCCCGAACCCGTTCTAGACAGAGGGGAATCGAGCCTCTATAAACCCCGCCACTCTACCCATCCGGCCCTCGGGCCGGTCTCGGCGCCCAGGTAGCTCAGTTGGTAGAGCATGCGATTGAAAATCGCAGTGTCGGTGGTTCGATTCCGCCCCTGGGCACCATTTCACCGTTCACCCCCGTTCGCCAAGATCTCCAGAAGTTTATTTTTTCCTTTGGTTTCAAGGAGATAAGTACACCCAGGTTCACGGAGGTGCGCGGGGATCAGTTGGCATCCGTTGGCACGGTTGGTACTTTCGTTGGCACTAAACGCCGGCCATACGGGGCGATGCCAACATGCTCAATGACACAAAGCTCCGTCAGTCGAAATCCCGCGAGCGAGACTACAAACTCACGGATTTCGATGGCCTGCATGTTCTAATCCGTCCCAATGGCAGCAAGTTGTGGCGGCTGTCCTATCGTTTCGGCGGCAAGCAGAAGCAGCTAGCGCTGGGTGCGTACCCCATCGTCACCCTTTCGGAAGCCCGGCAAAAGCGAGACGCGGCCCGAAAGGTCCTAGCTGCCGGTCGCGACCCCGGCCTCGAGCGCCGCTTGGAGAAAATTGCCGCTGCGGCCGGTGGAAACGCGTTCCGAGAGGTCGCTGAGGAGCTGCTCCAGAAGCAGATCCGGGAAGGTCAGGACGAGAACACTATCCAGAAAAAGCGATGGCTGCTTGCGCCTGCGTACGAGACCTTTGGAGACCGGCCGGTGGGCGACATTACGGCGCCGGAGTTGCTCCACGCGCTCAGAAAGTTCGAGCAGCGCGGTCGGTTTGAGAGCGCCCGGCGGCTGCGAACCGTCGCCGGCATGGTCTTTCGGTACGCTATCGCTACAGGAAGGGCCTCGCGAGATATCTCGCTCGACCTGCGAGGGGCCCTGGTCACTCACAAAGTGAAGCACCGGCCGGCCGTGACCGATCCGGCCGAGGTTGGTGCGCTCCTGAGAGCGATCGACGGCTATGCCGGCCAACCTACGACCCGCATTGCACTCCAGTTATCGGCACTCCTGTTCGTGCGCCCTGGGGAAATGCGCCAAGCGCGTTGGGCTGACTTCGATATCCCAGCAGCGATCTGGAGAATTCCGGCTGAGATGATGAAAATGGGGCGACCGCACAGAGTGCCGCTGGCCCGGCAGGCGTTGGATTTGCTCGCTGAGCTAAGGAAGATCACCGGACAGGGGGAGTTGCTATTCCCGGCCATTACGTCCGTTCGCAGGCCGATGAGCGATAACACATTGAATGCCGCACTGAGGCGGCTCGGATACTCGAAAGACGAGGTTACAGCCCACGGCTTCCGCTCGACGGCATCGACGCTGCTCAATGAAATGGGCCGTTGGAATAGGGACGCCATCGAGCGCCAACTCGCACATCAAGAGCAGGACGAGGTTCGAAACGCCTACATGCACGCTGCGGAATTTTGGGCCGAGCGGGTCGATATGATGCAGGTCTGGGCCGACTATCTTGATCAGCTTCGATCGGGAGCCACCATCATTGAGCTCGCGGGGCAGCGAATAGGTCGGGGTTAAGGGCGAACGTCGACTGGCCTCGGGGGCATATCCCGCTGGCGATCCGCCGAGAGCGGAACGCGCCGTATCGTAGGCAATCAAGCGACGACTGGGCTTGGACAAATGAAGTTCTGTTACCGCTACGCGACGGCTGAAATTTTGGGCATAATGCCACTTGGCTTCGCGATTTATGCGACATCTCGCGGTCGGGTTGATACTTTACGGAATCTCGCCGTTTCATTGGGGGGCGTGTCCCGCTTTATCAATGCTAATTCTTCATATTTCCGATATCCACTTTCGTCACCCTGCCTGTAGCACCCCCGATCTCGATCCGGATAGGCCGTACCGGACAAAGCTCGTTCAGGACGCGCGCGCACACGTCGAGCAGTGGGGCACGACGGTGGACGTGATCCTTATTGGGGGCGATATTGCGTTCCGCGGCGCTAAAGAGGAGTACACCGCCGCGCTGGCGTGGATTTATGAACTCGCCGATGCTTGCGGTTGCAAACGCGAGCGCATCTTCGTCATCCCCGGCAATCACGATGTGGACCGCAGCATCATCGTCCACAGACTGAGCGTCCGGAACGCGCAGCAGGCTATCGTGCGAGCGTCGAATCCGGAACGCGAACTGGCGGAGCAGTTCACGCACAAGGAGACGGGCGACGCTCTGCTCGCGCCTTTATCTGCCTACAACGATTTCGCGGCGCTATTCCAATGCCAAGTATTTACGCCCGAGCGTCTCTACTGGCACCAGGACCTTCCGCTTGGCGAGGGCGTCAGCCTTCGCATCTATGGGCTGACCTCGACATTGCTTTCGGGTGCCGGCGCGCCCCAGGGTCAGGACGATAATCGCGAAAGTCTCTATCTCAGTCCCCTCCAGACGGTCCTCGATCCTGTCGACAACGTGGTGAATTTGGTGATGTGTCACCACCCGCCGGATTGGTTTAAGGACAACGACGCGGTCGCTGATGCAATCGAGGCGAGAGCCTCCATTCACGTTTTTGGGCACAAGCATCGGCAGCGCATTGCGCGCGATGCTCAATACATCAGGTTCAGCGCAGGTGCAGTGAACCCGGACCGATATGAAGCGGGGTGGGAGCCGGGTTACAATCTGTTTCGCCTGACACTGGGAAAGGCCGGAGCCAACCACTACCTCGACATAGAGGCGCATGTAATGTCGTGGCAGACCAATCCGGACCGTTTTCGGCCCAAGCAGGACGAACAAGGTCGGGAAGTCTTCCTTCATAGAATTATGTTGAGGAATATCAGACCGCAGAATGCCGTAGCGGAGGTTGCGGAGGTACCGATTCCTGTTGTTCCACCGTTTGATGCGGAGGCTGCCATGGGCGAGGAGCGTACGCGCAATATCGTCCTTCGGTTCTGGAGCCTTGCTTCGAGTCAGCGCCGAGAGATCTCGGAAAGACTTCACTTGCTCGAAGACGGAGAGATGACGCTTCCCGAGGCTGAGCGGTACGGCCGCGTGCTAATCCGCGCAGGAAAGAGGAATCAGCTCAACGAGCTTGCGGGCGAAATCGAACGGATGGAGGGGCGGTGATGGCCGAAGAAAAAGTGCTGCCGATGAGTCCGGAATTCGGCCGGTGGTACAGGGCCGTCGACATGGGCGATGACCAGGAGCGGCTGCAACGCCGATGGCACGGCGTGTCGAATCTGGTGAAGCAGTTCGACGGCCTCACGACCGAAACCATGATCGCGTTGGCTTTCCGGACCAAACGGCCAATTGCGGAATCCGTCAACAAGGTGCGTCAGGCGTTCAAAGCCGCCGACGAAAATTTTCAACTGCAGCAGAACGACCGCGAGCTTGAAATTCTTTGCGGCGCTTCGCTGGCGGCTCTGTTCGATCAGGGGTCGGCAGCGGCCGCCTACGCCGCGCTTGCCGTAACGACCGCGTCCCTCGGAGGTGCACGCAAACCTGATTTGCCCATCGATCTTGTAGGTTTGGCCGAACGCACAATCGCCGCCATCGCGGAAAAGAGGCGCAAGCGGCCGAACCTTAGTGCCGCGCGCGACGCGAAGGCGCCACAGGTTTCGTTCGAGGAGTCGTCGGAAACCGTAAAACAAAAGTGGAATGCTGAGGGCGTCGCCGAGGCGTTTGGATCGGCGGCCGAAGCGGCAGATGCCGCCGTCGCCGAACTCACCGCGCAGTTCAGATTTGTGGTGCGCTCGGTCAGTAGCTTTGTCGCGATACAGGACGAAGAGCTTCAGATGCTATGGTGGTTATTCGGCGCCCGCAGTAGCGATCTTGATTGCAGCTTTAACCGCATTCCGGCCGATGCCCAGCCTTTTGTGCTGGCGGCCGAACTCGCAAAAATGACGACCATCCTGCCCGGTCCCGCTTCTGCAAAGGCAATGCTGTCGAGGGCCGGCGTCAAGGAAGGCGAGGATATCACCGTTCCTGATGCAGTGAATGGGTGCGATGCCGCCTGGCTTGAAGCTCTGTTGAAGGCATCCGAGCCGTCCCCCGTGACTCAGCCTCTCCATTTCGCGATCAGGAGAAAGCTCGAAACGGGAGACGCGACGGCGTGGGTCGCGAACTGGGCGGCCGTCGCCGGGATCGACGCGCAACGCTCGTTGCCGCGGCTTTCCCTCGCGACTTATTTCTACCGTGAACGGCTGCTGAGCGAATTCGGAGACTGATGTGGCCGACCAGTCCGGCACTCCTGTCACGTGCGGAAATCTCGACTGCAAGGTCGCGGAGGACGGCAAATGCGTTGAGGGTCTCCCCCTCGAACGTTGCCCGCACTATGGACGTCCGCCCGCGGCCGATGCTCCTGCGACGACGGACGAACCGGAAAGCACCGTCGTATCCGGTGTAGCTTTGCCGCCAGGCGATCTCATGAACACTGCCGACGCGGCCTCTATCCTTAGAATTGGGGATACGCGGGTAATCGCCATCATCGGTCCGAGGGGCGCCGGCAAGACCACCTTGATCGCGTCGTTGTACGAACTTTTTCAACTAGGCCCGGTCGGCGACTCCCGGTTTGCAAGGTCGCAAACTCTGTATGCTTTCGAGCGCGCTTGCCATCATTCCCGCGCGGTCTCGCTCCGTGGGGCACCGGCAACCGAACGCACGATCGTCAAGGACGTTCACTTCTACCATCTCGGCATTAGGATCGGCTCTGCCCCGATACTCGACTTGCTGCTCGCGGACCGCGCTGGCGAAGAATACCGCGACGCCACGGATGACGTCTCGATTTCGCGAGGATTTGTAGAAATCGGCAGGGCTGACGTCATCACCCTGTTGGTGGATGGAAAGCGGTTGCTCGATCTCGCGAGCCGCCATGCCGTGCAGTCCGAGATCATCATGATTCTGCAGGCTCTCATTGACGGCGACGCCATTGCGGGCCGTCCCCGCGTTGCGATCGCGCTGACGAAAACTGACGAAGTTGGCGCGTCTGCAGACAACGAAAGAGTCGAACGTGATTTCGACGCACTTGCGGCGCGTATCCAGCAGCTTTTCTCGGCCAAGTTTGGTCCCATGCGAAGCTTCCGCGTTGCTGCCTGCCCCGCGGACGACACCGTGGCGAGGGGGCAAGGCGTGGAGGAGTTGCTCGACTTCTGGAATGAGCCGGCGACGGCTCCCGAAAACCAGCGCTTAGTGCCCTTGGCTATGCCCGCTCGCCTCATGTCGCGACTCGCGCCGGCGGAGGAATGATCGACATGCCCGACCGTTCTATTGTCATCTCCGGGTTGCCTGGTTCGGGTAAGACGACGTTTCTCGCCGCATTGTGGCATCTGATTTCTGTGCGCGAGGAGCCCGAAACGAAACTGAAATTCGAATCTCTCCGTAGCGGCGACCATAAGCATCTCAATGAGATCACAGCGAGGTGGCAGGCTGCGCGTGAACAGATCCACACTCACGCCGCCTCGGAGAAGTTGGTCAGTATGAATCTCAAGGATCCGGCTGGGGAGACATTCCGCGTGACGTTTCCCGACCTGTCGGGGGAATCCTACCAGCACATGTGGGAGGCGAGGGAGTGCGGCAACGACCTGGTCGACATCCTCCGCTCGGGACACGGAATCCTTTTGTTCGCTCACGCCGATAAGATAGTCCGACCACTGACGGTCGCCGAAGTGATCGGCAAGGAACGCAGAATGGGCATTACGGGTGGCGTTCCCGGCAAGCCGGCGGACTGGCACCCGAAGTTCGCGCCGACGCAAGTGCAACTCGTCGATCTGCTACAAATGTTGCGCTCGCCCCAACTGAACGTCAGGGCCGAGAAACTTGGTATCGTCCTGTCCGCATGGGACAAGGTCGAAATCGAACAGCGCGAGCCTGCAACCTACCTGACTGAGACGATGCCTTTGGTCGATCAGTATTTGAAAGGGGGAGCCGGCGGCTGGGACTACCGCGTTTACGGTGTCAGTGCGCAGGGCGGCGAGTATGAGCCGCAAGTCAAGCAGGGACAAATAGTGGCCCCGGACCTGCAAGCGAAAATTGAGGAAATGCGGAGGATCCCCAACGCGGCCTCGCGCATCAGGCTATTCTCGCCGGCGCTATCGAACGATCTTACGGAGCCGCTCGCATGGCTCATGGAATAGGGGAAGGCAAGGACCGGGTCCGCGTCCATCAGGCGTTGCATGGCTATTCGGACGGCCACCGACTGCTCGCTTCGTCGGTGAGCATCCCAGGGCGCGATGCCAGGACGATGTTGATGATGAGCGATGCCTCGGGTCCCGCGGCCTCGATAGACGATCGTGGATATCTGACCGCCTATCCTCTCGCCGAAGCGGGATACTTTGCTATCGGCCGCACTTGGGACGCGCCGGAGATGTCGCGGCCGGGTTGTGTCTGGACCCATACCCTGCTCATCAATTTCAGCGATCTGCCGTCACTCGCAACGGCTGCTGCGCTTCTGCCGCTGTTCCGCCGGCCATTTGGTTCGGTCGACAGATACGAGGTCGAGTTGTCTGCATATCCTACGACAACTGCCCAAGAACTTTCTTGCGACGACGCTTCGGTACGACACTTGCTCTGGGGTCTTTATGCGCGCCCAAAGCAGCCGGTGATATCTTCGTGGCTCGCGGACGCGGACCGGGAGGCCGCCGCGCTTGCGATTTGGGACCAGCAGTGGCCGCGCTTGAAGCGTTCATTTCGTTTTTGCACGTTGTCCTTCGCGGACCGCTCCGCGCCTGGGGCACCATTCGATTTGCAATTCCTTCCGGCCCGCGACCGAACCTCGCGCGCTCAATTTCAGAATGCCCTCGATTTGGACCGCTCGCTGGCGGTGTCCGGGGATTGGCTCGATGAAGCGATGAACGATCTGCGGGAAGGATTGTCCGGTGAACTAAGGCAGTTTCTGAAAGAGACGGGCGGCGATACTGGAGGCCGCGACGCGTTCGTTCCCCTCGTCGAGCTCTACATGCTTTCGCGGGACTTTGGATCGAAACCGCAATCGGTCGAGCAGGCGATGACGGTTATCGAAAAGGCTTTTCCGCCGTCACAGGCCCGTGTAACCCGCGCATTTGTCGCTCGCGTTGCGGGAAACGCGCCGGAGACCCTGGATGCCAAAGGCCTCGATTTCATCGTACGCAATTGGGACCTTCTTCAAGAAAGCGAGGCTCGGGATCGAGCCGCGAAGGTCGGCGCGGCATTGTGGGCGAAAAGCCCTAGCGCGGTGGGGGCTTTGCTTTCCGACTCTGGTCCGAGACGCGGCATCGCGGAAAGTGCTGTCGGATCCATGAAGCTTCCCGAACTGATCGAAGGGCTTGGACGGGAGCCGGATCTTATACCGACTTTGCTTTCGCTTAGGCCTGATCTGACCACGTCACGTTCGTTTTGGTCGCTGCGTCGGGCATGGGATTCGAACGTGCTGCAGACTGCGTTCGGAAAACCAGACGCCGTCCGCTCGGTCTTATCGTCGATGATCGGCAGCGCCGACGATATCCCAATCGGTCAGGTGTGCCGGACCATCGGAGACGAGGCTGTATTGCGCGCGGCGTTTGAGCTGCTGGATGCGAGTGCGGAGCCTGCATTCATCGCATCGGTAAAGCCTTGGCTCTCCGCGAGTTCTTCGGATGCCAATGTTGTGGCAAAAGTGCTGTCGGAAGGCTTAGTCAGGCGCCTCGGCACCTTGGATATGGCGTCGCAGGTGGTAAGTCCGGACTTTGTCCCCAATCAGGTCGGGGAGGATCCGTGGCTGACGGCTTGGCGTGCGATAAAAACCAGCGAGCAATGTCCGCTGTACCTTTTTTGCTTTTTGCTGACCCGTGCGCTTGGCAACCAGTCGCGCAATCAAGCGGAGCTTATTGGACTGGCTTTTGACCCCGTGTATTCGGCGGCGCAAGCGTCACAGATACCGAATGCTGCATGGCGGTTGCTCGACGGTAGGCTGCCTGTGTCCTATTTTTGGCAGAGCTGGGATTTGTGCCAGAGAATTCGGTCGGGTGTCGTAGACGCGTTTGTCGATCGCTGGCTTGCCCCAGAGGTCTTTTTGAGAGTTACCGAAGATCAACAGGTTTTCAAAGATCTGGTCGATCTGACCGCTAGCTCGTACGGTGGCCGCAGATACTTACGACACGTTGGCAAGAGTGTTTCTTCCGACCACAGAGATCGCTTGAGGCTAATCGAAGAAAAATTCGAATGGTAAGAGTATTCCGGCCTAGTCGCATTTGAAGAGTGTATGATTTGATCCCGGGCAACCTAAAGAAAAACGAAAGGCGCGGGATACTCCGTCACAAGGAGATTGGAAACGATGCAGCCGCCGCCAAAATAGAGCTGCACGCGGTTGAACGGACGTGCCATTGGGGGCGACTGTTCAAGAAATCTACGTGCAGGGCCTTCGTGAAAACCTATCTCGGCTGCCCTTGCCTCGGCGGATTACGAAGGGCGGCCGGGCGGTAGCATCTCCAGGAACCCCACTACTACGGAGCGCGCCCGGCCTTCGCCCGGCCAATACCAGCATAGGCCTTTCTCCTGAGGGCCTCAACGTCGCCCCTGTTTCTCTGCCGGAAGCGCGTTCCACAGGTCTCAGGAAGCGGGGAGTGCTCGCGGTCAAATGCCGGCTCGGCCCAGGCCATTATGGAGCCCGGCAGAAGAGAGAATTCGACACGCTCTGAGATCGAGACAAGAGCCCGAGAGGAGAGACTTGGCCTCAGGTGCCCAGAGGCTAATAACTCTGCTCTCAGTCGCTCTCATGGAAGCGCTTAAACGCACGGTCGAGGCGGTCGCCCAGGTTCGAAAAAGGATCCAGGGCCTCCTTGGCGACGGCCTCCGCCCGCACAGCAGCCAGCCGCTTCTCAAAAGCAATTGCAGCGTCCGGATCCAACTCCGACGGCTTGGGGCGCGGATGCATGTACGGGGCCGCGGCCTTCGCAGCGTCTAGCCTGACATCAACCGGAAGCGTTTCATCGTTGGCGACGGCAGCAAAGTGTAGCAGCGGAGACCAGTCGGGATACCGCGCAGCGACGGCTTCGATCGCTTCAAGAGATCGAATCTTAAGATTTCCTAGGGGGCGTCCAGCGCCGGAGCGCTTGCCGCCATGGCCGTTGGTGTTCGACATGATGATCTTGAAACCTCGCTTCCTATTCAAGATCCGTTTGTAGAGCTTGATGGTTGCGGTCTTGTAGCATTACTGGCGGGTCAAATCGAAAAAGGATCGACAGGTGGCCAAGATGTCTAATTCCCGCTAGCGCTAGAGTTCAATTTGGGAAAACGGCTCTTAGCGTCGGAGCCAAAATCTGACGCCTGAGAATTACATCTAGCACCTCTAGCGCAGCAGCTCGTGAACCTTAGTCGGCGCCCAGGATTGCCACTCGCAATCGTAGGGCGCCGCGCTTCTAACGCGCCATCGCGTCAGCCATGATGGAACGAGCGGCATTACCGCTTGTCGAGCGTTTATCACCAGTCCGTTTGACCGGCATGCCACCAGTTCGCCAATTCAGGATTGCCGCGAACGTACGCGTGGATCTGCTTGCCGTGTCGACGTATGTTCTTCGGATCCGGGTCGAAGCCGAGGCCAACCAAAGCCTTGCGCAGCAGCGTCCGGTGACCGGGCGAGATCTTGTTCACGTCGTGGGCGTCGATACCCACCAAGCGCCAAGCATCAATTGCGGAAATTTTGATGGACCCGTCAGGGATGCGGTCAGCAAGGAGCTCAAGCCAGGGCCCAAAATCGGCCGACGCGTCAGTCATGGCGGCCGCGTCCGCTTTGAGGGCCGGATTATCCAGCCACAGCTTCTCTTCCGGTTCGGCCAGCACAGCTTCTGCCCAGAGCTGATCGCGAATATCCTCGAGGCCCTTCACGTTGCATTTTCCGACGCCAACGATCCACCAGCGCCGATTCCCGGTATGATCGTTGAGGAAGGCGCGTTCATTGGTCGTGCCAAAAAGGACGAATTGGCGAGGGCGGTCAATCGTGTAACGACCGTAAGCGGGGCGAGCGCGATCGGACGTTGTCGTGATGAAGGACTTGACGGCGTTGGCGTCACGCTTGCTGAGGCCGTCCAATTCAGGAAACTCGACGATCCAGGCTCCACTGGTACGTTCGATCGTTTCCTTGGAATCCGCGCCAACTTTAGCTTGGTCGGTGAACCAAGATTCATCCGGCGACAACGCTCGAATCAGCGAGGATTTTCCCAAGTCCTGCTGGCCTTGAAACACAAGAACATGGTCGAACTTGCAGCCGGGCTGCATGACCCGACGGACGGCAGCGCAGAGAGATTTGCGCGAAAAAGCACGCGTGAGATTAGTATCTTTCGCACCAGCAAAAGTGCTGACCCAAGTGTCGAGTCGTTGGACACCGTCCCATTGGAGATACTTCAAGTACTCGCGAACAGGGTGATAGCTGCGGCGCTCGCCGATGAGGGCCAGGGCATTCGCGAGCTTGTCGCGAGACGGTTCCTTTCCATTGCTGGCGTGGACGAACTGGAATTGGATCTCCGAAAGGCGCTCGTCGGTCAGCGGGGAAACCCGGTCTTTCTGATGGATCTCGAGCTTGAACGAGAGCTCATTGAGGCGGATACGCCACTGGCGAGCGTTGAGCCAACACTCCAATTCCACGTCGAAGCGCATGTTTCCGGAGATGTGGCTGAGCACCGTGGATCCCGGCTGCGCGGCCAGCGCGGACGACGCAATATCGCTCATCACCAACCCCAGCCGCCGAGATCGTCGCCGTTTTCCTGGCGGTTCCAACGCTTGCGCAACTCGTCCTGCAAACCGTAGCGTTCGACCAGGCTGCGGACATAGTCGCGGACTTTGGAGCTTTCGGGCATTATGCCGAAATCCTGATAAAGGTCCTTGAGTTCGCCGGTGGTGCGATAGTTGGCGGTAGGATCGAGGATCTCGATGGTTCCCTCGTTACGATGCCGACAGATCGGCCGGCCGCAGCCGTCGAGAAAGACACGGTCGCCCGTGCCTTCGACGGCGATATAGCGCGGACAGAATTGCCACTTGGCCGACAAGCGCTCTTGGCGTTCGAACTCGGCATCATCGATGTCCTCAACCGCGCGCGCGATGGCACGCATCAGATTATTTGGCATTTGGGGTCTCACATTGGTGAAAAGGAGGAAGTGAACGCATCCCAGCAGGGTGGAGTTGGGAGCATGGATTGCAGGCACACGGCGGCATCCGCGGACGCCGCGCGACTAGCTAGCTCGTGCGTCCCTGGGCAGCGTTTTCGATGAAGCTGCGCAAATCGTCCGGCCGGACCAAAGTGCGGCGGCCGATCTTGATGGTCTTGAGGGAGCCGTCTTTGAAGAGGCGAAAAACCGTGGTGCGGCAAACACCGATTTCCGCAATGACGTCGTTGATGCTCAGAAGAGATTTAGAGGTGGCCATGGGTTGATTCCTTTCTATGGCCCTCCGTAGTCGACGAATGGTTGCCGAGCTGAACTCCCGCGAGTACGTAATGACGCTCTTGGATCTATGGGGGTGCGCAGGACGAGAATGGCTGCGATATACTTGCCAGCATCAGCCACGTCGGGCGTATGCGTTATCAACGCTCACTACGCGGCGGCGTTTTGCGATCAGAGTGCTGGTAGGCCCGGCATCGAAGCGAGTGCAAATCAACGACAGAAAGGCGTTGGCACCATCGATGGTATGTTTTTTTAAAGAGTTAAAAAAATTAAACAGTCACAATATCTTATTTGATTCATTCGATCCCGCCCCTGGGCACCATCAATCATGTAAGCACCTGACATTTAAGAGCTTTTCGGCTTCGCGCCCGCACCTGATGCAAGGTGCGGGAGATTTTTGTTCGCGGACTGTCCCGGCATCAGCAGTGAGGCGGCGTCGCGGGCAAGGCGGGCGCGATCCGCAGCGCGTGTGTAGTGCGTTGCCTGCTTGCTTGTGGTCCACCCGAAGATCGCCATGAGCTGTCGTTCGGTGGCACCCTGTTCGGCGGCGCGCGTCGCGCCCGCCTTGCGCAAGCCATGGGCCGAGCCGGGGCATCCGGCTTCACGGCACACATCGCGAAACCAGTTGCCGAAGCTTTCTTTCGCCCAGGGTTGTCCGCGCTCGTTGATCAGAAAGACAAGGTCACCCGTTTTGGTCGCCGCGATGGACTGCGCCAGCGGCGGCAGGATCGGCACCGCGATCTGTTCGCCGGCTTTGCCGAAGCGATGCTTCTCGGTCTGCAGGACGATCACGCCGTTCTGGACGTTTTGCTTGCCGACCCTGACCGCGTCGCCGCGCCTGAGGCCTGTGTAGAGGAGCAGATCGAACGCGAGGCGTTCGCGCGTTCCGATGCGCCAGTAGGTTTCAAAGCGTTCGATTTCTTCCTGTGTCCAGGTATGAAAGCCGTTGGCGTCGTTTGCTCCGACCAGCATCTTGACCCCGATGGTCGGGTTCGTCGCCATCAACCCTTCGTCGACGCACCATGCGCAGAATGAGCGCATCGCCTTGATGAACGCATTGGCGGCGTGAGGTTTATCCTTGCGCTTCTCCCGCCCCTGTCGAATGGCATCGGTGTTGATGTCGGCCAGCGGCGTATCGAGAGACGCCTTGGGTATCTTGCGGAAGATGTTTTCGCGGGCGCGGCGTGTCGATTGCTTGAGGTTCGCCCAAGCCGAAGAATTACGATAGCGGTCGAGCGCCCATGCCAGTGTGTTGACCTTGACCTTCTCGCGCTTGCTGGCGGTAACGGTGCCTTCGACCTTCGCCCGATATTCGTTCCAAAACTCGGGAGAACCATAGACCGCATTAATTCGCTGGCGCGGACCATGGCCCTTGCGGACGTACCAGACCATGACGCCATGTCTGGTGCGCTCATGATGGAGAAAGGGCAGGCGAGGTTTGGGCATCACAGCACCGGCGTTGGTCTTGGCACTGTGGCCGCAGTGCGTTGCACGGGCTCATCGCTGATTTCAATCCAGTATTCTTCACCGCGCGCGACGACGCCAACAACATAAAGGCCGGCGGCCTTTATCGCTTTGAGGGCGCGCTTTAGCTCCGTTTCCGTTACATTTGCAGTGCGTCGCGCCATCCGAATCACTCCTGCAGTTCAACCCAAGTCCCGCACCGCTAATTCGAATCATCAATCAAGTTCCTAGGGAATCCTCGTTTTAAGGATTTTTTAACAATAGTTTTTTCAATGACTTAGCGCGGAAGAAATCTGGGGCTTATCCGAAAAGCTCATTCGTCGAACCGGGTGCGGGCTTCCGTTTGGCCTAACTGACTCTGGGTAAAGCAGTTTTCTTGTCCGGTTCGAATCTGAGGCGCTTGGGCTTGAGAAAACACGCTTAAACGGCGTTGCGGACCTTTGGCACGGAGGTTTGGCGTGCCTCGATAATTGCTGTCCCGCATCTCAACAAAAATGACACAGGCCTTTCGCCACAATCGGTTGCCCGATTGGTCGGACAATCCCGCTCTGTCAGGTTGAGCGCCCATGGCTCATCTGGGTTACGCGCGCGTCAGCACGTTGGGTCAAAGCCTGGCGGCACAGATCGAACAGCTTCGGGCCGCCGGATGCGGCCGCATCTACATGGAGACCGCGAGCGGGGCACGTTCCGACCGCAAGCAGCTCAAGCGGGCCCTGCGGGAAATCCGCAAGGATGATATTTTGGTTGTGACGCGGCTCGATCGGTTGGCGCGTTCGACCATCGACCTGTTGAGCACGATTGCGGCTGTGGCCGAGCGCGGCGCGCGCTTCAAATCATTGGCCGAGCCCTGGGCTGACACCACCACCCCGGCGGGGCGGTTTGTACTGACCGTGTTAGGTGGCTTGGCGGAGTTTGAGCGTCATCTCATTCGAGAGCGCACGCTGGAGGGACGCGAGCGCGCAAGGCAGGCTGGTGTGAAGTTCGGGCCGAAGCCGAAACTCACCGGCGTGCAACGCGAGGAGGTGAAGCGCAGGCGGGCCGAGGGACATTCATTGCGGAAGATTGCACGCGACCTCGGGGTGAGTGCGAACACGGTCGGGCGTGTCCGCTAGGCTGCTACGGTGCTTAGGAATTGTCCAACGTGATTGCTGTATACCTGCGGGGCCCGCAGCATGGCTCCATGCGCGTGTCAGGTCTTTTGCATAATGGAGCAACTCCCCAGCGGCGGGCAAGGGTTGCGCATCCGAATTTCAAAGAGATCGATACGATTCGGGCGTTGCGCCTCATCAACGACGGCTCCATGCCGATCCATGAAATCGCGCGTCAGCTTGGGGTCAGCATCAAGACCCTCTACAAGAGATTTCCGGTGGCGGCCTTGCGCCAGGGGCGGCGCTGCAATGGCAAGCCCTTCGATGTTGAGCAGGCCTCTGCTCTGTTGGCCAAGCCTGACCTGACCGTCAAAGAAATTGCGGCGCATTTTGGCGTTTCGGATACCACTTTGCGCAAACATCTGCCGGTGGCCGCGCTACGTGGTGGCCGTCAGGTGAACGCCAAAGACTTTGACCGCGCTGAGGCCGAGCGGCTGCTGCGGCAGACTCCCCTGCCGGTGACTGTTGTTGCCGCGCGCGTAGGGATAAGCGTGGCCACGCTTTACGCCCATATGCCGGTTGCGGATATCCGGCGCCTGTCGAGACAAACCAATACCGCCGCGCGTCAGCGGCGCCGGGCCGCATGAGCGCGGTTCGTCGCCCGAACTTGATAAACATCGCTTTCGGTTTCGTAGCGGCGTTTGCCGCGGCTTCGCCGGTGTTCGCCGCCAATAACTGGGTGAACCTCCCGGCCATCAGTCCGACCACGTCTCTTTCGGCCGGGCATCTCTGCTACACCGATGGACGTGATTTGGCCTGCAACACCGTGACCCCTTACATCACCAGCGGTGGGCTGATCGGCATCGGCATCGTGCCGGTGGTGCAGTTGGAAGTCTCGGGCACGATTTCGGCGACTCACCTGGTCGGTGACGGTTCAGGCATCACCGGCATCACCGCAGCAAATATTTCCGGGTTGGCGAATGACCGGATTATTTCCGGCAGTACGAGCATGGTGGCCAACAGTGGCACCAATGTCATTTCCATCACCACCAGCGGCGTGAACACGGGCTACTTCAACAGCAACGGCGTGCTGATCGTGCCAGGCATCTCGGCTACCGCCAACCTCACCAGCATCACCACGCTGTATGCCAGCGGCAAGGTCGGGATTGGCACCGGCGCGCCGGCGGCGTTGCTCTCGATCGCCAACGGCGCTAACGACCCCGTCAACTACGGGAAGGCGCTGCAAATCATCAACCTCGACGGCAACCGCCAGCAGGTCGCCTTCGTCCGTAACGGCAGCAATGTGCTGTCGGCGGGGTATAACGGTGCGAGCCCTGTTTGGGGCTTCGGCGCGGGCTCGTCGACCGACTCGTCATTTATCCCCAACTGGTTCAACATCGACCAGAGCACGGGCTATGTGGGCATCGGCACCGTCACCCCCACCCAGCTGCTCGCCGTCAACGGCAACCTGACGCTGGGCAACGGCGGGGGTTACATCCTGTTCCGCAACAACGCCAATACGGCCGACCAAGCCGCCATGGCAGTGAACAACAGCGACAACATCCTTTACATGTACTCGCGCGGGACCGGCTGGCAGGTGCGGAATGCCTCCAACACCGTCGTGCTGATCCATGCCACTGATAGCGGCAACGTGGGCATTGGGACCAGCAGCCCCAATGCCAAGCTTGAAGTGAACGGACAAAGCCTCAGCGGTGGCGACGCGACCTATCGCGGAGACATCGCGTTGGTTGGCAACAGCGGAGGAGCGCAAAGCTTATCGCAGAACGGCGGCCTTGAATTCAAATCGGCTAATGCCGGAAGCGGTTTCGGGTGGCGCGTGATGGCACCCGACCTGGGCAGCGGCAATACACCGCTGGTGTTCCAACACCGGGCCAATGCCGTCGGTTGGACCGAGGACATGCGGATTACCAATAGCGGTAACGTCGGCATCGGCGCCACCAACCCCTCCAATAAGCTAGAGGTCAACACCGGGGTCAGCCAATCGACGACCGGGGTCGTGTTCATCGGGTCGGACAACCACAACCTGCTGATCCGGCCCAGCAGTCCCAACGGTGGCGCCAACGGGCTGGTGCTGGGTGGCGACATTTCGATGATCTTCACCAACAACAGCGTCGATACCGGCCGCCTGGTGATCGGACCATGGAGCACGGGCGCGCGCGGCCTCGTTATTCGCGGCGATGCCGATTATGCCGGGTTCGGCGTGGTCACGCCCACCGCCAATCTTGAGGTATCGGGTACGGTCAGCGCCACGCGGTTTGTGGGCGATGGGTCGGGGTTGAGCGGGATTTCCACGCAAGGAGACCGCATCGTCTCCGGCAGCCTGCTCGCGGTGGCCAACAGCGCGACGGGCTACATCAGCCTGACTACGAACGGGACGAATTGGGGTTATCTGAATAGTGTCGTGAGCTACCTGCCCAACGTCAGCACCACCAATGGCCAAGTCAGTAACCTGCTTACTTTTGGTGGACAAGCCATTACGAGCCTGGTCGGTGGTGGAGGCAATAGCATTGTCAGCGGTACGTCGAGTGTGTCGGTCACTAATGCATCATCCGGTGCAATCAACCTTGCCACCAACGGTAGTCTGCGCATGTCTATTGTTTCGTCCGGCAACGTTGGCATCGGTACAGCGATTCCTCGGGCTCAACTGCATCTGACTGGAACGATTATTTCTGACAATTACAACGATACTCTCGTTGCGAACGCCTATAATGCATCGGGCTGGAAATACACGTCCAACGGGCCAGCTTGGAATATCGGCGGATACAGCGGGGACTCAACAGTCTTTCGAATTCTAACCGCGGCCAGCGGAACGGCAGGATCGGCGGTAAACTGGCGGACCACAGTCGGAATTGATGCCGCGAATGGCAACGTCGGAATCGGTACTACAGCGCCCACTTACAAAATTTCGGCCGTGGCTGGTTCTGATTATTGGTCGGGGTCGTTCCAAGGAGCTGCCGGGTCTAATCGTCTGCTGGTGGGCACGAACGCCGGTGTAGCCACCATTGGCGCTAACAACGATGCAGGCAGCGCCTGGACGCAATTAAACGTCTACGGCTCTTCCGTGAACGTTCAAAACCTTTCCGATATTCGGCTCAAACGGGGCATTCACGACCTGCCGAGTGGCGCGGGCCTTGCTGCCATCACCAAACTGCGGCCCGTCGTCTATCACTGGAGAGATGTCGAGCAGGACAAGCTCGAAGGCGAGAAGATCGGGCTGATTGCACAGGATGTGCAGAAAGTGTTCCCGCAGTTCGTCAAGCGGGTTTCGGGCACAACCATCACCTTGGCGGATGGTTCGCATCAGCGCATCTCGACGACCCTGACGCTCAACTACAACGGATTCATCGTTCCCCTCATCAAATCGGTGCAGGAATTGAAGGCCCAGAACGACAATCTCAGGAGCCAGATTCAAGAACTCCGCAATGAAATACGTGAGATGAACCAACGGAAGTCCGTCATGTGAAGCTGTGCCGCGTCCTCTTGCTCATGCTGGCGCTTGCCTTTGGTGCAACTGCGGTGCACGCGGCCTGTAGCGGCCCCGCCGGAACGGCCGGACAAATGACCTACGCCAGCAACTACAACAGCATGGCCTATTGTGATGGCAGCAACTGGGTGAGCATGGCGGGCGGAGTCAGCGTCACCATCGGCGGCACGACCAACAACTACAATGCCACGGCGGCAGGTTCAGCAGGGTATGTTCAGTACAACGACGGCAGCAACGGCTTTGCCGCCAGCAGCAGCTTCACCTACAGCGGCGGATTGCTCACGGTGACCGGCACGGTCACCGCCACCAATGTTTACGCCAGCAACATTTCCACGACGACACTTTGGGTGAATGGCCAGCAGATCACCGGTAATGCTTCCGGTGACCGAATTGTCAGCGGCAGCCTTCTCGCCGTGGCCAATAGTGCCACCGGCTATATCAGCCTCACCACCAACGGCACGAACTGGGGTTACCTCAGCAGCGGCAATAACTATTTGCCCAACCTTAGAACCTCCACGCTTTCGGCGACGGTCATCAGCGCCACCGCCATCCAACTGGTGTCGCAAAGCGCCAGCCCTGTCACTTGCAACAGCGGCAATTCGGGTACGCTGCGCTACAACAGCCCCACGACCACGCTAGAGCTGTGCACCGGCACCGGCTGGCAACCGATGGGCGTAGGCATCCCCGCAGGCACTATTGCGGCCTTCGCCAGCACCACCTGTCCCACTGGTTGGAGCGAATACACCGCAGCCCGTGGCCGCTTCCTCCGCGGCATCGACAATGGCGCGGGGGTCGACCCCAGCGGCACCCGCACCCCAGGCTCTACTCAGGACGATCTCTTCCGCAGTCACACCCACACTCAGCAAACCGCCAACAACGGCACAACAACGTCTGGCGTTGAACCGAAGGGGGTTAACGACAGCACCGGCCTCGGTAGCAGCGGCCGGTCAACGCTTGCCACCGGCGGAGCCGAAACCCGCCCGGCCAACGTTGCGGTCACCTTCTGCCAGTTCAACGGCACCAGCAACGGCTGGAACAACCCCCTCAGCGGCAGTGGCGGCGGAAACCCCGGCGGCAACAATACCTACGTGCAATACAACAGCAGCGGCAGTTTTGCGGGCGATAGTAACTTCACCTATAGCAGCGGTCTGCTCACGGTCACCGGCACAACGTCGGCCACCAACGTTTACGCCTCATCGGTTTCGGGCACGACCGGCACGTTCGGCAGCATCGGCGTCGGCAACCTGGCCGCCAGCGGCTATGTGCGCGCGGCCACCATCTCGGCCTCCACCGCCATCCAGGTGGGCAGCAACAACCTCACCTGCGCCAGCGGCATCAGTGGCACCATGCGCTACAACTCCGTCTCCAGTACCATGGAGTACTGCAATGGTTCTGCCTGGAACAGCCTCGGCCCCTCCACCAGCGTTCCCGCCTTCCGCGCCTATAAAACGTCCGACCAGACGATAACCGCCTCAACCTGGACCAAACTGACCTGGCAGGCCACCAACTTCGATACCACCAACGGCGGGCTAGACCTCGTTAACAGCAAATTCCAGCCCACCACGCAGGGCAAATACCTGATTATCGTCAGTTCCTATTGCAATAACTCGCCATCAACCTGCTATGCGGGCATTGCCAAGAACGGCTCACTCTATGCCGCTGGCGGTCCCTACAACGCAGGCGCCTCGCTCGCCACCGTCTCCACCATCATTGATCTGAACGGCTCCACCGACTACATCGAAGGTTACACCTACTCCGGCAGCACGAACATTTGGGGTCAGAACGCCATCTATACCTACATGGCCGGAACCCTGCTCGCGGCGGGCAGCGGCGGTAGCGGCGGCGGCAGTACCAGCCCCGGCGGCAACACCACCAACATCCAGTACAACAGCAGCGGTAACTTCGCAGGCTCCGATAACTTCGCCTGGGCCAATGGCACCAACACGGTCAGCGTCACCGGCACGGTCACCGCCACCAATGTTTACGCGAGCAATATTTCCACCACGACACTGTGGGTGAACGGGCAACAGATCACGGGCAGTGCCTCCGGCGACCGCATCGTCTCGGGCAGTCTGCTGGCGGTGGTCAACAGCGCCACGGGCTACATCAGCCTCACCACGAGCGGGACGAATTGGGGATATCTCTCCAGCGGCGCCAGCTATTTGCCGAACCTGACCGCTGGCTTGATATCCGCGACCAACATCAGCGGGACGCTGATTCAGGTGGGTAGTGGAAACGGTGCGAACTGCGATAACGGGCACAAGGGTTCTCTGCGCTACAACAGCACCTCAAGCACCATGGAGTACTGCAACAGTTCGGCGTGGACCACCTTGGGGCCCTCGACCAGCGTGCCGGCTTTTTCGGTTTACAAGACGGCCACCCAGACGGTCACCACAAACACTTTTGTCAAGCTCACATGGGATGCCGAAGACTTCGATACCAACAATAATTTCGCTTCCAACCGTTTCACGCCAACCGTTCCCGGCAAGTATCAGTTTAACGCGAGCATCCTTTGCGCCGATTCATCGAGCCAGTGCGTTATTGCCCTATTCAAGAACGGGACCAACATGATCCAGTCAGGTGACGTTGCCTATAATGGCGGAGCAGCCACCGCTGGAACGGCTAACGTCAGCGGTATCCTGGAGTTGAACGGGAGCACTGACTACGTGGAGGTCTATGTATACAACGGTGGCGGCACTTCGGTGCGCGGCACGTTTCGCTCAGACAGCAATTTCTCCGGCGCGTTGCTGGGTGCAGGAGGCGGCTCCGGCGGTGGGGCCACCAGTCCGGGCGGCAATAGCACCAACATCCAGTACAACAGCAGCGGTAACTTCGCAGGCTCCGATAACTTCGCCTGGGCCAATGGCACCAACACGGTCAGCGTCACCGGCACGGTCTCCGCCACTTACGGTTACTTCAAATACATCAGCGCCACCAACGGTGGTCTCGGGGTGAGTTATCTCTCCAGCCTCACGGATGTGAGCGTCTCTGCCAGCCCCATGAATGGCGGCATCCTTACCTACGCCAGCGGCAAATGGCAGGCCGTGAGTCCCAGCCAGATTCTGAGTACGACGACAATGGTTCCGAATTGGCCTGACGCCATTAAATGCTATGGCTCTAACGGAAGCCTGTGGGTCTACCTGACCTACCTGCCTACCTCTAGCGGTAACGTGAACTACGACGCCCCCTTCGCCATTAGTGGCCAGACATTCCAAATTACCTTCAGCTCGTCCGGAACGGTGAGTTCGGTGAGCGGGGGAGCAAACTGGACCGGGTTTTACGAAACGAATTGCGCAGTCGGTGGCACCGTAAGCGATGCCTATTCTGCTGGTAATGCCTTTAACTTCATCGGAAACAACGGCGCCAGCGGCAGTACCGCCCTTGGAGACCGCATCACCTCCGGCACCACCGCTGTCACCACCAACAGTGCCACCAACACCATTTCCCTTACCGTCAACAACGTCACCACCGGCTATATCAACAGCTCCGGCCTGTTGGTTGTCCCCGGCATCAGCCTTACCCAAAACTACGGCGTCTCCAGCACCACCGGCTACTTCAGCGGCAACGTCGGCATCGGCACTAGCAACCCCAATGCCAAACTCGAGGTCAACGGCACCATCTCCGCCACCCGCGTTACAGGTCTTTCCGCTCCGCAGGTGACGGTTTACACGTCGGGCAGCGGCACCTATTACACGCCCGCCAACGCGCTGTACTTGATCGTCGAGATGGTCAGTGGTGGCGGCGGCGGTGGCGGGGTTGGCACATCGGGAGGTGGCAACGGCGGTACGGGAGGCACATCCTTCTTCGGCACCGTCAGTTGCGGCGGCGGCGGTGGCGGGTCTGGTGCTGGCGGCGCCAGCGGCGGCGGCGGCGGTTCCTGCAGCAATGGCGACGTTAACATCAGCGGAGGCCAGGGCGGTGGCGCTAACGGCGGCAGTCCGTCGAATCTTCCGGGCGGTAACGGCGGAAATAGCTACTTTGGCGGCGGTCACGGCATCATCGCTTCCGGCGGGAATGGCGGTGGGAACGGCCAAGCCAACACAGGCGGCGGCGGCTCTGGTGCCAGCAGCATCACCGGGTACGCCGGCGGCACCGGCGGCGGTGCCGGCGGATATGCCCGCAAGCTCATTGGTAACCCCGCTGCCAGTTACAGCTATGCCGTCGGCGGCGGTGGTTCGGCCGGTTCGGCTGGCGGTTCGGGCGCGCCTGGCGGCGCGGGAGGGTCGGGCATCATCATCGTGACGGCCTATTTCCAATAGGAGTTCCGTGATGGTCCACTCCTCACATCAGAATCCGAATCGAAGACATCACCGCCTTCCTGGACCCACTCCCTTGACCTTTGATGTCCGTCTCGCGCGGGTACTGCTGACCGAAGGCGAGATACCCATCGCGGAGGTAGCGCGCATCCTCGGCATCAGTGAGCGCACGCTGCGGCGCCGGCTGCCCGTTCTCGGCATTCGTGGCCGTATAAGGGCCTACAAGCAATTTGATGTCGAGCGCGCCAAACGTTTGCTTGCTCGTACAAACCTGAGCGTTGACCGGGTATGCAGTGTGGTCGGTGTATGCCGGGCGACGCTTTATAAGCGTGTTCCTGTTGCGGAGATTCGTCGAAAGCATAGGAGAGACAGAGGTGGCACGTCGGGGGTCCGGGGGCGAAGCCCCCGGCGGCGCGGTGCGATGTCTGATGATTGTATGCAGCGAAGATATAGGGGGTAGGCCGAAGTGGCGAGAAAGAAACAGCCAATCAGGAAGGAAGATTGAAGAGGGCAATAGCGCACTTATACATTTGCTTCGCAAACATAGGTGCGCGGAAGCGACAGTAAGCGCCTGCGGCCTCAGAAAGGCAGCGTGGCGATCTATCATTTCAGCGTGCAGGTCTTGAAACGGAGCAAGGGGCACTCTGCCATCGCGGCGGCGGCTTACCGGTCGGGTTCATTGTTGCGCGACGAGCGCGCGGGCAGGAGCCACGACTATCGCGGGCGGCGCGGTGTGGTGTGGTCGGGCATTGTTCTGCCTGACGGCGCGCCGGAGGCTTTGAGGGACCGGCAACGGCTGTGGTCGACGGTGGAGGGGATGGAGCAGCGCGAGGACGCGCAGCTCGCCCGTGAGATTAATCTGGCCCTGCCGCGCGAGTTGGATGCCGCCCGGCGCAAGGAACTGCTTTTAAACTTCGTGCAGGAAGCCTTCGTCGACCGGGGCATGGCGGCGGATGTTGCCATCCATGAGCCGGTCGGGGGCAAGAACGCCAGTCCCGACAACCATCATGCGCACATCATGCTGGCCTTGCGGCGGGTGAGCCAGGCCGGGCTGCATCCGGTCAAGACACGCGAATGGAATGCGCGCGCGCTGTTGGAAGAGTGGCGGGCGTTGTGGACGGTTCACCAGAACCGCGCGCTCGAGCGGGTGGGGCGGTCTGAGCGGGTGGACCATCGCACGTTGGTGGCGCAGCGCGATGAGGCCTTGGGGCGCGGTGACCGGGCCGTGGCGATGGTGCTGGACCGCGAGCCGCAAATCCATGTGGGGCCGAAGGCGCGGCGCGTAGCCATGAGGGACAACTTTCTGAGCTGCAAGCGGCCGGTGGGGCGGCCGCGCAAGATGGCGGGCCGCAAGGAGGTCGTGCGCCGCGTAGTGGATTATCCGCGCATCGATCGGGGCAGCCGCGAGGCGTGGCGCAGGCTGATGATGCAGCAGGTGCGTGCCGAGCAGGTGCGGCGGAAGCAGCGCCTGCAGGTGAAGGCGGTGCGTTTGCGCGCGCGGAAGGTGAGGCTGGCGCGGGAGAGCGAGGCGTTGCGGGTCAATCTGAGGAAGATCATTCATACCGCGCAGGATTATCGCTGGCTGGAGCGGAAGGACGCCGCGTGGAGCCTTGAGCCGAGCGTGAAGGACGCGCTGGGCAGGTTGTCGCACAACAACGCGCGCAGCGACTTGCTGGACCGGATGATTGCGGCGGTGGACCGCATGCTGGCGCGGCTTGAGCTGTTGCAGCTCAAGAGGACATCGGAGCGGGTGCGGGGGGCTGGCCGCGTGCGCGCCAGGCATCATCCCAGCGTTTTCGCCAATGGCGGACCCGGAAGTGGCGGACCTTCCACGCCAGGATAGGCATGCGGCCGGTGATGAGCACGATGCAGCGCATCGGGTGCAGGCGACGGATCTCCGCTGCATCGAGGAGGTCTCGGCCCGCTTCGCTCTCGCTTTGGTTCTCACGCTCATCCCATGGCATACGGCCGGTGCGGGAGCGGCCGCGTGTGGTGGCGAGCACGGTGGTGCGGCCGATGCTGTCGGCCAGCTCCTGCGCGGTTTCGTTATCGTTGACGTTGAAGGCCACCTGACAGCCCGCCGCGGCCATGAAGGTACGCGCGCCCTGCGGGCCGTAAATGCGCTTGAGCTGGCCGAGGTCCTGAAAGACGAGCAGCACGCGGGCATAGGCGCGCAGATAGCCGAGGCCGGAGGCCAGGGCTTCGAGGTAGCCGAGCGCGGGACATTCGTCGATGAGCAGCAATGGTTTGCATTTGGGGGTGGGGTAGTCCTTGCCGCGCACGGCGGCGGCCAGGGCGCAGCCCATCATCATGCGCAGGAACGGCCGATAGACCGTGAGCTTGTCCTCCGGCACGCAGATGAACACGGTCTTGGTTTTGCGGTGCATGTTGAGGAAGGTGAAGTCGGAGTCCGAGGTGAGCATGCCGCCGATGCGGTCCTTGGACCAGAACGCCATCGCCTTGGCAGTGTTCTTGATGACCGAGGTCATCTCGGGGCTGCCGAGGCTGGCGAGGGTGACGCGCCCCTCCTCTGCCACGGAGGGCAGCGGGCTTTGCGCCATGGCCTGCAGGAGGTCGGTCAGGGCTTCGCCTTCGTTGGCGATGAGTTCGCGGATGGTGGAGAGGGTGCGCAGCTCGGGCGGGAAGCTGTGCAGGGTATGGCGGATGAGCGCGGTGATGAGCTGCTTGGCGCTGGAGTCCCAATGCTGGTCACTCGATTCCGACAGCACCAGCAGGTCCGCAATCATCGCGGCATCGTCGGCTTCGTGATGGGTGCCGACGCGGATGAGATCGAGGGGGTTGAGGCGGTGCGAGGTCTCTGGGTGGAGGGCATCGAGGCGCCACACGGGGCCAAGAGTTTGGCGCCAGCGCCCGGCGATGGCGAAAAGTTCGCCCTTGGGGTCGGTGCAGATGACGCTGCGGCGGGAGCGGTCGAGCAGCGCCGGCAGGACGAGACCGGAGGTTTTGCCCGCGCCCATAGGTGCGTAGACGAGGACCGCGCCATCGCCGCGATAACGGATGAAGCGGCCGCAGATGTGCGCGACGATGATGCCCTTGCGGCTGAGGATACCCGCCTTGAGCATGGAGAACCATGAGGCCCAGCGGGCGGTGCCGTAGGTGCGGCGGCGTTTGCGCCGGGTGATGGCGGCGCGGAGCAGCAGGTGGAGCAGCTTCAACAGCAGGCGCGCGGTGAGCTTCATAATCCAGAAGAAAACGCGCGCAATGGACATGCGCCCATTTTTTTAAAGGCCGCGGCGGCGTGACAACAGATCTGCCTGCCGTGAAGGCAAATGGCCGCGAATGACCGGTGTTTGCTCGCGTTCGACGCGTCATCCGACATCGCACTTCGGACATCACACGGATCGACCGTTCAGCGAGGTGTAAGGTATCGCTCCCACAGAACCAGAAGGAGAACGGCGCAGCCGATCACGGCGGCAAACCACACTGCGAAGAACAGCAGGTCACCGAGTGGAATCTTTATGTTCGGTCTCCCATGATTTCCGCGAATTCCTCCAGGTTGTCGGCAACGGGCTCATAGAGCACGTACACGCCGACGGTGAGAATGACGGTGGCAATCAGGGAGAAAGCAGCCACCACACCGCCAAAGAGTGGCGAGGCACTGGCGAGGTAGGTGGTGGGGATGCCGACCGCAGCGCAGGCGAGCGCGGTGGCGGTGGCATTCCGCTTGCGCACGAAGAAAGCGCGGCGGAAAGCGCGCTGGACGTCTTTGTCAGTCTCGGGTTCTGCTTGCTGGCCGCGCTTTGACATGCGGCCATGTAGGCAAAATTCTTGATTTATGACCGGGCAGGGGAGTTGCCCGCGTTCGCCATAAATTACTTAATTGCCCGGTGGAATCCTATTGGCCCTCGCAACTACCGGAAGTGCCGCACTCAATCTTGGTATTCGAGTGCTCTCCGCGGCCGCTCAAAAGTGACTTGCATAAATCAAGGATTCTGCACGGAGCGCGGCCGTGATTTACGGATATGCGCGGGTCTCAAGCGGCGGCCAGGAGCTTGCAATCCAGCTTGCGCAGTTGGGTGCGGCCGGATGCGTCAAGACATTTTGCGAGAAGCAGAGCGGCATGAAGGACGAGCGCCGCGAGTTGGCGCGGATGCTCAGGGCGCTGCATGCGGGTGATACTGTCATCATCACGGCGCTGGATCGGCTGACGCGCGGCGGGCCTTACAAGATGCTCTGCGTCTTGCAGGAGATCACGTCACGCGGAGCGAGCTATCGATCGTTGGCCGAGCCTTGGGCGGACACGACAAACGAACTTGGGGAGGTGCTTGCCGCGCTGGTCGGTTACATAGCGCGGAAAACGCGTGAAGACATTTTGCGGCGGACAGCGGAAGGGCGGGCGCGTGCCATCGCAAACGGCGTGAGGATGGGCCGGAAGCCGAAGCTGGCTCTGGATGCGCGACGTGCGGCTTTGCAGCGCAAGCTGGCGGGAGAGTCGTTGGACGTGATCGCGCGAGACTTTGATGTCAGCCGGTCGACGATTTCGAGGCTGGGCTGAGTGTTTCATTGGTCGGTCGCGAACTCGTGGAATTTGGCCCGCTCGACTCAGGCGGGTCCGGGTAGCTGTCGCGCAGCCAGTAATCGCTTGCCTTGCCGGTTATCGGGCCAAGCTTGCGTGCCAGGGCGCGGGATACCGGCTGGCGGTCGTTGATGACGTTGTTGACGGTCTGGCGCGAAATGCCGAGCGCAGCGGCCAACTCCGATTGGTTGAGGGCCAGTTTCTCGAGTTCGAGACGTAGATGTTCGCCGGGGCTCATGTGGCGCCAGTCTGGCGAACCCGTACACAATTACAATCGCCCCGGGCTCCCAATCCCCACGCACTTTCCGCGTGTGCGGCTTTGGCCTAGCCCGTTTGTTTTTTGGCCGGTTTGCGGACCATTCCGCGGCCGTAGCCGGTGGACGCCTCCTGTTTGAGGCGCGCAATCTCTTCTTCGTAGTAGGCATTGGCGACGAGGACCATGCGCAGGGCGGCTTTCAGGTCGCCTTTGCAGATCTCCAGAACCTGGCGGATGTCGTCGTCGATAGACACGGGAAATCCTTGAATAAGCGAGAGCCGAGCCATAAGAACAAAACAAGAACTCAGAGTCAACGGATGCGGCTGGTCGACTATCCCTATGTGCTGGTCAGGTTCCGCTGCGACCTGTGCAAGCGGTCGGGACAGTCGAGGCTCGCCCGGCTGGCAGACAAGTTCGGCTGCGAAACCACGCTTGATGCACTGTGCGAGCGCATGACGCGGGACTGCCCCTGGCGGAGCGACAAGGCTTTGGAGGTGAAGGGCTGCGGTATCTATTTGCCGGACATGCCGCCACGGCACCGGCCCGATTTTCCGCCCAGGCCGCTACGGCTTTTTGCCGGAGGGAAACGGTAGGACCGCATTGGGATTATGCCGGGCGAGAGCCTGCCGGATTTCAGGCGAGTGTTTGAATTTCAGGATTTCCTCGGATTCCATGATGGCCAGGTTGATGAGCGCGGCCAAAGGATGGTGGCCCTGGTCCCGTACCATGCGCTCAAGCTCGATCAGGTGCTCCCGGACGTATCCGACCAATTCCCGCGTCATGCCTCGCCCCCGAGGATACACGCGATGATTGTACACAGGTTGTGGCCAATGAGAATAGCCGGCGTTACGCCGCAGGAGGGGCCAGTTGTGAAGTGTCGGCGGCTATCATCCGGTTGAGCGCCGCCACGACATCGCTGTGGTCGAGGACGCGGCCGATGGTATCGAGCGCCTCTTCGGCGGAACGGTCGCCCGGATGCCAGTAGCGCGCGAGGGCGGCTTGTGCCGCGACCATCGCCAGCATCACGGTCTCTTCGTCGCTGAGTTCTGACTTATGCGCCACGCGTTTGCACAGTTGCCTGGCTTCCGGCGTGAAGTAGTCGGAAGCCGCAAAGCAAGGCGTGAAGCTCTTGGGTTGAAGGTCGGGCATCAACCGGCCAGCTCTCGTTCAACAGCGGCAACGGAGTTGCCGACTTTCTTGACTGCGGCTTTCAATTCGTCCGCGCTGACGCCGAACTTCTGGCTCCAGTAGCGGACCTCGTAATCTTCGCTGGTGTTGATGCGGCTGCGGTCCTGCGGGCCCTTGAGGGTTTTGTCGTCTGCCATGCGTTCCTCCTGTCGGGGTATGAACGCCTGGGGAACCGGGGGTGTTCCTTGGTGATTGGCCCGGCATGCCTCGCAAACCGCTCCCGAAATCCCGTCGCCAGTACGTGCTGGTGAGCGAGGCGTTGGAAATCGCCAAGGAGTTGAAGGGCGCGAAGCGGGCCGCGGCACCGAAGTTCATCGAGCCTTCGTTGGCGACGTTGCGTGACCGGCCGCCTTCGGGAGACGCCTGGCTGCACGAAATCAAGTTCGACGGGTACCGGCTGCAAGCCCATGTGAAGGACCAGCAGGCACGGTTTTTCACGCGGCGTGGCTATGACTGGACCAAGCGCTTCAAGGCACTTGGTGCGCCGTTCTGGTATCTACCGACGCGGCACGCGGTGATTGACGGCGAGGTGGTGGTGTTGCTGCCGGAAGGCCAGTCCGACTTCGGCGCATTGCAGGATGATTTGGGCGAAGGGCGGTCGGACCGGTTCGTCTTCTTTGCTTTCGATCTTCTCTACCTGGACGGTTTGGATTTGCGCGGATGCGCTCTGGTTGACCGTAAGCTGGTGCTGCAAACCTTGCTTGAAAAGGCCGATGGCAATCTCCGCTACAGCGCGCACCTCGAAGAAGACGCCAAGACGATTTATCGCAATGCCTGCCGGTTGAAGCTGGAAGGCATCGTCTCGAAACGGAAGGATGCGCGGTACGTCTCGGGCCGCTCGGCGAACTGGACGAAGGTCACCTGCCGCAAGCGCGCGACGTTTGTCGTCGCTGGCATCGCCTATAACCGCAACAGGTTCGAAGGCATCTATCTGGCGCGGCCGGACGACATGACCTATGCGGGCAAGGTTGAGCACGGGTTCACGCCGGTGTCGCAGAAGGAGTTGGAGAAGCGCGCGAAAGGGCTGGAGAGCCGGACCCAGCCGCTGGCCCGGAGAATCCGCAAGCCGAAGGCCCACTGGCTCAAGCCCGAGCTTCTGGTAGAAGTGGAATATCGGGCGCTGACGGGCGAGGGGAAGGTCCGTCATCCCTCGTTCAAAGGGATACGCGAAGACCTCTAGGCATGTGCGGTCGCTTCACGCGGATGTACACCTGGGAAGAGTTGGTCCGGCTCTACCGGCTGACCGACCCCTACATGATTTCGAACCTGCAGCCGCGCTACAACATCTGCCCGACGACGACGATCGACACGGTGGTTGAGGAGTGCGGTAAGCGTCAGCTCGTGCCGATGCGGTGGGGGCTCATTCCTGCGTGGTGGGCGAAGCCGCTCAAGGAGATGAAGCTGGCGACGTTCAACGCGCGCGCCGAGACCGTCGATGAGAAGCCGATGTTCAGGGCGGCGTTCAAGAAGAACCGCTGCATCATTCCGGCGTCGGGCTATTACGAATGGCAGACGATCGGGAAGGAGAAGTTGCCCTGGTACTTCACGCCCACGCAGGAGCCGATTTTAAGCATTGCGGGGATTTGGGACGAGTGGACCGACAAGGAAACCGGAAAGCCGCTTAAAAGCTGCGCCATGCTGATTACCGAGCCGAACACGCTGGCCGGTGAAATCCATGACCGCATGCCGGTGCTGCTGCAGCCGGAGCAGTTTGGGCCGTGGCTGCATGGCGAGATCGGCAAGGAGGTTTTGGCCCCCGCAAATAACAACTTACTGCGCAAGGTCCGGGTGTCGACGCGGGTCAATAGCTCGCGGGCGCCGGATGAGGATGCGGGCTTGATTGAGGGGCTGACGGAATAGGGGGACAGATGACCGCATGCACGGACGTTGACGTTATTTCAGTTATCACTCTTTGGCTCGGAGGAGCGAAATCATAGATACGAACACGGCGCCCTTACCGGAGCAGTCGGTCTCGCGTCGCGTGCCGTTATCAGTATCGGAATCCGAGGAGGCTCCCGCTTGGGTCTGTATCGGTAAGCCGCAAACGCACGGCGTCTTCGACTTCGAAGCCGATTGAGAAGTCGTCAGATGGCACCATATCCGTATTCATGGCGCAGATATATTGAAATCCATACTTTGTGGCCATCGAGGAAGCTAGTTCAAGCGCATGAGCACGCTGGCGCGGGTCCACGCCATCAAATATAGTGCTGTCGTGTATTAGAAAGTCGATGCCGAGTCCGCGCTGACGGGCAAATGATATCAACATCAAATCATAACAGAAAATCTTCATCTTGCTGATGCCTTCGCTCGGGCTCCCGGCAATCTCAACATCAAACTTGAATCCCGTATCATCGATATCAATTACGAGACGTCCCGGAGATTTGTACAGGTGGTCTGAAAACTCCGAGAACAGTTTTAGTGCTTGCGACCAAATCTCCCGCCGCTCTTCATAGTCCAGAGTCGTTGCCCGCTTCAGCTCTACCGTATCGACTTTGATGGTGTCTGCCTTCGAAGTCATTTGACGCACCTGGGAGATTCGATTGGTTAGTTCGTCAACCTTTAGCCGCGTTGCAGAATACATTTCCTGAAGCTTCGTAAATTCCTCAAGAGCGCCCTGGCCTGCTAGGGTGCTTAAAAGCCCGGCACGTGCTTCGACTGCTGTTGCTATCTGTTCTTCGCGACTTTGAACGGCGCTCTCAAGCGCCGCGACTTCGGCGGAGATGAACTCCCGACGATTTGTCACGATCTTTTCGTTGAACGATCGCGCCTCCTCCAACGTGTGTGCGACCGTATCTGTGAATACGAGTCCGGCTTCGCGATAGAGCGCCTCAAGTCTGCTTTCGGATGGAGCATCTTCGCTGCGGATTGAGTTCCGGTATAGTTCTATGCGCCGCTTCTCTGTCACATTTGCGTTTACAAGCGCATGTATATTGGCGGTTAGCAAATTTGCTTGAGCTTCGATTTCTCTGTACTGCGGGAGTACTCGAAAGTTAGCTAGAGCGTCACGCTCCCGTTCAAGTTGGGTCGTCAGCCGCAGACGTTCCGCTTCGAGCTCACCAATCGAAGCCAGTTCGCCATCGATTGCGCCTGTCTTTATGGCTTGTTTTAGAGCATCTAACGCGTTCTTCTGATCCTTCAGTTGCTGCCATTTCGCAGCCTTCTGCCAATCCAAGCCTAGAAGGAAGGCGTTATGTATCTGAATGTCCCACGTCTTTTGATTATCGAAATGTTTAAATGGGGTATTGTAAGCGGCAATTCCGCTGCGAGTAAAATAGGAGAGCAACGTTCGGGCGGATAGCTTGTAAGTGTTCTCAGTTGTCAGGTTGCTAAGGCCGAATAAGGCCCAGCCGAGTACGGTCCTCCATTTTTTCAGATCGAGCGTGGGCGCGCCTTCTTTGTTCGGTGTTGGCTGGATCGGCCAGCCCGACGTGGGGCCCTCAATCGCAACATCGCTCGGTTTATCAACCGACCGAGTAACTGCAACGTCATGTCCTCCCAGTGATAGCTCAAGAGTGAAGGCCCAGCCCTGCAGGGCTGGCACGCGGAGGCCTTTGTTAGGTGCTGTATTGCTGCCTAAACAAAAATCGACAATTTCAATTAGGGTGGATTTTCCAAGTGCATTTGTCGTGTCCTTGTCGCCCGCAGACTTCGACCGGTCAGCAAGAACGAGGTTAAGGCCGAGGGTGAACTCGGCTTGATGAAATCCGTGTTTGCTGGCGCGAAGCTTTCGAATCACGGGACTCTCCGCACAAGCAGGCCATCTCTAAATTCTATGGCGCCCACAATGTAGAGAAGGGTCGAAGCAAGGACGAACCGCTCAAATGTCCCGATGTTGGACTCAGTTCGAACCCGCTCCCAAAGATTTGAAACCGTCATCGGAGTCCTCAGCGCCGCAAGAAGTGTCGCGCCGACGCCGATTAGAGACTCGTTTTCCGAGATGTATTTGGTAGGGAGTATCATTTTTCGAACACATCACATATTTCAAAGAGATAAACGAGTACTGCAATCCCGGCGGTTCTGTCGGCCTGACGACGCATTCCTTTCTGTGCGAAAGCGCACATCAATTCAAAGAGCTCGTCACCTTTATGCCCGAGTTTCCGCTGTGCGTAGTATTCCTGCAAAAAACCGGCTTTTAGTCTTTCCGGAAAATCCACGTCAAGCTTTGCTTCGGCCTGTACGTAGGCGGCGACTGTGGGGCGTGAAGTCAAGCCGGCCGCAATGATATGGCGAGCGCCATCAGAAAGTGCGTTCTTCTTTATCTTCTCATCCGGTGGAACGAGATCGAATGACCCGTTTGTTGCGGGCGGCTGACTGATGACCCAAGAAATCGCATTTTGAAGCTCAGGAAAGGCTACGTCAGCGAAAGCCAGTTCCAAGGCCTTCCGAACTTGGCTTTCATGGGCTGTTTTGAGGCTTTGTAGTGTAGCCACAGGCCAATCCGCCTCGACTTTATCAATGACAGTGTGGTGATCCGTACAGAGATAGAGCAGATTGTGAACACTGTCCCGCTCTTCATCGGTCATTGATGAATCGTAGCGTGCAGCGTTTGGCTTTTCTCCGCGAATGTGAGCAGCTTCGCCAATGTACGTATCTTGCCCTGCTGTGGCCTCATACGTCAGATGTTTGCCGCACTTAGGGAACGCGCAAATACCCCCGCTCCGAAACGCCAATATGATTTTCGTCGGATAACTGGCGCCCATTCGTCCCCCCAAGTTCCCCGCAGTACACTACCCGTCGAGGTCGCTCGACGACCACTGGTTGCGGCGAAATTCCCGCCTGTCTGCGCTGGCAAGGTGTGAATGTACACGTTTTGTTCTTTACGGGCCAGTGGTTGAAGCTATAAGTTGCTGAAGAATTCAGAGGAGAGTCGCCTGGTGCCGTCGCCACATCGCCGTCAGCTTCCACTCGCATTGGGTGGCCTGTCTCCTCTCGACGAGGCAGTGGAAGCCTTGGCTGCGGCCGGGGCTGAAGGGCAGGGAGCCATCTTCACGCGGCGGGAGGTCGTGGAATTTATCCTCGACCTAGCCGGCTACACCTCCGACAAACCTCTCTACGAATGCAGGCTTCTTGAGCCTTCGCTTGGTGATGGCGATTTTCTGTTCCCGGCGCTGGAGAGACTTTTTACTTCTTGGCAAGCAAGCGGAAAGAGAACCAACCCAGTGTTGGCTCTCAGAGATGCCGTGCGCGGGGTTGAACTTCACCGCTCTACTTTTGCCAACACCCGTTTGCGGGTTGTTGAGTTTCTGAAGGGGGTGGGTTTGACCGATGTTGAGGCTCAGACACTTGCTGATAGTTGGCTGAGTGAGGGCGATTTTCTTCTCACCGAGTTTGCGTTCGATTTTACGCATGTCATCGGTAATCCGCCTTACGTGCGGCAGGAGCTCGTTCCCGATATCCTCATGGAGGAATACCGCAGCCGGTATAAGACCATCTACGACCGCGCTGACCTCTATGTACCGTTTATCGAGCAAAGCCTTTCGTTGCTGGCCCCCAATGGCAAGCTTGGCTTCATCTGTGCCGATAGGTGGATGAAGAACCGCTACGGGCGGCCGTTGCGGCAGTTTGTCTCCAAGAGTTTTCATCTGGAGACCTATGTCGACATGGTCGACACCGATGCTTTCCACTCGGAAGTCATCGCCTACCCGGCCATCTTTGTGATTTCGAACCAGAAGCCGGGTCGCACGCGGGTTGCCCGCCGCCCTGAGATTGCCTCGGAAACGCTGAGTGCTCTTGCTGCCGCTATGACCAGGAAGAGCAAGGTCAAGCACTCTGGCGTCGAAGAGTTGGAGCACGTTGCTGATACGGCAGAGCCCTGGCCGCTCGACAATACCGAGCAGCTCGTTGTGATACGGCGGCTAGAGCGGGATTTCCCGTTGCTGGAGGAAGCCGGCTGTAAGGTCGGCATTGGCGTTGCGACCGGGGCTGACAAGATTTTTGTGGGGCCGTTGGATGAGCTGGATGTTGAGGATGAGCGCAAGATTCCTCTCGTCATGACGCGAGATATCGAGAGCGGCCGAGTTGCCTGGCGGGGATTGGGTGTCCTCAATCCTTTCGGCGAGAACGGCGCTGTCGTAAATCTTGCCGAGTTCCCCCGTTTTGCGCGTTACATGGAGGAGCATGGCGCGGAGATTCGGAAACGTCACGTCTCCAAGAAAAATCCTGGCAGTTGGTTTCGTACCATTGACCGGATTTATCCCGCGCTCACCCATCAGCCGAAACTGCTCATTCCTGACATCAAGGGGCAGGCCCACATCGTTTATGAAGAAGGGCGCTACTATCCCCATCACAATCTCTATTACGTGACCTCGACCGATTGGGACCTGCATGCGCTCCAGGCTGTTTTGCAGTCCCGTATCGGGCAGGCCTTTGTTGAAACCTACTCAACGCGCATGAGGGGCGGCTATTTGCGCTTTCAGGCGCAATACCTGCGGCGCATTCGGCTGCCGCTGTGGCGGGATGTGCCGGCGGATGCACGTCAAGCACTGAGGAAGGCGGCCGAACAGGGGGATATCGAGGCCTGCAATGCAGCGGTCAGCCGGCTTTACGGGCTCACTAAGCAAGAAGAGCAAGCATTAGGAAGGGTGGGCGCGTGAGCCTTGAGCTTGGCAATTACGAGCAGGTGGCCGTCGAAGCCGTCAAGAAATTTTGGACTAGCCGTACTTCGGCGGCCGAGAAGCAGAAAATCGCGGGGAAGGTTGACCAGGGTGAGCGTGCCGGCGTCACCTCCGGCAAGAACATGGACGGCTTTCTGGGGCTGTGCGCCGATATCGTCCGTGCGAACGGTCTTGACGATGCTCACATCCATCAAATTCGGGCGGTCGTGACCCTGCCGGGGTATTTTCGGCCTACCAAGCTTTGGGATCTGATTGTGATGCGCGACGGCCGCCTTGTTGCCGCGCTGGAGTTCAAATCCCAGGTCGGTCCCTCGTTCGGCAATAATTTCAACAACCGCACCGAAGAAGCCATCGGCACCGCCGTCGACCTTTGGACCGCTTACCGCGAAGGTGCCTTCGGAGAGCACCCCAAGCCGTTCGTCGGCTGGATGATGCTGGTTGAGGATTGCCCGGCTTCACGGTCGCCCGTGAATGACCGGTCACCGCATTTCCCGATTTTTCCTGACTTTCAGCGGGCATCTTATGCCGACCGGTACAACATTCTCTGCAAGAGGCTTGTCCAGGAACAGCTCTATACGTCGGCGGCGTTGATGATGTCGCCGAGGACTGCGGCTGCCGATGGCGCTTTTACCAGCCTGTCCGAGCTCACCAGTTTAAAGACTTTTATTACGAGCTTTGCAGGGCATATTGCGGCCGAGGCGGCAAGATAATCGATCGCAGAGGGACGTCGCAGCCCGGCTGTGTATTCGTGAGCTCCGGTTCTTCTTTCGCTTGCCACTTAAGTTCAACTATTGGCTCTGATGCGATGAAAGAACAAGTTTACAATATTTTCCTTCCTTATGCGCATGGTGTCTGCTCGGCCATCGCCTACGTCGTCCATGAGGTTGAGCTAAATGACGCCGCCGCCGTGGCGTTCTTGCAGGCCCGTGTCGAGACCGACTATCACAATGCGGCAGTTTTTAAGCTCAAAAAGCCGTTTACCCATGCGGAGCACGCTGCGAACAGCCGAATAGGCCAAGGTCACCATCTGTTCGATGAGTTTTTTGAGTTTATTGGCGCGAGTGTGAGCCCGCTATTCGTCTCCACGCCAGTCAAAGACGGCAGACCCTATTTTGATTATAATCATAATCACAACGAGCAGCTGGATATGGCAGACGTGGCAAGGGCTATCGGAGAGTGTGGCGTTCAGGTCGATTGGCTGGTGAAATACACGTCGGAGAAGGGCATCGACATCCCGCAACTTATTCACGACGATTATTTTCTCGCGATTAAGACGACCTACAACGCGGGTCTGCATGTGTCGGCGATGAAGCTTTTACTCTCGTGTATCGACAGCATTGCGTATATTGAATATGGCAACGAAAGCAGGACGCCTTTTATCGATTGGCTGAACACCTATGCCGATCTTGCGTCCCTGGGGATCAACGCCGAGGAGCTGTGGGAGCTGCGCAACGGTCTCCTTCACATGTCGAATGTCAGCTCCCATAAAGTGCGGGCTAACAAGGTAAGGCGCATATCCTTTCGGGTCGGTGGCCCCTCAAATTACTCTCGCCAGGAGCCCGATGGCATCCACTACTTTCATTTTTATGGACTAGTGGTGGAATTTGCTGCCGCCCAGGAGCGTTGGATCGCAACTTACAACGCGGATCGCGCCAAGTTCGCGAAATTCATCGAGCGCTACGACGAGACAATTTCGGACAGCAGGGTGCTGCTTCGAGACGTCTCTCAAGAAAGCGGTAATATCTAAGAAATCGCTCTAGTGCCGGCGCTTATTAGGCTCGCTTACCCATAACTACAAGCGCAGTTGGCTTTTAGCTTCTGATGATGAGGTCCAGATGTCGTTGCCGCCGGAGTATCGCACGCCGGAGATGGAGGCCGTCTCGCAGAAGATGGCGACGATGACGCCTGAGGAGTTTTCCGCCCTCAGGCTTCTTACCGATGAGGATCATCATCTTATTGGCCGATATATCCAGAGTTACAACTTTATCGATTTCAATCTGCGCCGGTCCATCGAACTCTTCTGGCATACCAAGATGCTGCCAAGCGAGCACGTTAGGCGCTATCCCAAGTATAACGATGCGGAACTGTCCGACATGGTTGCTCAAGTTGTCGAAACCATGGATGGAAATGAAGAGGACATCCCAAAAGCATTGGAATGGCTGGCGCTCATCAAGCAGGGGCGCCCTTATCGCAATCTGATGGGCCATTTTGCCGCCAAGCGCATGGACGGTGACATTATAATTTTTGCCAGCAAGAATGAGCGCGACGCCGAGCGGGCATTTGGCAGGCGGTTGCAGAGAAACCACATATTTACGGCTTCGACGACTGCAAAGGCTCTGCATGATTTGAATGTCCACATCGCCGCACCAAGCAATTGGATTGCATTCAAGTATGCCGAATGGTGCAAGCGGTACGACAAGAGCTAATGGGTTCTGAGCTTCGCGCACGCAGGTCGATGCTGTACAAATGAGATGATGTCCGATGCTTGCGACCCCAACGCCACGTCCGCCCCTAAGGAACGGATGAAAGTCATGAGATTTGAACTGTGGATACTCAAGAGCTTTGACCGGACGAATGCCACTCGTGATTATTCCTCCGTCAACGCCGCAGGGCGCTAGGTCCGGCGGAATTCCTTTTCAACTCCGTGGACTGCCCAGGGGCAAACCTCACGGAGAGAACAATGCCGAAAAATCCGAAACCCGCCTTTGACGCCTTTGTCATCGACGGGGATGGAGACGATGCCTTCTGGACCAAGATTGGGGCGGCCTGGCCCCATGACGACAAGAAGGGCTTCAACATCCAACTCACCGCCTTGCCCGTGAACGGCCGCATCGCCTTGCGTGTACCCAAGGATCGCGAAACAGAGCGTGAGCCTAAGAAATGAATAGCGATCGCCGGCGTCTCGTGCCGGCGTATTTTGCTGGCGCATCCGGATTGCCGGACCGGGCTCTAGGCTTTGCCCCGAACCGCTTCGCGTCTCGGCCTGCGGTCACGATCCCTTGCGCGGTTTTGCACCCCTCGCCGGGGGCAGTCGGTCCCGCGTCCCGCCTTTGGCGGCGCTATGCTGACGCTCCTGCGGCTACCCGCTTAACCGGTCTCGGGGCTGGCGAACGGACCCGCTACGCTTGCGTCCGTACGCCCATCTTGACGTCATTAAAGCTATTCAGAGCTCTGCCGTGCTGGGGTCAGAACAATTCGGTTGAGGCGCGGGGGCGTGCGCTTTGGCGGGCTGGGATCGCCACCCATGAACTTTGAGGATATATTGGCTTAGATTGCCGGAGGATGCCGATAATAATCGAACCTATAAGACTGGACGATTTGTTGAATGCAATTTGTAGCCGCCTACATTGAAACCTGGAGTGCGCAGGTATGGGGAACTGCAAAGGCATTGCTCGCCTATGTTTGGAATTTTCTTGACCATAACTGGAAGTACGTACTCGGCGTTCTTGTCGTTCTGGTCCTCTGCCTTGTTTATCGAAAATACCTGCACTGGCGCCAGAGTTGGCTGTCGGCTCATATTGATCAAAGAATCAGGGAGCTGGGCGGCAAGCGCCGGCGCGGGCGTTTTGAAGCGCTCGGCCATCTCTCGGCGCGGACGGTCTACGTAACCCTTCGCTCATATCTCTTCCGGTTCATCGAGAGAGCGGAGAGGTACCTTATCGCATCTCCACGTCTTATTCAGACCTATTATTTTCCATCTGTCGCATCCTTTCTTTTGGTTGCCACAGTGACTGCGGTTGCCTTCTACGCCCCACGTTATTCGGCGCTGGAGGGCCTGAAGTTGGGTAATATCCTGGAGACGGTCAAAGACCCCGACGCCGCGAAAAAAATCTTTGAGGGCTTAGCTGTCATCGCGGTGGCCCTCATCATTTTCGTCGCCGAATCAATCCGCGACGCGCAGAATCCGGACTATCGGCGAGTGTTGCTTCGCATCAGTTTCTTGTGGCCGCTTACTCTGGCGGTGACGCTCTTCCCGCTTGGCTATCTGATTGGAGAATTGACGGGCGCCGTTATCGTCCTGCTTCTGGTATTGGTTGCGTGCTTTATCTACGCGTTCAGCAACGTTCTGAGGAACCTGCTTGATCCCGACGCGAGAGAGCAGGGTTTGAAGGCGCTCCTCAAGGACCGCATTCACTCACTTATTATGGATTCTGTGAGAGAGCGCGTCGGCAACAACATTCTTCTTCAGATGCTAGGCCCGGACAAAGAGTTGCCTCTCCAGTACCTGCCGTTTGGGTTTTGGTCGACCGACAAAGCGAACCAATATGTTAGAGTTTATCACTCACGCTCGGGCTGGCTTTCTGACATCAACTTGGACGATCTTCGTAGGCTCCTGAGCCTCATCGGTGACCAATATCAACGAGTTAAAGAGAGTCCGCGCGACGACGGCTTGGCAACGGTCGCAACGGTTACCTCGTCAACCTCGGCTTCTGCTACCCAGCCGGAGTCTGCTCCCAATGCATATTTGTTGAAGCGGTTTGGAGAACAGTTGGGGGCGGAATCGCTCTTTTCGACTGGAAACGCAATCTTGGCCGTCCCGAAAGAGCTTTCCCCGTATCCCGAGTTGATGGAAGAAATCCGTAGGCGCACCTCTCAGGCCTTTAAGCTCACCACCGCCGAGCCTTCATCGCTCGCGTTTCGGCGAGAAATTCGGGGCACGAAGGACCGTCTGATCGCTGCGATGCGGACGGTTTCGGTGGGTACGGTCGAAGATCTCAGAGCCACATACCTGGAGATCGCCGAAGAGTTCCTCAAGACGCTGCATGAACTGGGCGGCGGCTACTCAGCAGACCAGGCCAGACAAGAGCGCAGCAACATTTTTGAAGGTTGGAACGAGGTTCGGTGGCTCGTCCGCGATATTCGCGAGTTGCTTATCGTTGCGGCGGCGACAGACAATCCCGATGTAATCGGGAGCATTGCATTCCTGCCGTTTGCAATTGCAACTCGGGCAGTCGTGGCCAATGACCATTTACTCTTCGAAGAATTCACGCCTTTTGCAACGTTCATCTATGAACTGGCCGCCGCCAAGCCGGCGGATGCCCCCGTGCGGAGCCTTATGATTGACCGCTCTTGGCGGTATCTATTTGAGCTATGTGAGTTTTATGTGCTGCCGTTTAGGCTCGAGTCTGGAGGGAAGAAGGTCGATATCGTTGAAGCGCAAGCGTTTGCGTTATTCGCGATCAAGGTATTCCAAGATATTTTAAAGGCGGCCTTCGATAGGGGAGATATCGCGACATTTAGGACGGTCTTGGATCAACTCGGTCGCCTATTCCGCGATTTTACTTCGGACCAACAATTTCCAGATGCTCAATTTCTTCGGGCGCGAGCCAATCAGGTGGACGACGGTCCAGCGAAGTCAAAGCTACTTGAGCAGCTTGAGAATCAGGAAAAGAAGGAGAATGCAGCCCGCGCTATCCAAATGGGACGCCAAAATGCGATCTTTGGCCTGGCGGCCCACATATTAAGCAAGTGCGCGTCTGGAGCTGACGTCGACAAGGGCCGCGTCTTCTATGAAGCGATGGAGCCGTCTCTCCCCGCAGATTTAATCGAACTAACGCAAGTTTTTTCCGAAGCAAGTGGGATTGCAACGTCGGACTATTTTGGGTGGACCAATTGGGACCTCGTGGCCGACGGCGAAGCCCATTGGATTGATACCCATAGCAAGCTTGATCGCCTGTATATCGTTCGCGCCCTCAAATTGCTTGCGACGATCGATGAAGCGCAGATCGATGGAATTGCGGTGCCATCGACCGAGGCGATTACGCTGCTCTTGCAGCGGTTAGAAGCTGACGGCGCTTTAGCGGCTGTGACCGCTGGCGTGGGGCCGGACAGTGCTTGTGGATTGCTCACACAAGCTGAAGTGGTTCGACAGCACAGCTTGCTGTCGCTTTTGCGCAAAGCAAAACAGGCAGCTGATAGAATTGAAGAGGATGAGCTGATCGTGGCGCGCCTGGAAGAAGAGAAATTGCTGTCTTTTAGGCGGCACCTCTTGGCGTCCCGCAACAAGCTGGGTCACTTACGGGCCTTAATGCTAAGCGTTGGGGCCTATGTCGATCAAACCCACGAAGTGCCGCCGCCTGATGTTCGCGCTTGGGGTTTCAATCAACTTGAAGATAAGAGAGCATTTACGGCACAAACTCGCATTACGTATCCATCGTGGGGCGAAGGCTACGGCCAGAGCATGGCTCGATCCGAGAACACCTTTGGTCTAGAGCCGCTAGTGGCCGGCGCGGCGCGACAAGTGAGTTGTTCGGTGGAGGACATCTTCCCTGTAATCGAAGCCGAACTCGGAAAGTCGCAGCTTTCCGATCCCATTGTAATACATACGCTGTTGTCGCACTTGGAATTGGTCGGGATCGACCAAAACGATATCTTCATCCCAAAATATCGCAGGGATTGCCCGAATACGCCCTACAGCGACCTCGACGGTTTCTCTGGCGTGTTGATTTTCAAGGGACGAACCATACCTGTTTTCTCCATATTTGCCGCCGATGAGAACTTAAAAGGAAGGGTGCTGATCGCCGACCTGGGCCGGTTTGCCTCCTGGCATCAATATGCCCCCATCGAGGATGAGGAGGAAGAGCAGAACACGTATGAAGCGGTGTTCATCAAAGTCTCCGACTTAAATACGGATGACCGACTTAGGCAGAAAATTATCGACGATGAGCCGGATTGGTTGCGCGACAAGCCGGAGAAGGAGCGATACCTCCGGGGACGGGTGGTTGTCAGAGTTTATGAAAGATTCGAGGCTAAAATCAGAGAGGCGAGTGCAGCCATCGCGATCGAAGTGACGAACTTATAGAGGGGTGCACCGCCGCCTGCCATTGTAGGTGGGTTTCCGCGCGCTTTTCGCGGCCTTCGTCCAAGATGCCGGAGGGCTTTCTGAGATGGCTCGCTAAGGGGTGCTGCCCCTCGCGTGCGCAAGCCGTTTCCCAACCTTCCGCGCTTCGCTTGTGCAGCCTGGGGCCCTCGGCTGTGCGCTTGCTACCCCCGCTCTTCGCCAGAGGGGCAGGAGCCCTAAAGGGCTCAAATCAGCAGACAACAGACAGATTGCGCAGCGTAGGCTTTGCGCACCAAGGACTTTGGACGGCCGAGCCCATGCTAGAAAGGTTCGCCGCAAGGTTCGCCGTCGCAACGTACAGTAAACAAGAAGAAAGGAGCGACGACATGCACCTGTGTGGCACGCTCGCTTTATCCTTGGGCTGGTTGAGAGTCTCCCTCTCGATAAGCCTGAGCCGATAAAGCAACAAGGGGCCGTTGCTGCGGCCCCTTGTTTGTACAGTAACGCTCGAAAGGAGCGATGGCGCGAATATGAGTCCAGCGTGCCAGTTCGTCAATGCAGTTCTCAGTGCCGAGTCGTTTTTGCAACAAGTTGCGGCAGCGCGGTTGTCGCTGGTCAGACAATGGCGCATTGAATGGATAGGTGCCGGGTAGGCAGGGGTACGACTGTTTCTAGCACGTGTTTTAGCACGCTCCCCGTGAGACGGTCAGAAGCGCGAGGAAATCCGCCAAATTTTGAAGTGTCCTCGTCAACTCAAAATCCGTTTGCTGCAAGGCAGTGTGGGTTCAAGTCCCTCCACCGGCACCACAGTTTTCAATGACTTATCTAATCTCAAAGCCACTTGATGTATGCAAAAAGGGGTCGCAAGCTCTAGCACGCTATTAGCACGCTACTAGCGCACAAAAAGAAAGAACAAAAATGGCTGCGCGACACGAGCTCCTTGGGGGCAAGATTCAACTCTATATGCGTCCAGACGGGCGTTACTGGCAGTGCTCATGCACGGTCGGCGGAAAACAATATCGCGCGAGTACGAAGAAAGAGGGGCTCCGGGAGGCGGAAGACGCGGCCGAGGACTGGTATCTTGAACTGAAAGGCATGTTTAAGCGGGGCGAGTTGGTCCAACCCCTGCGGGAGAAGACCTTTGCAGAAGTCGCTGAGCAGTTCCTACGAGAGTTTTCAGCGCTCACCGAGGGTCAGCGTAACCCCAAATACGTCAAAAACCACAGAAGGCGCGTTGAGAACTATCTGGTGCCCTTCATGGGTCATATACCCATTTCGGAAATCACGTCAGGAGTCGTGCAGGACTATCGACTGCACCGCATCGAGCAGCATCGCGCCAAGATGGCCCAGCATAAGCAGGACGACGCCGAGCAGGAAAGCGAACTCCAAAGAGCCAGAAGAATGGCGCCGGCACGCGGCACGCTCCATCAGGAGATTGTGGTTATCCGCCAAGTGCTGAAAACCGCGTTGCGGCACAGGTGGATTACAGCACTTCCTGACCTGTCGGAGCCTTATAAGCTCAATTTGAAGGTTTCACACCGCGCCTGGTTCTCGCCCGAAGAATACCGGACGCTGTACACCGAGACCAAACGCTGCGCGAAAAATCCTCCCAATCCCCGCTTTGCTTGGGAATACAAGCAACTGCATGACTTGGTGTTGTTCTTGGCGAACACCGGCTTACGTCCCGACGAGGCGGCGCGCCTCCAATATCGGGACGTAAGCGTCGTAGATGACGACCGCAGCGGTGAAACCATCCTTGAGATTGAATGCCGCGGGAAGCGCGGCTACGGGCCCTGCAAAAGCACCGCTGGCGCGGTGCGGGTCTTTCGGCGGTTGCAGAAACGCAACCAACCTTTGCCGACAGACCGGATATTTCCGGTGTTGCAGACGCAGTTGTTCAACAAAGTGTTGGCGAGGCTGAACCTCAAGTACGATCGCGAGGGAAGGCCGCGAACGCTCTACAGCCTGCGCCATACCTACATTTCCTTCCGGCTGCTGGAAGGCGCCAACGTGCTGCAGTTGGCGTGGAACTGCCGCACCAGCGTGGACATGATCGAGAAACATTACGCCACGCACATCAAGACGCGCCTGGACGCTTCGGCCATCAACGTTCGCCGGGGCGCGACCAATCAGAGCGGGACGCCGGGACTGGTGGCCGCGAATGATGACGGCGACGACGGTGTGGAAGAGGCGGCCTAGGGTCGGTTCGTTCAGCCTGTGCGATCTCCCGCATGCGCGGCGGTGCATGCGGCCAATCGACGGAAGATGGTCCAGCCGCGCGTCCCGGCAAGGCATCCAAACGTTTCCCCGTGGGGGTCCCCTCGTTCGGAGCCTCCTTGCCCGTCCGCTGATGGCGGCAGGGCCGAAGGTCTCCCGTCGGCCGCACTGATGCAGCCGCAGCAAGAAGGGAGACCACACCATGTCTACAAGCACCTCAACCCACAAAATCCGCCAGCTCAACGACAGCTTTCGCCGCAGCCTGATCTTTGGTGGGACCGTCCTGGTGACGCGTGGCGTACAGGCGTTGTCGGAACCCGACCGCCAGGCCCTGTTCGCGGCGGTGCGGCGGTTCGACAGCTTCACCGCCGATAACGACCCGCACGGCGAGCACGACTTCGGGAGCATCGACCAGTTCGGCGTCCGCTACTTCTGGAAGATCGACTACTACGACCTGGAGCGCCTCCAGGGTTCGCCGGATGCCGCCGATCCGACCGTCACCCACCGCGTTCTGACGATCATGCGCGCCGACGAGTATGCGAGCGCGTCGTTGGGTGACAGGCCTATGCCGCGATCAAAATCTTTGCGAGCTAGGTCGTACTGTTTCGAAAAATAATAGACAGCTCCGCGCTTGAACAGAGTAGATGCGTCATCTGGTCTGGAGTCGAGCGTACGAGAGTATTCGTCAATCATTGAGGCAAGATTGTTTGGTTTTAGTGTGGCGTCAGTGGCGCCATAAACAATCCGCATTTGGATTTGATCGATGTAGTCGCTGGCATCTGTGCCTGAGTTTTTCGGTGCGTCGGGTCGAATTGACGACAGCAACGCACTCCTAAGCGTCGCAGTGTTTTCGATTAGCCATTGTGTTCCTTTGCTTGCAGTTTCAGCTGCGCCGAAAATTGCGTTCAGCGCAACGGCTACGGCAAGAACTAAGACAGCATAGCTCAGCCATCGCGTATCTCGCGGAAGAGCTTTTAGAGATACACCAGTGGTCGCCAGCAATATGGCTTCTATGACAATTGTCAGCGTGGACATCATTTAGACCTTTGGCAAAAGATCGGGGGCGGCGTTTGAGCCGTCCCCGTCAGAACCTATTGGCCTGGTAGTTTGACATTGTGTGCTGCAAGCCGCACGGCGGCAATGCCGTTTAGTACTGACACAGCAATTTCAAAGCACGCAAGCAAGGTATTTCCTTGGAGACTATGCACGGCAGCTATGGCGCCGATGACAATCTCCGCGGTGACGTTCCAGTTATAGAGTTGCAAAGTACCCTCCGGCGCGCCGAACGGGATGGGCGCGTCCTTGCCCATCTTGAGACAAGGTTGGCGCGATGAACCTGTTGTCAGGAATTTATACCGGTGGGTGATAGGGCATTCTGACAGGGCGGCTTCGTCGACAAAAAGCTGATGTCGAAGTGGCGCGCCTGTCGTGAACTGAGGGTTCGTCCCAAAAAAGGGCCCCAGCGAGGGGCCCCCAACGAAAGCACCATTGTGCTTGAGACCGCGTCTCCACACGCGACCTCACTATCAAATTAGCTCAAGCCCCCGAACCCGACAAGCGCGCGGTGTAACAAGGGAAATAGCGTGCCGCTATCGCCCGTGCGCTTGCGCGCCCGGTCGGCGCGGCCCGCTGACCTTGATGAAATAAAAACCAACGAAAGCTTGAACGATGCCTCTCCACACCTGGCACACTGACCTTTCGATTAACACTGAGAAATCCCACGTTCGTTCCATGCGCGACTGGCTCAAAGAGCACGCGCCGCCAGTCCCAAGCACCGACGCCGACGTTATCGGCAAGTTCCTACGGTGCATCATCATCAGTAATGCGGAGTGGGATGGCGTGCCGCTCCAGGTGACCTTGCCCCGCCCACACCTCGCAGGGCCGATGCCGTGGAGTAATTTGGAGCTCCCCGGCCCGGCCCGCGAGATTACCGTCCCCGACGAGTTCGAATATCAACTGATGATGTTTTTCCTGCGCTCGTTCGCGCTTGGCGTCGGCCTGACATTGGCCATTGCTGCCGGTGTCATTGCTATCCGGCATTATCTGCCGTCGTTCTCGTTCGGCCACAGCTCCGCTCACGAAGAGAGCAGTGGACGCCAATCCGGCGTTGCGCCTGCGCAGTGATGTCGAGATAATCCTATGTATCAAGGGAAAGAAGAGGCGCGGCTGCGCGCGGCCGCGCTGGCGCGCGCCCGTGCTCTCCGCGCCTTGTCTCACTGATCGGAAAGGCTCACACCGGGCGCGATTTGCGCCACGGCATAATCCAGCGTGCCCCGCGCCGCATCGTAATAGATGAAGTGGCCGGGCTTGAGGTCGAGCGGGTCAACTGGCAGGTCATCGAGGTCATCGAGCACCGATGCCGCAAACTGCCGCGAGTTCACCCGCAGGCAAACACGGCAGTTGAGGTTCGCGCGCAGCGCGGAATCCATCGCGTCGGTCGTTGCCTTCTGGAGCGCGCAGACCAGCGTAATCCCGAGCGCGCGGGCGCGCCGGCCGATCCGCACCAGGGTCACCGACACCTGCCGGGCGAGCGCCTTCTCTTCCTTGGTTGCCGCGCCATCGATCTCGCTTTGGATCTCCGCGTATTCGTCGATGACGATGAAGACGCGCGGCCCCGGCCAGTTCTGGAGGTCCTGGTCGCGCATATAGGCCTCCCGCTCCAGCATGAGCTGATTCAGGGCCGCCAGTTCGGCCGCGACCGCGTTGAACTCCCAAACCAGGCTTACGCGGCCGCTGTGCCGATAGCGGCTGAATTCCACGCCGCCCTTGAGGTCGAAGATCACCACCCGCTCGACATCGGGCGAGCGTTGGACCAGTTGAAACACCAACTGATGCACGAAGACCGATTTGCCCGCGCCGGTCGCGCCGACAACCAGCATGTGCTGGAGTTGTTTGAGTGGGACGATCAGATCATGACCGTCGGCGACGCTGGTGCCGAGGGTGATGCCGTGTCGGCCGGCGCCGGCTTGCAGGGGCCAGGGCCGCAAAACTTTGCGGTTGATCCGCTCCCGGCGCGCCCGTTCGGCGGCTTCCTGCTCCGCCATCCGGCGCTGCGCTTCGGCCCTCTCTGCGGCTTGTTGTGCTTGCCGTTGGCGCTCGCGCTCGGCCTGCTGCCGTTCTTCCTGTCGTTGTTGCTCGCGACGGCTTTCCGCTTCGATCTCGCGGCGCTTGCGCCAACGGACTTGATCCACTTCTGCAAGTGCGGCCAGGTACCATTCAAAGCGGCGCTGCCTGCTGATTTCATGAAGGGTGTCGGAAGAGGGTGATTTCTTCAGATGATCATCGGCGCCGGTGGGTACCTCCCAGTCCGTAACGGTGAAGGGTTCATCCACGTGACCGTTCTTGAATAGTTGTAAGACTCTGTACTTCTCCTTGCGGAGCTTCGCCTCCCAAAGCCGATCCCGTCCTTCCAGCGCGAGACGCTGCTCCTCATAGCGCTGCTGCTTAAGCTCGGCCGGGGTCGGATCGGGTGGCTCGCTCACGGCCGTGAGGATCAGGAGCCCCACAAAGAACAGCGCTCCGCACACCGCCAATTGTCCAAGAACGCCATCCATGTGCCGCTTTCCTCGTATCGAGGTGCGGCACCGGAGATTGCTTGCCGGTGCCGCCATTCGTGTGTTCACGCCGCATCGATGGCAGGGGTACGGTGTTCGAGCAGTGCAGGTTTCTGGTGTTCCAGTTGCACGCGGGCGCGCCGTGCCTGTGACTCCTCATCGCGTCGCCGGACAGCGTCGGCCAGGCGCGCATGGTAGGCGTCCACCGCGGCATCATAGGCCCGGTGGCGCCGGTCACGGTCCGCTATCCAGGCATTGTAGTAAGCCATGGCTTCACGGTGTAGGCGTTCGCGTTCTTCCTCTGAATGGCCCATGTAGTCGTTCCATGCTCCTAAGGACATTGGTGGCTCTCCGGGTGTTGATGTTAGGCCGCGCAGGTCGGGCAGGCCCGGTTCTGCATGGCGGCGAGATCGGCGACGCAACGGCGCCGCCAGTTGTCGCGCTCGGCAGGGTCAACAGGTGCGGCGAGCAGCGCCCGCTCGGGCACGGGTCGGTTGATGGACTCGTAGAAGGCGTAGACCTCGCTCAGGTTGAGCGCGGTCCAGTCGATGGCATCGAAGGCGGCGTCGTGGGCTGACATGTTTGCTTCCTTTGCGGTTGGGAGAAGTGGCCGCCGGGTTTTGCCGGCGGCCATCCGGTTCAGGATTTGCGGGAGGGATCGCTCTTGCTTGCGGCTTCGGAAGCCGAAGGCTTGGTGTGCGCCTTGTAGTAGAGCGTGCCTTCGAAGCTGAGCACGTCGACCGCAATCTCGACCGTCTTCCCTTCGGGGTAGTCGGCGAGGTTCGCGCTGCCATCCAGCTTGACGTTGATCAGCTCAGCCTTGCCGCGCGCGTTCTTCTTCATGAACTGTACGGTCTTGCTGACTTTCCCTTCGAAGCTGGATTCGCCAGCGCCGATGATCGCGCCGCGCACAATCAGTTCAGTGCCATTGGAGATGGACATGATTGGTTTCCCTTTGATGGATGATGGAGAGGTGAGAAGGCCGGCAGAACGGGCTCATGGCGGCATGGCGGACCTCCCGTTGCTGGGGTCGTCGAAGGTCCGGGCGACGAGGTAGTAGTTGCCCATGCGTCCCGGCTGGGATCGCCAGACATAGGTTTCGGTGCAGAGGTACGCACCGAGTCCGGCGTATCGATCCGCCCGGTTATCCAACTCGTCGCCGAAATCGAGGTCGGCTTCGGCTTCAAGATCGAAGCCTTGAAGATTCTTGGAGCAGGAGATCAGGCGGCGATTGCGCAAGCCGTCGGAGAGCGCCCGCAGCGGCACGTTGGTCATCGGCCGCAGGCCACCGCCGTCGCCGGGATCGTAAGGCAGGTAGTCTTTCGCGCCGATGAGGACTGCGCGGCCGTCAATGAACTTCACTAATGAGCTTGGCGCGAAGACATACTTGAGCACTTCGCTCAGCGACTTCTTGCCTTCGTCGCCGAGGGGGTGAAAGACACCGCGCAAGACGCGGATGTCGACAACGGGGTCATAATCGATACGGCGCGTTTGGCGCCAAGCGGCTTTCAGCTGTGGCTGCGTGATGTAAGCGGGATTACCTGGGCGGAAGTAGCTGCGATCGACGAACCAGATTTCATGGCGGTGGACGTGGAATTCCCAGGTCTCGTGATTGATCGTGACTTCCAGCGAGCCGATCCAGGCTTTCACGACGGACTTGATGGCCTTGCGTCGCTTCAGCCTAGCGCTGTCCTTGAGAATGCTGTCCACCTGGTCCGCGAATTCATGCGCGGGGCAGGTTCGGTCGGTGAGCGTGACGAAGAGGGCTTGGAGGGTGGGGTTCTTCTCCAGGTAGGCCACGACAATGGGACTGTAGCGGCCGTAATGCCGGCGGGCGCGGCGCATCTGTCCAAGCAGACAGGCGGGATCGCCGCATTCGCGCATTTCGGGCGCGGGCACCGAACCTTTTTCGAAATGATGGACCTTGAAGTAGTGGCCGCAGTTGAGGACGGCGTTGGCGCGTTCCCCTTTGTTGATGTCGCGCAGGCCCTCCCCAACCGCCATGTTGGCCGCCTTGAGCTGACGCCAGCGGTGTTGCTTCAGCGGCTTGCCGATATCCGGCGTGGCCCAGTGGTCGGCCAGCAGTTCGTCGAGTCCCCCTTCCCAGTGGCGGCGGGCTTCGAACTCAGGCAGGTCGGCGGACGAGTATCCGTCGCTGGCGTCGAATGCCGTCTGGGGCTCGTCCGCGAACAGCAGGCTCGGACTGCTGGCACCGTTGCTGGTATCAGTCCACATGGCCGGCACCCGTGCAGGCCAAAGACAGGCGTGCGAGGTGCGGGGGCCAGTGGAGTTTCTGTAAGTGGATCAACGGTGCGGAATTCGCCCGCACTTCAGGGTAAGTTATTGAGAGATCGTCTGCGTTTGGATTCCGCCCCTGGCACCATGTCTCTCTATCTCATTGAATTAAAGATATTTTCCGATGAGGTGTGGCCGGTCGACGGTCTGCCCCATTCGCCGCGGTTCCCATCTGATACCGAAGGAGCCGGTTACTCGGCCGCTCCCTAATCAGGAGACGAGCCTCAATGGCTTTGAGTGCGGGCCGAGCGCGCTCTCTTCTCCGCGATTGAAAGCGCCGGCACGCCCGAAGATCGCTTTGGCGCCGCTTGCCTCGATGGATATGCCGGTCGAGGTCCGTCTCTGAGCCGTTGCTTCGGACATGATGAATTGCGGCCGGTCGGCTTCGCTGAAAACCGACAGCCTTTGAAACGTATCGGCCTCGAGCGCCAGGCCGGGCAGGGCGTATAGAATCCAGCCGTCATTCGTCAGCCGGACCGCTTCCGCCGCTTCCTGCGCGTCGTTGCAGACCAGGATGCCGAGGCAACTGAAGCCACCGTCTCCGGCGGCGAAGGCGGCGGCCGCGTTGCGCACCAAGCTTGCCGTTTGCGCGGCCGGACCTTGTGCATGTGTAATGAGAAGCAGCGGGCCGCGGCCTTCGAACCGGCTGTTCAATATGCAATGCGGCTCCGGCGAGCCGGTGCGGCCGGCTTTGCGCGCTCGTCTCTGGCCCGGGGTTGTGAGCATGTGCTGCTCGAAGGCCTGTGCCCAGGCATCGGACGGCCGAGCCTCGTCGGACGAAGCCCGCTGCGGCGACAGCCATTTTGTCACCAGCGCCCGTTGCGATGAGACCATCGCCCAGGCCGCGTCCAACATGTACTCCGCGGGGAGGCGCGGATACTCGAGGCAGAGGCTTTGCCAGCTCTTGAGCAGATCGACAGCGGCCGACGTGCGGCCGAAATATAGAAATGCCGTCGAAAGGCCTGAGCTCGTCTGAACGGCGGCGAAGTCGACCCCGGCAACGTCAATATCGAGGCTGGTCAGGTCGGCGGTGCTGTGCGGATCGAGCCAGATCAGCGGCTTTGTGCTCGTCTCCCAGGCGCTCAGCAAGAGCTGGCTGCGAATGGGCGTGCTCTCGTCGCACGAGATGAAGGCCTCGTCTCGCTCGATCGTGTAGGTGATGCCGAATACGTCGAGCGCTTTGGCGAACAGCGCCGCGGTGGTATCCTGCGGCGTGTTCGGCCGTACGCAGGTTACAATGTGCGCGTTCAGCAGGTTGGTAAGGCAGCTCTTCGGCGCCTTGGACGATCTGCCGCCCCACCAGACCAGGTGTGGGGCTTCCGGCGCTTGGGCGCCGATGACGCCACGGCAGCGCAACCTCGACTTCAAGTAATCGAATGCTGGATTCTCACCGTAGGGAATGATGACCGTCGCCTGCGGCGACAGCGCCCGCCTGAGGGCATGAACTTGCGCGGGATTGGGCGGCTCGTCGACGACGACGATGGAGGACTGCGATACGTCGCGGTCTTTGTCCCAGACCGACATGGTGTCGCCGAGCTCGGCGCACTCGCAAAGCCGTTCGATCTGCGTGTCGGCAATCTGGTGGCCACGCGCTGCGAGGAGCGCTTTCAATCGGTCGATCATGAATCCAGGTCGATGCTTTTTGATACCGGCTGCCGGCGCGCCGTCGGGATTGCGATGCGATCGACGACCCAGAACACATGTCGACCAATTGAACTTGTTACGAAGCAGATACAAAAATCAGGCGGGGATTATTTCGAAGCGTTGGCGCGCCGTGTGCGTGTATCGGCGCACGTTTTGGATGCTTTGATCCTGATGCACTGCTTGCGAATTTTATGTCTTTATTCGTTCTTCAATGAATAGATCGCGATTTTTCTAAGTATAAATTGTTCTTCTGAGTAATAATTGGATATCAAATACTGCGATAGGCATTTGTTGCCGGGTGCGATAGGCAAATTATTCCGTTATTTCAGGCATTTATTATTCTAGATTTCGAAAATTTTACGCCCGGAATTCTTCGTGCCCCCGTT
>Ga0164243_10000925_pt1 | contig 51254 bp, 44 predicted proteins | sample OricompcompostOP_FD_108781 | JGI IMG/M metagenome (GOLD analysis project Ga0164243, IMG submission 108781) | Organic Plus compost microbial communities from Emeryville, California, USA - Original compost - Organic plus compost (OP) | ecosystem: Engineered > Solid waste > Mixed feedstock >... | reverse complement strand
CTGTTCATCGAGCGCAAGGACCTGGCGACCACCGTGAAGAACGAGATCCCCGCCGAATCGCTCGCCGAAGGCCAACTACTCGAGATGGTCGACCAGGACGACCTGTACGGCAAGCCCGGCGACGCTGCCGGATCGGCGTCAACGTCACGGGCGCCGGCCAAGAGCTGATCGTCGACGACGCCGAGGGCGCCGGAGCCGGGTTCCGGCTGATCTGACCGCAAAGATCGTCCGCTGAGAGCGCCTCCGAGGGCAAATAGCCCTCGGAGCGGCGCTGAGCGGACGATCTTTGCAGCGCTACTTCAATACGCGGGCGAAGAAGCTGTCGAACGCCGCCCACTGCGCGGCGTCGAGGTCGGTGGATCGTAGCCAGGGGCTTCGGACACCGAACTCACCGTCATCCGAACGTACCTCGGGCCCCAGCGGCCGACTCACCGCCTCGAAAACAGTCGGCACCGTGTGCACGAGCGAGTCGGCACACCGCCGGATCGTGGTGGGGCCACCGGGACTTGAACCCGGGACCTACGGATTATGAGTCCGCGGCTCTAACCAACTGAGCTATAGCCCCCTGCGCCGATACCCGGCGACGAATCGGTAGCCTACCCGACGCCGGGCCGCCCGCCGGACGGGGTTTGGTGCAGTGTGTCAGGCTGCCGAGCCGCGGTGGTGCTCGTGTTCTTCCAGGTGGCGGATCTCCTTGCGGATCTTGAACCAGAAGTACCCGCCGACCACTATCACCACGGCCAGCACGATGATCGGCACGGCCCAGTGGAGCGCCGTCATGAACACCGCGACGCCCAGAGCGATCACCATCACCAGCCCCACTACCACAGCGGTGATCGCGATGATCTTCAGCTCATGCAGCTTCTCGCGTGCGTCCTCGCGTATTTCGCCCGACATCAGCTCGTCCCTCTCCAATTCCGGGTCCGTTCACGGCTATGCCGGGAGATCTTGCCGACAGCTCCATCACTCTAAGTCTTCCGCCCGATGCGGGTCCGGGCCTTTGCACGCAAGCACTGTGCAGACTCGATTCCAGCATGAGTCCGCCAGAACCGCACCTTGCCGTCGCCGCTTCCGTCAGCCGGCCGACTGCGCCGTGGCGATCTGCCGCACTCGCCGGTACAGCCACGCCACCAGCGCGACGAAGACCAGCACGCCCACCAACTGGGCCCAGTCCCCGTACCCGGATCCGATGAACGGCAGCCCCAGCGGCTCGTCATCGCCGGTGGCGGCGACGATCCCGGCGAAGATCACGCCGTAGAGACTCTCGCCGACGATCAGACCGGTCGCCATCAGCACACCGAGCCGCTTGCGCTTCTCGGCTCCCTCGCCCTGCGCGTCGGCCCACCGGTCGTAGACGCGGCCGATGAACGCACCGATCGGGATGATCAGGGTCAGCGCCATCGGCAGGTACATGCCCATGCCCACGGCCAGCGGCGGCAGCCGCAGATTCCGGGTGGTCTTGCCGAGCACCTCGTCGACGACGATCACTCCGGCCCCGATCGCCGCGCCCAGCCCGATCAGACCCCAGTCAAGGTCGCCGCCGAAGACCCCCTGCGCCAGTGACGACATCAGCGCCGCCTGCGGGGCGGCGAGCGCGTCGGCCCCGGCGTCGGGCGCGCCGACGAAACCGAAGGCGGTGTTCATCAACTGCAGCACCGGCGGAATGATCGCCGCGCCGAAGAGCACGCCGATGATCAGCGCCACCTGCTGCTTCCACGGGGTCGCGCCGACGAGCTGACCGGTCTTGAGGTCCTGCAGATTGTCGTTCGAGATGGTCGCGATCCCGAACACCACCGCAGCGGTGAACAGGGTGAACGCCACCATGGCCGCGATCTGATCGTCGCCGTCGGCCCCGTGCACCAGCTTGAACAGCACCGCCGCCAGCAGCACCACCAGAATGCCGACGCCGGAGATCGGGCTGTTCGACGAGCCGATCAGACCGGCCATGTAACCGCACACCGCCGCCACCAGCAGGCCGATCAGCAGCGCGAAGACCACGGCCAGCGCGATCAGTCCGCCCGCCTTGTCCCCGATCGCAGTCCCGGACACGAAGTCCCACAGCAGCCAGCCGATCGGCACCATCGCCACCAGCACCGTGATCACCACGTACTGAATCGGGATATCGCGTTCGGTGATGTCGACGGCCGCCCCGTCGCGCCGCAGCCGGGTGCTGCGCATCGACTCGGCAATGCCGCGCGCGATCGGCACGATCAATTTCACCAAGGTCCACACCGCGGCCACCGCGATGGCGCCGGCGCCGATGAACCGGATGTCGTCGGAGAACACCCCGGAGGTGAAGTCGAGCAGATCCGAACCGGACGGCACCTCACCCCACGTCCGGGTCGGCAGCAGCACGAAGTAGGCGATCACCAGGCCCACCAGCATGGCCACACCCACCGACACGCCCACCAGGTGCCCCACACCGATCAGCGCCAGCGACAGGCTCGCCCCGTACATGGTGGCGCCGCTGCCCACCTTCACCGCACCGGCCACCGAACTGCTGACCAGTTTGAGCGACGAGATCAGCGAGAACAGCGCCGCGCCAAGACCACCGATGACGATGGTGCGCATGCCGGCCCGGCTCTCCTCCACACCGCCCTCGCTGTCGCCGACCTTGAGGACTTCGGCGGCGGCCACACCTTCCGGATACGGCAGATCCGAGCCGGTGACCAGAGCCCGCCGCAGCGGGATGGAGTACATGACGCCGAGGATGCCGCCGAGCGCACAGATCGCCACCGTCTGCCAGTACGGGAAGCCCGACCACCAGCCGATCATGATCAGGCCGGGCAGCACGAAGATGATCGCGGACAGCGTGCCGGCCGCCGAGGCGATCGTCTGCACGATGTTGTTCTCGACGATCGAATGCCCGGAGAAGTAGCGCAGCACCGACATCGAGATCACCGCGGCCGGAATGGCGGTGGCGAACGTCAGGCCCACCTTGAGCCCCAGATAGACGTTGGCGGCGGTGAACACCAAGGTGATCAGCCCACCGAGGATCACTCCGCGGAGAGTCAATTCCTTCACGGTGGTCTGCTGCGGTGCCGTCATGCGCGCTCCTGTCGACGAGGGATCCGGCCGCCGCGACGACCCGCGAAACCCTTGCCTCTCTGTAGAACTGTCTCCCGGTAGAACTGTTTCACTCTAGAACTGTCTCACTGTAGAACCCGGGCCGACCCCGTCGCGCGCGGACAGCCGGATCGGCGAACGCCTCTAGACTGGCAGCACTATGCGGACCGTCTCCGACCTGCGCGTCGTCGCCACCTCATCGCTGGTGAGCGTGGCCGATGTGACCCTGAACCTGGTGGTCGCCGCGATCACCGGGTCCACAGTGATGCTCTCCCAGGCACTGCAGGGCCTGTCGGATCTGGTAACCGGCGGACTGCTGCTGGTGGGCGTGCGGCGTTCGCGCCGCAAGGCCGACGCCCGATTCCCGTTCGGCTACGGCCGCGAGGTCTTCTTCTGGGCACTGATCGCGAGCATGATCATGTTCGTCGGCACCGGCGCGGTATCGCTGCTGCTGGGTTACCGGGAGGCCGTCGATCCGGAGCCGGTGCAGCGAATCTGGCTGGCGTTCGTCATGCTGACGGCCGGGCTGGCCGGCAACGGCTACGCCTTCTCACTGAGTGTGCGACGGCTGCGCGCGGAGGGCCGCACCCGGCATCGGGGCTGGTGGGAGCAACTGCGCCGGTCGAGTCTGATCGAGACCAAGGCCACCTTCATCATCGACTTCGTCGGCACCGCCGCCGCCGTGCTCGGTCTGGTCTCGCTGGGTCTGTACCAGTTGACCGGGGTCACCCGGTTCGACGGCATCGGCTCGATGGTCATCGGTCTGACCATGATGGCCTCGGCGACGCTGCTCATGTGGGACCTGCACGAGCTGATCGTGGGCCGCGGCGTCGATCCCCGCACCCGCGCCGAACTGGCCCGCCGGGCCCTGGAGGTGGACGGGGTGAGCGAGGTGCTGGACCTGCTCACCATGTACGTCGGCTCCTCCAAGCTGTTCGTCGTGATGGAACTGCATCTGGACGACGGTTACACGACCACCGACATCGAGCGGATCACCGACGAGGTGAAAGCTCATGTCCGCCAGTGCGTCCCGCTGGTCCATCACATCCAGATCGAGGTCGAGACGCCGACCGGCGAGATCCCCGGCGGCTGAGGCTAGTCGGCCGAGTCGAAGGCCTGATCGAGCAGGCTGCGCCGATAGGACTCGAGCGCCACCAGGTCGCCGAAGAGCGCGTTGTACCCGTCCGGGTCGCCGCCCGGCGACATCCGGCGCAGCTTGGACTTCAGGTCGGCGATCTGCACCCCCACCCAGACCTCCTGGGAGCGCGCCAGCACCGAGTGGATGTAGCGCGGCAGGTTCTCCTCGCTGACCGGGATCTCCTCCACCGCCAGTTCGCTGACCAGCGGGGTCAGCGCGGGCGTGTCCACGGCTTGACTCACCGCGTCCACCCAGGTGGCTCCGGACAGCCCCGAGGCGGTGCCGCCCGCCTTCGAGATCGCCTCCCGGACAGCGGCGTACGACCGATCGGAGAAGCATTCGACGGGCAGTGAATCGAAGACGGTGCCGGCGATGCCCGGATACTGGATCGCCGACTTGAGCGCTTCGCGCTGCGGCCACAGCCGCGGATCGTTGGCGATCGGTTTGGCGGTCGGCGGCGGCGAGGTGGCTTCGGGCCGCATCCTGGGCCCCGGCCGGCTGCCGGCTCGCCCGCGGCCCCGCCCGGCGGTCTGCCGCACCCGGGAGAGCACCTGGGCGACGTCCTCCCAGCCCACCCAGCCGGCCAGCTGCCGGGCGTATTCGTCGCGCAGCGCCACGTCGCGGATGCGGGCCACCACCGGCACGGTGTCGCGCAGCGCGGCCACCCGCCCTTCAGCGGTGTCCAGATCGTGTTTGGCGATCAGCGCTTTGATGGCGAACTCGAACATCGGGATCCGCCGGGCGATCAGATCCCGCAGCGCCGCATCCCCGGACCGCTGCCGCAGATCGCACGGGTCCATCCCGTCCGGGGCCACCGCCACGAAGGTCTGCCCGGCGATGGCCTGCTCGCCCTCGAAGGCCTTGAGCGCCGCCGCCTGACCGGCCTCGTCGCCGTCGAAGGTGTAGATCACCTCACCGCGGAAGTAGGAGTCGTCCATCATCAGCCGCCGGATCAGCGCCAGGTGATCCTCGCCGAAGGCGGTGCCGCAGGCGGCGACGGCGGTGGTCACGCCGGCGGCGTGCATGGCCATCACGTCGGTGTAGCCCTCCACGATCACCACCTGGTGCCCGCGCGCGATGTCGCGTTTGGCCAGATCCAGCCCGAACAGCACCTGAGACTTCTTGTACAGCATGGTCTCCGGCGTGTTCATGTACTTGCCGAGCTGATCGTCCTCGAACAGCTTGCGGGCGCCGAAGCCGATCACGTCGCCGGCCAGGTTCCGGATGGGCCAGAGCAGCCGCCGGTGGAACCGGTCGATGGGGCCTTTGCGGCCCTCCTTCGACAGGCCGGCCTCGCGCAGCTCCTCGAAGGTGAAGCCCTGGGACTGCAGGGCTTTGGTCATGGTGTCCCAGCCGGCCGGGGCGTAGCCGCAGCCGAACCGCTGGGCGGCCGTCCCGTCGAATCCGCGGCCGGTCAGGAAGTCGCGGGCCGGCTGCGCGTCGGGGGTGCGCAGTTGCTCGGCGTAGTACCGCTGGGCCGCGGCGTTCGCGGCGACCAGCCGGGCGCGGGTGCCGCGGTCGCGTTTGATCACCCCGCCGCCGCCCTCGTAGCTGATGCGGTAGCCGATCCGGTCGGCGAGCTGCTCGACCGCCTCGACGAAGCTGATGTGCTCCTGCTTCTGCAGGAAGCTGTAGACGTCCCCGCCCTCGCCGCAGCCGAAGCAGTGGAAGTGCCCGTGGTTGGGGCGCACCTGGAACGACGGCGTCTTCTCGTCGTGGAACGGGCACAGGCCCTTCATGCTGTCCGCGCCGGCCCGCCGCAGCGCCACGTATTCGCCGATGACCTCCTCGATCCGCGTCTGTTCACGGATCGCCGTGATGTCGCGATCGGGGATTCGGCCTGGCACCGCACCAGTCTAGCCACCGGGTGGCCGAAGGCCCGGTGAGCGGGCGGAGCCGCCCTGGACGCCCGCCGCCGCACCGATGTCGTACCCCCGACCTACCGTGAACACAGTCGAACACCTGAGCGAACCGGGCTCCTGGGTTCGGCCGTCCGGAAGGAGAGGTCCCATGTGTGAATTCGATCCGCGGTGCGAGGGCTCCGATGCCCTGGTGGGCAATGCCCTCGCCCAGATAGCGATGGGCCGGTGGGCGGTGACCGGCATCTACGGCGACGCGGACACCACCCCGTTCGCCTACACCACCGGTCTCACCGAGTTCGGCCGCCCGGAGCTGGTGATCACCGGCATAGCGCCGGCGCCGGCGTGCCGCATCCTCAATGCGGCCGGCCACCGGATCACCGCCGGGGCGGCCTTCTCCCCCGGCGACACGGTCGACCGCGTGCTCGCCGAGCCCTACCTGCCGTACGTGCTGCCGGTGGTCGACGACGCCGAGCTGACGGTCACCCGGCTGCTCTACGGTCCGGACGTCGAGGCGCTGCAGCTGGTGTGGCCGGACCGCTACGGCCACTATCCGTGGGAGCCGGAGTTCACCATCGACCGCGACCAGCAGCCCCTGCTCGGGCTGCCGCTGGCCGCATGACCGGCCGCGGAGCGCACTGCCGGGGCCTGCGGTCCACGAACCGGCGATCAGCCGCGCAGCGATCGGCACCGGTGAGCTCGTCGCGGCGACGGCCGGCCGCTCAGCGGTGGAAGCTCAGCCCCTGCACACCCCAGCCGAGAGCAGTCACCTCATCGGTCCGCCAGCCGGTCTGCTCGGCGAGGGCCTGCAGGGCATCGCCGCCGCGCCGCACCCGGCCGGTCGAGCCGAGGTAGACCAACTCCTCCTCGTCGAGGTCCTCGTCCAGGTTGTCCACCCCGGTCACCTCGATGATCAGCAGCCGCTCGGCCGCCCCGTCGACCGAACGCAGCAGCTCCGCAGTATCAGTGTCGGAGAGCATCTCGGTCGCCTTGACGAGGATCGCCAGGTCGCACGGCGGCCAGTCCTGCCCGGTGACGACCGCGCCGGGCAGGTCCGGGGCGAGCGCCGCCAGCTCCGCCGGTTCACCGACGACGGTCAGCGCGACGTCGTCGCCGAGCACGCCGGCCGCGCGCAGGCCGTCGATCAGCACCACCGATCCCGGACCGCGGATCCCGATCCGTGCGGGGCCCTGCAGCACGGGCAGTTTCGTGATGGCCGGCATCAGGAAGATCAGCGAACGGGAATGGTCGGCGAGTTCGCCGAAGACCTCGGTCTCGGTGCGGGCCTGTGTCCCGAAGTCGCTGCCCGTGCGCCGGGCCCACGCGGAATCGCCGGCCTGCAGGGCCGGGGCGAGGTGCTCGAGGGCCAGGATCTGGTCGGCGTGCAGGCCGGTGAAGTGCTCCTGCAGATGGTCGTCGTCGAGGAGCAGGTCACCGTAGTCACCGGGGACCAGCGCACCGTCGCGGTCGTCGAGGACGCCGCAGTCGATCAGCACGGTCAGCAGCGGCTGCAGGCGGACCGGATCCACCCCGGCCCGCTCCGCGAGCACGGCGCGGTCGGCGCCGGCGGCGCAGTGCTCGAGCAGGTTCAGCTGCAGCGCGGTCCGGACCGCGAACCAGCTGACCGGCGAGACGACCGGTCCGGGCGCTCGGGCCGACTCCGGCCCTTCGGCCGGAACCTCCTCGGCGTCGTCGCGCAGGTGCCAATAGCCGACGATGTCCTGGCGCACCTTGGGAACCTCGAGCTCGCGGGTGACGTAGCGCCGCACCGGCAGCAGCGCGCGGCTCTCGGAGGCCGCCCACACGAACGGGTCGCCCGCCGGCAAGTCCAGAGCGCGGACCGCGTCGACGAGCGCGTCACGGTCACCAGGTTCGGCGATCACCCAGTCGATCCGGTCTCCCGGCGCCAGGGGCAGGTCGCGACGCGCGCTCTCGTCGCCCGCCGTCACCACGATGCGGGCCGGGCCGGGTAGCGGCCGGTCGTTGAGGAAGCGCTCGATGGCCGGCAGTGCCGTCTCATCTCCGGCCAGCAGGGTCCAGTCCACCCCGTCGGGCAGGATCATCGACGACTTGGGCCCCACCACGTGCAGGTGGTCGCCGGGCCGGGCGGTGGCCGCCCACGCCTCGGCCGGGCCGTGCGCGGTGGGGTCGGCGGAGTGGATCACAAAGTCCAGCACCAGTTCGCCGGCCTCCAGATCCACCCGCACCGGGGTGTAGTCCCGGGTGGCACGCAGGTCGGCCGGCCCCCAGTCGATGCCGTCGGCGTGCTGCACGGGCAGCGCCGACGCCAGCTGGTCTTCCGGCGCGAGGATCAGTTTGATGTGGTCGTCGAAGGTCAGGCTGGTGAACGCGGGCAGGTCCAGGCCGTCGCGGGTGAAGGCGCGCAGCTCGTCGCCGCCGAGCGTGATCCGCTGCATCCGCGAGGTCAGCCTCTGCGTGCCCAGCACCTCCAACCGGCGCAGGACGATCGGGTGGGGCGTCATACGGGCAGCGCTCATTGCTCTCCTTCGGCGAGTAGGTCAGGTATCCCTAACCTACCCATCGAGCCCTGACCCATCTATCGAGCGCGATCCCGGCGACCGTCGGCGACGGCGCCGTGCAAGCGCATGCAAGGTCCGTGCCAGCGCGCCCGGTCAGGATCGTCGGCATGACTGATTCGACAACCCTGGAAGCGCCCCGCCCGTCGCGCCCCGGCTCCGCAGAGCCGGCCATCGACGCCCGGGGGCTCGTGAAGCACTTCGGTGAGACCAAGGCCGTCAACGGCATCGATCTCACGGTCCCCACCGGCACCGTCTTCGGTGTCCTCGGACCCAACGGCGCCGGCAAGACGACCACCGTGTCCATGCTGGCCACCCTGCTGCGGCCGGATGCCGGCAGCGCCCGGATCTTCGGCTACGACGTGGTCGACGACGCCGTCGCCGTGCGCTCGCTGATCGGCGTCACCGGCCAGTACGCCTCGGTGGACGAGGACCTGACGGCGACGCAGAACCTGAAACTGTTCGCCCGGCTGCTCGGCTTCTCCCGGCCCGCCGCCGCGGCCCGCGCCGAAGAACTGCTCGCCGAGTTCGGCCTCGAGGAGGCCGCCGGACGGCCCCTCAAGGAGTTCTCCGGCGGCATGCGCCGGCGCCTGGACCTGGCGGCGAGCCTCATCGACACCCCGCCGCTGCTCTTCCTCGACGAACCGACCACCGGCCTCGACCCGCGCACCCGCACTCAGATGTGGGGCACCATCCGCCGGCTCGTCGACGGCGGATCGACGGTCGTCCTGACCACCCAGTACCTCGAGGAGGCCGACCAGCTCGCGGACCGGATCGCCGTGATCGATCACGGCCTGGTCATCGCCGAGGGCACCGCCGACCAGCTCAAGGAGTCGATCGGCGCGAGCACCCTGCAGCTGACCCCGGCCGACCGCAGCGATCTGGCCGCGGCGGCCGCCACCGTCGAGCGGCTGCTCGGCGAACCCGCGGTCCCCTCGCCGGAGGCCGGCCGGATCACCGTCGGCCTGCACCGCCCGGATCTGGTGCCCGATGTGCTGATCGCCCTGCGCGAGAACGGCATCGGCCTCGACGAGATCACCGTGCAGAAGCCCACCCTCGACGAGGTCTTCTTCGCCATCACCGGCCAGCCGGTCGACGACGCCGACCCCACCGCCGACGGCCCGAGTGACGACCGCACTGCTGCCGACCGCACTGCCGACTTCACCGGGACAGACCGCACCAAGACAGACAAGGAGGTGTCGCGATGACCACGACACTGAACCACACCACCGCACCGGCACCGACCCCGACGGTCCGCGACCGGGCGATCACCTCGGTCTCGCTGCGCGACACCGTCCGCCAGTCCTTCTCGATGGGCTATCGCGGGCTGCTGAAGATCCGGCACAACCCCGAGCCGCTGTTCGACGTGGTCCTGCAGCCGATCATCTTCACCCTGATGTTCACCTACATCTTCGGCGGCGCGATCAGCGGCGACGTCCAGTCCTATCTGCCGGTGATCATTCCCGGCATTCTGGTGCAGACGGTGATCGTGACCTCCGTGGTCACCGGCACCCAGCTGCGGGAGGACATGGACAAGGGCGTCTTCGACCGGTTCCGGTCGCTGCCGATCGCCCGGATCTCCCCACTGGCCGGGGCGCTGCTCGCCGACGTGGTGCGCTACCTGCTGGCCTCGGTGATCACCTTCGCCGTCGGCATCGCGATGGGCTGGCGTCCGGATCCGCTGGGCGTGCTCGGTTCGGTGCTGCTGATCCTGGTGTGCAGCTTCGCCGTGTCGTGGATCTTCGCGCTGATGGGCTGCCTGATGAGCCGGGCATCGACGGTGCAGGGCATGTCGATGATGGTGATGTTCCCGCTGACGTTCATGTCCAACGCCTTCGTCCCGGTCGACACCATGCCGGGCTGGCTGCGGTCCTTCGTCGACGTCAACCCGGTGAGCCATCTGGTGACGGCCGTCCGGGAGATGTGCAACGACGGCCACGTCGGCAGCCACGTGCTGTGGTCGCTGCTCGGCGCCGCGGTGATCACTGCGATCTTCGCCCCGCTGGCGGTGCGCGCCTACATCCGCAGCGCCCGCTGACCGCGGGTATCCGCCGGAAGCCGTTCGGCCGCCGCGTCATCCGGCGCGGCGGCCGAGCGCATCGGTCACCGCGTCGAGGGCTTGACGCCGCGACCAGTGCGCGGCGCGGTGCGCCAGCCGGTCCCACTGCCCGTCGCTGAGCACGCTCTGCTCCCGGCGCCGGGCGAACAGGGTGCCCAGGGCCGGGAAGTCCTGCCGCAGGCGCAGCGGCCGGGCCGCCTCCATCAAAGCCGCTCCGTCGGCGGCGGTCGCCTCGTCGGCCCCGAGCACCGCGCCCAGCGCCAGCGCCGACGACCCGATCTGCGGGATGTCCCGGAAGGCGCTGCGCGCCAGCGCAGCCCGCAGTCCGGCGGTCAGTGATCCGAGGTGCTCGCGCGCCCGGTCCCGCTCACCGACCAGAATCAGTCCGGCGACGCCGACGGCGATCAGCAGTTGCCGCCCGGGGTCGGCGGTGGCCGGATCGTAGTCTTCCTCGACCAGGTCGATGGCCTGGCCGAACAGGCCGGCGGCCGGCACCGCGACGGGTCCGGTGCCCCCGGTGCGCGCGAGTTCGGCCCAGGCGATCACCAGCCACACCACGAACTCCGGGTCGCCGTTCGGCGCCGGCAGGCCGGGCCGCCACGGCGAGAGGCCCTCGAGTTCGGCGCGCCCCGCGACCGCGTCGCCGCTGCCGATGAGGCTGACCGCCCGTCGCAGCCGCGCCTGCAGCGCCTCCTCGTCGGCGCCCACCGTCTGCAGGCCGTCGATGGCCGCCTGCAGTCGCACCGCGGCCGGCGCCCACCTGCCCTGCTGGCTGAGCAGCGTCGACGCACTGAGTTCGTTCATGGCGGCCATCCACGGTTCGGCGGTCAGGTCGGCGCCGAAGGCTTCGCTGTCACGCAGTGCACCGGTCAGGTTCCCGGCGTTCTCCCGCAGGTTCTGCCGGATGGACAGGGCCAGCCGGCGCACCTCGTCGCTGCCGTGGTCCACCCCTGCGCACACCTGCCGTACCCAGCCGCCACCGGTGCGCTGCAAGGCCAGCGCGGTGAGGAAGTCGCCGCCCTGGGTCAGCGCCGCCTCCGGGGTGAAGGTGGGGCGCAGCAGCATCCGTATCCGGGCCAGTCCCCGGGTCACCTCGTGGCCGGCGCTGTCGGGTTCGAGGACCTGCGGCACGCCGGCGGCGAGGACGGCGAACTGCCAGCGTTCCCGGCCGGCCGCATCGAGTCCGGCGGGCGGACGGTGCAGGGCGCCGAGCACACGCGCACCCCAGGTTCCGATCTCGGCGTGCAGCCCGCGCAGCATCCACAGCGCGGCCAGCACCGGGAAGACGTGCACGGCCGTCTCGTCGTCGGTGCGCCCGCTGAGGTCGGGTGTCAGCGCGCGGCGGAGCACCCACACCAGGTTGTCGGCGTCGGCGTCGACCAGGGCGCCCAGTTCCGGGTCCGCGGACCGGTTGAAGCTGCCCAGCAGTCCGGCGGTGAGCGCGCGAGCCCAGCCGGCCATCGCGGCGTCGATGCGTGCCGATGCGTCCGGCGTCCCGGCCAGCCGGTACTCGCCGAATTCGCGGACGGTCTCCATCATCCGGTACCGCACCCGGCCATCGGTCTCGCTGACCTGCAGCAGCGACTGATCCACCAGTGCGGTGAGTGCGTCGTCGAGCGCCACCCCGGACAGTTCGCCGACGCTGCCCGCGGCCGCGGCGTCGAAGCCGCCCGGGAAGCGGCAGAGCGCGGTGAGCAGGGTGCGGGCATCGTCGGTGAGCAGTTCCCAGCTCCATTCGATCACCGCGTACAGGGTGCGGTGGCGGTCTTCGACGGTGCGGTCGGCGCTGCGCAGCAGGGCGAAGCGTTCGGCGAGGCGGCCGGTGATCTCGGCGACGCTCATGGTGCGGATCCTCGCGGCGGCCAGTTCGATGGCCAACGGCAGTCCGTCGAGATAGCCGCAGAGGGCGGCCACCTCGTCGCGGTCGAGCGTCGCGCCCGGCCGGACCGCACGGGCGCGCTGAACGAACAGCTCGACGGCCGGGCCGTCGTCGTGCACCGGCAGCGCGGGCAGCTGGTGCACCGCCTCGGCGCCGAGGATCAGCGGTGATCGGCTGGTGGCGAGTACCTGCAGGTTGGGGGCGGCGGCCAGCAACTCGCCCACCAGCCGGGCGCAACCGTCGATCACCTGCTCGCAGTTGTCCAGAATCAGCAGCAGGTCCCCGGTACCGACGGTCTCGGCGATGACATCGGCCAGCTCGCCGATGGTGGTGCGCAGCCGGCCGGTGCCGCTCAGTTCGCTCTCGCCGACGCCCAGCGCCCCGGCCACCGCGGCCGCGACATCGGCGTCATCGCGGACGGCGGCGAGCGGAACGAACTGCACCGTCCGTCCGGCGCGCTCAGCGGCCAGCCCCACCGCATGCGCGATGCTGGTCTTGCCGACCCCGCCGGGACCCTGCACGGTGACCAGCCGGTGCCCGGTGAGCAGTGCCTCGATGGCGGCGAGGTCGGCGTCCCGGCCCAGCAGCGGGCTCAGACCGGCGCGCAGACCGCTGTGTGCCGCGCGGCCGGCACTCGGCTCCCGATCGGGCGTCTCGGGGTCGTCGGCCAGCAGCCGGGTGTTGAGGGCGGTGATCGCCGGCCCGGGATCGATGCCCAGCTCCGTGGACAGGACCCGGCGCAGCCCGGCGTAGACGGCCAGCGCCCGGGCCCGTTCGCCCTGGGCGGCCAGCGCACGCATGAGCAGCAGGTGAGCCTCTTCGTCGAGCGGGTCGGCGGCGCACCGGTTCTCGGCGATCGTGCGGGCCTGCCGGTAGTCGCCGGCCTCCATCAGCTGCTGCCCGCGGGCCAGCTCGAGCCGGCTGTGCAGTTGCCCGGCGCGGCGCCGCAGTTCGCCTGCGGTCCCGTCCAGCGGCCCGTCGCCGAGGTCGCCGCCGGGTTCGCCGCGCCACAGTCCGGCGGCCCGCTCCAGGGCGGCGGGTCCGCCGTCGGTGAGCAGTTCACCGGCCAGCTCCAGATCGGTGCGGGCGCCGTCGAGCCGGTATCCGGCGGCGACGGCGACGATCTGCGCGGTGCCGAGCAGCGGGCGCAGCCGGGAGATCTGGGTCTGCAGCGCATTGGCGGGCGATCTGGGTGGTACGTCGTCCCACACCTCGTCGATGAGCCGCCCGGCGGGCAGCACCCGGCCGCCGGTCAGGGCCAGCGACGTCAGCAGGCGGCGGGCCCGCAGGCCCGGCACCGGAGTGCCGTCGACGGTGACCGGCCCGAGCAGGCCGATCAGCGGCGGCTCGTCGCCGGCGTGTGCACTCACCCGATCAGGGTACGTCGGTCCCGCCCGGGTGCCCGGGAACACAGCCGGCCCCGGGGGCGGGGCTAGCGCTGGGCACGGTAGCGGCGCACCGCCAGCAGGCCGAAGACGGCGGTGAGTCCGGCCGCCCAGGCCAGGGTGATCCAGGCGTCGAATCCCCTGAGCGGCCGGCCGGCGGTGGTGGCATCGCGCAACGCCCCCAGCACGTGCGAGACCGGGTTGATGCGGGCCACCGGCTGCGCCCAGCCGGGCAGGTCGTGCAGCTGCACCATGCCGGTGGACAGGAACGAGAGCAGCAGCATGATCGCGTTGATCCCGGCGGCCGCGTCCTCAGGCGAGCTGGAGACCATGGCGATGGCCACCATCAGCCAGGACATGCCGAAGGCGAAGATCAGCGCCACACCAACGTACACCAGCACCCCTACGGCTCCGTTGTGGAAGCGGAAGCCCATGATCGCCGCGACCGCGGTCACCAGGACCACGGTGACCAGGGTGCGCGTCAGGTCGGCGAGGATCCGACCGGCCAGCGGCGCCACCGACGACATCGGCAGGGTGCGCAGCCGGTCGTCGAAACCGGCGGTCCGGTCCTGCTGGGCGCCCACCGCGGTGGAGATGCCGCCGAAGATCAGCCCCATCACCACATACAGCGGGGCCGCGTACTGGATGTAGACCTCCAGTGGTTATCCGGGAAAGACCATGCGCCCGAACGACATCGACAGCAGCACCATCAATGCGACGGGCATCAGCGAGGTGGCGGTGACCATCACCGGCGAGCGCGACATCAGCCGCAGGCCCCGGCCGGCCATGAGCGCGGTATCGGTGATCATCCGACCCTCCCGAAGACGCGCGGGGCGAGCAGCCCGAAGAAGGCGAGCAGACCGATCATCCAGGCGACGGCGATGCCGACGGTGGACGCGGTGTCCACCGAGCCGTCGGTGGTCACCGCGCGCAGTGCTTCGGCCACACAGGACAGCGGCTGGTTCTCGGCGAAGCCCCGCAGCCACGACGGGTAGACGTCGCCGGGCACGAACAGGATCGACACCAGCAGCAGCGGATAGAAGACGATGCCGCCGAACACCTGGACCTTCTCCGGATCGACGACGGCGAAGCCGAGCACCAGGTACGGGAGGATGAACGCCAGCGAGGCCAGCGTGACGAGCCCGTAGAAGCCGAGCACACCCAGGATCCCGGTCTGGAACCGGAAGCCCATGATGAAGCCGACGACGATCAGTACGGTGGCTCCGATCAGTGCGCGTATGGCCTCTCCCAGTAGCAGCGAAATGATCGGCGCCGCACGCGATATCGGCATGGCCCTCAGCCGCGACACCATGCTGCCGCCGGCATCCTCGGCGGCCCAGATCGACCCGGACATGGCGGCGAAGAGGACACTCTGCAGGACCACCGCCGGCAGCATGTACTGCGGATAGTCCAGTCCGCCGCGGTCCATGATCGCGCCGAAGACGGTCATGAACAGCACGGCGAACATGATCGGGAAAACGATCGCACCGACGAACGACGACGGCCGGCGCGACATCAGCCGCAGGTGCCGCAGCGCCAGATACCAGCTGTCGGCGACCAGTGCCGGCCGGGCCGCCGGCGGCGCCGTCGCCGGCGCGGCGGCGGTGCTCACGCGCCCGCCTCGCCGGCGGCCGGCGGCTGCGCTGCGAGGTCGGTCGTGGTGGCCTGCCCGGTCAGGGCGAGGAAGACGTCGTCGAGCGTCGGATGCCGCAGGCCCACATCGTCGGGCACCACCTGGTGCTCGTCGAGCAGCCGGATGACGTCGATCAGAGTGCCCGGTCCCTGGGCCGGCACGCTCAGCTCGCTGCCCGAGGTGCTCACCTGCCACTGCCGGGCGAGGATCTCGGTGACGGTGACCCGCTGACCGTCGTCGGGCACGTCGATGCGGCACACGGATCCGCCGACCAGCTCCTTGAGCTGAGGCGGGGTGCCCTCGGCGATCACCGTGCCGTGGTCGATGACCACGATGCGGTCGGCCAGCTCGTCGGCCTCGGCCAGGTACTGGGTGGTGAGGATGACGGTGACCCCGGAATCGCGGAGCCGGTTGACGCTGTCCCACAGCATGTTCCGGCTGCGCGGATCCAGGCCGGTGGTCGGCTCGTCCAGGAACAGGATCTTCGGGTCGCCAATCATCGAGGCGGCCAGGTCCAGGCGCCGGCGCATGCCGCCGGAGAAGGTGCCGCTGTGCCGGTCGGCGGCGTCGGTGAGATCGAACTCCTCGAGCAGGGTCTCGGCGCGCTCGCGGGCGGCGCTCTTGCCGAGTATGAACAGCCGGCCGAAGAGCACCAGGTTCTCCCGGGCGGTGAGATTGTCGTCGAGAGCGGCGAACTGGCCGGTGAGCCCGATCAGCGGGCGCACCCGCGCCGGCTGTGCCACCACGTCGATCCCGGCCACCCGGACCGTTCCGGCATCCGGGCGCAGCAGGGTGGTGAGCACATTGATGTTGTGGTCTTGCCGGAGCCGTTGGGTCCGAGCAGACCGAGGATCTCTCCTTGGGCCACCGCCAGATTCATTCCGCGCAGCGCGTGAACGTCCTTGAAGGACTTCTCCACGCCGATGGCTTCAACAATCACTGTCACATCCCGAGTTAGGTTTGCCTTACCTGGCGAGGCTAGCAGTGCAGGCGGCGGGATTGAACCCCTGCGGGATCGCGGTGCGGGCGCGGCTACTGTTCGGCGGCGGTGAAGTAGGCCGTCGTCACCCCCACGACGGTCGGCGCGGGAAGGTCCGGGGTACCGGAGCCGAGCTGTCCTACCCGGACCGTCCACTGCGCGGCCGAGGAGCCCACCGGATTCTGGTTCACCTCGGTGAGCACCACGTCGTCGGTGCCGGAGCAGCCGTAGGCGCCGCGCAGATCGTCCGACCGGCCGCCCCAGGCGCCGCCGTAGCGCAGGGTGCACCGGGTGCCGTCGGCGAGTTCGAGCGCCCACGGCCACGGGTCGTCGGGCCGGGTGACCGGTGTCAGGGGTGCATCGGCGGTGAACCGGTGCAGCACGGTCTCCCACGGATCGAAGGCGCACAGCAGGCCGGTGTCGCCGGGTTTGGCCGGCCAGCAGGTGTGCGCACCGGCCGCATTCGGGGTGCAGTCGTACATGCCGCCGGTGGTTGCCGACCGCGTCGAGTAGGCCGGCGCGCCGCACTGGACCTGTCCGGGAGCGTCCGCCGAGACGCTCCAGCCGTCGCGGGGCTGTCCGTCGGCGCCCACGGCGATCACCGTCACGACCTGCGTGGCCGCCTCCTGCCCGGTGCCCGCCGCGGTGGTGTCCCCGGAGCCCTGGCCGCCCCCGGATCCCTGGCCGTCGCCCGACCCCTGACCGGCGTCACCGGAGGCGCTGTCGGTGACCGTCACATGAACGGTGGACGTCCCGGCGGGCGCGGTCTGGTCGTCGTCCTTGCTGCAGGCGGTCAGACCGCTCGCCAGCAGCACCGTCGCGGCGGCGGCGCAGATCCCGGTGGTGCGCGCGATGGTCATCGGCTTCCTCTTTCGTCGGGTACGGTCCTGGTGTTCACTGGGACTATCGGTGCACGGCGGTGCAGCGTTAGACGATCATTCTTTTGGAGGCCTCCCCCATGTCCGACCGCACCCCGCAGCCCGGCGACGCCGACTTCCCCATCGAGGAGGGAGCCACCGTGGCGCCGATGCTGCTCGGTATCCCGGCCGGCGGACTGATCCGGCTGTGGTCGTCCCCGGAGGAATCGGCGCTCTACAGCGTCGACGAGGAGGGCTACGAGGAGCTGGCGGTGCTCATCGGCAGCGGCGCCATCGCCCGCACCTTCCCGGTCAACGGGCGCAGCCAGGAAGCGGGCATGTTCCACGACGAGAGCGGCCTGCTGCTGGTGCAGAACGGCGAGCCGGTGGAGGTGGACCAGGACACCGCCGCCGACGGGGACACCGAGATGCCCGAGTTCGGCACCAGTATCTTCACCCTGAATCCGGCCGGTGAGGAGCAGGCGCAGGACGATCCGTGGGCCGAGCTCGAGGAGACCGTCACCCAGGTGGTGGTGGACTCCTTCGCCCGCGGCGAGCTAGTGGTGGTCGAGCCGCTCGGCTACACCCCGGACGGCGACGCGCTGGTGGAGAATCCGTATGTGCTGATCGGGCTGGCCCAGCAGGAGGACGGCACCATCCACGTGCTGGTGGAGGGTTCCCCCGCCCCGGCCAAGAGCGAGATCTGGCCGCCGTCGGACGATCCGCGCGGCGCCACGCTGACCGCCCCGGCCGACGAGGACGCGGTGAACGTGACCGGCTCGCTGGCCATCGACGCGGTCAAGGAGTGGGGTGTGGGTCCGTGGGACCTGATCATCACCTATGTCGACCCCGCCGAGGCCTTCGGCGCCGGCGAGGCCGAGCAGCCACCGGCCGACGAGGACTGAGGAGGCCTCGCCGCGACCGAACGGCCTCCTACGACGGGCGGTGCCGTAGGAGGCAGACGCTAGAAGGGTGGTGGTCCGGCGTCGTGTTCGGCTTGTTCGCGCAGGGCGCGGTGTCGGGCGCGGACCGATCTGCGCCAGGCGTGTTTGTATGCGGTGGCGGCCTGTAGGCCGCCGCCCCGGGGACGGGAGTCGTCGCTGCCGGTACTGGGATCGAGGTCCCCGGCGGTGTGCTCGGGTCGTCGGTGCCGGCAGCGGAGTCCGGTCAGTTGCGGGAACAGCCATTGGTTCTCCGCGCGGGTCGCAGCGGTGACACCGTGCCCGGTGGTGATCGAGGTCCAGAACTGTCCGTCATCATCGATCCACAGGTCGTCGACCCACCCGTCCTGCGGACGCAGGGCACCTAGGTGCGTTTTGATCTGATGATGTTTCAGGCATTTCGGATCCAGGTTGCACAGACACGTCGGACCACCCGAGGCCGGGCAGATCTGGTCGAACTCCTCGACATGATCGAGCTGGCAGTTCCAGGCGGCGCGTTCACACCCCGGGACGGTGCACGTCCCGAACAGGGCACGGACCAGCGCATCGACCGTCGCCGTCGGACGATACGGATCGGCGTCCTGCCAGGTCCGGCCGATCACCCCCTCGTGCGCGGGATCGAACAACTCGGCCAGATCCAGATCCCGCACCACAGCATCCGGGCGTCCGGCGAGCCGCCGGATCTCCTCGGCACTGACCGGCCCGTGACCATCGAGATACCCCGGCACATCCCGGTCCCGACGCCGCACCGACCCGGCGCCGTCCTCGGGGGCGTCGTCGGGTTCGGTGGCGTCGTCGGTTTCGAGGACGCTCTTCTGGCAGACCGCGTGAATCACGATCCGGGCTTGGCGTTGCGAGATCTCTTCGGCGCTCAGCGTGGCGGTACAGGTCGCGGCATCCCCGCAGGCGCAGGTGAACGGTATCCGCCGCAAACACGCGATCGCCGCCGCCGAACGCCGCTGCCCCGGGGTCCGCGGATCGTTCGGGCAACACCCCTTCGCCAACGCTGTGACCGCCTCGAGCGCCAGACGCGATTCCTCCGCATCGGCGGTGATCGTCACCCCACCCAGGCCGTCCCCGCGATCACGGTGCACGACATTCATCCGCGACCGGTTCTTCTCCCGCCGCCGACGATCCGCATCCACATCCCGGCCGGCGACGACCCGATCAGCGATCCGCCGCGCCGCCCGCACCGACACATGCCCGGCCCTGCCCAACGCCGACGCCAGATCCGCATCCACCACGGCCAGGATCGCCGGGTCGTCGACGATGTCGGTGCGATCAACCACCGTAGTGAACATGTCCGGATCGATCACCCCATCCCGCAACAACACCGCAGTACCCGGCAAACGATCTACGGCCGCCATCGCCTCAGCCACCAACGCCCGCGCCCGGCCAGTCGGCACCGCAAACCCGATCGCCACCTCCTCAACGGTGATCGTCCACGGATCGAGCAGATCCCGCTCCGCCACACCGGCCTGAACCTGCGCACCCACCTCCGCCAACGCCAGATCCAGAAACTCGGCGATCGCCTGCAACTGCGCGAAATACAGAAACGACTGACCCCGATGCGCAGCCACCGCATACGCCATCCACCCACGACACTGCGCATCGACACCAGCCTCATGCCCGGGAACGACCATCCCCGCAGCAGAACAATCCACCCGCCCCCACACCGACGAACCGTCCGTAGATGTCATCGTCGTTCACCTCCCCCGCGAGCCGACACGCTATAGCTTGTACGTTCGAATCCATTGTGCAACGCGGTACTGACATTCCGGGGCCTCGACCCCGCGCAACCTTCTCTACGTCCTCTGACCTGCCATTTTCCTCTGCTTCTGGCGATCCAGAGACGCCGACGCACTGCACATCAGCGGATACTCATACGCCGTCGGCGGCGAGCGAACGCGCCCTACGTTCCGTCCGGGTCGCCGAGCGCCCGCCGCAGCCGGACGTACAGGCCGTCGTCCTCGGCGACGGTCGCGTGCACGCCGAAGACGCCGTCGATGGCCTCGGCGGTGATCGTGGCCGGCGGGGTTCCGGCGGCCACCACCCGGCCGCCCTCGAGGACCAGCACCTCATCGCAGAACATCGCCGCCAGGTTCAGATCGTGCAGGGCGATCACCGCGGCGGCCGGTGCGCGGCGGACGTGGTCGGTGACCAGTTCGAGCAGGCTCAGCTGGTATTTGATGTCGAGATGGTTGGTGGGCTCGTCCAGGATCATCACGGCAGGTTCCTGGGCGAAGGCCCGCGCGATCTGCACGCGCTGGCGTTCACCGCCGGAGAGGGTCCGGTAGCGCTCGGTGAGCAGCCCGGTCAGGTCGGTCTGCTCGCACACCCGCTCCAGGACCCGGCGGTCCTGGGCGGAGGCCCCGGACCAGCCGCGCCGGTGCGGGGTGCGGCCCAGATCGATCACGTCGGCCACGGTCGGATCCTGGTCGGTGACGACGGCCTGTTCAACGAACGCCACCCGGCGAGCGACGGCGCGGCGCGACATCGTGTGCAGCGGGGTGCCGTCGAGCAGCACGGTGCCGCGGGCGGGCGGGCGAAGACCGGCCAGCACCCGCAGCAGCGACGACTTTCCGGAGCCGTTGGGGCCGAGCAGTCCGATGATCGTGCCGGGTTCGGCGCGCAGGCTCACCTCGTCGACGATGCGTCGCCGGCCCACGTCCCAGCCGACCCCGTTCGCGTGCAGGCTCATCGGCGCCCCTGCCGGATGAGGACGGCGATGAAGGCGGGCACGCCGACGATGGCGGTGACCACGCCCACCGGCAGTTCTTCCGGTGCGATGACCGTGCGGGCCAGCACGTCCACCCAGATCAGGAAGAGTGCGCCGATCAAGGCGACGGTCGGCATCATGATGCGGTGCCGCATGCCCACCAGCGCGCGGGCGGCGTGCGGGAGCACCAGTCCGACGAAGCCGATCGCCCCGGCGACGCTGACGATGACGGCGGTGATCAGGGCGGTCACCCCGAGCAGCAGGATCCGAGTGCGGCCGACGTGGATCCCCAGCGACGCGGCGGCGTCGTTGCCGAAGGTGAAGGCGTCGAGCGCGGACGCGCACAGCAGACAGACGATCAGCCCGGCGGCGGTGACGGCGGCGCAGGTGCTCACCTCGGTCCAGGTGGGGTTTGCCAGCGAGCCGAGCAGCCAGAACAGCACGCCGCGCGTCTGTTCGGCGTCGGCGGCGGTGTAGACGACGAACGAGGTGAGCGCCGAGAACAGCTGGGTGCCGGCGATACCGGCCAGCACCACGCGGTCGGTGGTGCCGCCGGCCAGCGCCGCCAGCAGCAGCACCAGCGCGAAGGCGACGACGGCTCCGAGGAAGGCGCCGCCGGCCATGCCGATCACGCCGGCGCCCACGCCGAGCAGCACCACCGACACCGCACCGAGCGAGGCGCCCGAGGAGACGCCGAGCACGAACGGGTCGGCGAGCGGGTTGCGCAGCAGCGACTGCAGGACCGCACCGCACACGGCCAGTCCGGCCCCGCACGCGGCGGCCAGCAGCGACTGCGGCAGCCGCAGATTCCAGATGATGCCTTCGCGGATACTGCTGAGCCCGGAGTCGCCGCCGGTGATCTTGGCCTGGAACGACGCCCACACGTCGGACAGGCCGAGCCCGGACGGCCCGATGGTGAGCGCCCCGGCGATGGAGACGACGATCAGCGCGAGCCCGGCCAGCCAGAGCAGTGCGATGCGGGCCGGGCTGCGCTCGAGGCCGATCAATCCGCCAGACCCAGCTTCTTCAGTCCGTCGGCGACGGTCTGAATGCCGTACACGGTCCTCAGCGACGGGTTCATCTCGGCGCCGGTGACCTCGATGTAGCGCTTGTTCTTGACCGCGTCCATCTCCCGGGTGACCGGATTGGATTCGAGGAAGGCGATCTTGGCCTCGGCGGTTTCGGCGGTCTGGCTCTTGCGGGTCAGATCACCGATCACCAGTACGTCCGGGTTGCGGTCGGCGACCACTTCCCAGTTGATCTGCGGCCATTCGTCGGTGGTGTCGTCGAAGACGTTGTGCAGGCCCAGTTCCCGGTCGATGATGCCCGGGGCACCGCAGCAGCCGGCCATGTAGGGCGATTCGGAGTTGGCGAACCAGTACAGGACGCTGACGTCCTTGACGTGCACGCTGTCGCGGGCCGCGGTGACCTTCGCCTTGAGGTCGTCGACCAGGGCCGTGCCCTTGTCGGGGACACCGGTGAGCTGCGCGATCTGGTCGATCTCCTTGTACACGGCGTCGAGGGTGACCGGCTGGTCGCGGGCGCCGTCGCCGCCGTTGGCCACCTTGCCCTCGCAGTCGGAGGGCGCCAGGTAGGTGGGGACGCCGAAGTCGGCGAACTGCTTGCGGGTGGCCACTCCGCCCTTGCCGAGGGTCGAGCTGAACGAGGCGGTCACGAAGTCGGGTTCCTCGGCGAGCACGGCCTCGAAGGAGGGCGCGTTGTCCGCGAGCCGCTTCACCTTCTCGTTGTCGGCGGCCAGGCTGTCCAGGACCGGGTCGGTCCAGGTGGCGGTGCCCACCATGCGGTCGGCCAGACCCAGCGAGAGCAGGACTTCGGTGGTGCCCTGGTTGAGGGAGACGATGCGCTGCGGGGCGGCGTCGACGATGACCTTCTCCCCGCAGTTCTCCACGGACGTCGGGAAGGAGCCGTCGGCGGACGCGCCGACGGGGGTGTCGTCGTCGGTGGCGCTGCAGCCTGCCAGGAGCAGGGCTGCGCAGCCGGCCAGGGCGAGACGGCGGATCATGCGGGGACCTCTTCGTGATGCGGACCGTGTCGCGCGGCCCGGCGCCATCCCCGGCGACGGTGTGTGCCGGGAGCCAGCAGGTCTTCGGGCTCGGGATCGTCCGCTGCCGGGCGCCTTCCCGGATCTCTCCAGTGGCGTGTGCCCGTGCGTCACCCATACCGCTGCGCGTCAGCCCCGGAGTCGCACCGGGTTCCTGCCCCACACGGGGTGTACTGGCGAGGGTCAGTCTACGTATCGCTCGTTCCGGTCAATTCACCCATCCCGATCTGCGGTATCCGGGTCGGCGCGGCAGAGCGCTTCGGGGCAGCCCTGCCAGGTGCCGACGGCTCGCCGGATGGCTTTGGCGGCGACGGCCCGCGGATAGCGGTCGGCGACGGGCGTGAAGGCGGTGACGCTGGCCGCGATGTGGTCGTCGAAGAAGTCGCACACCTCGATCAGCGAGAGCATGTGCTGGATCACCGCGCGCAGCACGAAGTGTTTGACCAGGTCGCCGGGCGGCAGCATGGCGTCGATCTGGTCTTCGGTGAGGTTCCGGTAGCGGCTGCCGCCCGATGGGGGCGGCGGCGCGGTGCGGGCGGATCTGATGAGCGGCGGCATGACGGCGATGTCCTTGCGGTGAGGTCCGGTGGGCCGCGGTGCAGCGGCCCACGTTCTCGCGAACACGACAGGATGTCAGTCGCCTCGGACATTCCGCGTCGCGCGGCGGACACGGCGCCGCCGGCTGCGCGACGGCCGGTGATCGGCCCGAGTTCACGTTTCGGTCCTTTTCTCACGGTGGTGTCGTGGTTACTGTTGCCGGTGGAGGGCCCAATGACAGTCTTCGTCACCAATGCGGGAATGCAGATCCTGGCACGCGTCACCTGGCGCCGCGCCACCGTCCTGCTGACCACCGGCGTGGCCCGCAATGTGGAGGGCACCCCGCTGGTGAAGGTGGTGCATTCGCCGACCATCACCCAGCCGGTGCACAAGGTGGTCGCCATCCGGCACGACGCCTACCGGCCGTATGCGGGCAAGTCGATGGACTCGTACGCCTCGTCGGAGGCGATTCTGCGACGCGACCAGTGGATCTGCGCGTACTGCGACGGTCCGGCCGACACCGTCGACCACATCGTTCCCCGCTCGGTGGGCGGGCCGTCGACGTACGGCAATCAGGTGGCGGCCTGCCGGGAGTGCAACAGCTTCAAGGCCGATCGCACCCCGCGTCAGGCCGGGATGGCGTTGCGCCACGCCCCGTTCGTCTACGACCCGTGGGCCCAGGACCAGAAGGAAGTCTGGGAGATGTTCGCGCTGCACGCCCAGCCGGCCTGACGCGCTACACGTCCGGGTGGCACCTACCTTTCTGCCAGCCGCGTTCCGAACGTAGGACACAGTGGTACCGTAACCCTGTACGATTAGTCCGGAGGTGTGCCGTGTCAATCAGCGCCAGCGAAGCCCGCAAGACCCTGTTTCCACTCATCGAGCGTGTCAATGACGACCGCGAAGCCGTTGAGATCGTGTCCCGCAAGGGCAACGCCGTTCTGATGGCCGCCGACGAGTACGCGGCATGGCAGGAGACGGCATACCTGTTCCGTTCCCCCGCGAACGCGCGCCGACTCCTCGACGCGTACGAGCGCGCACGGGCAGGCCGGACCGAGACGCACGAGCTCGATCGGGACGAGTGAATGCGGCTGGTCTGGGATCAATCGGCATGGGACGACTACAAACACTGGCAGACCGCCGACCGGCGGACCCTCAAACGCATCAACACGCTCATCGACGCGTGCCTGCGCGATCCGTTCGAGGGCATCGGCAAACCCGAACAGCTCAAGTATGGGGCGACGGGCGCGTGGTCACGGAGGATCACAGATGAGCACCGTCTGGTCTATCTGGTCGACGGCGACGACCTGATCATCCTCCAGGCCCGCTACCACTACTGATCGAGCCTGGTGCGTTCGCGTCCTGAGCTCGTCGAAGCCAGTGCCTACATATTTCCCCCGCTTGGTGGTTGAGTAGGCGACGCCAGCGCATGCGCACCGCCCTGAACTCCCCGAAGCCAGTACCGACGCACCTCCCCGCGCTTGGTGGTTGAGTAGGCGACGCGAGCGGCAGCGAGTGTCGCCGTATCGAAACCCACCCCGGGTAGGTCAGCTGATCAGTCCCCCGTTCCGCCAGATCACCGCATACCGGAACAGCGGCAAACGCTTGAACGTCGCGCCCGGCAGCACCGCGTCCGCGCACTTTCGCAGTTGCGCATAAGTGTGCGACGGTGAGGCGATCGGCGCACTGTGCTCCCAGTAGCCGTTGTGCCGCTGCAGCCATCGGTGCGCGACCGCACCGGCTGCGTCGCAGGCGAAGTCGGTGATCGTCGACGAACGGGCGAGCCCGACTACCACCAGCACCCCGCCCGGCGCCACCAGCCCGGAGAGCCGGCGCAGCGCAGCGGCCGGGTCTGGAAGGCGGTGCAGCGTCGCCACCGACGCGACCACATCGAAGGTCCGCCCGAACGGATAGTCCATGACGTCGCCGCAGATCCACTCGACACCGGCGACCTCACCCGCCGCGGCCGCCAGCACGTCGGCGTCGGCATCGATCGCGACGACCTCGGGCACAACCTCACGAAGATCCGCAGCGAGCAGCCCGTTTCCCGTGCCCACGTCCAATGCCGATCGTGCACCATCAGGCACGTGCTCGAGGACGAGCCGATGGTAGTGAAGGTTGTGATTCCATCGCCGATGCTGGTCCGCGTCCGCCATGGCCGCGAAGCTACCACCGCTGCGGTCCCCCCGGTACGTCCACAAGGGTGTCGAATTGATCCCCCGATCAACGGGTCAATTCGACACTTTCCAGATCCGAAGCGGCGACCACCGAGATCTCGATACACCGGACTCCGCAGGCTTCGTCCGGCACTCGATCACCGATAGGGAACACCGCCGTCGACCGTTGAGGAACTCCTCAGCGCAGCTTCTTCCCGTACACGTGCCGCACGTGCAGCGCGGCCAGGACCCGCTGGTCGTCGACCATCACCTGCCGGTACTCGGTCCAGTCGGGGTGTTCGCCGGCGCCGAGCCGGTAGTACTCGACCAGCGCGTCCACGGCCGGACTGTCCGGGTCGTCGCTGGGTCCGTGCAGCACCACCTCGCCTTCGGCGGTGGCCCAGGTGTACTTGTCGTCGCCGGTGTATTCGATGGCCGCGCGCGGATCGCGGCGCAGATTCTTGGTCTTGGCGCGGTCGGCGGTCATCGAGATGTAGATGACGTCGGCGTCGCGGTCGTAGACGGCGGTGACGGGTGAGAGCTGCGGCAGGCCACTGGCTTTGAGGGTGGCCAGCACCCCGATCTTGGCGGAGGCGATCAAATCGCGCGGGTCGTAGTCGCTCATTTGACGGCCATCTCCCCCAGCTCGTCCCATTCGTCCCGGTCGATCTGCATGTTGCGCACCCGCGGCGTCTCCTGCAGCAGCGGCGGCAGATCCTGCTGCGCCTTGCGGAAGTGGTCGCTGGTCACGTGTGCTTCGGCGGCGTCGTCCTTGAAGGCTTCGACGAGGACGTACTCGTTCGGGTCGTCGAGGCTGCGCGACCAGTCGAACCACAGGTTGCCGGGTTCGGCGCGGGTGGCCTCGGTGAACTCCTTGGACAGTTGCGGCCAGTTGTCGGCGTGCTCGGGCCGGACCTTGAACTTGGCGACGATGAGGATCATGCCTCCACTGTGGCACCGATCCGTGTCTGCTGTCATGTGCTCGCGCCGGCCTCGCGGCCCGGGGCCCCGGTTCAGCCGCCGGCGGCCAGGTGCTGCGCCAGATAGCGCCCGGTGACGCTGGCCGGGTCGGCGGCGATCTGGCCGGGAGTACCGGTGGCGACGACGCGGCCGCCGTCGGCACCGCCGGACGGCCCGAGGTCGATGACGTGGTCGGCGTTGGCGATCAGATCCAGGTCGTGTTCGATCACCACCACGGTGCCGCCGCGGTCGAGCAGGCCCTGGAGCACGGTGAGCAGGACCCGCACGTCCAGCGGGTGCAGGCCGACGGTGGGTTCGTCGAACACGAACAGCGCCGAATCCTGCCGCCGGCGCAGTTCGGCGACCAGTTTGAGGCGCTGCGCCTCCCCGCCGGAGAGTGCCGGGGTGGCTTCGCCGAGGGTGAGGTAGCCCAGGCCCACGTCGATCAGGCCGCTGAGTTTGCGGTGCACGGCCGGCAGGTCCGGGACGCGTTCGCGGGCCTGATCGACGGTGAGCGCCAACAGGTCCGGGAGGGCGACGGGGCCGTAGTCGGAGTCGCGGACGTGCTGCCAGGCGGCCGGGCCGTAGCGGCGGCCGTGGCAGTCGGGGCAGTCGATGTCGACGTCGGGCAGGAACTGCACGTCCAGGGAGATCTGGCCGGTGCCGTCGCAGCGCGGGCAGCGCAGCGATCCGGTGTTGTAGGAGAAGTCGGATGCGGTCAGTCCGGCGTCCTGCGCGGACGGGAGTCGCGCGTAGGCGCGGCGGAGCTCGTCGAGCGCTCCCGAGTAGGTGCCGACGGTCGAGCGCACGTTGATCCCGATCGGGGTGGCGTCCACCACGTCCACCTTGTCGATGCCGGCGGGGTCGAGGGAGAGCACGTGGGCCGGGTGCTCGCCGCGCAGGGCGGGGACGAGGGATTCGAGGACCAGCGTGGTCTTGCCGGAGCCGGAGACTCCGGTGACGGCGGTGAGGCGTCCGCGCGGAACGGTCACGTCCAGCGGGTGCACAGTGTGCACGGCGCCGGTCTGCAGCCGCAGGGTGCCGTCGCCGAAGACCTGTGCCGGGTCGGGGGTTTCGCGGACGATCACGTCGTCGGCTCCGGAGAGGAAGGGGCCGATCCGGGACTGCGGGTTCTCGCTCACCTCGGCGACGGTTCCCTGCGCGATGACCCGGCCGCCGTCGCTGCCGGCGCCGGGCCCGATCTCGACGAGGTGGTCGGCGCCGCGCAGCACCTGCGGGTCGTGGTCGACCATGAGCACCGAGTTGCCGCCGGCCACCAGGTCGTCGAGGACTCCCTGCAGGCCGATCAGGTTGGCCGGGTGCAGTCCGATGGACGGCTCGTCGAGGACGTAGAGCACGCCGGTGGTCTCGTTGCGGACGGCGCGGGCCAGTTGCACGCGCTGGCGTTCACCGGTGGAGAGGGTGGCTCCGGCCCGGTCCAGGCTCAGGTAGCTCAGGCCCAGGTCGACGAGGCGCCGGCTCATGCCGAGCAGGGTGGCGATCAGCGCGTCGCCCATCGGCTTCAGTTCGTCGGGCAGGGTCGCGGGCACCGTGGCCGCCCAGTCGATCACGTCGTGCAGCGGCAGCGCGGTGACGTCGGCGAGGTTGTCCGGGCCGATCCGCGGGGCGCGGGCGGCCTGTGAGAGCCGGGTGCCGCGGCAGTCGGGACAGGTGTGTTCGCTCAGGAACCGGCTGACCCGGGCGAGACGCTTCTCGGTGTTCGCGCGTTTGAGTTCCTCGGTGACGGTCAGGCGGGCGTTGCGGAAGGTGAAGTCGAGGTCGTGCACGCCTTTCACGGAGGTGACCGTGATGTGCTTCTTCTCTTCGGGGCCGCCCAGGACGATCTGTTTCTCGGCGTCGGTGAGTTCACGCCACGGGATGTCGGTGCGGACCCCGAATTCGCGGGCGATCTGCGGCTGGACGTTGAAGCCGAACATCTGCCAGGGGATGACGGTGCCGTCGTCGATGGACTTCTCGGGGTCGCGGATGAGGGTGGCGTCGTCCACGGCGCGGACGGTGCCGAGGCCTTCGCAGGCCGGGCAGGCGCCGGCCGAGTTGAAGGCGAGGGCTTCGGCGCCGGGGCCGAAGAAGCTGACGCCGCACTCGGGGCAGACGATGGGCTCTTCGGCGGCGACGGCCAGGGTGGGCGTCTGCCGGTGGCCGTTGGGGCAGACGTGGGAGGCCAGACGCGAGAACATCAGCCGCAGCACGTTGAGCAGTTCGGTAGAGGTGCCGAAGGTCGAGCGCGGGCCGGGGACGCCGGGGCGCTGGTGCAGCGCGAGGGCGGCCGGGACGTGCGCGACGTGATCGACGTCGGCGCGCGGGGCCTGCCCGATGCGGCGGCGGGTGTAGGTGGAGAGCGCTTCGAGATAGCGGCGTGAGCCCTCGGCGTAGACCACGCCCATCGCGAGGGACGACTTGCCGGATCCGGAGACCCCGGCGATGCCGACGAGTGCTCCGAGCGGGATGTCGACGTCCACGTCGCGCAGGTTGTGCACGCGCGCGCCGCGGATCTCGACGCAGGTCGGCGGGGTGCGGTCTCGGCGGCTGGTCATGGACACCTCCTGCCGTCCAGGGTGGCACAGGACATGCGCCAGGCCACCCCGGAGGTCACCGAGCATTCGCTCTGTGATCCGATGGGATGCGGACGACAAGTGCAGATCGCACTTCTCTGGCGAGCAGGAGGTCAAGGGGATGTCGATCGAGGTGACCGGCCACGCGCAGCGCGAGGCGTGGGCGAGCAAGGTGCTGCCGCCGGTCGAGGAGGTGCGGCCGGGCCTGTGGTCGATCCCGGTGCCGATCCCGGACAATCCGCTCCGCTACCTGCTGGCGTACGCGTTCGTCACACCCGACGGGGTGGCGCTGATCGATACCGGCTGGCTGGCCGACGACGCATGGGACGCGTTGGTGTCCGGTTTGCAGGTGGCCGGCCACGACGTGGGTGATGTGACCCATGTGGCGATCACGCATCTGCACCCGGATCATTTCGGGCTGGTGCCGCGGCTGCTGGAGAAGGCCGATCCGCAGTTGATCATCCACCGCAACGATGCGAAGCACCTGCGGTACTTCACCGACGAGGAGACCGCGGCGATGGACGCCGAGGACACTCTGGAGTTGGAGCGGCTCGGTATGCCGATCAACGTTCCCGATATCACCGGTCTGCCGACCTTCGTGCGGCTGCCCAAGGGACGGCGGGCCGACGTCGAACTCGAGCACGACGCGGCGCTCGACATTCCGGGATGGAATCTGCGGGCGGTGTGGACACCGGGTCACACGCAGGGCCATCTGTGCTTCGTCGACGACGATGCCGGCGTGATCGTGACCGGTGACCATCTGCTGCCGCGGATCAGCCCCAACGTGTCGACGGGTCCGTTCGGACGCCACAGTCCGCTCACCGAATACCTTGTGTCGCTGGCCAATACCGAGCGCATCGGAGACCTGGAGGCGCTGCCCGCACACGAGTACCGCTTCCGCGGCCTCGCCGGCCGGGTGACCGATCTGCTCGGCCACCACGAGGAGCGGCTGTCCGAGATCGCCGAGGCCATCGATGCGCATCCGCAGTCGACGGCCTGGGAGATCTCCCAGCGCGTGCACTGGTCGCGGCCCTTCTCCGAACTGTCCCCGCTCCTGTCGATGATGGCCCTGCGGGAGACCCACGCCCACCTCATCGTCCTCCGCGAGCGCGGCCTCGTCACCGAGACCTCCGGCACCCCCGCCCTCTGGTCCCCCGCCGCTAGCCGGTAATCGAGCGCTCCCCCTTCGCCGGTCGAGCGCCGTTCTTGGTGGTCGAGTGCTCGGCGACGATGCCGCCGTCCTGAGCATGCGCGGCGGAGCCCGCGACGACGCGCGGTCGAAGGGGACTGGTGTATCGAGACCCCTCCCCGAGCACCTAGTTCACAGTCAGCAGCGCAGACGCCTGTCGCGCGAAGCCCACCTGCACCGACGCTCCGCGCCGTACGTCCAGGCCGGCAGGCCGCGCGGTGAAACCGCCCTGCGCGTTCACCGCCGAGCCCGCCAGACGGGTCCCACGGACGGCGTGGATCGACGGTCCGGTCAGCTTCTGAACCGTGGCCGACGTGACGCCCGCGCCCCGGAACTTCACGGTCACATCTCCGCGCCAGCGCGGATCCAGGTTGTTGACGATCACGGTGATCCGCCCGTCGGGCATGCGTACCCCGTACGCAGTGACCTGTGCCTGCCCGTTGACGGTCGTACGCAGCATCCGTCCTCCCGCCACGTGGGAGACCATCAGCGCCGCATAGTAGTTCGGGTTCACCACGGCCGTATCCGACCGTCGCGCCGCCGCGGTGGGGAAACAGAAGACGGGATAGCTCTGGCAGTCGTCGACCTGGTTGTGCAGGTTGACTCCCGCTACCCCGGCGCGCGCCGCCGTCATCAGGTAGTCGACCGTCCACAGGGCCGCACCGAACGAGTTGGTGACGCCTTCGCGGCCCTCCTTCGCCGCTGAGTTCGTCTCCGACAGCAGTGGTTTCAGGCCGGCGCGGTGGGCGACGGCGGCGAACTGCCGCAGGAACCGTTCCTGTTTGGCGCGCGTCGCCGGTTCCAGCAGTCGATCGACGGTCGGCAGTGCTCCGGCCGCGTCGGCGGCACCGGCCGGCATCCCCAGCCGGGTCACATTGACCCACGGGTAGTAGTGCTGGTTGAGGTAGCGGCTCCGGTCACCGAAGGCGTCGACGTAGGCGTCGAGCCACGGCGCGACGACCTGGGACCACATGACGGGATCGACGGCGGGCACCCCGACCGAACCGGCCGCCAGGTCCGGTCCCTCGATCCGCACTCCGGGCGCTGCCGCGGCGATCGCGGCGCGGTAGACCCGCACATCGCGCACATAGCTGTCCGGAAGGTAGTTGCGCCGGTTGCCCTGGGGCAGATTCAGCAGGTAGGCGTTGGGTTCGTTGCCGATCTGGATCGATCGCAGTGACTCGCCGATCCGCCGGTGCGCGGCAGCAGCCTGATCGGCGGCGGCCGCCGGATCGAAGTGCCCCAGATTGACGCCGAGGTCCACACTCCACCCGGTCGCCCGCGCCAGCCGTCCCAGCCGGGAGAGATCCTCGGGCACCACGTGCTGACCGTTCGTCGTCCACGACGGTACCGGCTTGGTCGCGTCCGGCATCCAGGCGGTGTTATCGACCTGGTTCGCACTGAAGCGCAGGTTGCCGGTTCCCAGAGTGCGCAGCAGCGCGGCGACGTTGCCGCGGTCGGGGTCGGTCCAGGTGCGGTGCAGCTGGTCGGCCTCGAACGACAGTCCCACGAAGTCGTCCGGGATGAGCGTGCCGGGAGCGGCGGCGTCGACGATCACGGTGACCGTGGGCGACGGCGCCGCAGTGGCGGGGCCGGCGCCCAGCGTGCCGAGGGTGAGCAGAGCGCCCACCACGGTGGCCGTCGCGCGCGTGGCAGTTCGGACGGCCCCGCCGGACCGGAATCGGAGCATCATGACTGTGACCATAACGACGTCTCACCCGTCGCAGGGCCACAATCCGGGAGTGGACCGTGCCCCGGTCCGGCGGCCCTGTGGATCGTGATCTGGCAGTGTCGTCGCACGCCTCTACCCTGGGGGCCATGACCGACGGACCGATCTCGCGCCGACTGCTCACCAGGGTCCTCGACGAGTTCGATTCGGGAGCGCGGAACCGCGGCGCGGGATACTTCCGGCGCGGCTTCGCCACCGTCGTCTCGTCGGACGGCACCGAGCTCGTCGGCAACTGCCGCAACGACCGCGGACAGGTCTACAGCTGCACCCTGATTCTCGATCCCAGAGAACCGTACGCGCAGTGCAGTTGCCCGGTGGGCGCCTTCTGCAAGCACTGCGTCGCCGTGCTGCTCACCGCCGCCGACCAGGCTCCGGCGCGGCGCTCCCAGCGCAGTATGAACGACTGGCGCACCCTGATCAGCGAGCTGAGCACGCCGGCACAGCCGCTTCCGCCGGATGTCACGCCGCCGCGTCCGGTCGCCCTGATGTTCACCGTCGAGTCGAGCCACAGCGGTGACGTCGTCTCCGTGCGGCCGGCCACCACCGGCAAGACCGGGCGCTGGGTGACCTCCCGCCTCACCTGGCAGCATCTCCTGTACTCCCGTCCCGACGACGTGCACGATCCCGCCCACCTGGAGCTGCTGCGCCGCATCGCATCAGCTCTGCGCAACGCCACCGGGTTCAGCCCGTACACGGTCGACACGCTTTCTCTCGCCACCGCGTCGAGCGACTTCTGGGAGCTGCTGCGCGAGGCGACCGAGGCCGGCATCGACCTGGTCACCGCCACCGGACGCGGGCAGCCGTCCACGGTGGACCTGACCGACGGCTTCTCCACCGGGCTGCATGTCATGCGCGGGGAGTCCGGCGTGCACGTCGGCGTCCAGGTTCTGCTCGGCGGCGAGGTGATCGCGCCGCAGCGGCTCTGGCGCGCCGGCCGGCCGCGCACGACCGGTATCACCACCGTCCAGGCCGGTGAGGACGGCGACACACTGCTCCTCGGCCCCGTCGCACCGCTCTCCCCCACCGAAGAACGCCTGCTCGCCGGAAACACCACCCTTGTGGTCCCGCTCGACCAGATCGACGACTTCTCCCAGTCGCTGCCGGCCCTGACCGCCGCCCGCCGGGTGGCTGTGGACGACGGTGCGATCGTCCCTCAGGTCATCACCGGACCCGTTCTGGTTCTGCAGATCGCCGTCGACGACGATTTCACCAGCACGCTGCGCTGGCTCGTCGAGTACACCGTCGACGGTGAGCCCCGGAGCTTCGATGTCGCCGATCCGATCGGTATGGCCCGCTTCCGCAGTGCCGCAGCCGAGGCGGAGCTCTGGGACGCCGCGCGCGAGGACCTGACGGTGGTCACGGTCGACGTCTTTCCGATCTGGCAGCGGACCGTGCGCGATCTGCTCCGCGACCGGATCGACCGTCCGGAACCCTCGGATGACACGGGCGCACTGATCAGCGCGCTGAACCGGATCAGCCTGAGCGAGGATCCCAACGAGACCGTCCAGGCCGGCCCGGTCAGTCTGCTGGCGATCGCGCTCACTCTCCCGGCCATCGACACCGCCATGCTCATCGACCTGGTGATCCCGGAGGTGAGAGCCCGTGGCGCCGTGGAGGTCCGGATCCTCGGCGACGCCGAGTTCACCCTCGCCGAATCCGCGCCGGTCGTCCGCTTCGCCGGCAGCGTCGACGACAGCACCGACTGGTTCGACCTCACCGTCAGCATCGACGTCGACGGCCACCTGATTCCGCTCGCCGATCTCGTCGCCGCCCTGACTCTCGGCCAGGAGTACATGGTGCTGCCCGACGGCACCTACTTCCCGCTCGATGTTCCCGAGCTCGACGAACTGACCGAGCTGCTCGCCGAGGCCCGCGAGTTGGGCGAACTGGTCGGCGACCGCGTGGCCGGAGGCACCGTCAACGTCACGCTGTGGGAGGAACTGCTCTCGCTGGGCGTCGTCGACGATCAGCTGCGCGACTGGCAGGATCGCCTGACCCGGCTGTCGCAGGCCCGGCCGCCGCAGCCCATCGTGCCGCCGGGCGGGCTGCAGGCCACGCTCCGGCCGTATCAGCAGGACGGCCTGGACTGGCTGAGCTTCCTGTGGGACAACGGGCTCGGCGGAATCCTCGCCGACGACATGGGGCTGGGCAAGACCGTGCAGACCCTCGCCCTCATCGCCCGGGCCGTGGAGCAGGATCCGCAGGCGCGCTTCCTGGTGGTGGCGCCGACCAGCGTCGTCGGGAACTGGGCTGCTGAGGCCGCACGATTCGTCCCCGGTCTGGATGTGGTGGCCGTCGGCTCCACCGCCAAACGTTCCAGGAAGTCTCTCGACGCGGTGATCGGCGATGCGCAGATCGTCGTCACCTCCTATGCCCTGTTGCGGATCGACTACGACTCCTACGCCGGAATCGCCTGGGCCGGAGCGATCTTCGACGAGGGGCAGTTCCTCAAGAACCACAACTCGCAGGTGCATCAGGCCGCGCGGCGGCTGCCCGTCCCGTTCAAGCTCGCCATCACCGGTACCCCGATGGAGAACCGGATCATGGAGCTGTGGTCGCTGGTCTCGATCACCGCGCCGGGCCTGTTCAGCTCACCGAAACGGTTCAAGGAGCATTTCGCAGGCCCAATCGAACGCGGCCATTCCCCGGAACGTCTCGACGTACTGCGCCGCCGGCTCAAACCGATCATGCTGCGGCGCACCAAAGACCAGGTGCTCACCGAGCTGCCGGCCAAACAGGAGCAGGTTGTGGACCTGGTTCTCGAACCCGCGCACCGCAAGATCTACGACACCTTCCTCGCCCACGAACGGCAGCAGCTTCTCGGGCTGCTCGACGACTTCGACAACAACCGCATCCAGGTTCTGCGCGCACTGACCCGGCTGCGCCAGCTGAGTCTGCACCCCGGCCTGGTGGACGAGGCGCACGACGAGGTCAAATCCGCGAAGATCGCCTACCTGGCCGAACAGCTGCCGGTGCTGATCGACGAGGGCCACAGCGTGCTGATCTTCTCCTCGTTCACCGGCTTCCTCACCAGACTCGCCGGCACGCTGGATGGGGCGGGCATTCCGTACAGCTACCTCGACGGCTCGATGTCCGCGGCCAAGCGCACCACGCAGATCGAGGAATTCACCGCCGGCCAGACCGGGGTGTTCCTGATCAGCCTCAAAGCCGGTGGCTTCGGCCTGAACCTGACCACCGCCGACTACTGCTTCATGGCCGACCCATGGTGGAATCCGGCCGCTGAAAGCCAGGCCGTCGACCGCGCCCACCGCATCGGCCAGCAGCGCCCGGTGACCGTGTACCGTATGGTCTCAGCCGGGACCATCGAGGAGAAGGTGATCGGCCTGCAGAACCGCAAACGCGAACTCTTCGCCGCCCTCATCGACGACGGCGCCCAGTTCTCCGGCGCCATCACCGCCGACGACGTGCGTGCCCTACTCGAGTAATCGTCTGCCGCGCTGACCTGCGCCGACAACTCATCATCGATCATGGTCACCACGCGACCGTCAGCCTCGTCGACGCCACCGAGCTTGGCGAGACGACCGGGCTCGGTGAGACGACCGGGCTCGGTGAGCATGGTGACCGTGTGCGGGTTGTCGACGGCCAGGAGCAGCTCCAGGCCCTCGATGAGCGTGGTGATCGGGTACCCGTCGCGCGTCTCGGCATTCGGCTCACGCAGCCGCAACCTCGGATACAGTCGGCCGCGGTCGATCTCGTCGTCGCGACCGGCGAGCATCTCCACGAAGCCACGCACCCGCTCGTAGATCACCGGGCGCCAGTCCTCCCACGGCTCCTGCGCGAGGATCCGGGCCAGACCGCTCAGGCCCGCCCGCGCGCCGCCGTCGAGCTCGTAGAAGTCGCCGCCGTCGTAGCTCCAGCGCAGCCCCACCTCATCCATGGACTCCTCGAGCATCAGGTGCATCAGGTAGCGCTGCGCCATCGTCAACGGCTCCAGCAACGAGTCCACCCTGTCGATCGGCGGCACCACCGCCTGCGGGGCGGCCGCCACGATCTGCCGCCAGATCTGCGGGACGAACGCCGTCAGGTACGCCTTCGCGTGCACCACATTTCCCGGCTCCGGTTGCGGGGCAGCCGATTCCGGCCAGCACAGGGTGATCACCAGGCCGTCGAGCGGCGTCACGGTGGCCACCACCACCCTCTCCCCCGACACCTGCACCGTCACCGTCTGGGCATCGTCGACCACCGCGTTGATCGTCGTCGTCGGCGCCCACGGCTCCTTCCCGAACATGCCGTCCGGGAAGAAACTGGGCACGCCCGCACGGGCCTGGTCGAGCGTGCGTCCGTCCGGCAGCTCGATCGGCGTGCCCGGCCGAATCAGCCAACCGTCGTCGGATGCGTCGAACGCCACCTGATCGGGGTAGATCCTCACCTGCGGCACCAGCCCGGTCACCGCCAGCTGCGCCCATCCCGTTCCCAGAAGGCCGATCTCGCGATCCTGCACGGTATCCGCACAGAAGCGGCCGTAGCGCTCACCGGCGTCGTCGACCAGATCCGCCACCAGGGTGTTCTCCCCCTCGATCAGACCGAACCCGGACGCCGTCGTCGACGCCTCGGCGAGGAAGCCGGGGACGGCACGGACCTGTCCGCTCGGGTGCAGGGCGGCGGCGATCATCACGCCCGACGGGTCGATCCACTGCCCGTACGCCCAGCCGTCGTCGTCGGGCCCGGCATGTCAATCGACCTCACTGCGATGCTCGTGCACGAAGTGCGCCACCGCCGCCCATCCCAGCAGCGGCAGGCCGACGCTCCCGAACAATCCGTAACTCATGGCTGGAGATGGTGGCAGAAGGTTCAGACACCTGTGCGTCGAACCCGGATCATGTCGTCCTGTGACTTGTATGGACCGTGGCGATGTCGCGATGCGGAGCGAGTCCGCAGCACTGTCCGAGCAGTGCCGTACGGTCACAGGGCAGTTCAGATCAGGGGGAAGCTCATGTCCGAATCCACGCCGACGTCCAACCGAAGTCCTATCGAGCTCCTGCTCGCAGTACTCGGCATTCCCGCCGGCGGCGTGGTGCAGGTGTGGATGGACGATCACAACGCCGGCCTGTACCGGATTCCCGACGACGATCACTTCGCCGCCGTGATCGGCACCGGAACGCTGACCCGCGCACTCATGGCCCCCGGCCGCTGCCGCGAGATCTGCCAGCTTCAGCCGAGTATCGGACTGCTGGTGCTCCAGGAGGATAGGCGGGCGAACCGCCGCACCGATTCCGGTTATCCAGCCGGCTACGGCTCCTACCAGGTCTCACCGGCCACCGAGGTGATCGGCGACCCGTGGAAGGACTTGAGCGAGTTCATCGCCCGGATCCTCGAACCGGCGTTCACACGCGGGGAACTCATCGCCGTCGAACCCGGCGGATGGCACCACGACCGGTCCGCGCCGTTCGTACTCATCGGTGCGACGATGATCGACGGCCAGACCCGTCTCGTCATCGAGACGCAGCCACCGGTGACCGACAGCGACATCTGGCCGCCGTCGGACGACCCGGAGGGCCCGAGCATCGCCGCGCCGCTTCACGACGGCACTCTCCGCAGCTGCGGGGCCTTCGCCGTCGACGCCGTCATGCGCTGGGGCGTCGAACCGTGGGATGTTACCGTCACCTATCTGGATCCGGAAGAGCTGCCGGAGTTCCGCGACTGAGCTGCACCTCCGCTGCGTCCCTCGCGCTACGTCGCCGACGGACGTCTCCCCCACTCGAATCTCCTCTTCAACGGTGCCACTGAGCCACAATTCAGACCATGTCCGAAGCAGACGCGAACTCGTCGCCCACTCCTCGCCCGCCCCGCCTCACCGGATCTGAGCCGTTACATTCCGGAGACGGCACACCGCTCGACCGGTCCCCGTCGACTGTCCTCGACTTCTGGGCATGGTCATCCTCCGACCTGATCGGCAACTCACTGCGAGGCGTCCTCGCCGAGTTCATCGTCGGCACGGCTATCGGCTGTATCGACACGAAGGACACCCGAGTCGAATGGGACACGGTCGACCTGCTCACCAGTGACGGCATCGGCATCGAGGTGAAGTCCACCGCGTACGTGCAGTCGTGGGGCACGACAACGCCCCAGTCCCTCGGTTTCACAATCAGACAGACACGCAAGTGGGACCAACCGACACGTACCTACGCTGTCGAACGAGAACGGCACGCCGACGTGTACGTGTTCTGTGTCTACAAACCGGCTGACAATGACAAGGCGGATCCACTCAACGTCAACGACTGGAGCTTCTACGTCGTCTCGACTCCCACGGTGAACGAGGTATTCGGCGAACAGAGGACCCTGACACTGTCGCGGCTCCGCCATACCGCCGAGCTGGACAACCGAATACGACGATGCACCTATGCGGAGTTGAAGTCCACCGTCGATCACTGTGCACCGCCGTCGTCCACATAGCGCCGGAGCGGATCGTCGCCGAGACGCCGCTCGGCCGGGAGCAGTCAGCTGTCGCAGCGAGCACCCTGCGAGAACGTGCAGGCGACCGACGGTGAGGCGTGCAGCACCGCCGAGATCGTCTCCTCACGCCCCTCGGGCGCGACGACCTCGGCACGGATCTGCGCCGGGACCGGCACCGTCCGCGTCTGTCCACGCACGGTGGCCGTGACCGGCCCTGCCGTGTAGTTGTGCGCCGACGAGACCAGGATGGTCTCGGCACCCGCCGAAATCAGCTGCTGCCGCAGCTGGTCGTCCAGCTCGGCCCGGTCGAGGATCGCGGTGAGCACCACTCCGGCCCTGCGGCCGTCCGCCCGTGCAGGGTGCTGAGCCCCGTCGCCGGGCGCCGCGATCGGCGGCGCCACCACATAGGCGCTCGAATCCTGCTGCACCTGATCGATCCGGTCTTCGTCCTCCGGGCGCACTCGCAGCCCGATCGTCCACTCGATCAGGTACGCGAGGACCAGCATCAGGCCGAACGCGTAGCCGATCACCGCGAGCAGCGCCACCACCTGATGGCCGAGCAGCGCACCGCCGCCGCCGGCGAAGATCCCGTCCTTGCCGGTCGGATTGACCGCCGCGTCCCCGAAGAAGCCGACCAGCAGCGAGCCGAGAATACCGCCGATGAAGTGCACAGCGACCACGTCGAGCGCGTCGTCATACTTGAAGACGTTCTTTAGGTGCAGCGCCAGGTGGCAGACCAGACCGGCGATCAGTCCGATGGCCACGGCGGCCGCCGTGCCCACGTAGCCGGCGGCGGGGGTGATCGTGGCCAGGCCGGCCACGCCCCCGGTCACCGCGCCGAGCACTGTCATGGTCCGGGTGGTCAGCCATTCGATCAGCAGCCACACGGCCATCGCCGCGGCACCGGCGACCTGGGTGTTGAGCATCGCCTGTGCGGCCAGACCGTCGGCACGCAGACCGTCGCCGGCGTTGAAGCCGAACCAGCCGAACCACAGGATGCCGGCACCGAGAATCACCAGCGGCACCGAATGCGGCAGCGGTGCGCGATCCGGGTACACCCGTCGACGGCCGAGCACGACGAGCAGCGCCAGCACCGCGGCACCGGCCGAAGTGTGAACGACCATTCCGCCGGCCCAGTCCTGAGCACCCATTTTGGTGGCCCAGCCATCGGTGGACCACAGCCAGTGCGCGATCGGCGGATACACCACGATCGACCAGGCGGCCAGCAGCACGATCCAGCCGAACGCTTTGAGCCGGTTGACCACCGCGCCGCTGATCAGCGCAGGAGTGATGATCGCGAACATCATCTGATAGGCGACGAAGGCCAGCGTCGGGATCGCCAGATGGCTTGCGGCATCGACGATGTGCCGCGGATTGTCCGGAGCCTGCCCCAGGTCACCGAGCCCGAACAGCTCGAAGTTCCCGATGAAGCTGGCGTTGTCCTTACCGAAGGCCAGGCTGTAGCCGACGATTATCCAGGTCAGGCTGATCACCGCGATCGGCAGGATGTTCTGCTGGAGCATCACCAGCACACTCCGGCGATCGACCATACCGGCATAGAACACTGCCAGCCCCGGTGTCATGAACAACACTAGAGCGGCACAGATCAACACCCAGGACGTATCGCCGGCGCTGACCGAGACCTGCTCCGCCAGAAGCGATTGCACACCACCATCCATGAAATTTTCCCCCTGCCGAAGACCTCGGCCGGATACTGCTATCGAGGCACACCGTACGGCAGTCGCAATCGGCGCGTAGCCGATCGGCGAAGCCTGGTCCAGATGCCCGTCCGCCGCCTCGCGTCGGACACCTACAGGCCCGACTTCACGACCTTGCCGTCGACGGTCACCGTCGTCTTGCGGGTCTTGACGTTGTAGGTGATCTTCCCGTGCTCGAAGGTCGTGGTGCGCAGATCACCCTTGGCGACCTCGTCGCTGGTCACCGCGCCGAGCGGGCCGGCCGAACCGTTCTTGCCCGACAGCGACGGCTGACCGTCCGCGTCGCGCTCGACGTTCCAGGCGTCCCGGATCCGACCCCAGGTGATGTACGCCGGAGTCCCCTCGTGATCGTTCTTCGCGGTGATCACTCCGCCCTCGAACTGCTGGAAGACCACACCGCTGTCGCGTGTACCGGCATTGTGATCACCGTTGAGCGGCTTACCGAGGCCGTCCTTCTGCTCCTCGGTCGCCGACGCGTACTTCTTAGCGATCGGCCCCGACAGCGTCACCTTGAAGCCGTCCTCGGCGGTCAGCTCCACATCGCCGGCCGCCGCCCCTGCGGCCGAGGCGCTTCCGCTGGTCGACGCCGATCCGGTATCCGTCGTCGTCGACGTATCCGACGCCGCCACCGACGATCCGGTGGTCGACGTCGCGTCGTCGCTGTCCGAGTCGCTGCACCCGGCCACGACGAGTGCAGCGGCGGCCAGGCCGGCGACCAATGCGCCGGTACGACGATGTGCGGTCAGAGTCATGCGGTTCCCTCCGGGTTCTTCACAGCCGGCTCCCCAGGCCGAACACGGTCCGGTACGACTCAACCAGAGGCCGCGGGCGGTGTCGACCCACACGCGGGCCGGACGGCGCCGGCGCCCGGGCCTACCGCGCTCGTCGCAACGCCCGCTCGACCGATCAGCGCAGTCCGATCATCGCCGATCACTCTGCGCACCTCGGCCCGGACTCCCGACGGTCTCCACCCCACCAATTCGGCTCCTCCCTACCGACTATTCGGCGGGGCGGACCCTATTCGGCGGGGCGGACCCGATTCGGCAGGGCTGAACCACACCCATCGGACGCGTGACCTGGAACAACGCGCACCCCTCCGAATTCGGTGACACATTTGTATTTAAATAACCCAAGTTGCGGCTTACTGTGGAGCTATGGCCGACACCACAACGACGAGTCCTGTGCTCGAATCCCTCGAGCTGTACTCCGAACTCGCCGGCGAACCCACCGCCGCCATCTACCAGCGCTTCTTCGCGCTCCATCCCGAATCCAAGGAAGAGTTCGGCGGCGACGAGATCCTCGAGCAACGCATGATGGCCAGCCTGCTGCAGATGCTCGCCGACCTGGCCGACGGCGATCGCGCCCCCGCCGAATGCGACTACTGGGTGTGGGACCACATTGCCTACGAGGTGGACCTCACCATCGCCTTCGACATGTTCGGCGCCATCGTCGACACCCTGCGCGAGGGCATCGGCGAACGCTGGACGCAAGACATGGAGGACGGGTGGCAGGAGCTGATCGACTCCCTGCGGCCGGTCCTCACCACCACCTTCGAGCAAGCGGGTGCGTAGGAGGACCGGCCTGGGCCTCGATACACCGCCCTCGTTCCTCGGGCGGCACTCGGCCACCAACGGGGGTTCGGCCTCGGACGGAGCGCGGACTTGAAGCGGCACTCGCCTAGCGACGGGGGTTCGGCCTCGGACGGAGCGCGGGCTCGGGCGACACTGAAGCCCCCTCAACCATCACACTGAGGCCAGCCAGAAGTATCAGTCGGCCTCGTGGCGGCCCATGGCGTGCTGGACGTCGTGCTCGCGGTCGATCTCGCCGAGACCCAGACTGTGGCCGGCGTTGGTCATCATGTCCGACGGCCCGGAGTTGTCCATCGCCAGGAACTCGGCGGTCTGCCGGTCGGCGGATTCGCCGGACGGCTCAGGCTCGGCGTTCTCCTGCTCCGTCGCGTCCTCGGCCGACGGCGCCGGTGCGGTGAGCGGCTTGCCGGTGTCGGGGTCGATCCCGTGGCGTCGCAGGGTCGCCGCACGGCGCTCCATGCCCTGACGCATCATGGCCCCCTGCGCGGCCACCATCATGGTGGACTTGCCGGCCAGGATCCGGTCCACTTCCTTCGACTCGCGCCACCGCTTGCCGACGATCATGCAGGCGACGCCGATCAGCGCGTAGATGCCCATCTGCAGGAAGCCGCGCCAATACGGCTCGCCCACCCCGTACAGGATCTGCTTGACCATCTCGGTGATGCCGTGGCCCACCACGAACGGCTGCAGGAAGCCGAAGAAGTCCGGGATCATCCAGGTCGCGAACGCCGCCCCCGACGCCGGCATCGACAGGAAGATGAACAGCAGCATCGCCGGGGCGGTGATGAACCGGCCGAAGAAGTACGACGCCCCGTTCACGAACAAGCCGATAGCGAAGATCCACAGGAACGCCAGCCCCACCAGCTGGAAGAAGTGGCTCATGTCGTACACGCCGAAACCGGCGCCCACGATGAGGTTGGCGACCAGCGACAGCACCACCGCGCCGCCGGCCAGAATGCTCAGCCGCATCCAGTGCCCCAGCGGCGCGCCCATCATGCCGATGAACATCGCCACCATGTAGCCGGCGATGCACCACGACAGCATCATGTACATCGCGCCCTGCCCGAACGCGTCGGACTGCGGCAGCGGTGCGATGTCGGTGAAGGTGATCCCGTTCTGCGCGGCGAAGACCTGCTGCAGCGACTGCCGCGCCATACTCGCGCTCTGATACTGGTGGGCGCTCGCGACGAAGACCTCCGCCTTGCCCTGCCCGTCGGCCGGAAGCTGCAGTGCCGCCGCCTCACTGCCGTCGCGCACCGCGTCGATCGCCTTGTCCCGGTCCGGATAGATGCTGAAATCGAAAGTGCCCGGAGCGTGCTGCTCCACCTTCTCCATCGTCACCGCCGCGGCCGGCGAGTTCACCACGGCCACCGGGATGTGGTGCACCTGCGGCGAATGGAAGGCGCCGATGTAGCACAGGCAGAACGCGATGATGAAGAACAGCGGCATCCACAGCTGCAGGCCGATCATCTGCGCCGCCGGCGGCAGCTTGCCGTACTGTTCCCGCCACCACGTCGTCACCTTCGACATGCGCACCTCTTCACTCTCGCCGCTCACGAATCCGGCCACGACCGCACGCGCCGCCACCGCAGGTTCGCATCCGATAGTCGTCCCCCACCGGCGGATTCGGCAACTCGGGCAAAAGGTGCGACGCCCTCGCCGAGCGGACCGCGGCGCTGCCGGCTCAGCCCAGGTGCGCCTGCACCTCGGCACTCGACTTGTCCAGTCGCTCGAGCCGGCCTTCGGTCATCGACGCGATCTGGTCGACGACCACGCGCACCCGCTGATCCTCACTCTCCGCCGCCTCCCAGCGCGGCACGAAGAACGGGTCCAGATTGCCCGGCGCGGTGTTCAGCAGCAGCGTGCCCACCCGGTGGATGCGCTCGCGCTGCCGGTCCTGGTTGGCCCGATGCCGGCGGTCGGAGAAGATGAACCGCAACGCCACCGTCTTGAGGGTGGCCACCTCCGCCGCGATCTCCGACGGCACCGACAGGTCGGCGTCGTACCGGCGCAGCGGCCGCTGGCCTTCGGCCGTGCGGGTCGCCGTGATCGCCGCCGACGCGAACCGTCCGATCAGCTCCGAGGTGAGCCGCTTGAGCCGCACCGAGGCGTCGAGCGAGCCGTCGTACGCGCCCAGCGATGCGAAGATCTCCATCTCCGATAGCCGCTGTGCCGCGTCGACGAGCGCCTCCGGATCCAGACCGTCGAAGTAGCGCACCCCGAGTTCGGCGAGCTCGCTCTGGTCGTCGGCGGATCCCAACTGCCGCAAGTCGATCCGGCCGCCGATCACACCGTCCTCGAGGTCGTGCACCGAATAGGCGACGTCGTCGGACCAGTCCATCACCTGCGCCTCGAGGCACCGCCGCCCCTCCGGCGCGCCCTCGCGCACCCAGGCCAGCGCGGGCTCGTCCTCCACATAGGCGCCGTACTTGGTGCCCGGCGCCTTGCGGCTCCACGGGTACTTGAGGGTGGCGTCGAGCGACGCCCGCGTCAGATTCAGGCCGGCGCTGCGCCCGTTGGGCCCGAGCACCTTCGGTTCGAGGCTGGTGAGGATCCGCAGATTCTGCGCATTGCCCTCGAAGCCCCCGTGATCGCGCGCCAGTTCCTCCAGTGCGCGTTCACCGTTGTGCCCGTACGGCGGATGCCCGATGTCGTGGGCCAGCCCGGCCAGCTCCACCAGATCCGGGTCGCAGCCGAGGCCGACGGCGATACCGCGCCCGATCTGCCCCACCTCCAGGGAGTGGGTGAGCCGGGTGCGCGGGTTGTCGCCTTCGCGGGGACCGACCACCTGGGTCTTGTCGGCCAGGCGCCGCAGCGCCGCACAGTGCAGCACGCGTGCCCGGTCCCGCGCGAAGTCGCTGCGGTGATCGGTCGCCGGCTGCGCGATGGCCGCCACTTTGGGAGCCTCGCTCACCACCCGCGCCACATCGTGCGCGGTGTAGACGGCCATCGCCGGACCGGCGGACCGATCGTCGGCTGGGACAGACAATCTCGTCGTCGTCAGCTCAGTCGTTGGACCAGTTGCGCGAACCCGCGAGGTCCATCAGCCGCGAGCGGATCGCCTGGATCTGCCGTGCGGTCAGGTCCGGCGAGGCGTCGAGCAGCAGTTCGGTGAACTCGTTGAACAGCGAGCCGCCACCGCGGTGCTGTTGGCGGCGCGGACCCCGGTCGAACCGGTCGCCGCGATCACCGCGGTCCCGGCGATCCCCGCGGTCGTGCCGGTCGCCGCGGCCGCGGAAGTCGTCGCGACGCTGTGCGCGCTCGGCCGCCGGATCCCCCTCCGGCGCCTCCTGGGTGACCTTCACATTGGTCGCCTTGGATCCGCGCTCGGTGTCCTCGACCTCGAACTCCACGACGGCACCGGGCCGCAGCAGGTTCTCATCGATGTCCACGTCGTTGATGTGCAGGAAAACGTCGTCCCCGCCCTCCTCGGGCGAGAGGAAACCGAAACCCCGGTTCGTGTCGAAATGCACGACCTTGCCACTGACAGCCACCACTGAACTCACTCTCTGCGATCGGCCCCTGATTCCGGGCCCCTTGCCCGCTTGTCGATCGCCTTCCACCACTATGCCTCATCGGCAACCAGATCTCGCACCGAAATCGCAGGTCCGCCCCGGTTCTGTGGCGGGCGGCACGCGAGCGGCCCCACCCGCGGCCCGCGCGGCGCTAGCGTGGATGCCAGTTCCATCCGCCGCGCAGCAGGGAGCACACCATGGCCTACACCGTCTCCGACCTCATCCTCGACACCGTGCACGCCGCCGGTGTCCACCGCGTCTACGGCATTCCCGGCGACTCCCTCAACGGCTTCACCGACGCCTTGCGGACCAGCGACGACGTCTCCTGGCAGCACGTCCGGCACGAGGAGGCGGCGGCCTTCGCCGCGGCCGGCGAGGCCGGGCTGACCGGTGAACTCGCCGTCTGCGCCGGCAGCTGCGGGCCGGGCAACCTGCACCTGGTGAACGGCCTGTACGACGCTCACCGGTCACGGGTGCCGGTGCTGGCGATCGCCGCGCACATCCCGGGCAGCGAGATCGGCACCGGCTACTTCCAGGAGACCCACCCGGAGAAGCTCTTCGACGAATGCAGCGACTACTGCGAGCTGGTGCGCAGCGTCGACCAGCTCCCCCGCGTCCTCGACATCGCCGTGCGCACGGCCGTGGAGAAGCGCACCGTGGCGGTGCTGGTGATCCCGGGGGAACTGTTTCTGGCGAAGATCGACCGGCCCAAGCGCCCGGGCCGGATCCGGCCCGCCCATCCGGTTATCCGGCCGTCCGACGAAGAGCTGCACCTGGCCGCGGTCCGGCTCAACTCCTCGGAGCGGGTGACCGTTCTGGCCGGCGCCGGCGCGGCCGGCGCGCACGATCAGCTCGTCGCCCTCGCCCAGAAACTGCAGGCACCGGTGGTGCATGCGCTACGCGGCAAAGACGCCGTCGAGTACGACAATCCGTGCGATGTGGGGATGACCGGGCTGCTCGGCTTCTCCTCCGGCTATCACGCGATCGAGAAGTGCGACACCCTGCTGCTGATCGGCACCGACTTCCCGTACAGCCAGTTCCTGCCCGACGACGCCTACACCATCCAGCTCGACGTGCGCGGCGAGCAGATCGGCCGGCGCAGCCGGGTGGATCTGCCGCTGGTCGGCGCCGCCGCCGACACCCTGCCGGCGCTCACCGAGCTGATCAAGGACGGGCGCGACGACGAGCATCTGCGCACCGCCCGTGAGCATTACGCGCAGAACCGCGGCTTCCTCGACGAGCTCGCCGCCCCAGACGACGAGCTGCCGATCCGGCCCGAATACCTCACCCGGGTGATCGACCGGCTCGCCGCCCACGACACGGTCTTCACCGCCGACGTGGGCTCACCGGTGGTGTGGGCCGCCCGCTACCTGACGATGAACGGCGCCCGCCGGCTGATCGGCTCGTTCAACCACGGCTCCATGGCCAATGCGCTCTCCCAGGCCGTCGGCGCCTCGTCGGCCGCACCCGGCCGGCAGGTGATCGCGCTGGCCGGCGACGGCGGGCTGGCCATGCTCCTGGGCGAACTGCTCACCCTGGTGCAGAACGATCTGCCGGTGAAGATCGTCGTGTTCAACAACTCGTCGCTGAACTTCGTGGAGCTGGAGATGAAGGCCGCAGGCTTCGTCACCTTCGGTACCGACCTGCACAACCCGGACTTCGCGAAAGTTGCCGAGGCGACCGGCATCTACGGCCGCCGGGTGAGCGCGGCGAGCGAGGTGGAGGACGCGGTGGCCGAGTTCCTGGCGCACGACGGCCCCGCACTGCTCGACGTGATCACCGCCCGGCAGGAGCTGTCGATCCCGCCGGCGATCTCCGCCGCCCAGGCCAAGGGCTTCACCCTGTGGGCACTGCGCACCGTGCTGTCCGGGCGCGGCGACGAACTGCTCGACCTGGCCGAGACCAACCTGTTCAGTCGCCTCAAGCGCTGATCGGCACGGCCCCGCCGGCCGGGTGCCCGCCGGGTGTCCGCCGAACACCCGACACGCCGTAACTGCGGGGTGAGCGACGGAAACACTGAAGGCGCACTCTAGGGTTTCTTGCATGATTGCCGCTCCCCCGGTGACCGGACGACGTTCTCCGCTGATCGACGCTCCCCACCCGCCGACAGCGCTCCGCCTGCCTCACCGCGCCCTGGGCGCGCTCAGCCTCGCCGCCTCGGCCGCGCTGCTGACCGCCTGCGTCAACGACGGCCCGGTGCCCGACGGCAGCGCCGGAACCGCCGCTGCCGCAACATCGTCGGTCGACGAGCCGGCCACCTTCTCCGGCACCCCCACCGTCTGCGTGCTCAACGCCGGCGGCACCACCGGACTCGGCGCCACCGTCAACGCGGCGATGACCCGTGCCGGCTTCACCATCGCCGAGGAACCCACCAACCTGGTCACCTCCGCGGTCGTGGAGAACACCGTCTTCTACCGGGCCGGCCAGCGCGCCGAAGCCCAGCAGGTGGCCGACGCGGTGCCCGGCGGCGCACAGGTGCAGCCGCGCCCGGCCGGCTTCACCCGGTGCGGGGACGCGGTGGCCGTCGTCGTTCTCTCCGCCTGATCCGCCGGGCCCGGCCCGACGGCCGTGCCGCACCGTCCTACCTTTAGGGTGAGGCGGTGACTTCGCTCCGACGTGGCGCCGTAGCCGCCAGCGCCGCCCTGATCGGCCTCTCCGCCCCACTCACCGCAGTCAGCGGACTCGCCGGCGCCGCCGTCACCGCCCCGGTCGGCGGCGGCACCGCGATCGTCGTCGACGGCAAGGCGACCTGCACGATGACCGCCGTGGGCCGTGACCGCAGCGGGCGTCTGGTGGGTCTGACCGCCGGGCACTGCGGGAAGGTCGGCGCCTGGGTCGGCGCCGAACGGCATTCGCGGGCGGGCGTGATCGGGCAGGTGGCGCTCACCTCGACGCGCAGCGACGTGGCCGTGATCGCCCTCTACCCCGAGCGGGTGCGCCCGACGCGCACGGTCGGCCGCGCCACCGTCACCGGTATCGGCACGTTCCCGGGTCCGGGCACCACCGTCTGCAAGCAGGGCCGGACCACCGGATTCACCTGCGGCCCTGTGCTGTACGGCGCCGGGAACCGGTCGAGCAGTTATGTGTGCGGCAACTCCGGCGACTCCGGCGCCCCGATCCTGCAGGGCCGACGCCTGGTGGCGATGCTCAACGGCCGGCAGAAGATCCCCGGTACCGATGTGGCCGTGCACTGTTACAACCCGAACGTCCCGATCTTCACCCCCACCGTCGCCACCTCCATCACCTCGGTACTGGCCGAGTTGAACCGGCGCGGCGGCACCGGAGCCGGGTTCCGACTGATCTGACCGCAAAGATCGTCCGCTGAGAGCGCCTCCGAGGGCAAATAGCCCTCGGAGCGGCGCTGAGCGGACGATCTTTGCAGCGCTACTCCAAGACGCGGGCGAAGAAACCGTCGAACGCCGCCCACTGCGCGGCGTCGAGGTCGGTGTGCTCACCGCCCGCCACCGCCGCCCGATACGGCACCCCGTTCAGGGTCAGGTCGGCGGCCAGTTTGGCGTGCAGCGGCGACGGCACCGTCAGATCGAGGGTGTTGAGCACCAGCAGGATCGGCGCGTCGTAGCCGCTGACCGGCACCGCCATGTAGCGGTGCAGCGCCGCCGGCAGCGGCCCCTGACCGAGCGGCCGGCTCAGCAGCGAGCCGAAGGCCATGCCCTCGTCCCATTCCGGGCGGCACTGGTCGTCAATCGAGTCGACGAACTTCCGGCCCGCCGGGGTCAGATAGCTGTTCACCCGCGCCGACGGGTCGGCGTCCCGCAGGCCGGCGAGGATGGCGCCTAGGAAGCCGTAGCTGCCGCCGAGCGGCGGCACAGGCGGGACGTACGGTCCCAGCAGCGGCATCACCTTCTCCACGTCCGACTCGGGGTCGATGGCCACCACGCCGCGGAAATCGGTCTTGGGACCGTAGGTCTGCTGCCGGTGCGCGGTGACCAGCGCGGCCTGACCGCCCTGCGAATCACCGGTGACCGCCCAGGTCCGCGAGAGAGTCGGCTCGAGGCTGCGGGCGGCCGTGAACAGGTCGATGGTGGCGGCGGATTCGCTGCGGCCGTCGAGATACGGGTGCACGCCGGTGTCGTACGGCCCGAGGCCCACATAGTCCGGTGCGATCACCGCGTAGCCGGACCGCACCAGCCGGGTGATGTAGCGGTTCTCCTGCGCGTCGGCGAAACTCTGTCCGCCGCAGCCCGTTCCGTAGCCTGAGGTCCCGTGGTCGTAGGCCACCACCGGCCAGCCGTCGGCGGGCGCCGGGCCGTCGGGCAGGAAGAGGGCGCCGCTGGCCTTGACCGGCCGGCCGTCGGAGTTCTGCGTCCAGTAGTAGATCGCGCGCCCGTTGTTCAGGCCGCGCCAGCCGTCGGGCCGGACGGTCTGCCCGATCACGCTTCCGAACTTCCCGGTCTCCTCGGCCTGCGCCGGTGCTCCGGCGCCGCCGGAGAGCAGCGAGACCGACAGGGCCGCGCTGACGGCGAGGATCAGGGCTCGAGTTCGGCGACCTGCACGCATGTGTTCACTTCCACTTCTCCGGCGGTTTCCCTGTGCTTCTCCGAACACTAGCCCTTGAGCGGCGGGGCCGACAGCCGGATCGGGGCAGGCGGGCGGTCGAGCGGATCGCGCTGTCGGTGGCTGCTGCTCTACTGAACACGTGCCGTGGCGCGCCGGCCGCGGCACCGCTTCGATCGGGGGATTCGAGATGAGCCTGCATCGCCGACTGACCACCGGGGATCTGCGGCGGATGATCGCCGAGCTCCGGGCACAGCTGCCCGACGGCTACGACCCGTGGCTGGACCACTGGGCTGCGCCGTACGACTGCGACTGCTGCGCGGACGTGCTCGACGAGGACCAGCCGGAGACGGGCTGGCCGCGGGCCGGCTGATCGGCCGGTCCCGCAGCGCGCCGGATCAGGCGCCGAGGAGTTTGCCGCCCAGGTACTCGGACACCTTGTCCAGGGCGACGCGCTCCTGCGTCATGGTGTCGCGTTCGCGGATGGTGACCGCCTGGTCGTCGAGGGTGTCGAAGTCGACGGTGACGCAGAAAGGGGTGCCGATCTCGTCCTGGCGGCGGTACCGCTTGCCGATGCCCTGCGCGTCGTCGAAATCGATGTTCCAGTGCTTGCGCAGTTCGGCGGCCAGGTCGCGCGCCTTGGGCGAGAGCTGCTCGTTGCGCGAGAGCGGGAGCACCGCGGCCTTGACCGGGGCCAGGCGCCGGTCGAGCTTGAGGACGGTGCGCGAGTCGGTGCCGCCCTTGGCGTTGGGCACCTCCTCCTCGGTGTAGGCGTCGCACAGGAAGGCCATCAGCGAGCGGCCCAGGCCGGCCGCCGGCTCGATCACGTACGGGGTGTACTTCTCGCCGCTGGCCTGGTCGAAGTAGACCAGGTCCTCGCCGGAATGCTCGCTGTGCGTGGACAGGTCGAAGTCGGTGCGGTTGGCGATGCCCTCGAGCTCACCCCACGGGCTGCCGGCGAAGTCGAACTTGTACTCGATGTCGATGGTGCCCTTGGAGTAGTGCGAGAGCTTCTCGAGCGGGTGCTCGTACAGCCGCAGGTTGTCCTCCTGGATGCCCAGGTCGACGTACCAGTTCTTGCGGGTCTCGATCCAGTACTTGTGCCAGTGGTCGTCCTCGCCCGGCTTGACGAAGAACTCCATCTCCATCTGCTCGAACTCGCGGGTGCGGAAGATGAAGTTGCCCGGCGTGATCTCGTTGCGGAAGCTCTTGCCGATCTGCGCGATGCCGAACGGCGGCTTCTTG